>ERZ1292637.969-Hain-H14-01um-R3-969-length-13458-cov-14_pt1 | contig 13458 bp, 17 predicted proteins | sample MGYA00564405_ERZ1292637 | MGnify/ENA primary metagenome ERZ1292637 (study PRJEB36523, sample SAMEA6512645) | groundwater metagenome | collected 2019-01-09 | study: AquaDiva: Metagenomics assemblies of 32 groundwater samples | reverse complement strand
TTTTAAATTTTATTTTATTGTAGCTTCTTTAAAGTATATTTTGCGGGATATATATTTTAAGATATACTATATAATTAATATTAATGTTTACAGCCCCCTATAAAACTGTAAAACTGTAAAACTGGCTCTTTTTGAGGGTATTTTTTTATGCATCTTTTATCTCTTTTTTTTAGTTTCTGGCTATAAAACTGTATAAAACTGCGGACATCCTACTATAAAACTGAAATCTCTAAAACTTATTTTGTTCATTTTCATCAACAAGCATTAAAATTTGTATATTATGCTCTTTTACAATTATTCTAAAATAATTTTGAATAATCATATTATTTATTAAATTTTGTGTCTTTACAAAAGCTAAACCTTTTAGTCGACAATAATCGATAAATTCAGATTTATTTGGAAACTTCTTATTCATACCAACATATTCTTTATAATATTGAATAATAGTTAATCTTAAATCAGCACTTATTTCTTTCTTTTTATCTACTACAATTAACTCATTTAATAAAACATCTACAAAAGGTTTAAATACATCGAGAGCTGGTGCTAAATCGAATAAATTTATTTTATTATCATCTCTCAAACAACAATTAATACCTGCAATCTTGACTATCATCTGAATTATCGTTTGAGAAAAACTCTTTAAAATTTCTAAATGAACTCCTGAAATATTTTGTATTTTTTTAAAATACACATCATTAAATCTATGTAATTCATCAATTGTTTCATCAGTAAAAACTAATATCTTCTCATCTCTTTTATAATTTAAAATTAAATCACTAAAATTTTTTGACAGCATCTTAAAATCTTTAACATTTTTTTGTCTGAATTTTTCAATAATTTCTTTTCTTAATTGCTTGACTTCTTCAATACTTAAATTTTTCTTATAAGTGATAATTCTTTGGAAAAACCCCTGTTCTAATAATAATTCACTAATTTCTTTTATATAATAAGTTGTAGCAAAAATTGAAATAGTTGATTCATAAGAAATAGGATAATCTGAATCTTTCATTGTTTTATCTATAATGCCAGGATAATCCAAAGCTTCTTGTAATGTTGATAAAATAAATTCAGTATCACCTTCATTAATTCCTTTTACAAGTTTTTTTGCCTCTGGAAAAATTAAAATATCGTATTTAGCCAATACTCCATAAATAACAGGATTAATATAACCTTTCATTCCATCTGATAATTTCTGCTTTAAATTATACTCAATAGCATATTGATTTATAGAACCAATCAAAGAAGCCTGATTAAGATAAGACACTCTCTTTATTTTTAAGCCTAAATTTTTACCTATGCTTTCAACAACTTTAATTAACTGTCCTTTCCCCATTCTTGATGGAAAAATCATAAAGAATGAAACCCTTAAATCCATTAACTCCCCACCAAATTTAATTTTTACATTTTTAAAATATTGTGACATAAGTAAATCAAAACACATCTCAACAGAAAAACTTATTCCTTCTTTAAATAATTTACTACCATCACTATCTAAAATAAAAGATTTTGCTTCTGAATCAACATAAATAGATTTAACTACATTGTAAAATTCTTTTCTCAACCAAAATAAGACATTTTTCTGTTCCATTAAGCTAAAGTTTAATTTTTATTATCAATTTTCAAATCTATCTTCGTTTTTTCTTTATGACAACTGCCACATAAAACTTGTAAATTTGTTTTATCCCACATTTTTCCACCATTTTTGATAGCAACAATATGGTCTACTTCAAAATAAATAGATTCTGAATCCCGCCATTTAGAAGGATAATCATACAAAAGATGTCCTCGTGAATCCATTAATTTATCTTCATCAAATAATAACTTATTTAATTTCTCTATTTCATTTATCAATTCAACTTTAAGAAGTTCAATACCTTCACGATGTATTTTAATATATTCTTGTTGAGAAATAACTAATTTTTCTTCTTTTTGTTTGTTAAATTCTCTTTCTGTTATTTTACATTTATTACATATTCTACCATGCTCATCTATAAATTTATCTTTAAAACTACTCCATACAAAAATCCGTGAATTAAATTCTTGTTGACACTTAACACTACAATAAATTTTCATGTGTTTATCAAATTCATTTTTAGTTTTAGCACAAACAGGACAAAGTTTATGATTTCTATTTTCAATCCATTCTTGTGGAATATCATAAAATATTTGTTCTCTTACCATTTTATTGAATAAAATAATTTTTTAAATTTTTGACAATACCTTTTCCTATACCATCAATATTTTTTAATTCTTCTATTGTTTTACCATTATTATCTTTATCAGTTAAAATCAATTTTATATTATAGTTTTGAAGTATCTTTTGTGCTTTAGTAATAGAAATACTTGGCAAAGCACAAAGCAATGATAACTCTGTGTTATCTTTTGATTCCAATCGTTTTAATTTTGTAGTGTCTATTTCATTATTTGATTCTAGTTTAGATAGACAAGATGCTAAATATTTTACAAATTGTTGTGGTCTTTTAAAATGCAAAATAGAAACCTTATATTTTATTGTAATAGATGAAAGCATTCCAATGTAAGAAGCCTCATTTATACGATATTTCATCCAGAAGAGGTCATCATAATTTCCACAAATTACAATAAGTATTCTTTTAACTAAATGCAAATTTTCCAACATATTTTTAATCTGCTCTTGTAAATGTCCATAAGAAGAACCAATAAAATCATTTATAGATTTATATTCTATTGCTAATTCATCTCCTATAATATAATCAAAACAATCTAACCTTTGCACTTTATATTTTATATTTTCTTTTTCAATCATTTGTATCAATTTATTATCTTCTCTATCATCTATTATTATTTCAACCATTAAAAACACCTATCTAATTTTTATTTAAGTAAAGTGGATTTTTCTTTATATTATCACACAAACCACTAACAGGACATAAATTTTGACTTTTAATTTTTTTGCATGAAAATAGTGATTTATTATTCTTTAGATATTGTAATTGATTTTCTTTCACATAATGTAAATAATTATCATGCTGTTTAAGAGGATGTTTTTTACCTTCTAAAAAGTTTTGCATTATTAGATTGATTTCATTATCTGTATATCCACTATCGAGAAAATATTTTAAAGGGTGAAATCTATCGTCCCAATAAACATAAGGCTGAACTAAAATATTTTGCAAACAAGGCGGTAAAGTATCTAATATTTTTTGCTTATCAATAGAAACAATTATTTTTTCTGTCCTTGTCATATTTATTTGTTTTATAATATTATTATCAAAATTTGAAATTTCTAATAATTCTTTACCATAAAAAGTAAAAATAAAATTTTGTTTTTGAGCTTTGTTCATTATATGACTTTTTCCCAATATTAAATCTTCAGTTGTAAGAGGAATACAATAAAGTTTTGAATCTAAATGAAGTGTATTTGGAAATCTCATAAGTCTTGAAACATCACCCAATATATGAGAATCAATATCACTGTTTCCATTACTATTTACTTTTAAATTCAATTGATTTATAAAATAATTATGAGCATTCAATAAAGTATTTTTTGGATTTTTTAACTTATGCAAAGTTTGAGTAAAAATATAAACATGAAATCCTTTTGCACCTGAAAATAAGATAAGATGTTTTAAATTATGTTTTAAAAGATAAGAATGAAATTTTTTAACAATATTTAAAGAATTTAGATTATCAATGTCAAATACTATTTTATCAATATTAGTATTGCAAAAATGCCAATCTGTTATCTCTTGATTGCAGTTACATTTATTATCCCTTTTTTCATCACACGAATAAATCGAATAATAAATTGTCTTCTTTTTATTATAAGCATTAACAACTTCATATAACTCTTGCTCATTAGAAATAGTAAATCTTTCTGTAAAAAGTTGAATTGGAAAATTACTTGTTAGTTTTTGCATTTTTTTCATACTCTTTTATTGTATTTCTAACAGCTATAATTATGTCTTCATGGTCAGCTACCATATTTCCTTTCTCATAACTTAATCTTTTAAAAAAAGACATTCTACCTCTAACCTTTTCTTTTACATCTCCTTCTAAAGTTTGATTTTTATATTTAGTGAATAAAACTGCTTGATGATAATCCACAATTTTGAAACCAGCCATTTCAATTAGTTTGGCAGTATTCAAATCAAGCCTTCTTAATTTCCCTTTTCTTGTGGAATTTTTTGTAACAGTAACCAAAACACTCATTCCAGATTTGTATGCTTCCTGATAGACTTTTAACATCTCAGAAAGATATGATTGCCCTTGCTGATTGCCGAGATTATCTTGTTGTGTTGCCTGATAACCTTTTAATGATTTTTCTATGTTTTTTTGTATTGCTTCTGGACTTGCATAATTCCCTTTTTTAGAACCATCTTTAAATCTTTGAGAAGAAGTTTTAGCCCATTTTGAGATTGACTTAAACATCAGAGAATCCTTTATATATCCTTCCTGTATTTTACCTTTCGATATACAATCATCAGCTTCAGAATAAGATGAAGAAGTAATCCCCACTAACTCCTTATCTTTCAAATTGCCTATATTCTGGGGGTTTGAGGAATAACCTTTTGAAAATCCTTTGTAAGCGTTAATATCAGATTTTGTTTCAATACTTCTTATCATTCCACTATTTTTTCTATCAAAACCAGCTTGTCTTAATCTTTCTACCCTTCGTTGACCTCCATCATCTTCAAAATTTACAATAGCATCCTGATATGGCGGACTGACAACACCAACCATTTCTTTGTAAGGAAGATTGCCGATGTTGGAAGGGTTGTTTGAATATCTTACAGTATCAGAACAAGCAGAACCCATTTTTGGTAATCTTCCTATTTTGATAGCATTATCTCTCCATTCTTGGTCTGATTCGGTTCTTAAATTTTGGTCAGCAAATAGCGGGCTTGTGATTCCAACAACATCCTTGTATTGTAAATTCCCTATATTCCCTTCAGAACTGCCATATCTTGTTTGTAAGTTCAAATCTTTTACAACTTGAGTTGGTTGCCCTGAATGCCCCAATCCTTCACCAAGGCCATAAGATGGAGAAACTACACCAACATATCTTTTGTTTAGAATCTTTGATAACTGCCTTGAATCTCCCTGTACGATTTCAAAGTTAAGTTTTCTGCCGACTTTGTTTTCTGCGTATTTTTTATTATCAATACCCATTTTACAAAAATGTGGTTCAAGTTCAATACCAATCGCATTATAACCTCTTAATGAAGCTAATAATGGAACACGAAAACTTCCAGCCATAAAATCGACTATTGTCATTCCTTCCTTTAAAAGTCCAAGATGCTCTAAATGCTTAAAGATTCTTTCTGCCAATAAAAAACTAATTTTTGCTGGATGACTGTATGAATTTGGTGTTACAAACTTCTTATAATAAGTATCAGAACCATAGCATCCATTCCAAAGCAAGTCTTCGTTACATTGATGATATTTAGTTATGTCAGTATTTTCTTGTTTTTGTGATGCCATTTTTATCACCTTTTATAAATAATTTAATAAAGTTATTTTTTCTTCTTCCCACTTTAAAGCTTCAAATAATCTCTTTACTTTATTGTCAATTAAGACTTCCTGCATTTTCTGCCAATTAATTATAATTTCTTTATTTTTTAATTTATCTACATCGTTTACTTTAAAAGCAAAAGCTTCTGTATTTGGCAATCCTTTAATATGTCCATAAATATACATGATTCTTTCACCTTCCTCTATTTGAGAATTTAAATACTTATTAGAAAACTCAACTGCCTTAAAATGTGCCGTCTTTACTTTATTTTCTTTTTTATAAGGTTTTGGAATCCCTATATCTTTTAATGTAAGAGAGTAAACAGTTTTTTTAAATTTTTGAATATAAGTTGTAATTTCTTGTTGTGTTCTTTTATCTAAAATCATTTTAAATAATGTATCCATTAAGTCTTTACAAACTTTAGCTGTGTCCACCCTTATAATTTCATAGCCTTTTATAATCATTTCATCAGTAGGTGTTCCTTCTTTCCAACAAAGATGACCAAAATAATGTTTTTTTGAACCTATAAAGTAACTATCAAAAACACCTTCAAATTTAATTTCGAAAGAACCGCTTTTAATACCTAAAGAAGTCAAAAAATCTTTATATGATAAATTTATTTTATCTTTTAGTAAATTACCTATTGATAAAGCTTGTTCTAAATTAGTAGATTTTGAGTTAATATAAATACCATCGGTGTCTGAATAAATAATTTCATATCCTTCCTTATTTACAACATCAATACTCCATAATATAGATTTCTTGACAAATAAAGTTATTGCTTCGGTTATATTTCTATCTTTTAGAACATAAAATTCTGTATTAAACAAACCATAGAAAGAATTTGGAAGAATTTTCAATGCGTACTGTATAATGTTCAAAGTTTTATATTTATCAGTTTCACCATTTATCTTAAATTCTTCTAACATTAAATTCTTTGCTTCTTCTCTATTTTTTAATTCATCTTTAATAATAGAAGGAATTAAACCAATAGGCGAAGAATTAAATCTTAAATTTTCACTAATAATTACATCACCATCTTTAGAAAATGTTTCAGGTGAAATATTAGCTAAAAAAATTGCATAAGGATAAGCTGATTTAATATCTAAATTTATAATATAAGAATACAAACCTTTTTGAGGTTCTTGAACAAAAGCCCCATCTGCATTTTTTATTTCTTTTAATTCAGTTTTTGGAATAATAAAACCGAAATCTTTAGCCTTTCTATATGTTTCAATATCGTGTAGATAACTAAAAGAAGTAAGTCTTTCCCATCCACATCCAACATATCTTCTCAAAGTATCATAAAATTCAATAACATTATATCTATCATCTATTTCTTTGATAAGCCTAATATCGTTTAAATTATATTCAAGTAAAAGCTGTAAATTTTCTCTCCATAATTCACCTGGTGATTTATTGATTTCTGTTTTTCCTCTACCAAGAAGATGCAAAGCAATATTATTTAAACTATAAGAAAAAAGCTCTTTTTTAATAAAATGTCTTTTTAATAATTTTTTCATATCTAAAACTACTCTACCATAAACTTTAACTCCGAATTTATCAATTTTCGTGTAATTTAAAGGTGAAATAGAATTGATGTGTATATTTAATTTTTTACTTCTATTAATTATATAAGATAAATCAAAATTTATATTAAAACCAATAAGCAAGTCAGGGTCGTTTTCTGTAATAAATTTAATAAAAAAAGAAAGCATTTCGCCTTCGGAATTGAAAAAATATTGTGATTTTAAGTTGTCTTTGAAATTTGCAAGTACCTGTTTTTCTACATAACAAAATTGCAGATATTTATTTAAATAATTGTCAAAACAACCTATCAATGTAATTGGCTCTGGTGTGTTAATAACATCCAAGCTGTCTTTATTTTCAATATCAATTAAACATTTTCTTAAATTTCTTTTTGGAATTGGTGTTTTAATTCTATCTATTAGAAATCTATCAGTATAATGTATATCAGCTTCATAAACTTTGTTGTACTTTGTTCTTTCATAAATTACATCTCTTGATGATTTTGTGAAAATCTTTCTACATTTTTCACCATAAATGCTTGTGTAATTTCCTGTTAAAAAATCTTCAAAATAAAAGTAAGGTTTGAAGTCGTCAATAAATTTAGTAACTCTTTTACCATTGTCATCTCTATCAAAGATTAAAATTCCTGTTTCGCCTTTTTGTTCTATTGTTATGATTCTAACCATCCCTCTTAATGTTTTAATTTCTGTTTCTTAATTTCAGGCATATTGTTTAAGTAAATTTTTATTTAATAAAGATAATTGATTTTCAGGAATATTATCTTTTATTCTATTATATTTTTCTAATAAAATTTCATCATTGATAATTAAACTTTTTAAAAAAACAATTTTTTCATTATCAATATCAGTTTTACCTTTTTCTTCAAATACAATAAATTTAACTGGCTTTCCCAAAAGTTCATATTTTTTTAATTGTTTAAACCAACCCTTATATAAATAAGATTTAATTTCATAAATACAGTCATTTGTAATTATATCAGGAATTCCATGTTCAGTTTTAGGTTTAATAATTAAATTATTATCATATTTTTGTTTTATCACATTTTCAACAAAATTTTCTTTCCTACGCCAAACTTTACTTTTAATATCTAATTCTAATCCTATATAATTAAATATTATATTGTGTAATTTATTGTTAAAAATTTTTTCAATAAGACCTACACTGCAAATAACTTTCTTATGTTTTCTTAATTCCATTAATGTCTTTTTCCCTTCATACTTCCATATATTTTTAAAATTTTCAATTATTTCCTCTTTTTTTGGTCTGTTTAATAACATAGTCTTTTGTCTATTAATAATAGATTCTAAAGAGGCTTTCTTCCCCATAAGAGCATTACTTATTTTATTTTTCCATTCACTTTTCTGTTGTTCATTCATCTTTAAAACAGGAGAAATCCATTCTCCACTCTTATATCTCTTTATCATTAAGCTACTAATGTGCGGTTTTGGTCTTCTACATTTTTCCTTAAAATTATCGCTTCTCTTCAGACCTCTTAATTTCACAGATATGTCGGATATTTTTAATCCTTTTCTTACTACACTCATTTTTTCTTTTGTTTGAGGAGTCAAATGTTTACCATAATTGTAATGATTCTCTTTTTTATAATTTTTTCTAAATGTTTCTATCCGCTTTTCAATAGAAAACTTACTCATTTTTCTTCCTCTTGCTATATTTGACATTTTAATTTTAGTTTTTTCATTAAGAATAACTCCTTTTCTATTATGACCACTAATAAAATCAGGTATACCACAATATTTATGAAATGATTTGACAATTATAATATTTCCACAATTACATTTACAATATCTTATTGCCATTTTTCTAAATTGATTAGTTGTTTTTCATTACAAAAATTTAGATTAAAAAAATTATATTTTTCTTTGTCAATACCAAAAAAAATAAAATATTCTTTTAAAATGTTTTTATCTTTAAAGATATTAAGATAGTAATTTTTTATTTGATTAAATTCTCTTTTGCTTAAATCATAATAACGCCTGATTTTTTGAAAAATAAACTCAAATTCATCTTCACTTTCATTTTTTTTAAAATAAGATATGTAGGGAATATTTTGTTTTTGAATTTTTAAATACAACCTTTGCTTATTTATTCTTTCATCAACTTTAAAAAAATGTTCATCAATTTCAGCCGAAGTTGAAGGATTATTGAAGGAAATAAATTTATTCATTATCAATAAAGGAATGTCATCATTATAAACACCTTCCTTTTCATAAAAAAACTTGAGATTTTGTTGAATTTGATTTACATTATTCATCAAGCCACCTTTGAATTTTTAATTTTTCTTCTTGAACTTTATCTCTTTCTTTTATATAGCAAATAATCAGATATTCTGTTCCTTTATTATTTGACTTATCTTTTCTGTATTGATATTTATAGTCAGTTTGTTTTATTATAATTTTATCAGCATATAATCTTAATATGTTCTTAATATTTTCTAAATGCGAAAAAGAAGATTCGTTAAAACTTAAAACCCAAATTTGAAATAGATTTAAATCAAACAATAAATTTAAAAGAAGCCTGAAATTTTGTTCATAATTATTTTTATTTGAAAATCTTTCGTTTGCTTTTTTTAATTTAGTTAAATCATTAACATTCTTCAATTCAATATATTCTTCTAAAAATGAATATAATTTAAGGTAATCCGATGATTCGCCACCATAAGGTAAATCCAAATAACAAAGGTTATTTTCCTTACTAACAAACAAACTTTTTAATTTGTCTGATTGCAGTAATTCAATAGTATCTTCATTGAAACATTCTATTTTTTGTTCCATTTTATTTCGTCTTTAAGCTTTCTGTATTCTATTTTTAGGTAATCTTGTAAAAACGGCGTAATTACATCTTCGTAGATAATAAAATTTATATATATATATAATTGACTTACTTTATTTTTTTCCACAAAATTTCACCATTAACCCTGTATTTTAAATTGTAAATATCTTGTCTGAACATTGTCGGATTATGTATATTATGATATACAAAATTTAAAATTTTGTATATCATAATATCATTAATTTTTTCCATTGTATTTCACTTACTTTCTCAATTTCTGAATTTAGTCTTACAAAACCTCTATACTTTGATGTCTGTAATTTTCCTTCTAATATCGTATAATTTAATAATCGAATGACTCTCTCTCTGCATTTTAATCAAACCATTTTATTTCTTCCTTATATATATATATCTGTTATTTAATTCACCAAAACCACTTCTTGAAATTCCAGCTTTATTAATCAAATCTATTTTCAACCCATTATAAATTAAATTTGTTTTAATAGTTTCCATCGTCTTTCCTTATTAAAATATAAATGTTTATCTATATATTTACTCTCTCTGAATTAGGTTTATTATTGAAATGATGCATTTCTCTTGAATAAATTAAAAAATAAATTAATTTATTTATAATCAAAACACTTTTTCCATTCAATTTCTCTCGCCTTGTTTAAATATTGATATGCTCCATAATTTGATAATCTTTCTTTTGTTGGTTTACATTCAAAATGATTCATTGGATAACTAACTTTTAAACCATTAATAAGTGTGTGTGTATACTTTAAACTTTTAAAAATTGTTTTTTCCAAATTATCTCTCCATTATCATAATTAAATCTTTCATTCCTATTTTCCTTTAAACAACTATCTCTACCAAACGGAGTATGAATCATCGCTGTTCTTAATAAAGCTAAATTGATTATATATATATCTCATTTTATTTAAAAGGACAATTACTACAATATTTTCCTTCTTCTTTTGGACACTCTGGATATACTTTCTGACATTTTTTATTCATCTTTTGAAAATTATCCTGTAATGTAACCCATTCAGGTTTTCTTACTGATGATTTTTTATGGTTTGGTGCTGACCCCATCTTTATCCTCTAATTTATCAATATAATCTCTAAAGCTTGCTAATTCAATACATTCTTTTAAAGTAAAATACTTGTTACAATAATTAAGCATGAAAATTAAATATTTATTGTCTTGGGATTTTGAATAAACAAAATCAATCATATCTTGTTTTTTAGCTTCAGAATCCTTGAACCAATTATAATTTACCGATTTTAAGTAATCTAACAAATCTTTATATATTCCTTTATGATTTAATAATTTATCAATATCATCTTTAGATAATTGAGTGTTATCATTTAATAAAGTAACATTAGAAATATAGGATGATTTGAGTAATTCATTTGAAACAACAGTTTTACATCCGATTTTTTTACAAAGTAAAGAAAAACTACCTGAACCAGCAAAAGCATCAAAAACATTATAATTTTCCAAAGTAATGTTTTCTTCTTTTAATGAATTATAAATCCATTTTAAAATTTTTCTTTTATTACCTATATAATTCATTGGAATTGAGTTTATTTCCTTTAGTACATTTTTATCAAATCTTACTTCATTTCCATGTATATCTTTTTGTATCATAATTTTACCTTTACACAAAAATTAAATAATTGAATATCTGGAGTTGCCGATACAGCTATACGATAATCAGTTAAAGCTATCAAATCAATAATCTCAACTTTCTGTTGGATTGAATAATTTAAATTAATAATTTTTTCAAACCAACTATAAAGTAATTCTTTACAATCTAAATTATTTTCAATCCAAATTCTCCTTGCATCTAACAATTTTCTTTGTTGAATTAAGGAAAAAATCATATCTGACATCTCTGATTTTGATTTTATAATATCTAAAGTTACTGTTTTATTTAACTGCAAATATTTTATCATTTCCCTTATGTCTGGATAATTAAGGTCAATTAATTTTTTTAATGCGTCTGCTTCAAAATTTATATTTTCTTTAGTACAAATTCTTATCAAATGAGATAAAATATCCTTTTTTTCATAATTACCAAAAGAAATTCTTGTTAATCTACTATGAAGTTCGGGAATAATTTTCTCTTCATAATTTGCATTAAGAATAAATCTGCATTGAGAAAATTCTTCTATAATACCTCTTAAAGAAGCTTGAGAATTTTTAGAAAGAAAATCCGCTTCATCAAGAAAAATAATTTTTGGTACACTACTATTTAAAGCCATTGTTTTGGCAAATGTTTTGACTTTAGTTCTGATTACTTCTATACCAGTATCATCAGAAGCATTGAGAATAAGATAATCAGCTTTTAAAGTATTTATAAGAATTTTAGCAAAGGTTGTTTTACCTGTTCCAGCACGAGAAACAAATAAAAAATGAGGAAGTTTAAAAGGAGTAGAACACAAATCAATAATAGTTTGATAATTTTTGAAACCCAAAAAATCTTCAAACTTTTTTGGTCTGTATTTCTCAGTTAAAATTTCATTTACAATACTCACCTTAATCAGCCTCTTTATTTGTTATCTATTCTTGGTGCAACCATATATTTTATTTTTGTTATGTCTGATTTTTCTTCAATATTTATTGGCAAATCATTTCCCAAACTTATAGTCACATCGTTATCATCTAAAAGGTTTATACAATTACACAATAATTCACCAAACTTTACATTACAATCTTCCACTTTTTCTTTTATTGCTATTATACATCTTATTTTATTTACTTCACCAGTTTCAATTATTAAATTATTATCTTTTATTTGAAACCTTAAAGTTGGTGTATTAGAACCAACATTAGTAACTAAACTCGATTTAACAATATCCTTTAAAATAGAAGATTTCAACGTAAAAACAGATTTATATTTTATATCTATTTTTTTATCTGATTGTTTTAAATATTCTGTTGAAGTTAAAAAAAATTCTCCTTCTTTATCAGTATCTTTAAAAGAAAGATAATTTTTCTCTTTTTTAAAGTTTAAAATATCGCCAAATAAGTCAATAAAAGCCCGAAAATTAGAAAAATTATCAATTGCTATTTTATTGATTTTGGCATATTCAATAAAATTTGTATCTGCAAATTTCGCTTCTACCATTCCAACATTATCTGTTGTCATTTGTCTTAAAGATACACCTTGCTCTTCGAAATTAAGGATTCCCTCATTTACTATGCTTATCTTTTCCAAAAATCTTTTTAATGTTTTTTTTTCTATTTGCATTTTCATTACCTCCATGTTTTTTATTTTTCATCTTCAACCATAGCTTTTGTATTATTAAAAAGTTGATGTAATAATTGAAACTTCATTTGGTCTAAAAATGAAATAACCATTTCTGTTCTCATAGTTTGTGTTGTAATAAAACCTTGAGTAGTACCATCTGATTTTAATTTACCTATTAGAATTATAGAATTTTCCCCGACTTCTTGTTTAAGTTTTAAAACTGTTTCTTGATTAATCATTTTTACATTCCTCGTGATAATAATTATCATCTTCTTTATTAAATATTGGATTTAAAATAGGTAAATAACATTTTCCACATACATATCCTATATCGTGTTCAAAATCTATTTCCATTTTATT
>ERZ1292637.968-Hain-H14-01um-R3-968-length-13462-cov-10_pt1 | contig 13462 bp, 15 predicted proteins | sample MGYA00564405_ERZ1292637 | MGnify/ENA primary metagenome ERZ1292637 (study PRJEB36523, sample SAMEA6512645) | groundwater metagenome | collected 2019-01-09 | study: AquaDiva: Metagenomics assemblies of 32 groundwater samples | reverse complement strand
AGGAGAGGAGTGCTTGAGGGTTTTGATAACGTGGAAAAGGCCGATTAATCGGCCACTAGAAGCGATACCAGCGAACTAAAATAGCCCGATAGAAATCGGGTTGTGGGTTTTCAGAAGAACCCCATGAGGACTTTTTCGGCGGAAGCCGGAGAGTTTTCATGGGGTTTTTCTTTTTTCGCCTCTTAACCCAAGGCGCGGCATCGTCGGGGCCATATCCGGCGCGGTCAGTGGGGACCATAGAACCACAGGGAGAGTTTTATGCCTGAACCGGAAACGGTAGCAGGGACGGAGGTAACGCCTCAAGTAACACCGCCTGTAGTTGAACCGCCAAAAGAACCCGATGTTTCACATGAAACACCACCGGAAACGCTCGATGAGACCGAGCCTGGGGGTAAGGGGCCGCTCGAAATAGCTAGGCGCAAGGAATACGAGCGGCGGGTTGCGGCGGAAGCTAAAGCGTCGGCGCTCGAAGAGCAGCTAAAGGCGGCGCGGGAAACCAGATCGGCGGAAGAGGAAACTAAAGTGTACACGCTTGCCCAAGTAAGGCAAGCAGTACGCGATGGGAGAATCACCGAAGAGGCTGGTGACCAATATATCCAAGATACGGTCATTCCGTATCAGATAAAACAGACCCTTGAGGTTGAGCGACGAAAGGCAGCCGAGCAGCAGCCGCAAGAGCGGGCGATAAGTGACATAGAGACATATAAAACGGAAGTCCCGGAGCTAAAGGATATCCATAGCGACACGTTCAAAAAAGTCGCCATCGAATACCAGAGGCTAATCCGGGAGCGAGGGATGCTTAACAACTTTGTCACTCAGGCCGTGGCGGTGGAAAACACGCTCGGTAAACTTTCCGACATCAGGAAACGAGGCGAAGTGGATCGGAATACCAGGTTGGGGCTTACTCCGTCGCCAACCGATAGGGGAGCAGGCGGAGCCGGCACGGTGGCGAGCGGAAAGTTAGACATCACTAAGGCTCCGCAGACTATGGTGACAAGTTGGGATCGAGAAGGGGTAGATCAGGCGACGCGCGAGCGGCGCTATAAAATCTATCTCGATTTGAAAGCGAGGCAAGGTGTCCGTTAGTCCGATTAACATTTTTGTTCCCAAGCATGGGGGCAAGTTAGGTGAAGGATTTGCCCGCCATGAAATAATCGACTCCTACGCTTACCCTGGCCGACGCACCAAGTCGCATGCTTACACATCTCCCGCTTCCGAGGTTACAGGGTTGGCCGATGCTCGAAAGGCTATCCAGCTTTGCGAGGTATGCCGCCTCCATTTCAATCCCAGAAAAGAACACTACCGGATCAGGTTTGTTCCAAGCATTGACACATCGGGTTATACCGCTTCGGGTCGTTGTGATGCTTGTCTTCAACACGGCGCGACTAATGCCATATTCGTTCCAGAGGAGATTTGGGAAGCGGTGTCGTGTGATCCCCAGGAAACACGAATCAGGGCGCGTATGGCTTGGAAAAGACGCGAAAAATTACCTTCCGTTTTCGACGTTCTAAGTCGAATCCGGCGGCGCATAGCCGAGGAAATTCAAAGGAGAAAAAATCATGGGTAGAGTAGCAGGAAATCTTTTTGGTGGTGGAGACAGTTCGCGTAAGTTTTTCGTGGCCGCCTCGTTTGCGAACGCGGGTATTGTGGCTGGCTCCACTGAGGCAACTAATGAAGGTCTTATCCCGACAACTACGACAGCGGCCACGGACGCTATGGGATTGACCCTTGACACGGCAACCTACAGCGCCACGCCAGCCGCCGGAGCCACTGGATTTATTACAGTAGCCGACAGGCCGTTTTCCAAATGCGAATTTGTTATGTCCGGTGGCGCGACCGAGGGCACGGCGTTGACGATTATGACGGAAACAGCCGGCGACCTGGTGACGCCCGACCTAGTAAGTTCAACAAATGCAGCCGCCAACTCGATGATCGGCGGCACAATCTGGCGGTATCCGGGCCTGGGACATATATGCGCCTTGCGTCAATCGCGCCAGATCACAGCTCATACGGCAAGCGTATCGGTCGGTGTGACCGTGGACTTTGAAGAGGCAATCAACGTCGGGGACCGCTTTCTGATGTGTCCCTGGACCAACCTCCCCGGTGATGGCACGGACACTTCGGATGGCGGTGGCAATCTCCAATTCACAACGCTGTTCACCCAGGCAGACGCTAGTATAGCGTCGGGAACGGGTCTGGTTGTCCAGATATACGACTTGGTGTTGATGGGAGAAAGCGACAGCAAAGTTCAGTTTGTGATGGTCAATCATCCGTACTTTGAAGTCCAGGCGTAGGGATGGATTGGAATAGTCCTGAGCTTTTGGCTCAGAGTGGCTACCGTGGCAGCCTTGAAGGGTCACGGACGATTTACTAAAGGAGTTTTTCAATGCCGAATCCACATATTGCGGGAAGTTTTCCCGATCTAACTGAGTTGACCTCAACTTTTACCGACATTTTCAACGAACGCTTCAAGGCCGAGGGGGATAGAGTCGGGGATTATTACCGCAAGATAACCGATTCCCGGATCAATACCCGCTACTCGACCGTCTCCGGCATGGGGCAGTTGGCTGAGTTTACCGGACAAATCAACTATGCCGACGTAGCGCAGGGATACGACATGACGCTGACTCCCGTTCAATTCGCTCGCGGGTTTTCCATCGAGCGACTTCTGGCCGATACCGATCAGAGTGAAATTATGAACGGAAAGCCGCGCGCCCTTGGAACAGCCGCCGCGAGAACGCGGAACTATCATGCCGTGCGACCCTGGGATAACGCCTTTACTCAGGACACGCTGTTTGCGACTCATACCGAAGGCGTGGCGATGTGCTCGAACTCCCATACCACGACAACCGGCGCATCTACCGCTGCCGGGTTTGACAATCTCACTACGGCGGCTTTATCCAGCGTAGCCATCAGTACGATGAGAGTCCAGGCGCTTAACTTCCGCGATGAGCAGGGAGAAAAAATCACCAACTTGAAGTTCGACAGAATCCTGGTCCCGCAGCAAGGCAATATGGAAGAGACTGCCTGGGAGATCGTCAACTCGATGGGCAAGGTGGACAGCGCCCAAAACAACGCGAACTTCAATCGGGATCGCTACAGCGTCAAGGTGGATATCTACCTGAGCGATGCCAATAACTTCTGGATGTACGATGAGACCATGATGAAAGACAGCGGTCTTGTCTGGCAGGAAGCGACCCCGCCGGAGTTCGCAATGATCGAGGATTTCGATTCCTTGATTGCCAAGTGGCGTTGTTATGGACGTTGGGGCAATCACTGGATCGGATGGCCCTGGTGCATAGGGGCGAACGTGAGCTAAGTAAGATGCAAACCGTTCCAATGACCACCGCCGGGTTTTTTATTCAGTTCTCTGATTTCCTGACGAAGAGTTTCGCGTTGTTGCCATTCTTTCTCGGTAAGTTCTCTTCCTTGTTGAATGCAACGCGACATAAATTCGATGAGGATTTCTGCCTGCCGGTGTTTGAGAACGAGATGCGGAAGGATTTGCGGGAGGAGCCATTTAAGACAAGACGAGTGGAAGGAAAGTTGCGTAATCGCCTTACCTTTGTTGATGTGCACATCTTTTTGCTTGAGCAAATCAGCGAGGTAATCAATTACTGCCGACTTAGCTTTGGCTTGGCCGATAGAGACAGCGGGCCGATGATAGTGAGAATGGCCGGCGCGTTTCCAATTATGTTTTCGCGCTTGAATTCCCAACCAGCCTTCCCCATCGAGAATCCCAGCAATGTAGCCCCTTTGGCCCTCCGTAAGTTCTATGGGAGGCTTGGATGGTGGCGGGGGTTTGCCAACGCGACGATAGTAGGCAGCGGTCGCCAACTTATTGCGCCATGTCTTATAGCATTCAGGAGAATCTGGACAAGTTTTTCTTCTGTTGGCGGGCCAATGCAGTTGCATCGGTTTGCCGCAGCCTTCGCAGGTTCGATTAAAAACATAGATCGCTTTGTAGTCTCTCATGGCGATGACTGTAACAATCACTGGATAGAAAAGCAAGTAGTTTTTATCCAATGATTTGAAAGGAGGATAGCCCTACGAGTAACCGATATTATACGGAGTTTTCTGACCGCAAGATCACCGCGCCCACGCCTCCGAAGGATCAACGACGTGAGGGAAAACCGCCGTACCCGGAACGCACCCGCGCATGGCCGGCCGATATCGGGCCGGTGGGTCCGAAACGGAATACGGTCGGTTTCCCCGAAGTCAAGCAGTCCGCGAAGCAGCATATGGCTGATGATAAAGGACTCAGTAAAAAGAAAGCCAGAGAGATACTGCATCACGGGGAAGTGCATGGCGAGCCGCTTACGGATAAGCAACGTGGATTCATGGGCGCTAGGGCGAGTGGGAAGTCGAGGAAGGGTTATTAACTCCGTCAAGGCGTTTCTCCAACGTCAAGGCGGACGGAATTAAGGAGAATTTTTCATGGAAACTAACATTCCCGGCATCAACATTTTTGCCGGTCTGCCGCCCGATCCTACTAAAGGGATTGGACAGGTTTTTTGGGTTGGAAATTCATCCACTCCGGTTCCCGGTGGCGTTATGGGAGTCGATGCCGCTGGTTCCGCCGGCGATGCCAAACGTCCGTTTGCGACCTGGCAATATGCAGTCGATCAATGCGTAGCGGCCCGCAATGATATCATCTTTATTCTGCCTGGCCATGCCGAAACGATTGCCACGGCTACGGCGCTCGATATTAACAAATCGGGTGTGCGTACATTCGGTCTTGGAGTCGGCTCAAATAGACCGACTTTTACCGTAGCGACCGCTGCCACGGCAACGATTACTTTTTCGGCGGCTAATACCCGAACTGAGAATATCGTCGTTATCTGTAACCTCGATGGTCTAAACAGCGCCATGACGGTTACGGGCGCTGACGTTTTCTTGGATATAGAGTATCGGGACACTTCGGCCACAGTTGAGGCCGACATTGCAATCACGGCTTCCGGCGCTCGGTTTATCTGTAACCTACGCGATATCGGATTCACCACGGGCGATCAGCGCGAAGCGTCGATCAGTATGAACGGCGTTGTCGGCGCTCGAATCAACATCGACCAGTACGGCATACCGGCTACCGCTGTAGTCAATTTCGTTACCACGCTCTGTTCCGATATTGAGGTTCGCGGAACGACCTATGTTTCGGGAACTACAGACGGCTCGAAAAACGTGGTCGATACCATCACTGGCTCGCTCTGGTACATGGACGTTATCGACGCGGCAGCCGGAGCCAGATATACGGGCGGATCGGCGGCGGCGGTAGCTTCCGATGATATCTCGGCGGTCAATACGGTTCTTGGAACGATCTCGACGGCGGCGGCCACGGGCGCGGTTACATCGACTGACACCATCATGGCCTATGTAAAACAGTTGGTCACGCAGACGGGAATCGAGGCCGATACTGATACGATTACAGCAATACTATCGGGAGCGAACGGCATTACCACATGGAAATCCGGGGCGGCTCCGGCAACCGGAGTCAGTATATCGGAAGCTCTTAGATACTTCGGCGAGCAGATTATCAATGGAACGGGCACGGCGCTTCCGACCAACGATTCACTCTATGGAGTTTTGGCCGGCACAAGCGGAATTACGACCTTTCCAACGGCGGCGGCTGCGGCAAATGCCGTCTCAATCGCGGAGGTCCTCCGATACATTTCGGAATATCAGGTTCCAAGAGTTGTGAGCAAGGCGATTGCTGCATGGGGCACTTCCTTTACTACCGGCCTTTCCCCGGTCACTTTGTTTACTGTGACCGGCAACGTAAAAGCTCGCGTGTTTATGGTTCAAACCACCGCTGCCACGTCTACCGGCTCTACCGGCACTATAGCCCTTGGAGTAAGCGGTAATACGGGCGGTTTAGCGGCGGCTGCTACGGCTAACGGGACGAACTTCCCGACCAATTCGGTATGGGCCGGCGATACCTCTCCGACTCTGCTTGGCGAGGTGCTGTCGGGCAGTGCGCTAAATTGGTTCTTGATCGGGAACGGCGCGGATATTATTGCCACCATTGCCACAAATGATATGACTGCCGGCGCGTCTACGTTCTATTGCGAATATATCCCGTTGGATTCGTCCTCAACGGTGGTCGCGGCTTAATGGAGAGATGGGCCGGTTTTCTTCGATATATTAGAAGCCGGAACCGTATGAGCGAACTAAGGAGGAACGAAAATGTCACTTGCTGAGGCGGAAAAATATATCCAAGATGCCGGTCACGTTCGTAACGTATCCAACAAGCGCGGGAAAGTGGTAGAGCCTGCCGTCAGGTATTTGCGTTTCAACGAGCGAGAGAAGCGAAAGGACGAAGCCCGGCGGATCAAGGATATGTTGGAACCTATCAATATCCAACTGGCCAAAATGGGCTCTCAGTCCATAGCTCAGGCTCGCACACATCTAAACGCTCTCGAAGAGGACTTGGAGCAGCATTCCCCGCCGACGGATTTATCTCCTGAGACCAGGGAGGCTCTGGCGCGGGAACTCAAGCGAGAAGAGGATATTTATCGTGAGGGGCGTCTTTCTCACGAAGAAATGCGGCGTAACCACGTCGGCGCGGTGGATCGTAATATCCGCCATGAGAAGGCAAATAAGGATCGCGGCCTAAAGATTAAAAATCTCCGGCTGCTTCTGAATCCGGACTCAGACGAGCAGGATTTGTGTAACCTTGAGAACTTGCGGCCATCGGGGATACTCCCCGGCTCCGCTCAGCACTACGATGTGAACGCGCAGCTACCCGGCTATATGGCCTATTCTCATATCCCCGATGAGAAATGGCAAGAAGCGGGCTTGCCTCTGGTAAATCCAAATTCGCCTATGGCGAGAAAGAGCGCCGAGGAATTGGAACAGGAGATTGCCGAACTAAAGTCGCAGCTTGCCATGAAAGAGGAAGTAAAGCCTAAAGTAGAGGCGAAGGCTAAGGGAATGAGCGACGGGGCAAAGGAAAAGGCGCGTGATCGTATGAAAAAGTATTGGGCCGATAAGCGGGCCAAAGAATCTCAGCCGGGCGCTTAGTCCCATGCTTTCCCTTGCCTACATCTTGGTTCTGCTTCTTGTAACTCCCACCCAATCGTTATGAGCGCCCAACAAGACAGAGACGTAGCCGAGCGCGTGATGGGCTGGACGCTTAGCGAAAGGCGCTGGCGGAAGAAGCGTTGAAGGACTAGCATAGCATGGCCTTTGCATCAGTCGGCAATATCGGTCGTAACAATTCAACTACGGCTGGATTAACACTGACCGTTACAGCCGCCGCGCAATTAGACGCCGGAAATCTCGGTATTCTTGCTATTGCCGTAGACAATCAAAGTACGACTGATGGGAATACGTCGGAGATTTCCACGGTAGTAGATACGGCGCTTAATACCTGGACTAAATTACGGGAGTTTTGCAATAGCCAGGGCGCGTCCAATGCCGGGGCCACGGTCTCTGTTTGGTACACGATTGCAGATGCAAACTTGCCGATCACGACCGGCGTCGTTACGATCACGCTGGCAAACTCGAAAACGTCGAAAGCAGCAACGATTCGTGAATTTACCATTGGGGCGGGCAACACAATCTCACTGGCTGGTCAAACGGACCTTGCTACAGATGGAGCCGCTAATCCCGGCTCCATGACGATTTCTGGGTTGTCTAACCAGGAATACTTGTTCTTTCGCGGCATCGCCGGGGAAATTAACGCTCAGATAGTTGTAACACCGACTACTGGTTTCGCTGCTATACAACGCAGCGAAGCCGATACTGGTACTGGTGGTACTAGCGTGACCGCTGATGGCGAGTGGAGGATTTTGACGGATACGAGTTCTACGAGTAATCCAACTGGTACGACCAGCGCGGATCATGCGAGCACGTTCTTGGCGATACAAGAAGTTGTGCCAGCGGGTCAACCTATTGTTAAGCGTTTTGGCGGTGTTCAATTTGCTCATAGTCTAGGACGAGGTATGTGGTAAATGGCGGAAGTAACTGCATTTCGGAATAACGCGCTACCGTATCCGGTTTATGGAGTTCCCTGGGCCGTCGTGTTTCCTATGCTAGATGCCGATGGCGATCTAGTGACCGGAGCCACAACGCCCGATGCTGAAAGGAGTCTTAACGGAGATACCTTTGCTGATTGTACGAATGAATCAGTTGAGATAGCCACCGGCAGCGGGGTCTATTATCTACTTCTGACCGGCGCGGAAATGACAGCCGATATAGTATCTGTCATTGCGAAAAGCGCGACGGCGGGAATGAAAACGACCGTCATCACGCTTTATCCGCGTAAGCTTGTTTCACTTCGTACCGGCACATCGCAAAGCGGCGCGGTGGGGTCTATTACGCTCGATGCTTCCGCCGGAACGATGGACGATATTTGGAACGGATGTTTATGTGTTGCAGTAATCGACACCCTGACCGAAGCTAGGATCATTACCGACTATACCGGCTCAACGCAAGTTGCGGCTGTCACGCCTAATTGGAACGTCGCGCCGGACTTAGACGATACCTTTACGATCTATCTACCCGAAGGACGCCAGATCGGGCAATCCAACTTGACGGGAATTTTAGGCACTATCGCCGCGACTCCGGCCACAGCGGGAATACTCGATGTAAATGTCAAAAACATGAACAATGTCGCTGGAACAGCCATCACCACGATCAAGGCAGTTCAGGGGCTAACCACGGCGGATGTAGTCACCACGGCCACGAACGTAACAACCGTGAATGGACTAGCGGCCAACGTCATAACCGCCGCCTCCATGAACGCCGATGCAAGCGTGGAAATAGCCGGTGCGGTTTGGAACGAGGACGCCACGGGCCATCAGACGCTCGGAACCTTTGGGCAGGCCATAGGAGACCCGGTGGCGGATACGACGACTATCTATCAGTCGGTGGTAACGGATGCGGCGGGAACTAATATAGCCGCCGATATTATTGCAATCGAAGGGCAAACTGACGACATCGGCGCAGCGGGCGCGGGTCTAACGGCGGTTCCTTGGAATGCCGCTTGGGACGCCGAAGTTCAAAGCGAAGTGGATGATGCTCTCGTGGTTCAGCGGTTGGATGAAATCCTAAACGCCGATTCAGACATTGACGGCGTGGCTCCCCCGACCGTGGGAAGCGTCATTCACGAAATACTTAGCAAGACCGCCGGTTCGTTCACATTCGATCAGACGACAGACAGTTTAGAAGCGATCCGCGATAAAGAAACCGACATTGAAACAGACACGGCGGAAATCGGCGTGGCGGGCGCGGGACTTACAAACATCAACTTACCCGATCAGACGATGAATATCACGGGGGATGTAACCGGGAATCTAAGCGGAAGCGTGGGGTCAGTGACCGGAGCCGTCGGAAGCGTGACGGGGGCCGTTGGCTCGCTTACTACAAACAATGACAAGACCGGCTATCGCCTGGACGCAACCGGAAGCGCGGCCCTTACCGAAGGATATGCGGCGGATGGAGCGACGGGAACATTGCCGCAACTGCTTTATATGCTTTTAGCCGTGCTGACCGAAGCCAATGTAAGCGGTACTACCCTTACGGCTAAAAAGCTCGACGGCGCTGCAACAGCCGGTACTTTTACTTTAGATTCGGCAACTGCGCCGACGACGATAACGAGGGCGAGTTGATGCCAGTAGCAGGATTAGTTGTGAGAGCTTTAGGCGGCGGAACAGCCGCTTCGGGAAGCATTGGGCTTTTAATTACCAGGGGGCTTTTGGGCGGAGCGGTAGCCGTGACTAAACGGGCATACAACGTAATTGCAAATCGCATTCATAGGCGAGGGAGGAAATAGGTTATGAGTTTTCCCTTTATTAAAACCGACGGGTTCGAGACCGGAGCTACGAATTTCACTGCGAGTAGCGGGAGCCTTATCGACGTGCCGCATTATAGCGAGCTTGCCCGTCAGGGCATGGCTCCCTATCGCGGGACATACTCAGGGCGAATCAGGCTTGCCGCCGGCACGACCAGCCAATTCTGGCGGGAGGATACGGCTTTCGATGAATTAGACGTTGGGCAAACGCGGTTTCTCCGTTGGTACTTCTATCTCGGTAAAGACCTCACGATGACCGATGCGGATAAATTTTCTATGGTGGAGATGGAATCCACTCTCAACACGACAACGGAGGTAGCGGCGGGAATTCAAAGAACGTCGGGCAATATCGAGTTCTGGTACAACGAGACCACGGCGGCGGCTTCTCCCTCGACTATCGTTTTGGGTACGACCACAACGGCCTTGGGTAAGTGGATTTGCGCCGAGCTAAAGGTTGTGCTGGCCGCCGGGACGGGAACTATCGACGGCTATATCAACGATACGATAGGAACACAGATTGCCTCTTTGACTCAATCGGACATTGTGGACGTAAAAATCGGGGCCGTTGGCCCGGACGCCGGGACTTCCGGCACGATCTTGATCGACGATATTATATACGACGATACGCAAATCTTTCGGGATAAGAATCGCTACCAGCCGCTTAATCGGAAAGTCGTGTTTCCGAGCGACCATCCGATAGTCGGGCCTGCTGAGTTTTCTATCGCCGTAACCGCCGTCAGTACGGGCGGTGTGCTCAGAATGTACGATTCAGACGGTGCGCCGACGAGTCTCGATAGCCAGATTGGGCCGGACATGAGACCCGTATCGGCTTTAGAGATGGTCCCAGGCCATGACGTTTTTCAATGCCGCCACGGACTTTATACCGTTCTTACCGGCTCAGACACAATGGCCTCTGTTTCGATTGTCAAAGGCGGGACCGTATCAGACGGCGCAATGATAACACGCGGACGAGCCACGGGTGGACCGAGACCGATAAGCTAGGAGTAGAAAATGCAAATACCTTATGTCGCTCCAATCGAGGATTTTACCGATCTTCTCAACATTCTTGGAAGCAAGACCAAGTATGGCGAGAGACTTGCGGCATTAAACGCGCAACAGGAAATGCTTAATCGAAGTCTCGACCGCCATAAGGATATTGCCGATATCGAGCAAACCAGGCAGCAAGCGGCTGGACTTCTTTCAGACGCCAGGGGGGTAAAAGCCGATGCGGATAAGTATTCGACAAATGTTAAAGGGGATGCCGATAAAGAGGCTCAAGGGATTTTATCGGCGGCTCAAAATAAATTGGCTGAATCAGCGGTTCGAGAAAAGGTTGTGGAAGAACGTGAGGGCAAAGTGGGTATTCGGGAAAGCGCTGTTAATGCCAAGGAAAAAGAAATAGCGGGGCGGGAGAAGCAAGTTGATTCCGAACTAGAACGCGCGGCGACTTTGGCAAGGCAAGCCCAGGCGCTACAGGATAAGTTTACTGCGAAATTAGGGGCGTTACAGGCCGTGGCGGTGGAGTAACCCATGTCGTCGGATACCCAACCTACTACGCTTAGTGATCTTCGTATTGCGCTCCTTTCCCGCGTCCGGGATGTAGGGGGCACGGGAACGAACGCCAATTCAGTTTCTATCAATAACATCGCCAACTCGTATCTGAACACGGCGCTTCACGATCTCCATGTAAATCCGAATGTCATGCCTCATTGGGCTATTCGTTCGGCGGTGCTTATCACCCACGACACTTATACGACCGGCACAGTCAGTATTACGGCGGCGGCTAGAACGACCGTGACGGGTTCCTCGACGCTCTGGAATACGGCTGTGACGGGCATGGGATTTAACAATGCTAGAGCAGGCGGCAAGATGAAGTTCGGCGGGCTAAATGAAATCTATACGGTGGCCAGCGATCCATCGAGCGATACGGCGATGACCTTAGCGACTCGGTACGCCGGCGATGCATTGACGGATGGGACTTACACTTATTTTGAGGATGAATACGCTTTAGCCACGGATTTCTTAAAGCCTGCCGATGCGCGGCTTTTTTCGACCGATCTAAACATTCCTCTTATCGGTCCGATGGAATTTCGGCGGCGCTATCCTAGAAATGACGTATCCGGCAAGCCTCGCATAGCGACCTTGATCCAGCTTGGTTTCAGTAGCACCACAACGCCCAGGCTACGATTGGTTTTACACCCGTGCCCGGACGATGAATACTCAATTCCCTACAACTACGTTACAAGTTATTTGGCCGTAAGTTCCGCCGGCGCGGAACAGGCGGAAATGACTAGCGATACGGATGAGCCTATTGTCCCGCTGCGCTACCGTCATGCCATAGTTGCTCATGCGCTTTATAATTGGCTCCGTGACCGAAAAGACGATACGCGAAGTAAAGAAGCAAAGACCGAGTACGTCGATCTAATAAGCCGGATGTCTAATGACGCCGGGATTGGAGTGAAAGATAGGCCGAAATTAATTGTTAGAACGGGCTACGGATCGGGGAACAGACGACATGGACGGCGGCGATTTCAGACTGGAACCGAATGGGATGACTTAAAAATTTGATTATGGGAAGCGAAGCATTTACAGAAGGGGCGGGATTAACTACTAAGGGCGATTTACTTGTCTTTAGCACGCTAATAACGCGCCTACCTGTCGGCTCGGATAGTCAGGTCTTAACTGCCGATTCAAGCGCAGCCAGCGGGCTTGCCTGGTCGGATGCGGCGGCGAGATTAGCGATAAAGACAGCCGATCAGACATTCGCCAATGATACGCTTGCAAACATAATGGGCCTCAGTTTTTCGGCGGCGGCGAGTACGAGCTATTTGGTAGAAGCGATTTTGCTTCTTAGTTCTAATAATACGAACGCCGACTTTAAGTTTTTTTGGTCGTTACCGGCAAGCGCAACGATGTTTTGGGACCCAGTGGGCGAGGCTATTGGGGGTGGTGGCAGAGTCACAACGGGATGGGCAGCCGTAACCGCTGCGAGCGTAGCAGGCGCTTTATCAACGGAAGCCACGACAATAGCCATAGGCGCTCTATCAGGAACGCAGGGATTTCTATTTTGGGCGATTGTGAGAAACAGCACAACGGCGGGAACGGTGCAATTACAAACGGCGCAAAATACGTCGCAGGCGGGAACGACGACGCAGGTTTTGAAAGATTCGCTTCTTAGGTACAGAAAGCTAAATTAACGGCATGGCGACCTCGGAGGCATGGCAAAGAGCCGCGATAAATATCAGCACGGCGACTACGACGACGATTATCACAGCGGCGACGGATGAATTTTTCGAGATAAAGAAACTTTTTCTATGGGCAAGCGGAGCGCAGGGGGTAACATTTTTAAGTCAGGCGACGACTATGTGCGGACAAATAGATATGGCGGCTCAATCGCGTTTCGTTCTGGATTCGGAGGACGCAATTATTTGGCTGCGTGGTCTTGCCGTAGGTGATGATTTTAGAATCACGACTTCGGCGGCGGTACAGTTAAGCGGAATTGTGGTTTTTCAACTAACGAATTGAAATGGCTGTAACGACAAGATCGAAAATCATTCCCCTAAGTCTGGGCTATGCCACGGACTTGCTTCCGCAGGAGCGCCAATTAACGCACATGGCGGCGGCGGAAAATATCATCTTTGAGATATCGGGAGCCGTGCGTAAATGTGGCGG
>ERZ1292637.678-Hain-H14-01um-R3-678-length-17654-cov-6_pt3 | contig 13483 bp, 6 predicted proteins | sample MGYA00564405_ERZ1292637 | MGnify/ENA primary metagenome ERZ1292637 (study PRJEB36523, sample SAMEA6512645) | groundwater metagenome | collected 2019-01-09 | study: AquaDiva: Metagenomics assemblies of 32 groundwater samples | reverse complement strand
GGTGGTATTGGGGGCACCGGTGCTTTTGGGGGCGGCGGTCTTGGAAATGTGACCGCGACTGGCGGTAACGGTTCCGCTAATTCTGGCGGTGGTGGTGCGGGCGGAGGCGGTAATGCAACTCAGGCCGGTGGTGGTGGTGGTGCTGGAGGTTACGTCGAGAAGCTAATTTCCTCTCCTTCCGCGACGTACACCTACACGGTTGGCGCGGCAGCCAACGGCGGCGCAGCCGGATCGTCAGCGGGCGGCAATGGAGCGGCTGGACTCATCATCGTTGATGAGTATTACCAATAGGAGGAGCTTACATGGCCGGCTTGATCGACACGCAGCTCACTGGCACGAAGCAGCGGGACATGTTGCCTGCGGGCAAATTGTCCGAAGCGACGGCGACCAGCTACGACCCGCAGCAACGCGGCGTCGAGGCGAACGAGACCGTCTCTGGCCAGCTCAAAACCGTGCTCGACACGGACTCGCCTCTGCTGCAAAGGGCTCGCGCTCGCGCGCAGGAGGCCGCGAACGCGCGTGGGTTGGTCAACAGCTCCATCGCAGTACAGTCGGGTGAGGCCGCTATGATAGACGCCGCGCTTCCCATTGCGAGCGCGGATGCGTCGGTCTACAACCTAGCGTCTCGTGAGAACCAGAATGCGATGAATCAATCGCGGCAATTCGGCGCGTCCGCTGTGAACACAGCCGGCGCGCAGAACGTCAGCGAGGCAAACGCCATCCAGAAGATCAAGTCTACCGCGGAAGCGGAGAGAGGATTGATCGGTGCCCGTGTAGCTGGAGAGCAAACGCTCATTCAGGATCGGTCTGTAGTTGATACGGCGCTGCAAACCCTGAAGGGTAAGCAGTCCGTGACGCTCGCCAACATCGAGGCGAACTACAAGATGCTGATGCAGGCCAATGCATCTGCTGCGGATACATTCAACGCCGCCATCCAGCAGATCGGCACGATCCTGCGCGATCCAAATACCGCACCCGAGATGAAGGAATCCGCTGTGGCCGGCGTGAACCAGCTCCTCGAATCGAACCTTGCCGTGACAGGCTCTATCGCGAACCTCGATCTCGGTGGGCTGCTTAAGTTCAATACGGCTGTCGCGACGCAAACCGCTGCGCCCGCTATCGCTCTGACGCAACCCGCGGTGAACCTAAATGAGAACTATGGAGCCGGCGATTATTAGCGTCTGGACGACGCTGATAGACGATCAGCGCGGGACGCTGCTCCTTGAGATGCACCCGACGCACGGTCCATTCCTGCATCTTGATCTGAGGCAATGGGGGATGGACGTAGCGCACTCGTTGCATGACGGCTTCACGACGATGAAGCGCACCCTCAAGGCGTGCGGACATCCGTACGTGAACGTCATCATCAACGAGGGTGACGAGAAGCTGTACCGCTTCGAGACGTTTTTCGGATTTAAGGAGATCGCCCGTAAGGACGGGTTGATCTACATGCGACAGGAGACGTGACTCATGGGAATCGAGACCGCTGCAGCAGGGGCCGTTCTGGCTGAGGTGGCCGCACCCGCTGCGGCGGAGGCTATTGCACTATCTGCTAGTGAGATGGCGGCGGCTGAGATATTTTCGGGAAGCGCGCTCGCGTTCAGCGAGGCGGGTGCCGGCGCATTGGCTGGTGGCGTAGCCGATCTGGCTATACCGCTCGCGGAGGAAATCTCCGGTGGCGCGGCGGCGTCAATGGCGGGGGATGTGGCAGCGGCGGAGGCGGCAGCATTCGGTGGTGCCGAGAAAACGCTCGCTATGTCCGCGCCATCGAACACGGCGACGCTCGCTAAGCAAGTGCTGAACCCCGCACCGAAGCAGCAGAAAAGGGGGTTCATTGACTCGATGGTCGGGTTGGCAGAAAAGAATCCGACGCTTGCCGCTGCCGCGGGCACTGCGGTAGCCGGCGGTGTCGGTGGAGCGGCGAAGTCTGTGCAGGACGCGAAGACCGCGAAGATGCTGATGGACGCGAAGTCTCGCCAGATGCAGGAGCAAAGCGACATCATGCTCAAGCAGTCGCGTGACGCGACGCTCGCGAGCAGTGGCAACGTGAGACCATCCGGGCAGAAGGTGCTGTATCGCGCAGATGGAACGCCTGTGTATGTCGGCGGAATCATCAACAACGCCATCCCGCGCTGAGGAGAAAGATATGCCCGGAATCGTCGAAGGCGCTGTTCAGCAACAGGCTGCACAGCAGCCCGCTCAGGCTACTCAGAAGAAAGCCATAACGCCGGAAGCGCAGCGCGTTGTCATCGCCGCGAAGAAAGTGCTCGCGCAACCGGACATCGCGAAGCAGCTCGTCGAGCAGATGCGGCTCGCGCAAGACCCGGCCACCGGAATCGCGCAGGCAACGATCCTCGTGATGAAGCAGCTCTACGTGAAGTCGGAAGGCTCGATGCCGGCTGAGGCCATCGTACCCGCGGCGACCGCGGTGATCGTGGACGTTGCTAAGCTCGGTGCCGCGGCCGGATTGTTCAAGCTCACGCCTGAGCTTGTGAAGCAAGCCGCGCAGATCGCGATCCAGATGTTCACCGAAGAGGTGAATGCGAAGCAGCAACAAATGGCGCAAGCGCAGCCAGCTCAAGCCGCCGCACAACCTGCGGTCCAGCCGGCGATTGGGGTGTGACGTGGGATTGATCTCGGGTTTTCTACGGGGTGCTGGCGAAGCCGGAGAAAAGGCTGGACTCGCGCTTCAGAAACAGTTCGGCGAAGAAGCGTTGCTTAAGATGAGGAACGACGCCGAGCGAGAGCTGCAAACCTCGCTCGTTAAGCTACGAGGGACGGTCGAGCAAGAGACGTACGCGGCCAACCAAAAGGTGGACATCGCGAACATTCCTACACGCGGAGCGGCGCAGACTGCTGTCGAGGTTGGACGCGAGACGGCGACACGCCCCGGCGCTGTAGCGCGTGAACGCGAGATTGGCACCGCTAGAGCGGGAGCCGAGATCGAGACGAAGCTAAGCTTTGCGGATAAGTTGCGCGAGGCGGCGATAAAAGACTCGGACGCGCAAGCGGAGCAGCAGCGCAAGAATCTCATCAAGCTCACGTCTGACCCTGCGTACATGAAGGGGCTGCGCGCTGAGGCGCTGGCGAAGCACCCGCCCGAGTCCAGTGCTACGGTAGCGCAGGCTAAGCTCGCTCTAGCACAGTACGACCGCATCGTGAAAATTCAGAAATTGCAGGACGAGTACACGAGGGCGGTCAGCTCGGGTGATGCCGTGACCGCAAAATCGAAGAGGGCAGAGATCGTTGCGCAAGGGTTTACTGGCGAGACCTCGGCTCTTTTGACTGCGTACACGACGACCATGAATAGCGCGAAGTCTGAGACAGACCCGGATATAAAGGCTTCGTTGCAGGCAACGGCGGCGGCGTTTCTCAAACAAGCCGGGATTGGGGGTGAAGAGGGGCCGAAAGTTGTGGATAGGTTCATGACGCCTGCAGCAGCCGCGCCTGGGAAAGCTAAGGCTCCTGCCGCGCAACCTGCCGCGCCCAATTCGCCTGAAGGTCTCCGTGCATCGCTTGCAGCGGCGAAGAAGGAGCAAGCGGCAAAACGAACCAAGGGGTTCAGTATCTCCGATCAGATCGGGCTGTCTCTATCTCCCGATGAGGAGATCGCGCGCCGCACCGGATGGCAGAAGAAATAGTCGGTTAATGCGATGCCATCGCTCAATGAATTTCTGGAGGTAGCACGTCAGGACAACCCGAGCCTGTCCGATGACGCGCTGACCTCGTATTGGCAGAAAACATATGGCGGCACCACGCAATCTAGCGTGGCCTCGTTGCCGACTCTGGAACGTTTCATGCGCACCGCGCGCGAAGACAACCCAAACGTCCCAGAGGAAAAGCTCAAGTCGTATTGGCGAGATACATACGGATTGCATGGGGCCGAAGAATCGGAGCCGTGGAACGTCACGCGCGGACTGAAGAATGTTTTCAAGCAGGCGCCTCAAGTCAGCTATGGACTATCGGCTTTGGCTGCGGCATCTCTTGAGTCCTTGCTGGGTGAGGGCGGCATCGCGACGGCGGCGAAGAATTGGTCGCTCAAGGGTTATGAGGCTTGGACGCGCGACATCGCCACCACATCTCGCGAGAACGATGATGTCACTGTCGCGTGGGAGAAGGCGAATGAAGGGGATTTCGGCGCGCTTGTAGAGTGGGCGGCGTACGGTCTTGGATATGCGACTGCACAGGCCGGACTCATCCTGGGAACGAGGGGAGTCGGAGGTGTTGCGGGCGGTATTGCAGGAACAGCATTTCGTCCCGCGATGGAAAAGCTTCTCCGTGGAATGGTCGAGAAGCAGTTGGCCAAGACCACAGGTGGGAAAATCTTTACCGATGAAATGCGGAAGAAAGCGGTGGGTGATGTAGCGGCTGAGCTAGGTGGGTATGGAGCGCTTGCCGCAACGGCGTTCGGGATGGAGGGCGGAGAGATTGGCGGAGACCTCGTAGCCAAGGCGGCTGCAGAAGGCCGCACGCTGACCGGCGCAGAGATCACGCGTGCTCTTGGCGCGACCTTTATAGCGGGTGGACTTGAATTCGCGAGTGACGTGCTTGGCTATACCGCGTTGACAGGGAAGCTGACAAAAGGGGTGGGTGGAGCAGGAATGGCTGGTCGTGCTACACGCGCTGGTGTCGCGGGTGGCGCAACCGGGATCGGCGAGGGGTTGACCGAATACCAACAAACAATTGTGGAGGAGTACGGGAAGGGCAACGAGCAATCACTGTTGCCGTGGGATGTGAACGATGACACGAAGCGCGCCGCGATAAATGCCGCGGCGCTTGGAGCGCTTGGCGGCGCAGCTCATGGCGTCGTTGGGGGTGCTCTTTTCGGTCGACCGAGGCCGCTTGAAGCGCCGAAACCTGACCCGGCGATCCTCGGGGCAGACACGGTAGACGAAGCCATCGCCGCCGCGATGGACACGGGGGTTCGCAACCCTCCGGCGCGCGGCATCATCGAAAGCGAGGTCTACAACACGCTGTACGGTGAGCGAGAATCAGCCGCTGCCTACCAGCAAAAAGCCGTTCAGGATGCCGCGGTCATCAATGCGCAAGAGGGGGTTGCTGAAGCTCAGCGCGCCGCTCAGGTAGCCGGAACACCCACCGCTCCAGCCGCGCTTACCGCGATGGAGGAAGAGGCGCGGGCTCAGCGAGATACGGAGATCGGGGTGTTGTCGCGCCTAGCCTACGCAGCGGGCCGCACCGCTAACGCACAACCGATTGTGGAGAGAGCGGGGGATGGAATTATCGGTCAGGCGCTCGCGCGAGCCCGTCTGCCCGGAGAGACGCAGGCCGCGTACCGAGCCAGATTGGGGGGCGGCAATGCCGTTCAAGAGCCAAGCGCAACGAGCCTACCTGTACGCCAAGCACCCGGAAATCGCGAAGCGTTGGTCGGCGGAAACGCACAAGGGCAAGAAGCTGCCGGAGCACAAGTCCAAAGGGTTAATCGAGCGGGAGGTGTCCAAGCACCGCAGGTAGCCGCCCAAACACCCACGACGTTTGCAGCACAGCCCGTTGGTGCAGCGCAGGCCGCTGCGGCTGGTGCGGTGGTGCCAGCCCCATTGCCGGCCCCTCCTGTGGGCGCTGTAGCAGTTCCTGCTGCAGGTGGGGGTGAGCAATCACTAACCGGAGCCAAGCCGATCCCGGTTGCGAACGCGGTAGAGCGGTTGACAAAACAGACCGGGGTATCGGTCGAGGCGGTGGGGGAGAGGGAAGCGCCAGCTTTCGCGCGGGCGACTGCTGCCGCGGTGAAGAAGACCTTCGGGAAGCGGGTGGTGTTCGTGCGCGCCGGCAAGGCCGGATACGACGCGAAAGGTGTGGCGCAGTGGGGATTCGATGGGTCAGTCCTGGAGGACGACCAGAGCACGGTCTATGTGAACCTGAACTCGAACCGCAAGTGGCAGGCGGTGATCGGGCACGAGACGACTCATGCCTTGAAGCGCACTAACCGCCGTGTCTACAACGAGTTGCAGAACTCGGTCAATGTGGCGCTGAAGACGGGCGCGTTCTCGGCCATCGCCAAGAAGTATTCGGAGCTGGATGCGGAGGGGCGCAACGAGGAGGTGATCGCGAACGTCGTCGGCGATCAGATGCACGACGTGGGTTTCTGGATCGAGGTGTTCAAGAACACCAAGTCGGTTCGAGCTTTGGCGAATGCGCTCTTCGCCGGCATCGACAAGATCATCTCGATGAACCGCCTGAGCTACAAGACGAGTCAGTTCGTGAAGGATGCGCGCGTAGTGCGCAAAGCGGTTGCGAAAGCCTACGCGGATTGGGAGGTGAACAAGAAGGAGGGGAAGAAGGCGCGCGACGATGTGTCGGTCGAGGATATCCACCAGCTCGCGGAGGAGCGCGGCATCGCGTGGGACGACAACGACAACTTCATGGACTTCACGGAGGACGTGACCGGCAAGCGGAAGCTCGACGATCTCACGCCGTACGAGCGCGAGCTGGTGCATGACGCGCTGCTGTCGAAGCCTGAGAATAAAAATGTAGCCAAACTGGCAGCCGCGCTGCGAGCGGATTCAGACAAGATCGCTCGCGTGACACGAATGGCGGCGGCAGGAGATTTTGACCCGGCCAGCCTGTACAAAGCATTGTACCAGCATGAACAGCAGCCAGAGACGGGCGCGTTCGATTCGCAAATGGAGATCGCGAAACGCGAGTCGGAAGAGCGTATCGCTGGATATGAGGAAGAGATCAGGTCGACTCCAGCCGATAAGCGATTGAGAGCCAAGCAGATCGCGACGGCGATGGATTTGAACGAGAACCTAGTCTACGCGGCTCTATACAATGTCAAACGTAGTGTTAGTGAGAGTGCAGATCGTCGTGTCGTAGCGGACGACGACTATGGGCGCAATGTGTTTCTCTCGAAACCAGAAAACCAGCGTCAAGCCGGCATCACCACGGAGGTTGCGCCAAACCAGGACAACGCAGAGATCGCCTCCGCCTGGGGTGCATTGCCTTACGAAAGTCGCGTTGCCATCACGAAGAAATTGGGCGGCACGATGGTCCGCGATGTCGCGCGCGGCATGGGTATTACTGCGCCGGAGGTTGAGTACGCAGTAGGCGGCTTTGATGGCGAGGTGAACCCCACACTCATCGTAAAAGCGGATGTGCCGTATCAGCGGCTCATGGAGTTCGCTCAGGTGTTGGGATACGCCGCATCGCAGAAGTCCGTCATTACCTACGATGAATCTGTGACCGATGGCGAGAATATCGCGCAGTTCGTAAAGGTGATCCCGAGCCGCAAACTAACGGTGGAGGAGCAGGAAAGCCTCTTTCGTAGTATTCAGCAATCCGTTGCAGAGGCAAGCGGGTTCACAGGTCGTGACGACGCGATGGTGTTTGGGAATTTTTCTGGTATCGCAGACGCTAAGTTTCGCGATAGAATTGCGGAGGCCGTGGTGGCATTCGGTGGGCGAGTGCATTTCACCACAGTCAGCAGCCGGTTTCGTTCCGACTACATCGGTGAGCCGGTCACACTGGAGGGAACACGATATGGCAACCGTGACGCACAGGAAACTCAAGCCGGGAGAGACGATCTTCGGTGGCGGCAGTGGCATCCTGATTCCGTTCGCGCCGAAGTCGAGCGACAGCTCCAAGAAGAAATCGCCGCAGCCGAAACCGCAGAAGAAGTAGAAGCAGCGCTGCTTTCAAAGCCTGACGAAGCGCCAAAGTCGTTCGCGTACGCGCTAGGCGGCGGCAAGATCGAGCGCAAGAAAGCCGCTCTTGTCAGCAAGTTCAAGCGTCAGAAGCTATTCAACGTTGCGCTACCCAAGCTCGCCGAGCGCATCGAGAATGATGCTAACGCTGGCAAAGAGGAGGCTATTGTCCTGCGGCTAATCATGCACACCGGGTTCCGTAACGGTGGAGACAGGGAGCGCGGCAAGGTTCCCGCGTTCGGGGCCACAACGCTGCGCCGAGAGCACGTCTCGGTAGTTGGCGACACCATCAAATTCAATTTCGTCGGCAAGGCCGGAATGCCGCAGGTTCACGACTTGGAGAACGCGGACGTTGCCAGCGACATCGCGGCTCGCTTGCGATTCAAGCCGAACCACGGGAGATTGTTCACCGCCACAACAGACACTAAGGTTCTCGCATACCTGAAGTCGCTCGATAGCAGGTTTATCGTCCACGACTTCCGCACGTGGAATGCGACGGATGAGGCTCGGTTGGTCGTGAATTCGCTCCCGGTCCCGCGCACTCAAGCGGAATACAACCGGCAGCACAGGCTGGCGATTGAGTCCGCAGCCAATAAAATTGGCGACACATTCAAGACCACTGAGGAGGCGTACGTTGACAAATCCATCTTTGAAGCGTGGAAGCAGGCAGTCAATGAGTCACGGGATGTCGATCAAAGAGCGGGCGGAAGGAATGAAGAAGCACTACGACAGCGACCCGTTCAAGAAGAGCGAGCCATCCTCTCAAAACCAGATCTGGCGAACGGTGAGTCCGTCGAGCACCCAATTGAAACAGAGCGAGCTGCCGTAGCGCACGACCGCGCAAACCCTCCCCAGAAAGACCGTCTCGGGAAGTGTCACTACCTCGTATTCAAGAAGGTGGCGGATGACGGGGACTTTCGGCAGATCATCGGTGTCGTCAATGCGTTGCCGAAAGGCGCTCCGAAGGAGCTGACGAACATCAAAATCTGGCACTCGCTTATCTACGACCAGAAGACACGCAACGTGTGGGAGCCCATCGCAAATCGCTGGTACACGCTAGACGCCATGAAGGCGTTCGGCTTCGAGCCTGTCGTCTCACTCGATTTAGGCGAGGTGACGCGCATCGCCATGAAAACGCGCATGGCGGTTAGCCAAGAACAGTACAGCAAGAACGTGAAGCCGCTGCGCAACTGGAAGCTCGACTATCTGCAGCCAGGTGACTACGACGCAGACTGGGGTGTGTTGTCGAAGCCTGAGTCCAAGCTTGACACCAAGACGCCGGAGTTCAAGAAGTGGTTTAAGGGGTCGAAGGTAGTCGACACGAACAGTGAGCCGCTTGTTGTTTACCATGGTAGCGGCGCGACGGACATCGAGCAATTCGATGGTGTCGCGTGGTTCTCAGAGGGTGCGAACCTAGCCGCTGCATATTCCGGTGCGAAGGCATGGCCCGAGGGTGCGGCACCGACGATGTACCCGGCACACCTCGCGATTCGCAATCCTCTCTCACTTTCCATAAACGCGAATGACAAGATCACCGCCGATCAACTGCGAGCGAAGACTGGCATTGCGTTCGCGCAAGGTAAATACACGAGCGAGGCCGTCGATGGTGTGAAGCAGAAGTTTCCCGCGCATCGGTTGATAAATGCGCCAGAATTTATCGACGCGGCGAAGGCCAAGGGTTACGACGGTCTGCATATTCGAGAAGGAACAATCTCGACGTGGGCAGCATTCAAGCCAGAGCAGATCAAGTCTGTCTTCAACAAGCGTCCCACCAACTCTCCAAACGTCCTCCTCTCGAAGCCTGATATCGAAGAAAAGCCTGTTGGCACGCGCATCCAGTGGGCCGTTCGTCCGCGCAACGGATCGTGGATTTCTGAGACCGGAGACGGCCGCTACATCATCGAGCCAGAGAAAGGCGGCTACTGGGCATACTCAGAGGGAGAGCTGGTGGGTCCGTGGCACAAATCCCGCAAGGACGCAATCGACGCGTTGAACGACGCGTACCTCGAAGAAATCTCAGAGGGGAGGGTTCAGAGTCCTGAAGGCGAGCGCAACGTGCTCAAGAAGTACGATGGCGCGGCGGTCAAGCGGTTGCTGAGCGGGTTAAGGAAGCTCGCGAAAGCGCCGGACATATTCCGTCTGAAGACTTCAAATGCGAAGACGTTGAAAGACGTGGTGATGGAGGTAGACACCGAAAGGGTTGTAAACCACATCGTCGGTGAGAGTGCGGGACCAGGAGAGATCATCTACAACATCGCATTCACTAACGGCAAGGTCGCCTTCGTGTACGAGAGCTTGGTTGACAACGCCGCGCACATCGACATCCAGCACCCTGAAGCCGGTTCGCAGCTCGGTTCGTTCCTGTACCCGGCCGTCTTCAATTGGGCGAAGAACAATGGGCTAAAGATCATTGTTGACCCTAACAATCTGAGCGCCATCAACACCTATCGCCGCACCGAGCAGATGTTGTCGGCCGCATTGAAGTTCGACGATACGGCAATCATGAGCCCGATTCGCTATGTTTCGCCAGAGCGGGTGGAAGCAGAAGGGTTGGTGTTCAGCATGGGCAGTCCGCTGGATCGGACGAATCCACAGGGGTTGTTCGGTTGGAACGAGAATCCGAAGACAAAAGCGGATCACGACAAGAACCTCGCGATCATTGCGCTTACGTCGATGGAGAACACGTTCTCGAAGCTGCCTATTCTGGAGAGATACAAGTACAACTTCGAGAAGCGTCGCTTCGAGGACGGCGGCGGGCAGAACGTCACATCGGATGACTTCGAGAAGCTGGCGGGGCAGGACATCGCGCGCAAATGGGGGATCGGCCGCACCACCATCGCGCGCGCGGTGTTCATGAACTCGTTGCTGGACAACGAGGAGGAAGCAAAGCCGTTCCTGGACGGCGACATCAAGCCAAGTGAGATTCTCGGTGATGGTGTCCCGAGGACTCGCTCGCTTGCCCTGTACTCGAAGCCAGACTACATCGGCGCTGACCCGGTGGCGAACGCAGCCGCGCGCAAGGCGGGGCTCTGGCACCCTGCGCAGCCGTTCAAGCAACGTGTTCAGGAAATGCTGCCGACGATGTACGCTCGGATGAGGCAGGGCATCTTCGATCAGTTCGCGTCGATCAAAAACGTGTCACACCTCGGGTACATGCTCGCTCGTATGTCCAAGGGGACGGACGGCGCGCTAGAAGCAGCTTTTCTTTATGGCAAACCGTTCCTTGAGGACGGCGCGCTCAACGTCGACATCCGTGACGGCGGTCTCACTAAGATTCTGCAACGGCTTGGTGGGGAGCACGACCGCTTTATTGCGTGGATCGCGGGGAATCGCGCTGCGCAGTTGAAGACCGAAGGCCGCGAGCATCTGTTTGAGGACAACGAGATCGACTGGCTGAAGAGCCTGAACAAGGGGAATATGTCTGACGGAAGGAACCGTGCGGTGCTGTATGCGGAGGTGCATCGCGAGTTCAACGCCTACAGCAAGGCGATCCTAGATATTGCGGAGAAACAGGGGCTCATAGACCCCGATTCTCGCTCGGTGTGGGAGAAGGACTTCTACGTCCCGTTCTATCGCAACATGAAGGACGAAATCTCAGGCCCGACCGTGAAGTCAGGTCTCGTGAGCCAGCAGGCATTCAAGCGCTTGAAGGGCGGCAAAGAGGAACTGAACGACCTTCTCGCCAACACGTTGCAGAACTGGGCGCATCTGCTCTCGGCCGCGATGAAGAACAAGGCGGCGCTCACCACGATGGAGGCCGCGGTCAAAGCGGGTGGTGCAGTCGAGGCCCCGAACGAATACGTTGGGAAGCAGATGGGTATCGGGAAGATGCTCAAGGCGCTGGACAACGGCATCGAGCGTTACTTCATCATCGAAGACCCGCTGCTCGTGGACGCGATCTCGTCTCTGGAGTCCTTCAGCTTCGGACTCACCGGCAAGATTTTCGAGAAGTTCAAGCGCTGGCTTACCATCGGCGTCACGGCTAATCCGTCGTTCAAGATTCGCAACATGATCCGCGACTCAATCTCTGCAATCGGTGTCTCTGAGCTAGGCTACAACCCGCTCAAGAACGTATCCTCGGCATGGGCGGACACGGCGCATTCATCGCAGCTCCGGGCGTCCCTGCTTGCCTCGGGCGGGATTATCCGCTTCGGTACGCAGATCGAAGGTTCGCGGGAGGAATACGTGCGCGATCTCATCGACGAGGGCGTGCCGGAAAGCCAAATTCTAAATACGAGGCACAAGTTCTTGGCGATGCTGGAACTCGCGTGGGACCACTATCAGGAGTTTGGGGACCGCGGCGAGAACGTGAACCGCGTTGCTTTGTATAAGCAGTTGCGTGCAGAAGGGAAGAACCACCTAGAAGCCTCGTACGCTGCACGCGATCTGATGGACTTCTCGATGCAGGGCACGTGGCGTTCGATTCGATTCCTGGCGCAGACGGTGCCGTTCTTCAATGCGCGTCTGCAAGGGCTCTACAAGGGTGGGCGTGCTGCCGCGGAGAACCCGCGGAAGCTGGGCTACGTCATCGGCGCAGTCGCGCTCGCGAGCACGGCGCTGATGCTGGCCTACAAGGACGATGAGGACTGGAAAAAACGCGAGGACTGGGACCGCGACAACTTCTGGTGGTTCAAGGTGGCCGGCAAAGCCTTCCGTATCCCCAAGCCGTTCGAGATTGGTGCCGTTGGAACGATGGCCGAGCGCATGTTCGAGTACGCGCTCACCAAGGAAATGACAGGTGAACGGCTGGCCTCAAGACTGACGCGTATCGTGCTGGAGCAGCTCGCGATGTACCCGATGCCGCAGGTTGCCCGTCCGTTGATCGAGCTGTACGCGAACAGGGACTTTTTCCGTGGCCGGCCAATTGAAACGATGGGAATGGAGAACCTGTCTCCGAAGGAGCGGATAGCGCGAAGCACGTCTCCCACTTCGCAACTGCTTGGGAAACAGAATGTGCTATCCCCGGTGCAGATTGACCACCTGATCCGCGCGTATTTCGGATGGCTCGGGACTTCCGCTACGACGCTGCTCGACTACGGCATCCGTCCGGCAATGGGTATCGCGCAGAGACCGGAGATGAAACTGCGTGATGTGTTCATCGCAGGCAACTTCATTGAGTCGTTGCCGTCGAGTCAGTCGCGATACGTCTCTGACTTCTACGAATCGTCGGTGGAAATCGAGCGTGCGTACGCTGATTTCCGCAACGCGGTGCTGAACAGGCAACCCGAAAAGGCGGAATCTATCCGCAAGGAAAAGGCCGCTGAGATCGGCCTGCATGGGATGGTGTCTGGCACGAGCAAGCAGCTCTCCGCGCTCAACAAACTGGAGCGCATGATCGAGGTCGACAAGTCGATGGACCCTGCCGAGAAGCGTCGCCGCCTAGACAGGCTGGACGCGATTAAGCACGGCACGGCGAAACGCCACGCCGAGCTACTCGCCCGCAGACGTGAGAGTGCCGTGCGTCAGTAGGTCGTACACAACCCCGCAGGCGCCGATCACGAGCAGCAGCGCCAGCGCCATGAACAGCACGCGACGTTTAGCTTTTGTGGGGAGGAGCTGTGACCCGGCGTATATGGCACCAAGGATGGTGAGGACGATTGTCGGCTCGTAGAGACCCACGAGCCGGATGATACTACGCGAGCGCTTTCGCCAACAGCTTGCTTGAAAGCCAGCCAGAGAACGCTTCGAGTTCGTCGTCGCTCATGTAGATGGTCAGCACACGAGCCGTTTGTTCGACGCCTTCGGCTGTGTCTAGCGGCACAATGAAGGTGAGATACCCATCACGATTCGACGGCCCCGGCTGGTAGCGCGCGATGGCGCTGCCG
>ERZ1292637.646-Hain-H14-01um-R3-646-length-18264-cov-4_pt2 | contig 13484 bp, 15 predicted proteins | sample MGYA00564405_ERZ1292637 | MGnify/ENA primary metagenome ERZ1292637 (study PRJEB36523, sample SAMEA6512645) | groundwater metagenome | collected 2019-01-09 | study: AquaDiva: Metagenomics assemblies of 32 groundwater samples | reverse complement strand
GGGATCAAGAACCAAATGCCCGATGAAGTCCCTCTGCTGAAGTCCTTCGAGACCGATGCGGAGACTGCTCAGTTCCAGGGGCGGGAAGCCGTCGTTGCGGTGAAAGTCAATCGCAACCGTGGCGGCTACGCCAACGTTGAAGGGGGCGCGGCCCCGACTGCCGGAAACGTGCAGATCGAGAACTTCCGCATCCCCATCCGGTATCAACACTACGCCATTCGCGCTACCATCCCTGCGATGAAAGCCTCCCAGTCGAACAAGGGAGCCTTCGCCCGCGTGTGGCAGCTTGAGATGGACGAACTGATGGACTCGATCAAGTATAACCGACTCTTCCACCTCTGGGGAGACGGTCGAGGCGTCAGGGCGCTCATCAATGGGGAGCCCTCCACTGGCACAACCGTCACACTCGATGCGCCCGGTGGGGTCGCGGGAGCCAACCATGGCAACCGCTTCCTCAACGTGAACGATGAGATCGTGGCGATCAACCCGTTGTCTGGGTTGCTCCGCGCCGGTGGGACACGTCGAGTGACTGCTGTAGCGGCTGATGGGACGACCGCGACCGTTGCGGCGGCGATTGACTCTGCGTGGGCCGACAACGATTACATCGTGAAAGCCTACGGCACCGATGCCAGCGTGACCCTTGCCAACACGGAATGGCAGCACGCCCCGATGGGGATGCTCGGGATGGTGGATAACGGGACCTACGTGAATACCTACTTCAACCTGTCTCGCACGACCTACCCGATCCTTCAGTCCACACGGATTGCGTCGGTCGGGTCACTCTCTGCTGACATCGTGCAGCGTGCCTTGGACGTGGCGATGCAGATTGGCAGCGCCAGCATCAAGGAGCACTGGGTTCACCCCGACACGCGCCGAGCGTACCTCACCCTCATGGAGAATGACCGGCGCTACACCAACCAGTACCTAATGAACCCCAACGCCGGGACGAACATTGCGAGCGGGCAGTACGACGATTCGCTTGGCTTCGGCCCTGGCAAGATCAAGGTCGATCCGCACGCCCCCTATGGGATGTGGTTCGGTCTTGACCCGCGTTCTGCCGTCCGCTACGTCCTCCCCGGCGACAACGAGTGGGTGAGCGAGAGTGGCGCGGTCATGCGGTGGGTCTCGGGGACGGCAGACACCTTCGAGGCGTTCTATCGTGTCTTCGATAACTTCTGTCTCCTGCGCCCGAACCAGTCATTCAGACTGGAAGGCATCACGACCTCGTTCGTTATCGCGCACGTGATTTAGCTTTAGAATCAATAACTTAGGTATTAACCTTTTTGTGGAGGTTAGTATAGTTGATGGAAATCAAGTGCGGTAAGTGTGACCTGTTCAAAGACAGGTCGGAGTTCTACACGCTTCACGCACGAAGGAGGGAGGCCAAGTACACCCGTAAGTGGAAGGGAAATGTGCTTGGCCGCCTTCCTCGTGACTATGCAACAGCGTGGTGTAAAACCTGCAAGAAAGTCTATGACAGGGAACGCCGGAAAAACCCTGACGTATTGGCTCGTGAGAAAGCGTGTCACGTGAAGGATTACACGGCGAACTACCCCAAGTATTGGGCGCAACGTCAAGCAGCCAGAGCACATAAGTATGGTGTGATTGGTCTCGTGTCATGGGAGGAATGGGGAGCAATTCTCACCGCCCATGACAACAAGTGCCACTGGTGCCAACGCGAGCTTCACGTGAGCTTCCTAACCCTGGATCACGTGAAACCGTTGAGCGAGGGTGGCGCTCACGACAAAACCAACGTCGTGCCTGCATGTGCAAACTGTAATCACGTTCGCCTTTGGGAATTGAAAGTTAAGCACCACGACATTGACCGTTCACCATTGTCACCTACTGAGGTGGCATAACTGGGTGAGGCAGCCCACCGCGCTGGACGCAGCGAGGATGACCACCTGTGCGGAGATTCCTGGTCGGATGACGCGCCGGTGGGATGTCTCTCCTTAAAGGAGTTCAATGGACCTGAAGACACTCCCAACCGCTCCACCTGGATTTGCCTGGGTCTACAATCGCTTGGCGAAACCCTGGGACGGGATTCCCGCCCAGTTCGATGGGGTAGAATACTACTTCAAACCCCACGAATGCCGCCTCTTGTCGGAGGTCGTGGCTGAGTTCCTCTACAATCAGTCCATCGTTTCCTTCGACATGAAGACCAACACAGGCCGCCGAGCGTTGTCGCTCCAGAGCAAACCAGACTTTGGAGAACCTCTGGATGCCCCTGCGACCGACGAGTTGATCGACCGCACCTCGGGGGATAACCCCGCCGGAAAGGGCACCGGAGGACTCAAGACCAAGGCTGCGAGGGTCGCAGTCGGGTCGCGCACGTAACTCGCTACTGTAGCTCAACTGGGAGAGCGGCTGCCTTGTAAGCAGCGGGTTCGGGGTTCGAGACCTCGCAGTAGCTCCAGACACCACCCCAACCGGCAGACACGGATTCCCCGTGGTATCGGGTGTGCTAGTTGCAGTTTCCTCTATTGGCCGGGTTAACCATACTGCCTGTTCGCCTAAGCCAGTGGCGTACCGTGAAAGAGTAACGGTGAGCGTTACCTTTTCCCTTGGGGTTGGTACGTTGTACGCTGAATCGACGGCACAGGAGAAAGACACATGGCTTCACCACACCAGATTATCCCGATGATGGAGGGGATGGTCTCCACGATGTCCACCATCGGATCACAGGTCGCGGGCGACTGGGTTCGCATGATGAAACAGGTCATGCACCGTGTCAGCATCCGCGATGAGACTGACTGGGAGTTCATGGCCCTGAGTGACATTGATGAGGATGGCGCGGCGGAGACGAACGCAGCCCCGCTCATCTCCTGCACCATGTTGTACGGAGCCTTGATCGGCACGAACAGCGCGGACGCGGAGTTGGACTGGGTGCAGTTTGCCGATGCAGACACAGATACCTTCGCTGGTGGGTCCGCCTTGGATAACGATGTCCTCGCAATCCTGGAGCTTCCCGCTGCTGCCACGGACGGCACCGAGGAACTCCATGCGGCGATCTGGCCTGGGGGTCTCATCTGTGCAACGGGTCTGACGGTCTCCGCTGACGGTCAGGATGGAACGAACCCCGCTGCGGATGACATCCGGGGCTGGGTAGTCTTTCGCACGTAATCGGTGAGATGAATGGGCAAGAAGAAGAAACCCATCAAGCTCCCCAAACCATCCAAGTATTAACCTGCATCAACTGTGGATGCGGCGTGGTGGGAGTCCAGGGGTGCAAGCATCCCTGCCCCACCTGCCGCTATCCATACCCCGTAGGTGACTGCGGATAACCCTGTGAGGCGAAACGTTCTGAGGGGCTACGGAACTGGGTTCGGCGAAAAGAGCTTCGGTAAATGACGGTGCAAGCTGCCCCACGCTGCATGTCACGAATCCTAGCCTCACTTTACACAACATAGGTGGTAGCGACCTAACCCAACGGCGACAAGGAGTATCACATGCCAAGTTTGTATAAGAGTGTTGGGTCCGCCGGTCTGGGGTATCCCGACATCGGACAGACCTTCTACCTGGTAGATACCAACTACCGCACGGCGGCCCAGGGATGGACGCAATCCGACCACACAGGGCCGCTCGATTTGTGGGCTGAGAAGAATCCAGGTCGGGTGTTCTACGGAGCCGGAGCGGGTTCAGGAACCGGCGTGGGAAATCAGTATGCATCAGACTCCGCTGCGGTGCAAGCAGCGGTTGACGCGATGGTAGACTACCGTGGCGATACCCTGTTCTGGACACCGGGGAATTACAGCCTCGGGACGGCGATTGCCGTGAATGTTCCAGCGGCTCGTTGGCTGGGGACCGCGTACAAGTCTCCCAAGTACGGGTGCTCGCCAGCGGTTCGGAACACCACGATTACCGCAACCGTAGCCGACGTGTTCGCGGATGGCGCGACGCCCCCGATGGCCAATATGGAGGTGGCCTACCTCAACTTTGTGCCCCTGACAGCCGAGGACATCTGGAACCTGTCAGTCGTCCAGAATGGCCTGCACTTCCATGACTTCATCTTTGACACCGTGAGTGTCGCCACCAGCGCGGCCACACAGTTCCTCGTGAGCGCAGGACTAACCACCCAATGTCTGTTCGACAACTTCTCGTGGTTCTCCATCGCTCCACAGGGTCCAGTCTTTGAAGTGGACGTGCCCTCGAACCTGGTCCTGAGCAACTTCTTTCACTCCCACTATAGCACGGGTGGCACCTACGCGGCCTCGCTGCTCGATGTCACGGGCGCAACCGCAGACTCCGTTTCCCTCATTGGGGGGCGCGGGCAGGTGTCTGTTGGGGCCGGTGCCGGGGCCGTCACAGCCCTCGTGACGCTCGCAGCCCAGACTGCCTCGACGACCGTGCTGTCCGTGTTCGATTTCCGTGGCTCGATCGGGTACGCGACGGCCTCGACCCTCATCACCACGGCGGGAGACGCAGGAGAAGTTGACCTGAGCGACTGCTGGATTTCTGTCATCAAGGGCGGTGCCGGTGGTCAGGGCACTGCCTACACTGGCTAGTTGTGAGCCTTCAACACATCGCTGACTCAACCTATGGCCGGGTGTCTCGTGCAAAAGAACGCGGGGCACCCGGCCCCTCCCCTCAACTGGCTGCTCAACGTGCAGTCCAGGATGCAGTGATGGCAGAACAACACCGCCAGTTCGATCGCTCCGCGTCTGACACGCATATGAAGTATGAACGTGCGACCTTCTCCGTCGTTGGGGAAGGGTCCCGCGAAGCTCTCGATGCGTACCGTACCAACTACGATCTAATCGACTGGAGAGCCTAAATGGATATCATTCAAGGGGCGCTCGGTGTTGGGGGGTTACTCCTCCCCAACGGCATCATCATCGAGCCCTCTGGATCAAACATCGTCTTCCGCCGAGGGGCGACCATTATCCTCACGATGACCCCCGCAGGAATCCTCACCCCAGGAACCCAGGGGTCAGCCTACACCCAGACCTACTCCACCGCCAACAAGACCCACGCAGACCTCACCGCCGCTGATCTCACCGATAGCACCACGGGGTCAGCCTCCACAACCCTTGCCGCAGGAGTTGGGTTGCACCGCCTCTCGTTCGCCCATACCTTCATCGGGGGCACGGACGCCGTGGAGCCCGTCACGAACCTGACGCTCGGGTACAAGTTCAAGATTCTCTCCTGGGCGTTCATCACGGATGTGCTGCTGGCTGGGGCGGGGGGTAGTCGCGTGGCGAACATGGAGATCGGCTCGACCGACGTGGGGACCGTTGTGTCGACGTGTACAATTCCCATTGCGAACGCGGCGGTCGGAACTGTCACCGCCGGGACCGCTGTCTCAGGCGCGAACACGGGGTCCTCCTCGGCTACCTTCTCCATCGAGATCGCGGCTAGTGGCACAGAGTTCACCGCAGGGAAGGGTCAGTTCAGCATCCTCGTACAGAACATGGACACGGCAGACGCCCTTGCCAGTCTCGCAGCGCAAACCGACGCGCTCCTTGTGGACCTCACAGACGTGAAGCAGCTTGCGAACAGCATTATCGACGATCTCCAGACCCTCACGCTGGTCTTGTAAGGAGGATAGCGAAAGTGTCATGGAACACGATTAACTTCAGTCAAGCAGTTATCCTCCGGGGAACGGTGCAGCAGTCCGCCACGGATGAGGGGCTGATCTGGAACCCGCCCTCGTTCACACATAGCGTGCAGGACAGCAGCGGGGGGGCGAGTCGCTTCGTCAGTCGAGAGGGGTGCGCCATTCGACGGTTCGAGTTGCATAACCGCTCGGGTGGGGTGGCCTTTGTGGGGGTAGGGTTCCGCCTGCACAACCGATTCTGGCAAGCGGGTCAGTGGGACAATAGCGAAACGACCGCCTACATTGATGATACGACCGACGCCCAGGATGTCGGGGCAAACGACTTCGCGCTGGAGACGGCAGCCACAGCTAACGATGGCTTCGTGATCGCCAGTCGCGTCCCGTTTGGGTGGGTGTCGATCAACGTGGGAACCGCCGGAGTGGATGGAGCGGGCGCGACCGACCGTGCCGTGCGGTACTCCAACTGGGCCGGAACGGGCTGGACCACGCTGGCAACTAACTCCGCGTACACCGATAACTTCACCTCCACGAATACCGTCTGGGCCGCTTGGGAGAACGTCTTCGTGTTGCGACCTCCCGTGAACTGGGGGAAGGTCGTAAGCCTCAATGGAGTCCCCGCTGGCATGTACGCAATCAACGTGCAATCCACGACAGCCCCTGACACCACTGCCGCGCTCGTGACTGCCATCGAGGTTGGGACACTCATCCCAGTTGAAGCCGTCGCGGATAACGGAACCTATTACAGTGAACAATCCACCTACCGCCAGCCCGAGGCCGACGCCGTGGTTGCTTACTTCGGTACGGCCAACGCGGGGAATGGTGGATATGTTGAAGTGACGAGTATCTAATGCCAATCTCAAGTGGACTTAGCTCCGCAACGTGGACTGACGCTCGTGCATCATTAGTGGACCGACTCGCGCTCCTACAAGCAGGGGGCGCTGGAGAACTCACCATTGCAGGAGCCGCACTGATTCCTCGCCTCGCTATGCTCGCCGCAGGTGGGGCTGGTGAGTTGACAACGGCAGGAGCGGCGCTGCTTCCGCGACTCGCGTTACTGGCCGCTGGGGGAGCCGGAGAACTGACCGCAGCCCGAGCAGCCCTCCTAAGCAACCTCGACGCAGCGGTCTCTGGGCGACTCGGTGCAATCAACTCGATTCAAACCGGCGCTATCGGCATCACTGCCACCAACACAACACAAACCGCAACTGTAACTGCTGTGAACACCTCACGCTATCTCTTGTTAAACCTTGGAGCATCCACTGGCTCGTCAGTGGAGGTAAATACCTATGCGCGGATTGCATTGACCAACAGCACGACTATTACGGCTACGCGGGAGGGGACCACGCTCGCGGTCACTGTGCAATATCTGTTAATTGATTTCGCTGCCTAATGAAGCAGCAGGAGGAACAATAGATGATGAGAGGCAAGCGAGCGGCTCTTGTCGTGGCGGGCATGGTCTGGTGCGTGCTGAGTCTCACGATTCCGCACGAGGCGCAGGCAGGCGGCTACTCGGTTCGTGGCCTGCGCGGGTTTCCAACAGTGTCAAACCAGTATACCGTGAGTGCTGATCTCGCCGCGTTCTACAACCCGTCAGATGGGAGCACACTCACGTCAAGTCCGCTGTCTGCGGTGACGTGTAACGTGAGTGCTCAAGGCCGCAATGGACGCGATCAGGCCAGTGCGTTACCAGACGGGTGGGTTCGGGTCTACGCGACCCGTTCCTCGTCTTCCGCTCCAGCCTGTCTCGCCAGCGTATCACCACCCCCAACCGGCCCGGCACTCCAAGGTGGGGACACACACTGGGCCTACTTGGGGACGTTTCAGCTTGCCAGCGGCAACTTCACCTCTTGGCGAATGTTCGGGTCGTGGATGCGCCCGGAGGAATTCCTGAACATTCTATCCAATGGGAGTGCCACAACCGAGACCTCCGTTGACATCAGTTCGTTCGTACCACCCGAGGCGCTGGAGTGGGAAGCACTGCGCTCGTTCAATATCACAACGGCGTCCTCTGGACCGTATCCTGGCGTGTTCTGCTATACCCTGTTCATGGGGTACTTACCTGGAAAGACTCATCGAAGCGCCTTCAACTGCTTCAATGGGCTTACTCCAGGAGTGGGACAGCTTTCGGAGCCGAACGACGTGCGGATGCCGAACCAGAATCAGACGTTCTGGTACAAGTGGGAACTGTACCAGGGCTCTAACCAACAGTTCTCCGTTGATCTCTACGGATACAAAGTCCCCAACGGTGGGGAGTAGGGAGGCCCCGTGCCACTCTACCTCAATCGTGAGGAACTTAGTTGGGCGGCTGGATTATACACCGGCGAAGGAACTATGGGCCTAGGCCGGAATGGATCAAAGACTGTACGACTGAAGTTATCATTACAAATGACCACCGAGCACGACGTTCGCCGATTTTGGGGAGCGGTTGGAAGCCTTGGTAAAGTTAATGGTCCGCATGACCGCACAAAATGGTGCGCCAGGGCAAAGCCTCTGTACAAATATGAGGTGTGTAACTTTGAACAGATACAGGCTGTAATTGCGCTTTTGTGGTTCAAACTTGGGGATACCAAGAAGCGCCAAGCTGCCGATGCTTTAAACTCGTTTAATGCCTACCCACATAGGCGAAGGAAACGTAGCCATTCCACTATACACCCCCCCGAAATCCTTCTGCGAGCGCCTGAAGGAGTTTGACTCCGCCCTCCGCGTTCGGTGGTCGGATCACGAAACCCGGTGGCGCGTCGAACGGAAGATCACCCGCGCTCAGTGGGTGAACCCCTCCACCTACCACGAATCCCTCTACGAAGATTTCGTCTCGGCCCGCGAGGGGTATGTGCCGGTCCTCTTCTGCGAGCACAACCAACTCGATGATCGAGTCTTCTTCACCCTCTGGATGGGGGATATGTGGCGGCGCGGGGGGGCCACCCGAGTCGCGGAGCAGATGGAGGACCGGGAAGCGTATCGGGCGCACAGGAAACGCGCCGGGTGGTTGGAGGATGTCTACAACCAAGCCAAGGAACACTATTTCACCATGAACAGCCTGAGTCCGACACGGACTTCAACTGATAGGGGATTCTCCCCATGAACGTAGCCCAGATTTTGAGAGCCGCGCTATACCTGGTCGATGGGGTCAACATCGACGACACGACGCATCGCTTCTTCACCCAGACGGAACTCCTCGCGTGGGCCAACGACGGGAAGGACTGGATCGAGCGGGCGTTGTACCAAGCCCACCAGGATTACAACCTCGTCTACCGGGATTCCACCACGGGGAGCCTCCGGTGGGATGGGGAAACCTACGCGCACTCCTCGTTCCAACTCTCGACGGGCCGGACCTATACTCTCCCACCTGATGTCATGGTCATGCGGTCGATTCGGACCACCACGGCCAGCGCGACCCGGTTTGAACACCTCGACATGAGTGACCCGTATTTCCGCGACGTAGAAAACCGTACCGATGTGACCAACCCCGTCTACTGGGACGTGGTGGGTACACGGACGCTCGTGCTGGCGAATCCCCTCTCGGGGGGAACGCATGTTGTGATTGGATACGTGGGCCGGAGCCGGAAACTTCGGATTTCCTCGACCCCTGGAACGGTTGAAACCACCCAAGATAGCGCCACGGTCACAGGGACCTCGACGACGTGGGTGGATCAGGAACTGGCGACCCCCGCCGAGCTACTCGTTTCCACTGATACCGCTGCCCCGAAGATCGTCTCCCAAACATCCGGTGGGGTGTGGGTTGATCCTTCGGCCATCTACCCCCCGATCTCCACATTCGGCTCAGACACGTCCATCACCCTCTCAGGGAACTGGTTGACCGCCTCGCTCGCCGCCGGTCGGGGTCACATGGTTGCGTCCGTTCCGAGCCTCCCTGCGGAATACATCTACCTCGTCACGGAGTATGTGAAAGCCAAGTGTCTGGAGAAGGGGAATCGACCGGGCGCGAAGGAGGCCATGGCGGAAACGATGGGGCGCATTGCTGCAATCGGGTCGGAATTCTCCCAACGGATTGACGCCGCAGGGAAGGCCGGTCCGGTGGTTCCAGATACCCGCCCTGGACAGTCCTGGTCTACAGGGTTGACCCCTGGACAACTTCGCCCGAGTCAGTCTGGTGGGCGGCAGTAATGCCACGAGTTCGGTCCCCACAAGGGTATGAAAAACTCTCGCCCGAGGACTTCCGTGACGACGTGATGGGGTTGCTCGGTCCAGTAGGGATGGTACGCGCTGGCGGCCACGGAATGAAACAAATAGGAGAGAGACTTTCCTCGGTTGCGGGGTTGCGTTCTGCCATGGAAGGTATCCCAGTACGGCGGTTATCGGAGTATCTTGACGAGTTTCTCAGGGCATTCCGTCGAGTAAGCAAAAGGGGTTCCGAGGCGGCTCCGTCGGCCTACACGAGCGACGTTCTTCGGCCATTCGAGCGGGAGGTTGTTACTCGTAAGAATGCGACTAGCCCCTTTGCAGAGTTGGGAAAGGCTGTGGTTACGAATAGACATGGATTTGACCTGACAGACGTCCCTGAGACGTATGGCGAGTATCGCTTTCTCCAGGAATTGCTCAGTTCGGGGTATATGCACCCATGAACACCGCCCAAATCATCCGACGTGCCCTGTTCGATATTGATGCGGTAGAACGCGACCGCACCACGGCGGATTACTATACCCAGGAGGAGCTTCTGGCCTGGACCAACGAAGCCAAGGATATCTGTGAATCCCTCATCCGGCAGGTAAACGCGGACTACAACCTCGTGACGCGCCTCTCGACGGATAGCTCGTTCCGATTCGAGGGGATCACGTATGCCCCGTCCAGTTTCCAACTCCTTACCACCACCTCCACGTACACCCTCCCCCCGGACCTCATCGAACTCCGCAAGATTCGCGTCATCACAGCCGGTGAAGAAAGTCGCGTTCTCACGGCCCTCGACATCTCTCACCCAACGTTCAAGTATCTCCAGAGTCAAGATCGCACGAACACCACGGGTGGGGAAATCTACTACGACATCCTCGGGGAACGCACGCTCTACCTCTCCCAACCTCCCGATGCCACCCTGGACCTCGAAATCACCTACCTCCAGCGCACCCCGAAGCTCCAACTCTACTCCACAGGAACGGTCAGCATCACCCAGGATACGGACGATGTGGTCGGAGTAAGCTCCCTCTGGGTGGACAACGCGCTCGTCACGCCCGCCGAAATCATGGTGGCTGCTGCGACTGCCGCGCCGAAGTTCGCCAGTGACATCTCCGGCGGAACGTGGGTGGACCCTGGACTTCAATATGCCCCCATCTCGACGTTCGATACGGACACCACTTTGACCCTTCAAGCGAATTGGTTGATTGCAACCGTCTCCGCCGTGGGACACCTCATCGCGTCCGTTCCCCAAATCCCGGCGGAACACCGGCACCTCCTCTCGACCTACGTGGCAGTGAAGTGTCTGGAGAAGTCCGGCCACCCCGCTGCCGCCACAAAGATGGCCCTGTTCCAGAAAGGGGCGGCCATTATGACCGGGAGTATGGCGGAGCGGCAGTCGGTTGATCCGGTCTTCGTGGACGATTACGAATAAATGCCCTACTCCGTCTCCCTCGACGAAGCCTCCGGTCGGTATAAGATCACCTTCGGCCCCAGGTGGAAGGGGTTGGATAGCAAGTCCGAACCCACCGCCACGGATCAAGACCACCTCGCGGACCTCCAGAACGTCGATCTTCGCGCTGGAACGCCGAACCGGATGAATGGGTTCGATAATGCCGCCGCTAGCATGTCCATTCCGGCAGGGGCCGAACCCACGCTCCTCGCTCGGTGGTATCCTTCAGATGGGTCCACTCCTGACTATGTGTTCGCGGCGCGGGACGGACACGTCTACTGGTGGACCGGAAGCGCCATGGAGTCCTTGCGTCGAGGACTCTCAACCAGCACGAGTCAAACGCACTACTGGACGTGGACATCGCTTGGCGACTATCTCATTATTGCCAACAGGACGGATGGGAACTTCAAATACGATGGAGACCGGCTCCTTCCGCTCGGAGCAAAGTATATTGCCGATATGGAGTCCGGCGAAGCGACGTGGAGCGGTGGAGCCGCCGAGACGACCACCGTTCGGGAAGGCGCACAGGCTCGCTCCTTGACGGCGAGTGCAGGTGGCACGGCCAGCATGACCCTCACCCCTGCAACGGCATGGGACCTCATTAACGGGCAACTCCAAGGAAAGGATTACGCCACCAGCGACTACATCAACTTCCAGGTGAACTTCGATACCGCAGCCAACCTCACCCCCGCGAGTAGTTATATTCGCTTCGGAGACTCCGCAGATACGGCCTACTTTCAACTTACGGCGGACAACTGGGGAACCCTTGTGGATGGCTGTAACCAGATTCACGTTCTCAAATCCGCTTTCGCTACGACTGGTGCGCCCGTCTGGAGTAGCATTGCGAAGATGACCCTCTTCACCGACGCGGACCCGGCGACCTCTGTGGTCTCCATCTTCGATGACGTGTATATGATCTATGCCAGTGTGATGCCCTCCTGCCAATATGTGACGAACTTCAAGAACATGGTGATCGGAGCACGGACCTCGGCAAACCCGAGTGATTTCCATTTTAGCAAGGTCAGCGCCCCGGATGAGTATGATGCCTCAGCCGTCTTTCCTGTGAGTGAAAACGACGGGCAGACCATTACGGGGCTGCATCCCTACTACAATCAGGTTCTCGTCACAAAAGATAACAGTCTCCACAGCATTGGTGGGTCGGTTGCTGGAACGGTCTATCCCAACTACCGCCTCGAACATCTCCTCGTCACGACCGAACACGGGTGTAGCTCCCACCGAACCCTCGTGGAAGCCGGGAACATGATTTACATGCTGTGGCGTAACGAGGTGCATCGCTACAAAGGGGTTGGGACGGAGAAGGTGTCCTACCGTGTGGACCCCACACTCGACGGGATTGAGAAATCTCGGCTGGAGCAAGCCCACGCGACACGTTATCGAACACGGAACATTATCGCATTCTTCTACACCCCCTCGGGAGGGACACAGAACACCCGCCGGATTGACTATGGCTACATCGAGGACGGGTGGGCTCCAGTGAGCGGAATGACGATGGCCCTGTCTGGCACCGTCTACGTGAGTGGGACGGAATACTTTGCGACGGCGGAATACGGTGGGGACATCATGCTCCAAGATACCGGGAGCGACTTCGATGGGGACGCGATCACCGCCTACGTGACGCTCCCCTGGACCTCCGCCCAGCAACCTGACGAAATGAAGACCTGGGATGAACTCTATCTTCCCTACCAGACGAATACGGGGAGTCTCATTGTCGAGTATCGCATCGCAGATCACCCACGGGAATTCGATGCTGCCTCCTACACGACTGCCGAAACCATAAATATGGCAACGGTGCAGAATGAGGGGCGCGTTCGGGTCGGGGCGCGGTCCCGGTGGATACAAATTCGCCTCCGCACCGTGGGAGCATCATGGGTGCAGTATGGACCGTTGATGCTCTATGCGATCCCCCAAGCGCGGGTTGTCTAGTGTCCGGCGTCCCTGAACCACCCCACGTCCGATTCGGGCAGACTGACCCCCATGCGGAATATGCCCTACGCGGCTATCTCACTGATCTCAACCTCATGGCGCGGACCCTCACGTTCCTCAATGCAGATGGAGCCATCACGAGCGGGACGCGCAGCCTGAACATTGACGGGGTGTGGGTTCGGTATACCTCAAATGCTGTGGCCGACACCGAGGACACGGTGAGCCACAACCTCCTCCGCATTCCGGTGGGGTTCTATCAGGGCATTCCCAGTAAGGCGGGAATGGCCTATGTCAGTTCAACCGCAGCGACCTCTACCACCATCTATCTCAAGGCGAACGTGGGAACACTCACGGTGAACCTGTTTCTCTTCTGATATGGCCGGGTGGGAGAATACCATTGGACAC
>ERZ1292637.963-Hain-H14-01um-R3-963-length-13510-cov-4_pt1 | contig 13510 bp, 20 predicted proteins | sample MGYA00564405_ERZ1292637 | MGnify/ENA primary metagenome ERZ1292637 (study PRJEB36523, sample SAMEA6512645) | groundwater metagenome | collected 2019-01-09 | study: AquaDiva: Metagenomics assemblies of 32 groundwater samples | reverse complement strand
TAGAAGCCGTGCTCGCAGCGTCGGTCGCGGTGGGTGGGCTTCGCGTCGGTCACCATACCACCTTCACTTGCTGCGCCCCCTGACGGCGCGCGACGGCGAGCGACTCGGCACCTGCCCCGCCCCCGTCTCCTTGACCTCGCCGCGCGTGATGGCTGCGAATGTCTTGGACCTCTTCGCGGCGAAGTCGCCCTGGATGCCGACGCTCGTGCACTTTGACCCGGTTCCGTAAGCGCTGAACATGCCGTAGTCCCAGGCGACCCCCTTGCCGCTGCACGTGGCGCGGGCGCGGGCCAGGTTCCGCATGCCCGCCTCCACGCAGCGGTCCAGGGCCGCGGGCTCCGTGCCCACGAGGGTCAGGGCGAGCGCCTCGTGCTCCTCGCGCTTCAGCGCGCGAGTGCGCTCCCTCGGCGACAGCCAGGACGCCAGACCCTGGACCTGGCTCGGCATGATCTGGAGTACGCAGACCTCCCCCGCTGGCCCGCGGCCCATGGGCGGCAGCCCCCGCTCGATGTCTTCCCTCAGCCCCGACTCCCAGAGGGCGACCGTGGCGGCGGCGAAGGCGAGCTGCTGAGCCCGGCCTTTCCCCCGCGGCCAGCCCGCCGGCTGGCAGTCGAAGTCCACCGAGCCGTCGGGGAGCTTGCAGTCCACGAGGCGCGTGGCGACACGCTCGAGGCTCTCGGCGATGCCCCGGTACCGCTCCAAGGCCGCGTCCCGGCTCTCGACCCGCACCCAGGCGTCCCTGACCGCCGACCAGCGCGGGGCGGCGCAGACGAGGCTGGGCTGCTCGCAGACGGGCTTGAGCGCGCACGCGGCGGCCTTCGGGTCCTTGCCGCAGGCGTCGAGCGCCTCGAACGAGTAGACGCTCCCGCCGGGGTTGGCGTGGGCGGTGTAGAACGCGAGGATTGCAGTTGCTATTTGTCCCATGGGTGCCGACCGTGCCTCAGGCTGCGAGGCCTGTCAAAAATCGAGTGGGTGTTTCCAGGCGTGGTGGAATCACTCGACAAGCTGCCAGTCCCCGGCGAGCACGTCTGTCTGAGACGCGAGCCAAGGGACGAACGATCCGTCAACGGTCCGCATCATGATGTACGGCAAGAACTTGCAGGTGGTGCCTTCGGGCATCCCCGTCGCGCGCGCCGTGTTGGCGTTGATCGGGATGCCGTCCGGGTAGCCCTCTTGGAGCACGATCCACATGCCCTTGCCGTTCCACCCTTCGCGGCAGACCTTCTTGCCGTCCTTCAAGTGATCGAGCGCCCAGCCGAAACTACGGATACCAGCCGCACGCTCGAAAGCCGCGAGACTCCATTCGGGATCTCTTGGCTCGACGTATCTTTCGCCGTTCCAGTACGTTCTTGCGGGCATGATGTCGGGTGTGCTCATGGTTGTCCCTTCCCTTCGTGGTGCTTCTCCCAGTGCGACGCGCAGCGGTACGAGCAGAAAAATGCGTCACTGCCTTTCGTGTCGAACAACCAGTGCGGCGGGTCCTGCACCCACCGTCCCGTGACCCGCGTCTCATCCTCGAGCCCGCAGACTTCGCAGCGCACCTTCACGACCCGCGTCTGATTCCTGGCTTCGAGGTGCTTGAGGAGGGCCTGGCCGAAGAGCACGAACAGCAAAGACGTGAGGGGCCAGAGGGCGAGGCCGATCACGTACCCGAGTCCGGCTCGCCAGCCCCCGCGGTGCATGGCCTCCCTCAGCGCTCGGGAGCAGTCGTCGTTCGAGGCCGTGAGCGAGACCTGCCCCACGACGCCACCCAGGTAGAACCAAAAGATCGTCGTCACGCCTCGGCTCTCCCGTGGAGCAGCATCGAGGGCGCGGGCAGGGCGTACGTCGAGCCCCGACCGTGGTCGATCGCGACCAGCTGCAAGAGTCTGTGCTCCCGCACGTAGCCGCCGCAGTCCGCACACCAGACGAGGATCCGGTCGCCGACGCCGTCGCACGTGGTCTGCCCGACGAAGCGCCAGATCGGCGCGCCGCCCTTGTCGAAGGCCACCGGCGTGCGGGGCGTGAGCTCCTGCCGGTGCGAGCAGAGCGACGCGACGAGGGGACCGTGTTCCACGCAGAGAGGCATGCCACGATTCCGCCTTGACCCGCAAGTGAAATGCATGCACTATCCGCGCGTGGCCCTGGAATCGGACTACGTGATCGAACTGCTGCTCGATGAAGCGACCTTGGGCCCCGCGGAGCGCCGGTGGCTCCTCGAGTTGCGCGGCAAGTGGCTCGAACCCGGCGAGCGGCGGAGACTCACCAAGATGCACGAGCTGCGACTGCCCCGCGGCGCGGCCGGCACGGGCCGATGGAGGCGATGTGATATTCCTGCCCTCGCCCGAGCGCTGGGACGCGGACGACACGCGGTACGTCCGAAACGCCATCGTCATCGGGTGCGCGGTCGCCCTGTTCACGGAAGTCGTGCGCGGCACCGTGGACGTCGTGAAAAAACAGTGGGAGAAGAAGCTCGACAAGTCGGAGACCAAGGAATGAAAAAAGTCGAGCGCTCCGTGAAGACCGACCGCTTCGAGGCGGTACTCGTGTACTGGCAAGCCGAGGACTCTGACTTCTACCCGGGTCCTGGTGTGCCCCCGCCTGCACAAGCGCAGGAGAGCTACTTGATGATCGGTCCGCCCGGGGGCAAACTCGCTCGCATCGACGGCGTGGACGCGAGCATCGTCATGCTGCTGCTCCAGACGACGATGATGGGCGGTCACACGTGTGGGCCGCGTCGCATCGCTCCAGGGGGGATGTAGTGTCTGACCGCACCGCAGACACGTGCGAGGAGGTCTCGGTGAAGACCAAGAAGCCCACCACGGTGTTCTCCTGCTCGCGCACGAAGGCCTACTGCTCGGCCGGCTGCGGGCGCCGCGCTACGAGGGGCTGCGCGTTCGAGCTGCGGGGCAAGTTCGAGGGCAAGACCTGCGACGCGCCTCTCTGTGAGCGCTGCGGGGCCATCTGCCCGCCACACGTGAGGACGAGATGAAGACATTCTCCAAAGACTGGACCGACGAGGAGAGGATGAAGATCGTCCTGCTCCTCGCCGGGCAGATCCAGACGGACATCCCAGCGGGCCTCTACGGCGCCGTCGTCGAAGAGGACGAGCGGGGTCTGCCGACGAAGTTTCGACCCAACATGCAGAGCATCCAGAACGTGATCGTGGCGCCGAGGGCCGTGATGGAGGCTCACCGGGCCAGCTTCGAGGACCTCGTGACCGGGACCTTCGGGGCGATGGGCCGCGACCGCGACGAGTTCTTCGAGCCCCTCGACCGGGAGAGGGACTTCCAGTGACGCCGCAGCAGAAGCGCGAGATGATCGCCGCAGCCGAGTGCAACCCGAGGACCCTGACGCGATGGCTCATGGGCAGGCCCATGCGGGCGCCGGTCAAGGAGCGCCTCGACGACGCGGCGAGGTCCCTGGGCCTCTACAAGCTCCGCGGCGACAAGCCGGTGGTCAAGACCACCAGGAGGTCCCGCCGTGGCAAAGCGCGCTAGCCCACTCGTGAAGCGGCGCCGGGCCCGCCCCCGCGTCGAGGCGACCCCGGCCCTCGACCGGCTGATGCGGAAGGGCACGCGGGCGCTCGAGAGCGCGCTCGACGCCGTCGCGGAGAACCCCGAGGAGGCCCTGCAGAAGGGCGGGGCGTTCGTCGGGCGCCTGCTCGACACGGTCGACGCCGCGCGGCGCTCCTACCTGGAGAACCCCGAGGCGGCCCGGCGCGAGGTCCGGAACATGGCCGTCGGCGCGTTGGCGGGGCTCGGGCGGAAGAAGCGGAAGAAGATAGCCAAGTGACCCAGGAGTTGTCCGTCTTCATGAATTCACTCCGGGCCGTGCTCCGGATGGGGCCGCTCTGCCAGGACGGCCGCGGGGACGCGCGCCTGCGCGAGTCCGGGACGTGGATGCCGACGTTCCCGAGCTCCGGCCACGTCACGCCGGGCAAGAAGAAGCGGTTCCTGGAGGCGCACCACCCGTTCGACGTGCCACCAGAGGATCAGAGACACCGCAATTTCTTGTGACTTGCTGTGTGCGACCCGCGGCGGTGAACAAAAAAGATGCCCCCCAACGTCCTCTTCGACACGCTCTGGCACGACTTCTCCGACGGCTGGTCCATCGCGAGCCGGGCGTACGCCCGCGCCATGAGGGCCTCGGGCATGGGCGTGCAGCTGCACTCGTGGATGGGCGCGACCGAGGACCCCTCGCCCGAGGTGCTCGCCGAGGTCGACGGCATGCTCGAGAAGCTCGAGCGGGACCTCTACCTGTTCTCGTGCACCCTCAGCTCCGCGGAGCGCTCGGCGTACTCGATCGCGGCGCTCCTGCGGATCCTCAGGCCCAGGGCCTTCTACACGATGTTCGAGCGGAAGAGCATCGAGCGGCACCTGGCGGTGTCCCTGAACGGCTGCGACGGCGTCATGGTGCCGTGCAGCGCGAACCGGGACGAGCTCGTCCGGGCGGGCGCGACGAACGTCACCTACGTCCCCTACCCGTACTTCCCGGAGGACCCGCACCTGGCGCTGCCGCCGCCGACGGGCTCGAGGGTGTTCTACTGGATCGGCCGCTGGGAGCCGCGCAAGGCGCCCCACAACCTCATCCGGGCGTTCCTGCGGGCCTTCCGCGCCGGCGAGGCCGAGCTGCACCTGAAACTCGGGCCGGTGCCCTGGCGCGGGCCCTACGCCACGCCGGAGGAGGTCATCGCCGAGGAGCTGTCCGATTCGCGAATCGCGAAAGCGTGGCCGACCCTCAGCGGCGTCCACGACGGGGTCCACGTCCACCGGGGGCGGTGGCCGGCCGAGCGAGTCCTGGCCCTGCACGCGTCCAGCCACGTGTACGTCTCCGCGAGCCGGGGCGAGGGGCTCGATTTGCCGGCCCAGGCAGCGAAGTGCGCCGGCCGCCGGGTGGTGACCACGGACAGCGGCGGGCCGAGGGACTTCCTCACCGAGACGGACATCCTCGTGCCGGCCACCGGGGAGATCCCGGCCCCGCCGCACTACCGCTGGGGCCCGGAGGCGACGCTCGCCGACTACGACTGCGACGCGCTGGTCGCGGCGATGCAGGCAGCTCGCGGCGACGACCGGCGGCCAGAGAGGATCTCCGACGACTTCCACGTGCAGAACGTCGCGCCGAAGATCAGGGCGTGGGTCGAGGGCATCGTCTCGAGCGTGCCCAGGGAGCGCGTCGAGCGACCCTTGACGGGGTTCGGGGACTGGCTCAACACGGAGAACGAAGGATGAGCGAGCGAGAGAGCGAGCGACTCTGCGCGATGCCGTGCTCCCAGCACGGGAACAGCCCAGGGAGCCGCGCCGGAGATCCCTGCACTTGGCCCGTCGAGGAGGTCGTCGAGGGGCGGCCGCTGTGCTACGTGCACGCCCGCGCGGTCATCGACGGCACGCGCCCGCTGCCCGAGTTACCGAGAGGACCCTGATGGCCCGCACGCGCTACTTCGGCGGCTCGAGCCTGCCGTACAGGTTCAAGAACGTCCCCAAGAACGTCGTGGCGAGGCCGGCGGCCGCGCCGGCATCCTCCCGCCCCTTCCCCGCGGGCCTGGTCGCGTTCTCAAGCGGCAAGGAGCGCTGCGGCATCAACGAGTACAGCAAGGGACTCTCCGCCCAGATGCGCCTCCAGGGTGCGACCGTGAGTGAGCACCTACTCAGCGACGTCTCGCTGATCGCTTCCGCCGGCGCGGGCGCGGAGATCTTGGTCCATGCCGAGCCGTCGATCGTGCCTCAGGGGATCTACGCCGCGTTGAAGACCTCACGCAGCCGCGGCGCGAAGGTGGTCGTCTGCTTCCACTACTGCGAGGCGGGCTTCATGCGACCCTTCGCGGAGGTGGCGGACGTCCTGGTCACCCACCGGGAGTACGGGATCTCCAACCCCAAGATCCGGGTAGTGCCCCTGGGCTGCCCGCTGTTCGAGCCACCGGGGGACTTGCCGGCCCTGCGGCGGAAGTACGGCCTTCCCGAGGGCAAGGCACTGCTCACGTACGTGGGATTCCTCTCCGCGTGGAAGAGGACCCCGGACCTCGTGCAGCAGCTCCTGCCCGAGCTTGAGCGGCGCGGCGCGGTCCTGCAACTGATTTGCCCGACGCACTTCTCCGGAGACCCGACCGGTGAAGTAGCCAAGATGCGGCGCTTGACCGAGAACCGCCCCACAGTGATCTGGATCTCAAACTTTCCGGTCGAGGCCGAGGTACTCGAGCGCGCAGCGTGCTCCGACCTAGGCATCGCCTACCACGGCCAGAACACCGGCAGCGTCAGCGCCACGAACAAGATGCTCGTCGCGGCGCGCGTGCCTCTCCTGGTCACGTGCTCGACCCACGACTCCGACCACGCCGGGGCTGAGCACACCCCGAGCTTCGATCTGGTCGCCTACGCGAGGCGCGCGGCTGAGCTCGCGCACGACCGGGCGGCGCTGGCGAGACTGAGGGAGGGCTCGCAGCGGGACTACGATAGGATGAACCAAATCGTGGTAGCGAGACGGTACCTCGAACTGTTCAAGGAGATCAAGCGGTGAAAGTCCTCGTCGGCATACCCACGCTCAACGGCCCCGACCGGCTCGACCGCGCGCTCGCGTCCGTCAAGAAGCACACGGACCTCAAGGACGTCACGGTGCTGGTCAGCGACGACTGCAGCTCAGAGAAGAACCTGAAACTGAACAAGGACGTGGTCCACACGCACGGCGTGCCGATGCTCATGAGCGGGGAGCGCCTGGGCATCGCGAAGCAGTGGAACCGCCTCGTGCGACACGTGCCGGACGCGGAGATCTGTGTGCTCCTGAACGACGACGTCGAGGTCGTGGAGGATTGGTTGGACGTGTTGGTGTTCTCGCTCGAGCGGAACCCGGACCTAGGGATGGTCGCGCTGCGCTGCGAGACGGGCGTGATCAAGAAGGACTGTCCCCCGAGGCCGAAGATCGACTACAACGAGGCGCTCCTGATGACCGGCGGCGGGACGCTGGTCTCCGCCGGAGGCGCGTGCTTCGCGTTCCGGCGCGGGAACTGGGAGCACGTCGGTGGCTTCGACGAGCGCTACTTCTGCTTCTACGAGGAGGTGGACTTCGGCGTGACGTTGGCGACCTCGCTCGGCAGGTACAGCGCCTTCGCGAGCTACCCCGTCATCTACCACATGGGCGGTGCCACGATCGGCGCGAACTCCGACGCGAGCGCTGTCCTGATCGACAGTCGTCAGAAGTTCTGGGACAAGTGGGGCAAGACCATGGACCAGTGGCGCACCGCGCGCGGAGAGGCGGAGCTCCCGAATCCGGTCGAGTGGAACAGCTCCTGGAAGTACGCGAGGCTGCCGTGAGGTACGTCGTCCGCCGCGATGTTCGCCGAGCGGCGAGGGTCTCCATCGGCATCCCGACCTACAACGGCGTCGAGCGCACGGGCTGGCTCTTGCAGACGCTGCAGCGCACGCTGCCGTCACGCACTGGCGTCGCCCTCACCCTCCTCGACGACGGCTCGCCCAGACCCGACCAGCGCGAGGGGCTCGTCTCGCTCGCGCACCAGTACGACGCCAACTGCCTCACCCACCAGAAGAATCAGGGGATCACGGCGAGCTGGAACGACCTCGTGAGGTTCGTGGACTCCGAATTCTCCATCCTGCTCAACGACGACCTCTTCTTGACGGAGGGGTGGCTCGAGAACCTCATCTACTTCCTTGAGAACAACGAGTGCGGGGCCGCGGCGTGGAACATCTTCTTCTGTACGAAGGACGACGTGCCCGACCTCCTCGCCGGGCGCCCGGTCACGCCGCGAGACCCCATCACGAAGACGCACTCACCTGATCGCGCGCAGCAGAGCGCCGACGAGTCCCCCGGCGTGGTCATGTGCCCCATCGGCTGCGGCTTCGGGTTCCGCCGCAGCGTCTACGACCAGATCGGCGGCTTCGACGAGCGCACGAGGCAGGTCTACAACGAGAGCTGGCTCGGCACGAAGGCTGCCAGAGACCTCAAGCTCCCGTGCTTCCAGATCCCTGCTCCCCGCATCTGGCACCTGTGGAGTGCCACGTTCCAGACGAATCCCGAGCTCCGCGTGCCCGGGAGCGACCGCGCCGCCTACGAGCGAGAGTTCGGGGGAAACTTCGAGGTGACCCACCCAAAATTCATGGTAGGCACGATGCCGCCGCGCGTGGTGAAGTGGCTCGGACCCGACGGACAGCCGAGGGAGAAGGAAATGACTGTCCAATGACGCCCCCAGCCGGCTACGAGTACCTGCTCGAGCACTTCCCCGACTACGACTACCGGCGGCCAAAGCAGCCCGAGCGCGTGGTCTTCTCGCGACCCGACAACATCACGGGCCACCAGCAACGTGCATTCAACGTGTGGTGGGCCATCGAGCAGTGCTGGAAGACCGGCGGCGTCGGCCTTGAGATTGGCTCTGGCGGCGTCCACACCCCGTGGGGCCTCTCGACCGACGCCTACTCGACCGACAACCACCCGGTCTACGGCGGCGGCTGCCACCCGCACATGGTCGTGCCCGGCCACGACCTCTCGGTCTTCGGCGACAACAGCTTCTCGCTCCTCCTGGCGAACCACGTCGTGGAGCACCTGCCCGGCGACGTCGTCCAGATCTTCCGCCAGCACTGGCTCCGTGTGCTCAAGCCCGGCGGCGTGCTCGCGGTCATCCTGCCCGACCAGACCTACGTGGACGTCCTGAAGATCGACAAGGACCATAAGCACGCCTGGACGGCGAGGCAGTTCCACGATCAGGTGCTAGTGCCACTCATGGACGCGGCCTACCCGATGGAGTGGGACACGCTCGGGAACAAGTTCTCGTACAACGCTGTGGTGAGGAAGCGGTGAGGGTCTTATTTCTCGACCACCCCGAGGCTGACAACCTCACGGCTCTGGTCTACCTAGGACTCTGTCAAGAGCTCGGGGCAGACTCCGTCGTGGACTGGCCCTGGCAGCCGACATTTCACGGAGAAGTGTTCCGCGGCCAAGTGCCTTCCACTCCAAACGGCGTCGCGGCCCCCTTCCCCTGGATGCCTCCACAGCAAAACAAGCGCTGGAGCGACGAAGATGTGCTGTCGAAGATCAACGAGTTCGATCTCGTGATCCTAGCCTCGCCGCGCCAGTACAACAGCGCCCGGCTTGAGTCGCTCATCGCCCGCTTTGGCAGGGGAGGCCTGCGCAGACTCGTGATGATGGACGGGGAGGACTACACGAGCATTCGTTGGGACCTCGTCAACAAATTCAAGCCGTCGGTCTACTTCAAGGTCTCCCTGGTACGAGAGCCTCTCGAAGTGTTCGCCAAGCAGAAGACGTCGGGCTGTCGCGTCGTCCCCTTCGCGATGGCAACTACGGCCACGGACTTGGTCGAGTGCCCCAAGGACATCGACGCATGCCTGCTCGGCGGGGGTAATTGGCGAGGTCCTCACCGCGAGGGTGTGCGAGAGAACCGGCCGCTCCTCAAGCCACTCTACGAGCGACGACTGATCGAAGAATTCGCCGGCAGCTACAAGGTCGTGACTGGGGGGCTCCCCTACTCCGAATACCTAACAGTGTTGAGCCGCGCGAAAGTCGCGGTGACACTCGGGGGGCACGGCATCGAGCCCGTACGCTCCTATGACACTCTGGCTGCGCCCGGGACACTTCTCCTGAGAGCGAGCAACGACCACATAGCCCCGGCGCCACTCCTCCACGGTGTGAACTGCGCCACGTTCCACTCCCTCGACGAGATGGTCCAGTTGACGCGGCACTTCATGACTCATGACGATGAGCGAGTCACGATAGCGAAACGCGGTCGAGACCTCGTTCAAGAACACTACACGCCGCGGGCCCGTGCTCGTCACCTGCTCAGAGAAGCCCTGCTATGAAGCCCGTCTGCCTCATCACGCCGCCGTCGATCTTCCTCCTCGACGAGCGCGTGTTCATGAACATCGGCGTGCTCAAGGTGGCCGCCGCTCTCGAAGCGCGCGGTCGGCCTGTGGAGATGCTCGACCTCTCGGGTGTTCACGACTTCGAGCGGGTCGTCCACGACCACGCACGCACTTCTGACGCGGACTCCTTCGGCATCACGGCCACGACACCGCAGCTCCCGGCGGCGACCAAGATTGCCCGCGCAATCAAGAAGGCTCGCCCCTACGCGACGACGATCCTCGGAGGCCCCCACGCAACGCTGGTCAACGCCGCGCTACGTCGAGAGCTAGCGAAGGGTCAAGAGGATGGCCGAGCAGCTCGAGCCTTCGCCCGTCTACGTGAGGAGTTCGATCGCCTGGTCGCTGGCGACGGTGAGGACGCCATCGAGCTGGCCCTCCAAGACGGCGGCCCCCTAGTGGTCGACGCGGACGACCCCAAGGGCTCGCTCTTCCTCACAGGCAAGCGCCGGACCGAGCTCCCGCTGCCTGCGCGGCACCTCGTGGACGTGGAGAGCTACCACTACTCGATCGACGGGCACCGAGCGACGAGCCTGATAGCCCAGCTCGGCTGCCCCTACGGCTGCGGCTTCTGCGCCGGGCGCGACTCCCCGTTCTTGCGTCGCATCAGGACGCGCACGACCGAGTCGATCGTCAACGAGCTCGTGACGCTGCACCGCGAGTACGGCTTCACCGGCTTCATGTTCTACGACGACGAGCTCAACGTGAACAAAGACGTGGTCGTCCTCATGAATGCGATCACTCACGCCCAGGAACAACTCGGCGTCGAGTGGCGACTGCGCGGCTTCATCAAGTCAGAGCTCTTCACAGACGAGCAGGCCGAGGCGATGGTTCGGGCCGGCTTCCGGTGGATCCTGACTGGCTTCGAGTCCGGCTCTGACCGCATCCTCCGGAACATCAACAAGCGGGCGACCCGGGACGAGAACACGCGCTGCGTCGAGACCGCGCACAGGCACGGCCTCAAGGTGAAGGCCTTGATGTCGCTCGGTCACCCAGGAGAAGACGCCCACACGATCGGCGACACCAAGCGTTGGCTCCTCGAAACGAAGCCGGACGACTTCGACGTCACGATCATCACCGCGTACCCGGGCTCGCCTTACTACGACCACGCCGTGCCCCACGAGAGCAGGCCTGGACACTGGGTGTACGAATTCAACGGCGACCGCCTCTACCAAGTGGACGTCGACTACACCGAGACCGCCGACTACTACAAAGGCGACCCCGACGGGGGCTACACCTCTTACGTCTACACCGATCAGATCTCGCGCGAGGACCTCGTGGGCATGCGAGACGCCGTCGAGCGGCGTGTCAGGCTCGAGCTGGGCATCGCCTTCAACCCGAGCGCGCCGGCGGTCGACTACGAGCACTCGATGGGGCAGACGGGCTCTCTGCCTCCAAATATCCTGCGCCGTTCGGACCCCGCAACTCTCAGGCGCAGCGTCGCCCTTCCTGTGATAAAAGCCGGGTGATGGCTATCGTTGCAACATCCGACGACAAAGCTCTGCTGGTCGCCATTCACGAGCTGGCGGAGTACCTGGGCGAGGACCCGGTCGCGACCTCCTTCAACGTCGGCAACTCCTTCTTCACCGCAGCCGAGAAGTGGAGACTAGAGCGACCGAAGACGCCAGACGAGATCGCGAGATACTACAGGGACACCCAGGCGCTGTGTCACCAGCTCGTGTTCGCCAACTACGGGATCCCCCACGAACTCGCCCTCATCCGTCACGTTGCGGAGGTCTTCGGCGGACAAGAGCGCGTGCTCGACCTAGGCGCTGGCATCGGCTCGTTCCTGCTCGCGCTCGAGTGCCGGGACAAGTACCACGCAGACTTCGACGGACACGTGATGGACTTCGCTCGCTGGCGCTACCGTCGGGTGGGGCAGGACGTCCACATGCTCGCGCTGTTCTCGGACTACCTCTCGCGAGGACCCGTCTTCGGCGGGGGCTTCGACGGCGTGCTCTGCACCGAAGTTCTCGAGCACGCGCCCGACCCCGAAGCCCTGGTCGAGTACTTGGCCAAGCTCGTGCGACCCGGGGGGAAGCTCTTGGCCACCGTGTCCTTCGAGGACGCCGACGGCATGATCCCCCAGCACCTGAACACGGATATCTGGACGAACGAGACCTTCATCGAGAACGTGTTCCCGGCACACGGTTTCAGGGCTCTAGGCGACGACGTTTATCTCCGCGTCTGAGTCTGGTACGCTCGGCTCCGTGAAAGTCCACGTCACCGGGGTCGCGGGTCTCATCGGCAGTCACCTAGCCCGTCGCTGGCTCGAGCTGGGCGCCGAGGTGTCGGCGTGCGACGACTTCTCGAACGGCTACGAGGACAACGTCGAGAAGGCTGTCAGGCTCTACGTCGCCAACTGCTGCGACCTGGAGGCCATGATCAGGGCGACGAGGGGCGCCGATGTCGTCTACCACTGCGCTGCGAGCCCGCACGAGGGGCTCAGCGTGTTCTCCCCCCACGCCGTCACGCAGAGCGTCTTCTGCACCACGGTGAGCGTCGCGACGGCGTGCGTCGTGAACAAGGTGCGGCGCCTGGTCTGCATGAGCTCGATGGCCCGTTACGGGAACATCAGAGTCCCCTACACCGAAGACCAGCACCCAGAACCTGAGGACCCGTACGGCATCGCCAAGTGGGCGTCCGAGCTGGAGGTGTCGCTGCTCGCAAAAGTTCACGGCCTCGAGTACACCATCGCGGTACCCCACAACGTGGTGGGGGTCGGACAGGTCTACTCAGACCCCTACCGCAACGTCGTCGCGATCATGATCAACCGCTGCTTGCAGGGGAAACCACCGATCGTCTACGGCGACGGCGAGCAGGAGCGGTGCTTCTCGCACGTGAGCGACGCCCTCGACTGCCTCGTCAAGATGGCTGACAGTCCGGCGGCTTTGGGTGAGACGATCAACATCGGACCGGACGAGAACTTCGTCAGCATCAACAAGCTCGCGGAGATCGTGATGCGGCACACCGACTTCAAGGGCGAGCCGACGCACGTCCCGCCGCGACCGCAGGAGGTGAAGCACGCTTACTGCTCGTCAGACAAGGCGAGGCGACTGCTCGACTACCGAACGACGAAGACGCTGGAGCAGACCGTCGAGGAGATGGTCGCTTGGATTCGGAAGCGCGGGCCACTGCCGTTCAACTACCACCTCCCCCTGGAGATCGTGAACGAGAAGACGCCGAAGACGTGGACTGAGAAGCTGATCTAGAGGTCCTTGCAGCAGCGGAAGCTGTGGGCCTTGGTCGGCTCTTCAGAGCACTGGCACGGGAAAGTCGTCGCGTTGCAGCACGGCGAGACACAACGGCCCTCGGCACAGGCAGAGGACGTCGACCACTCCCAAGTAGAGGAAGGTCCCGTACAGAACTCGGCGTTCAAACCAGCCGCCGGTTCTTGACCTCCGGGGCACGAGGTCTCCCGTTCGCTCTCGGAACAGAGACGGGTTCCGCGCGCCGCGCACAACATCTTTGCTTCGTCCCACGACGTAGCGGTCCCCTGACTCCCGTCCGCGTGCAGGGCGGGCCTCTTGTCGACGCACACGCTGCCAGACAGGAGCATGAGCGGGCCGCAGGGATCGGAAGCCTCGACCTCCCCGCCCGCGTCCACCGCAGCTCCCCCCGCCACCCCAGCCATCCCCCCCGCCCCGCCTGTGCCC
>ERZ1292637.735-Hain-H14-01um-R3-735-length-16464-cov-4_pt2 | contig 13519 bp, 26 predicted proteins | sample MGYA00564405_ERZ1292637 | MGnify/ENA primary metagenome ERZ1292637 (study PRJEB36523, sample SAMEA6512645) | groundwater metagenome | collected 2019-01-09 | study: AquaDiva: Metagenomics assemblies of 32 groundwater samples | reverse complement strand
GACTTCTCGACGGCGGACCACGGCCCCGGCAATCTCCTCAGGTCGGTGCCGTCCGAAAGCGGTGTGTCGACCCATGTGTCCACGGCCTCGATCGCCGTGGCGCCCTCGCAGAAGCCGACGAAGCGCTCATGGCGGAAGATTGCGTATTGCCGGCGTAGTTTGGCTTTCTCCTCCTCGCGCGCCACCATGTTGTCGTGCATGTCGGCGATTGTTCCCTGATCGATCTCTCGCTTGGTCATGCGTCCATCTCCATGAAGAGTTCCGCGGCCCCGTAGACGGTCGGCTCTCCGCAAGCCTCGCACTCGTACTCGCGGGCGTCCGGCTCGCAGCCGCCTTGCTCGATGCCGCACGTCAGACAGAAGCCGGGATTGTCGAGCGAGGAGTGGTAGCGCTCCACCGCCTCTGCGACGCGCTTAATCGTGATCGACCGATGGCGCTTCATGATCGCACCGCGAGTTTGCGACGGAGAAGAGCCTGGACGGCTTGCCCGCGCGTTCTGAACCATCCGCGGCGCCCGACCTTCACAAAACAGGTGTCGACGCAATGCCAGACTCCGAGCTCCAGCCGCACAAGACCGAGACGTTCGTTGTGGGAGTAGATCACATACCCGCCGCCGTCTTGCGGCTTGTACGTGATCTTGTGAGGGCCGATGTCGATGTGCTTCGGCATTACGTCCTCACCCTCATCAGGAGGAAGCGGGGCGCGGCACCGCCGCCGCCCCAATAGCGGCCGCTCTGCCGCAGATCATGGCGTGCCTGATGGATGTCCTCATCATCGTTGCCATCAGGAAACACGTCGATCAGGGTGACGTTCTCGGCCGTCAGCGTCTCGGTGCCGTCCTCGGCCACGTCGTAGACGTTGACCAGGAGGGGAGTGATCGCGCTCATAGGCTCACCTGACGGACGCTATTGATCGTCCCCCATCCCACGCAAGCGCCGGGCACCACGGCAACCGGAACCATGTTCTCGGCGATGCCCCACTTCGCGCGCTCGGTCTCTACGCGCTCCCACGTCCAGCCCTGCGGCAATCGGATGTCGCTCGGGCGCTTGTCGATGTTCATCTCGGGTTTTCTCCGGCTCGGCGGTCGTGATTGACCTTCCTGAGCACGCGCGGAGGATACGCCCGTTCCGTCACTACGTCAAGCTGGGCGAGACTGGACCGCGCTTCCCTCCCTGCGCTCTCGCGTGCAATTCTTCGATTGGGAGGGATGCCACCCGCTTCTTGGCCCGGCGATTGTTGCAGCCGTGGCACGCCATGACGATGCGCGGCCCTTCGTGCGCTCGCTTGCCCCGCATCGGTTCAAGCTTGTCGTCTAGGTGCTCCAGCGTAGCAACGTCGTCTGGCTGCTCGCCGGGAGGAACCCGGTAAACCAAGCGCGTTGGCTGTTCGCACCAATAGCACAGGCCATTCTGAACGCGATGGAGATGCGCCCGCTTCCGGCGACGGTACTCGCCACCCTTCTTTTGGCTCACCCCGCGTACCTCTCGACGTCGCCCGGCCGCGTCAGCGCCGTCTCCGCGAGCCCGTATTGCTCAAGCCACAAGAACTGCGTGGCAATCGGCTGTGGCGCGTTCGGTCGCCAGATCAGCCACACCCAATCCTCAGTCCCGCCGCCGATCTTTCCGCCAGCCTCGATGTATTCCCCTGGCGGACAAGAGACCCGCGGCGTGACCATCCACGCTCGTAGCGGGCGGTGCTCGTAGAAGAGTCCCCGCGCCCGCTGAGAACCGGCGAGAAACGGCAGGCTGACGAACATCGCCACCTTGCGCCGCGCGACCGTCAAGGCTTTTCGAATGAATGCTTCGGTGCCTTTGGCGCGGAAGAACGGCGGATTGCAAATGATGTTGTCGACTGGATCAAGCGTAGCGAACCGAAAGTCGGAGACGCCGCGGAACCAAGGCGTGTCGATCGGAACGCGCTGCATGATGTCCGAGCCAGTAGCAGCAAGGCCAGCGGCCAAACAGCCTCTGACGATGTTCCCGCCGCCGCAGGCCGGATCTAGAACTGAACCGTGGAATTCCTCCGCCGCCAATAGAGCAGTCGTAGCCCGCGGCTCCTCGACGTACCAATCAAGCTTGTCGCGATTCCAGACGTGAGCGTCCTTCTCGCGAGCGTCGATCAGAAACCGAGGCTTGCCCTTTGGATGCAGATCAGCGCCGTCGGGAAGATCGGTCATCGTCGCGTTGCCCTCAGTGCGTCGAGCGCGGTTTCGAAGGAATGTTCTCCGAAAACGCGACCACGCTTCCCTAACGGCTTACACGATCCCCACATATTGGTTGTAGTCATCGGACCAGAGTCGTTGTGGATACGAAAGCAGATGTTGTTCTGATTGGACGGAGGCGGAATGTAAGCAACTCGTCGAACATCAAGAGCCACCAATGCCAGCAAATCGAAATCAGTTGGCTTGTAGAAGAGCTTAAGATCACGCCCTCGTCGACTTATGTGCCAAAGATAGTCTGGTTTCGCATCCGGTCGACCTTTTGAATACGAGGTCCCGCTGTTGCCTTAACCTGGAGACGAAGCAATCCAAAATCCGTCTCAACGAGGACATCGTACTGGCATACCTGAGATGCAAGAAAGGCCTTGTAGCCAGCGATGAGAAGGTCGGCACAAACCACATGCTCGCCGGCGTGGCCCAGCATTAGAGGATGAGCGCTATTCTCAGGCGGTCCTCGCCTTTTCTTGGGTGACGATGGACTCGGGAATAGATCAAGGCTGTCGAGGACGGCCACGCCGCCGGATGGGACGTTGCTCATGCCGCCTCGCTCGCCCGCCGCTCGGACGCCCACACTAGGCGGCGACGGCCGCCGCGGCCGGGGATGCCCTCGATCTCCAAGCCTACCTTCCGGAGTTTTGGCCGCGCCTGCCACACGTACACCGACAGGCAGTTCTGCGCCTTGTCAGGGCCACCGTCGGCGTCGTCAAAATAGACCGCGTCCAGAAGCTCGGCGGCCAGCACCCACTGCCCCATCCGCCGCGCCAACCCCATCACCACGCGCCGCTGGAACGTCGAGAGGCGCAGGCCCGAGATGGCCTGCTCCACCGCGCCCACAAGAGGCTGGCCGCAGGTCGGACAGCACTTCATGCGTCCGTGGTCCGATCCCGGCGCCGCTCGTGAACCGGCTGGAAGGCGATGCGGGCATGCAACATGCAGTAGGGCCCCAATTGTAGAGCGGGCTGCGCACAGAATGTGAAAGGCCCATCCCCCTCCGGCCAGCGGCAGTCGCCAGTGCGGAGTTCGAGGAGCGGCAGGTGCAAGCTCGGCAGCGGCTCGCGGCGCACGGGCGGCGCCGGCTGGGGCTTCGTCGGCGCCTTAGGCCGGAACTGTGCGCGCTCCGGGTTGAACGCCTTGCTCTTCGGCTTCGGCTTGACGCCATCCTCGTGAGGCCGACCAGTGTTCGGCGCCTTCAAGGCGAACTTCGATCGGTGCGCCTTGCTGATCACTGCGTTGCGCGTGATCTTCAACACCTTCGCCGCCTCGCCCGCGCTCGCTCCGTTAGCGAGCATCGTCCGCAAGCGCTCTGTCCGCTCCGGGCTCCACGATTCCTGATCGTGCCTCATTACCATTCCACTCCCTTTGACGCCGGCTTCTCGCCGAACAGATGAAGCTCCTTGGGAGGCGACCGCAGAAGCGTGGCGACCGCCCAATCCCACACCGCCAGAGCATCGCCCTGGTTATCGCTGGTTCGATCCTTCGCCATGTAGCCGAGGAGATGGCACCGCGCCACGACGGCCGCCTTGGTGCTCTCCCGATCGCCGAGGTTCGATCGGCCCAGGAAATGCTTTCTCACCGTCCCGACATGCACTTCCTCGAACCGGATACCGTGCCGCTGCGCGAGGCCAGCGGCGATGGCGTGGAAGCCATACGTCACCTGCACGACGTCCTGCCCGCCGAGCTTCGCGAACGCCTGCAGCGCCAGCGGCGCCTCGACGACGACGATGTCCGGCTTTGCCCCAATCATCTGCGCGTTGAGCCACGAGATTAAATTACCGAACGAGACGTTCCGAGACTGCTTGTCTTTCTTGAGCTTCACCGCGCCTGAATGAGGGACTGCGCCCGGCTGCCCTACGGCGAAGCCGAGCGTGGTCCCTAGGTCGAGGGCAAGCACGACGCCCATCAGGCGTCGGCGTAGGTTGATTCCTCGTCGCCGATCTCGCTGTCGCCGACAGGATCGGCGGTCGCCGGCACCGTCTCGCCGAACGCCAACTCATCGTCGCGTTTTTGCGCCGCGATCAGCGCCTTCTCACCGTCTGCATACCCGGTCAGCCAAGAATCATTTTGCGGCAGCGACGGATCGTGCGGGGAGCGCCGCGGCTCGCCCTGCAAGCGGGCCAGCTTGCCGGCAGCGTAGGCGCGTTCGGTCGCCGGGCGACGGTCCTCGCCGTCGAACAGACCCAACTGAGAGCCTAGCGGAGCGTTCATGTAGCGGGCGACGCGCAGCATGCGGTCGATCTCCGCCTGGATCTCGGCGTCGCTGTCCTCATTATCCCGAAGCCGGATCGCGTACTTGAACTCGTCAATGGCGTGCTTGCCCAGCTCCGAGCGCGCAGCCTTGCAGGCGTTCTTGAAATTGGCGTCCGCCGTCTTCTTGGCGGCCAACTTCGCTTCGTAGATCGGGAGGTGCTGGAAGAATAGTGCTTCCCGCTGGTCGTCCGTCAGCCCGTTCGGCCGCGGCTGCCCGTCGCTCGTGGCGGCGCCGTTGGCAGGCGCCTCCTTCGGCCGGTTCTTCGATCCCTTCGGACGTCCAGGCTTCGCCATCATCGTCTCCTCAGTTGGTGTCTTTCTTCGGCTTATAGCCGACAGGACGAACGCTCACGATGTAACCGTTCGAGACGCGCCGCAACTCTTCGCGGGCGATCCGTCGCGCTTCGTTCGTTCCCCTGGCCTCTACGGTCCAAGTCGACGTGGCTCAGAGCGAGACGCTGACAACCTCGAACGTCATGCGAGCATCGAAAGAAGAAGATCGAGCGCACCGCGCCCGATCAGTTTGCCCAGCGCAGGGAGGAAGAAAGCGCTGAGCGTTCCGTGAATCTCTACTCGGCCGCAGCCTTCTTCGGAGGCGGGTGCTTACCCGACGGGAAGTCGGCCGCGATCCGGCCAAGCAAATCGTGGGTAATCTCGGGACGATTCTCCGCCGCCCACGCCACCAGATTGTTCCAGTGCACCGGATTGATGAACTGGCCCCGCCGCATGTAGTGGGCGGTTTGCCTGGATACCCCGAGCACCTGCCCCAGCGCGAGCGGCCCAAGGTCGATGTGGTTGAAGAGGTCTTCCCACGTATTGATTTTGCGTTTCATCGACGCGGACCAAAACACAAAACGAAATAATCGTCAAGGGACGCTTGACTGGCAACACGCGGTGCGGTAAAGCGACACGAGACGAGCAGAGTCGTTCGTCAGGGCCGCGGGACAGACGGTCGCATCGGTTGCCTTCGGGAACCCTGCGCTAGTTTCGCGGCGCCTGGCCAACCACTCTGCTGGAGACTGAAATGATCCTCGTCGCCTACCGCCCACGCGGGTCCTTCGTGTGGACCCACTACTTCAGCATCATGCCGCAGCGCCGCCATTGGCTGTCCTTCTACCGGCACTGCCGGGTCAATCGGCAGCAGAGCGAGTACGCCCGCATCGTCCCCGGCTGCGGCTACGTCCCGGTGCTCTGATGCCCTGCACCTATCCGAACTGCGACTGCGCCATTGCTGTCGAGGGCGCGACGGGGCCGCTGCCCGATACGGTTTGTCCGCGCCCGCTGATCACCGGCGAGGAACCCAATCGCTGCCCGACGTGTGGAGAACCCGTCACCTCAATCTTTGACCACGTCGATGGTTGTCCAGGAGACGAAGATGTCGATTGAAATCCTACGCCCATCAAGCCGCGATGACTGGCTCGCGACGCGCCGGCAATCAGTCGGTGCCAGCGAGGTCGGCGCGCTCCTTGGCGTTCATCCATGGATCAGCGGCTTCGAACTCTTCGCGAAGAAGACCGGCAAAATCACCGACGACAGCGACTCGCCGGCCCTCCGCCGCGGCAGAATGCTTGAGCAGGTCGCTGTCCAGATGATCGCTGAGGAGAGGCCTGACTGGAAACTGCAGCCCAACCCGATGCCGGGCGGCGAGTTCTATCGCGATGGCGAAGTAAGGCTGAGTTGCACACCCGATCTTTTCGTCGAGGAGGATGGGCAGATCGGCTACGCCAACTGCCAAATCAAGAGCGTGCAATCGTCCGTCTTCCGAAAGGAGTGGCGTGACGAGGCCGGCGAGTTAATGCCTCCGCTCTACGCCGTGGTTCAGAGCCTCGTCGAGGCGCGTCTTACCGGCTCTGCGCGCGCTTACGTGGCTGCCCTGGTCGTCGACTACGGCATCGACGTCCACATCATCGAGATCCCTATGCACCAAGCCGTCGTCGACCGCGCCATCCAAGCGACGCGAGACTTTTGGGCAATGATCGACCGAGGCGAAGAGCCGCCAATCGACTACGCCCGCGACGGCGAGGCGATCGAGCGGATGTTCGCGGCCGACGATGGGAGTGAGGTCGACTTGTCGGGGAACGAGCGGGCCGCCGCGATCAGGCAGCAACGCACGCTCACGGCGTCTTTCATCAAGCAGCACGAGGCGACCAAGAAGGAACTGGACGCCGAGATGCAGCACATCCTTGGAAACCACTCGGCCGGAATTTTCGCCGACGGCAAGAAAGTGACGTGGCGGACAATTAACCGGAAGGGTTACGAGGTCAATCCGACCACCTTCCGGCAGATGCGCTACCCGCAGGAGTGACGAGTGACCTACGCCGAAAACACGAAGGTTCCCGTCGAGAAGACGAAGGCCGAGATCGAGCGCACCGTCAACAAATACGGTGCGAGTGCCTTCGGTTCGTTCACTGAACGAGACCGGGCCGTCATCGTCTTCGCGAGCCAGAACCGGCGGGTGCGCTTCGATCTGCCGCTGCCGATAGGCGACGATGCCCGCGCTGACAAGATCAGGCGCGTCCGCTGGAGAGCGCTGCTGCTCTGCCTCAAGGCGAAGCTCGAAGCGGTCGCGTTGAAGATCGAGACGTTCGAGGAAGCCTTCCTTTCGCACGTCGTCTTGCCGGATGGCACGACCGTTGGAACCCATGTCGGGCCGCACATCGACGAGGCTTACAAGACCGGCCAGATACCGCCGATGCTGCCGCCTCTTCTCGCCCCACCGAGGAAAGCCTCATGAACGATACCCGGTTTGGTATTGGCGGAAACAATCCGCCCGCCTTCGCCGAGACGATGCTCGACAAGTACGGCAGCGTCTTCGCGCAGTTGGAGCCGATTGCGGACCTCGCCGACGAGGCCCCGGAGAAGATCGCGGACGCGGACGGGCTCGCCAAGGTCAGCGACATCGTGCGCGAGGCGCGGAAGCTCCACGCGGAGATCGAGGAGATACGGGAGCGCGAGAAGCGCCCGCACCTCGACGCCGGGACCGAGATCGACCGCTACTTCGCCGTCCGCAAGGCCGCCGTGAAGCGCGTCTGGGACGCGATGCAGCGGCGGGCCGACGAGTACCAGCAGGCCGTCCGAGACGCCATCGTGAAGAAGGCGCAGGAGGACGCCAGGAAGGCGCAGGAGGAAGCGGACCGCCAGCGGGCCATCGCCGAGGCGGAGGCCGCAAGGAACCGCCCCCAGGCCGCAGCAACCCACATGCGGAAGTCCGAGGAGATGGCGACGCGCGCCGAAGAAGCGCTGAGTGCCCAGCAGGCCAGCGCCGCCGACGTGACGCGCCTGCGCACGGACACCGGCACGACGTCGGCGACTACCGAGTGGCTGTTCGAGATCGTCGACTACTCCAAGGTCGACCTAAACCAGATCCGCGCGTACATCCCGAGGGAGCGCGTCGAGATGGCCATCAAGGGCTTCATCAAGATCAACAAGGATCAGACGCCGCTCTCGGGCGTGCGCATCTATCCGAAGACGAAGGCAGTGATCCGGTGAAGCACTTTAATCGCCTTCTCTTGGTTGGCGTGTGTATCGGTGGCGCCATCGCGCTCTTCGATGCGGACAAAGATTGGTGGGGCGGGTTTCTCCTTATCGTCGCCCTTCTAGCCGCGATCAATTGAGGATCATATGACTTGGATTCCGTGGATATTGCTGCCAGTTATCTTGGGAGCGTGCATGATCGTGGTGCTCTCCGGCTGCGCCACCCCGCCGCTCGACATCCGCCCGCCGATCGCGAGGGTGCTACCATGAAGACCGTTGTAATTATCATTCCGGCGCCTGGACGTAAGCCGGTCGCATTGGATCGAGTCGGCTTCCTCTCCTTCGAGGATGGCGCGCGCGTGTTCCATGACTTCCAAGCGAGCGTCGTTCTGAAAGCCGGCCAGGAACTTCGGTTCCGGCGCGTCAAAGACAGCATCATCGTCACCGCCGCTTGGCGTAAGAAAAGGGAACCCAAAATGCGAGCGGCTATCGGGCCATGAAGCGCTGGCTCTCGCGCCGCTGCCGGCACTGCGCCGAGCGCTGGTACACATGGGCGCAAGCCCTCGACAGAGACATGGGGTGGTGGAACCCCGACAAAGGAGACCAGACATGAACGAGCAGGTACGCCAAGGCCAGGAAGTCGATGTCGTCACCCAGGACGGCGAGATCGTCACCGGCCACGCACTACCAGACGGCTACGACATGAAGAGCGACGTCGACCAAACGCTTGCCGTCGCCCTGACGCGCGTCGAAATCGATCAGCAGATCGCGACCGCTCGAGCGATGCCGCGGACCATCACCCGCGTGCTCGACAACATCCTCAGCCTCGTCACGCTGGACGAGGAGACCGCTGAGGAGTGCATCTATGCCCTGCCGCGCGACGGTAAGGCGATCCGCGGGCCGAGCATCCGGCTCGCCGAGATACTGCACTCTCAATGGGGCAATTGCCGCGTCGGGACGCGCGTCGTGCACGTCGACCGCTTCGAGAAGTACGTCGAGGCGGAGGGCGTCTGGTACGACATGGAGACAGGTTCCGTCACGACCGCCCGCGTCCGCCGTCGCATCAGCGATCGGAAAGGCAAACTCCTCAACGAGGACATGATCATCGTCACCGGCAACGCCGCCTGCGCCATCGCCAAGCGCAACGCAATCCTGGCAGGCGTCCCGAAGCCAGTCTGGCGCAAGGCCTTCAAGACGGTTGAAGACATCGCCGCCGGCACCACGCAGACGTTGACCGCCAGGCGCGACCGCGCGATGGCGAAGTTCGCGCGCTTCGGGGTTGTCCCAGAGCAAGTATTTGCGGCTCTCAGCGTGGGCGGTCCCGACGATGTCACAACCGAGCACCTGCCGACACTGACCGGGATGTTCGCCGCGCTGAAGTCCGGCGAATCGAACGTCGAGGAGATGTTCCCGAAGGTGTCCGAGATCGCTGGCGCCAAGGGCCTCGGCGACAAGCTCGACGCTTTGGCGAATGGCGGGGAGGCTGCCGAGGACGCAGCGAAGCCGCCCGCCGAGAAGAAGACACGCAAGGCTTCCGCCCCGAAGGCGGAGGAGGCCGCCGGCGCCGATGCCGGTAACAAGGCGGGTGCGTCTCAGTCCCCCCAGGCTGCCGCTGCAGACCCGGCAGTTCCCGACGCGGGCGCACCCGTCTCCATTGACCAACAGCAGATCGCTGCTGCCGCCCCTCCCGCGGCCGCAGCGCAGAGCGCGGACGCGCCGGCACCTTCCTCCCCCGGTGCGTCCGTCGCTCAACCAGTGGGCCTGAACGCCGCCGCGAGGACCGGCCTGCAGCGATTGCACGCCGATATGATGGGAGCCATGGGCCGCGGCAAGATCGAGAAGGCCTTCGCCACCTTCGTCCAGGCCAACGAACTCTCGGCGAGTGACCTCGCTCATCAGGCGGCCGTCAAGCTCCGGGATGTCCACTTCGTTCGGGTCGGCGGCGACGGTTCGCCTGCCGCTGCAGACGCCGTCATGAACGAGGTGACGAAGTGAGCACGCAACCCTACACCGGTTGGGCCGTCTGCGAGCAGATGGGCTTCAAGAAGACCGTCTGCAAAGTCTCCGAAGCCGAGCAGTACGGCGCCAAGATGGTCCGCATGGAGATACCCGTCTTCTCCGCCGACCGCACAACCATCGAAAGCTACGTCACCGAGTTCGCGGGCGGCCCGTCGCTCTACAACATCTGCCCCGTCAGCGAGGAGGTCGGGATCGACATGGCCCGCTACCAGTCCGACCCGCGTCCGGTGCAGCCGCGGGCGTACCGGCTGGAGCACAAGCCGGAAACGGTCGAGGAGCCGCCGCCAACTCCATACGGCGGCCGTGTGCCCGACGATCCTCCCGACTTCAGCGAGGTCGACGACGAGGAGCCAAGGTTCTGATGGCCCTAGAACTCACAGTCGAATCGCTGAAGGCGGCTATGTTTCGAGGCCCGACCGTCTTCGGCGATGGGGCCAAAGGTCTGGCATTCCAGGAGCACGCCTGCGTTGACGAGCCTCGCTTCGGATACACATGGCGTCGCGAAAACCGTAAGGATCGCGGCCGAACCTTCTACACGGTCGACGGCGACGAGGTCCCGACGCTTGAGGAGGCTTGTCGTCGGCTCGCACTACCGCCAGACCCGAATAGTCGCGCTGAGTACATACGCCGCGACCGCGAAGAACACGTCGCCCGCAAAGCAGCCGGGGAGAGCGAGAAGAAGGAATGAAGCGCGGGCGCGGAAGCGACGACGAGCGCGTGACCGACATCGAGATGGCGACGGTCGTCCACGAAACCGAGAAGGCCGTCCTCTTCCGCACGGACAGCGGCAAGGAAGTGTGGCTGCCGAAGAGCCAGATCGAAGTCGACCGCAGCGGGAAGCATCCCGTCGTCACGCTGCCGGAAGATTTGGCGATCGAGAAAGAACTCATATGACCGACGCCCTCCCGCTCGCGCTCTTCTTCGACGCAGAGACCAGCGGAATTCCGCTGTTTGACAAACCATCCGACGACCCCCGCCAGCCGCACATTGTAGAACTGGCGGGCATTCTGGCGACGCGGGAGGGCATCGTCGACCGATTCTACCGCAAGGTCGCCGTCGATGGCTGGACGATCGCCCCTGACGCAGCCAGGGCGCACGGCATCACGACTGAAATCGCTCTCGCCGATCCCGATCGCACCCCTGAGGCCGAGGCAATCGTCTCGTTCATCGCGTTCTGGAAGCGCGCCGATCTCCGCGTTGCTCACAACGAGTCTTTTGACAGCAGAATCATCCGCATCGGCTGCAAGCGCTTCATGCCGCACATGGCCGACGAGTGGAAGGCGGGTAAGGCGCGCTGCACCGCGAACCTTTCGGAGCCGCTATGCAAGTTGCCGCCGACCGAGAAGATGATCGCCGCGGGCCGTGGACATCAGTTCAAGCGGCCAAAGTTGGAAGAAGCGTGCCGCGCACTGGTCGGCTCCGAGATCCCCCGCATCGACGGCATCCACGGCGCCATGGTCGACGCGGAGGCGTGCTGGGCGATCTACCGGAAGATTTGGGAGAGGAGCACCGCCGCATGACTGACGCCGACGACCTGCAGGCTCAGGCTGATCTTGCTCGAACTGATTGGCTTGACGCCACCGCCCGCCCCGTCCCGCCGGAGAAGATAGCGGAGCTGCGACGGCTTTGCGACGCTGCTACAGCGGGGCCGTGGAGGCATATCCCTTGGCATATCGCCGAAGGCCCGTCGCAGGTGCGCGTCGAGGCTGGTTGGCTCCTGTGTGAGCTTCCGAGCGATGCCGATGCGGCCTTCATCGCTGCCGCCCGCGAATGGCTCCCGCGTCTCCTCGACATTGCCTCACAGGGAGAGTGGAGGCCGTCAACCGATGCTCCCCTTGGCGTGAAAGTTGAAATCGCGTGGGTTGGTGGTCCCGTCAACATAGCCCGCCGAGATGTAACGGGCTGGTACTGCATAGGGCAATCGACAGCCCTCGTCGATCCCCCAACGCATTTCCGAGCTCTCCCCGCTCCCACGAAGGACACACAGACATGAGCGACAAGCCGGACAAGGTGACGTTTAGACCGCAGGATGGCGGCGGATATGTGGTCTTCACCAATGGTGATCGCCTCGGATTTGTGCGGCAACAGGGGCCTCGTTGGTACGCAGCGGACACTTACCTCGCCCGCGTTGGGTTCGGCGGCTATAAATCGAGGCGAAATGCGGTCAAAGCGCTGCTTGACAAAGCCGGGAGCCAGACATGACTCCCGCCACAATCACCAAGATCAGGGAGGCGCTGCAAGTTGCGCGCCTATCCACAGATTTTGAGGCCACGCGGGGGCTTATTGACGAAACCATCTCCCTCCTCGCCGAGCAGGAGAGCACGCACCAAGCCGCTGAGGAAGCCCTCACCCGGCTGGAAGCCCGCAAAGGCGAGGACGAGCAGCAATGGGCTGGGCAATTGGCCGAGGATTTGGTAGTGGCCGGCGAGAGCGAAACACCGCTGAACTGGCAACTCGTGCCGAGACACATGACGGAAGACATGGCGCGAGCATACATGCGCGAAATAGACGGGTCATTGGCGCTACGCTATCGAGCAATGCTGGCTGTCGCCCCCGCGCCGCTTGCCTCCACTCGCACCGCCCCCCCCGCGGACGGGGAGGTTGAGGAGATGGCCGACATGATCGTGCGGGATGTGTGCGAATTGCCGGATAGGACAAGTCCCGACGACCAGCCCGAAATGATGCTCGTTACAGGCGAGGAGCTTCATTCAATCGTGGTCGAAAATCTCCGCCGCCTCTCCCCGCAGGACGCCGTAATGGCGGAGCGGGCGAGATGCCTAAAGATCGCGCGAGCCTACGCAAACACACTGCATAATTCTGGATGGAAGAGACACATTACGCAGACTGGCAAAGCGATTGCCGAAGCCATCGAGCGAGGCACCACATGACCGACGCAACACAGGAACAAGCCGATCTGGCGCGAGCGGATTGGGTGCAGGCAACAGAAGTACCTGACGAGCGTTCGGCAGAAGAACGTCTGCGACAATACCGCGAAACGGCCCTGATCGCGATCAAACAATACGAGGACCGCATCGCCGAACTCGAATCCCTCCTCACCGGAGCTGCCGGCACAACACTGGAGACGACGGTAGAAGAGCGAGCCAATCTTCACGGTGGATGGCCATACGGCTTCGCTAACAAGCTTGCGCGAGATGTCGACACCCTCATCGCCAAGCTCGCCGGAGCAGAGAACGAGATCACCCTCTGCCGCGTCCGAGCCGATATGGCGATTGCCGAGGCCAAGACAGCGTTCGACAAACTGGCCACGCCCTACATGCGCCTTCGCGACTTGCTGACGCCCGCAGACGCTGCCCAGCCGCTCACACAGGAGGAATGCGAAGCCGCCATCAAGCAGGCGATTGCCGAGCGGGATAAATGGAAGGTGGCCTGCAAGGCATGGGAAGCTCAGTCGCTGGAGGATGCGGCCGAGCGTGATCTACTCCTCAAGCAGGCCCGCGACAAGTCCGAGCAATACGTTGCCGAACGAACAGCGCACGAGGCAACCCTTGCCGAGCGGGATGCACTGCGCGAGGCGCTGCGGCCTTTCGGAGCGGAGGCCGA
>ERZ1292637.959-Hain-H14-01um-R3-959-length-13557-cov-6_pt1 | contig 13557 bp, 31 predicted proteins | sample MGYA00564405_ERZ1292637 | MGnify/ENA primary metagenome ERZ1292637 (study PRJEB36523, sample SAMEA6512645) | groundwater metagenome | collected 2019-01-09 | study: AquaDiva: Metagenomics assemblies of 32 groundwater samples | reverse complement strand
GCGATCCCGTCGGGCACCATCGTGGGGAACAGCCCCGCGTGTTCTTTCGTGCCGTCGCCCGCGATCAGGATCTCGACGTAATCAGAGACGGCCATGTCGTCGGGCACAGCCGGCCGATAGTGGACGGTGAGAAGATCCCGCTCGTCGCGCACCCACGGCGTGTAGGCGACGGCATTGCCGTCTTGCAACGCGCACGAAATGAAATCCCCGAGGCGGCGCTCGGCAATCTCCGGGCCGGGCTCGATGAAGAGTTGCGAGTCGATCAGGCGGGTGACGTGATCCTCGCGGTCCAAGTTGGCCGGCGTCCCGGCTTTCGCGCTCAGCAGCGGCCGAAGCGTGTTGACCACGTTGGAGATGCCCGCGTTGACGCGCAGCTCGGCGGTCATCAGAATGCCGGGATGGACGTTGCTGCAGCCGGGCCACGGCGCCGTTTTCGGCGGGAGGAGGTTGCCACCGCGATACTTCGCGTAGCGGTGCTGCCGCCCCTCCAGCCACCACGTGCGGTTGCGGTCCTGCATGATCTGCTCGGCGCGCTTGGTCACCGAGTCGATCACGCGCTCGTCGTCGATGCGCAGGAGGTTCTTGCGACGGCGTGGGAAGGGGGACACGCGGGGGCGCTCGGCGGGGGCGCTCGCGCCGTTGGTCTCGGGGGGAAGCGAAACCGGGGCGTCGCCGTCAGCCATCCGCTCGTTCCTCCTCGATGTCGAGGAAGAGCCACCCGGGCGGGAACCTGACGGTCAGCGGCGCCCCCGTGTCGCTCCGCCCCACGATCTTCCACGCGCGATCAAGTCCAGGGCCCTCTACCCGCTCGACGTCATAGATGGCGATGGGCGCAAACGCCTGGTGCGGGTGCCAGACCTGGATGATGCGTCGCGTGGTGCTCATCCTCGTCGATCCACCATCAGCATCCCCGGCTCCTCGCTCTCGCGACGTCGGCGCACGCGCGCCACCGGAAAGAGCTTCAGCCCGCGCGCCATCGCGGCCGTCCGTTCGTTCGCACTTCGGCCCGCCAGCCGCAGCCCCAGCGCCTCGCGATCCAGACACGCCTCCCAGATGGTCCGGTAGTGGGCCGGCCGCACGGCCGGCGCGCAGTCGATACAGAAGGACACGTCGGCCTCCGAGCCGTCGGACATCTGAAAGGTCACCTGCGTGCCGACGTCGAGTTGTTTGCCGACGCGGCGCGGCGTGCCTTCGAGCGGCCCGTCCTGCCAGACCTCGATGACGCGGTAGACGGGAGTCCCGCAACACAGGCAGGAGCCATTTCGCTTCAATGGGTAGGGCGGTCCGTGGATGTGGGCGCCGTTCACTTCGGGCATGAACATCTCGGAATCGGCCTGAAGCAGCGCGGGCAATAACGAGTCACGGGATAGACACCCCCTGACGCGCCTTGCGACGACGGCGCCATGCTCGCCAGTACGCGGCATCATAGCGCCTGCGCGCCCTCTCCCTAGCGAGCCGTCGCGTGCATTCTCTGCACTTCCTGCCGTGGCGACGGAGTACGAGGTTGTCGCCAGAGAATGGATGACCATGGAGGCAGTGCGTCGCGCGAGCAAAGCGCGCGGTTGGGCTTTGGCCTCGCCGCACATTCTCTGTCCCCGTCACTGGTTCCAAGTGGGCCGGATTCAGACACCATCGGACGCGACAGAGATGATCGAGTTGCAGCCCTGCGGGAATGGGCCCCTTCGCAAGCTCGTAGGCCCACCGATGAGCAAGCACACGACGTTTCTTCCACGCAATCGTCACATAGCCGTGTCGTCCACACGCACCTCGCCACAACCAACATCCGGAGTTCGGCTCCGGTTCTATCCGCTCGGCGAGCTCCTCCAGCGTATTAAAGTTATGCCGACGAGAAACATTCGTCACGGGGCCACCCGGATAAGCTCGACATGACAGTCCGGACACTCTATGTGCTCCGGATGCAAGGGCGGCGCGACATTGGGATGCGCGGGCCACAAGACATTCTCGAACGACACGCGGAGTTGCCCGGTCGGCTCCATGGCTTGCCGGCGGTAGAGCAGGTAGGGCGCGTGCTGGCAATGGCCGCAGAGCAGCTTCGCTTCGAGTTCCATCCGGCGCTCGGGATTCGTCATGGTCGCACGACCTCGCCATCGATCGTGGTGACCGTGGTCACGGAGTGACGTGGACACACCAGACGCCCGCCGATCATCGTCCATTCATCATCATCGGGGCCGAGTCCCGGCCGAAGAGGCTCCTCGCCGAGCCGGTAAGTATACGGCCCGCCCACCCGGCAGAGGTGACAGACGTCACAGATATAGAGATGCTGGATCAGAATCGTCATGCGGACGGGCAGTCCTCCCACCATTCTTTCGTGTGATCCACACCGCCGCTAGCCACCTGAGAGGCGATGGCCTGATCGATGGCTTGGCGCACGCCCTCGGCGCAGACGAGATGCCGCCTCGTCCAGCGGGTCCCGTCCCAATCGGACACGCGCCACTGGCCGTCGAGGATCGGGTGGGCGCACGTCGCGCAGTCACTCATCGGTCGCCGCCGGCTCCTCTTCATGCCGAAGTTCAGTCAGCACCTTGTTTTGGATGTCATCGCACATGCCCGCGCACGTGAGGGAGTGCCCGGCCCACCGCCGTGTGTATTGCATCGTCCCCGTATTCTCGCGGGGGTTGTCGGCCTGATGCTCACGAAGCACCTTGATCCCCATGAGGATGAAGTGATCGTAGCGCGCCACCAGCGCCTCGATGAGGTCGGACGCCGGGACGAGACTGAGATCACTCATCGGGGAGCCGAGTGAGCGTCGCCCGCGCCGTCGTCAGCACCGCGGCGCGCTCGCGCTCGAAGGTCTCGATACTCGCGACCCGCGCGGCCTCGATCTGGTCCGTGATGGCGTCCCACGCCTTCGCGCAGTCGGGGCAATAGAAGCAGCACTCCAGCCGGCCCGTGGGCTTCGTGTCCACAGGGATGTCACAGGCGCAGCCGTCGCAGCCGAGCTTCAGCGCCATGTCATGCCGGGGGCCGCGGCAGCCCGCCGAGGGCCGACACGATCCGGGGCTGCTCCACCATCTGCCGCAGGCCGAGCAGGAGCATCTGCCGCTCCAGGTGCTTCAGCGCGCCGTAGAGCATGCGCTCGGCCACGTCGGGCGTGAGCCCCGGCGAGGTGGCGACGCGCAGGCCGCCCGTGTCGAAGCTGGTCACGATGACCTGGCCGAGCGGACGCGGCTCGACGGCGGCGCCGTTCACGGACCCTTCATCACCCATCGGTGCGTCTCCTCACCATACTCCTCGGCCGCCGCATACGCGTGCAGTTGCTGCTGAACGAACCACCAGTGCTCGCGCTCGCTCAGACCACCCTGAGCACGCAACTGTTGTTCCTCGTCGCGCAGGAAGCGAACGAAGACAGGAACCACCTTCAGCGCCGCGCTCACCATCCCGTCACCCCGCGTCCCACGCCCGCCGCCACCATCGACACGGGCGCGTTCCGGATGTAGGCGTGCAGTCCCCGCCACTCGGGATCGTCCATGGCCAGATACCGCGTCACGGCCACGAAGTCGGAGTGCCGCTTCGCGGGCTGTTCTTTCGTGTCGCTCATCGGATCGCGGCGCGTCGCGCTCCACACCAGATGGGTGAGATGGTACGCCGTGCGCGTACACGAGCGATGAATCCGCAGGCGCGGCGCCCGCGTGATCGGGTTCGGCCGCAACGCCTGCTCGATGCGGTTGATGGCCACCGTGAAGTTGGTGTTGGCGTCGTCGAACCAGAATCCGACCTCCTCGAAGGCCCGGCGGATCGTGAACGTCTGGCCGTCGACCTCGCGGGCGAACTGGTTGTTCTGCGCGGTGATCTTGGGGTCGCCCTTGCGCCAGACGACGGCGAGCTGGTGCGCGCTCTCGAACGCCTCCACCTGGCGCTTCACCTCGGCCGCGTCGCCGGCAATTTCCATCTCGTGGATCTGCCACCACCCGTCCTGGGGGTCGATCTTATACCACGCGCAGGCCGTCGGCTTCGCCTGATGGGGGTCCATGTAGTAGAGCGTCGGCCAATTCGCGGGCCCCGGCCAGTCGAGGTCCGCGTCATCCCACAGGTGGCCGTAGCGCACGAGATCGACGCCGCGACACTGCCCGCAGCGGTCACCGAGGGCGGGATCGGGCACGACGAGCACGGTCCCCTCGCAGGTGAAGCACCACGTCTTCGGCTTCTCGGTGAACCCGGTGATGATCCGGCCGGAGAGGTGGATGGCCTCGCCGCGGAAGATCGCCCGCTTTTGTTCCTCGCTCATCCCCCGGCCGGCCTGGGCGATGTCCCGCGGGTCGAGGGTGCGGTTCTCGTCGGTCGGCAAGATCACGGCCGCCGTCTCCTCGGGATTCGAGCCCTCCAGGCCCGGCGCGATGATCTGGTCGAAGAACCACGCTGCCGTGATGGCCGTCGAGCGGTCGTCGGGGGGCGTGCCGCCGGTGATGATCTGCCCGCCCGTCTCCATGACGCGCAGCCGATTCGCCCGGTGGATCTCCTCGTCGGGCAGCTCGTCCTCGAAGATCAGGTGGTAGGCGCCCTGCTGAAATTCCTTGATCGACTGCTCGTGTGAAATCACCTGGAACGTCGACCACTTCTCGCGCTTCTCCGGGTGCCAGAGGGTGAGCGTGCGATGTTTCTCCGACCACGAGCGGTCCCAGTCGCCGTCGATCAGCCACGCGCGCGGAATCCAGCCCCAGTGCCCCGTCCGCGGGTCGCCGGGAATGTCGTCCTCGTTCAGCCGGCCGTTCCACTCGAACCACTGGAGCTTCTGCCGGAGGTTGATATCCCAGGCGGTGACGAGCGAGGTCACGGTGATCCGGACGCGAATCGGGTACTCCCGACCCCGGAGCTTCGCCGTGGGATAGTCGGCCGCGAGCGCCGCGGGAATGATACCGGTGGCCTGGATCACCACCTCGGCGAGCCCCACGCCCGTCTTGCCGGCGCGCCGGCCCCCCTGAATGCCGATCTCCCGCGCCGTCGCCAGGTGCACCTTCCGGGCCTCGGCGTTCACGGGCTGGTAGTAGTCGAGCTGGTTGGCCTGGGCATCCTTCCGCGTCCACTCCGCGAGATCATCCTCCAGCGTGCGCCGAGCCTTCGGCGAGAGACGCCGGAGCTGGGCGTCGGTCATGGTGGCGGCGGTCGCGAGGTCGAGAGGCATCTAGGGAAGTCCGCGGGCCCGCACGTTCTCGGCCTCGGCGGTCAGTACCAGCCACGACTTCACGTACACCGGGCCATCCGCCTTCCGAATTCGGGTGACGACGTTCGCCACGCCATACTGGCGGACCAGGCGGCGCATCGTCATCCGCAGACGGACCTCTCCCTGGTCCTTCGATACCGTCACGCCCGCCGGCGGTGGCGCGAGCCGATACAGCGATGAGACGAGCGGCTTGTGCAGGTAGCGCCGCGCCTTCTCTTCCGAGATCAGGAAGGCGTCGAGGTCATCCACAGTCTTCGCTCTTATTTCCACCCGCCCCAGCGCCACGCGATCCCGGTGAGCAGCAGCACCGCGCTGCCCAGCACGAGCCCCAGCACCATCAGCGGCACGCCAACGAGGAGGAAGAGGAGGGTCATGAGGAGCGCGCCCACATTCGCTCCAGGTAGGCGATGTCCTTCGGCTCGCCGTCGCGAATAGCGAGCGCCTCGAACACTTCACCCCAGGCCATCGCGGAGGCGGTAGCCACCTCGCCCTCGCGCCCTGGGAGCGCCGTCGGCCGATCGCCCCCCAGCAGCGCCGCCGCGAGGTGTTTGAACCGCGCTTCCGCCCGCGCCACGTCCAGGATCGCGGCGACGCCGGGATCGCGGCTCGCCAGCTGCAGCATCGCCCGCAGGCCCACGAGTTCTTCGAAGGGGGTCATTGACAGGTCTTGCCGAGGTCCACGATCGGCCAGCGCCCACACCAGAAGATCAGCCACGCCCAGATGGGCAGGATGATGAGCCCCCACGCCCCGAGGATGCCGATCCACAGCCAGCGCATCGTTCGCTCCTGGCGCGCCGTCATCCGGGCGCCTCCGGCGGCGCGGGCGTCAGATAGGCGCTCAGGAGCACCATCAACGCGCGCTGCTCCGCGGGCGACGCCTGGTCGAAGGCGCGCAGGAGCGCCCGCCGCGCGGCGGCCTGGTCCGCCTCGGTCAACTCCCCCGCCTCGGTCACGGCGCTGTCGCCCAGACGAGCATGCTATGGTTTCGCCGCGGGTCAAGATGCGCCTCGGCCCCGACGGCGAAGCCGGCCTCGGTGATGAACCGCAGGAGGTCATCCGGCGCCGCGACGATCTCTCGGCCGTAGGTCTGCTCACCGGGTTGCGGGAAGAACTGCTGCATGACGAGGTGACCACCGGGTCGGAGCAGCATGCGGAAGCCGCGGAGAAGTCTCCCGAGGAACGGCAAGACGTACCACATCGTCTCCGCCATGACAATCAGGTCGAGGGAACCCGGGGCGAGCGGCAGCGCCTCCACCTGCGCGAGGTCCTGGACCAGGAACCGGATATCGCGGTGGCGCGCCGCGGCCTTCTCGACGGCCGTGACCGAGATGTCGCAGCCCGTGATCTCGACGCCCGCGCCGAGCGCGTCGCGGACGCGCGCGGTCAGCGCGCCGAGCGCGCAGCCGGCGTGCAGGACCCGCGTCACCGGGGACTGCGAGGCCACGTGGCGCACCAGGGCCACCACCAGGTCGTTCTTGAGCGACTGCGCGTGACGGACGGTGCCCCATGGGTCGTCGATCCTGCGGTACATCTGCTCGAAGTCGCCGATGAGCGTGCCGTCCTTGATGACGAAGTCGTGATAGTCGGTGGAGTCGATGTCCGGCATGCTCCCCTCCCAGACGGAGACGCCGACCTTCGCGGCGGCGTCGTGGGCCACGTCCATGTCCGCGCGGGTTAGCTCGAGCGCCTCCGTCACGGGTCCCCCAGCACGCACGTCACCAGCCGCCGCCGCCACGGCCCGTCGATCTCGTCCCCCCACCGACACCCGCTTCGAACACCCCGCCGCCATCAGCACCCCGTTCATGGCCCCCCCACCACGCACTCGATCAGCGCGTCCCGCAACTCCGCGTCCACGTACATGCCCATCGACACCCGAGCGTCACACCCAAAGGCGACCAGAACGTCGTTGATCTCCTCGGCACCGATCGGTTGGTATCGGAGCCGGCGATCGAGCAGCGTGGCCACGGCGTAGCGCGCCGAGCGCGGCGCCAGCCCACCCTCGACGGGCGGGGCGGGCGGGGCGGTCGCCTCGGCCCCCGGCGTCGGGTCCACCGGCAGCGTCCGGTGCCCCGCCACCGCCCCCAGCCCCGCCAGAAACGCCATCCCGAGCCAGAAGGCCATGATCTCCCGCCAGGTGACTGGGGTCAGGTTCAGTCTCGCGCGCCACCCGCGGAGGCGCCGAAACCACGGAAGGGGTGCCCGCCTCGGGAGCGAGGCAATGAGCTCCGTCATGGCAAGACCGTCCCGCCTGGCCAGCTCGCGCGCCTCGTCCGACGGCGGAGGACACCACGGTACCCCGATCATCCCGCCCCCACCACCCGCGGCGGGTTGAACACCCCGAACGGCCGATGCCACCCCCGGCACTCGCACAGCACGCACTCCGGCACCTCCCGACGGTTCAGCATGTGCATGGCACGTCCGTGGCCGCACTCGCACTTCCCCCCGTCCTCACACGTGTGTATCGCCATGGTTTATCGTGAAACGCCTCGGGTCCCCCGCCCGCGGATCGCCGCGGCCCCTTTGTCCAGGGCGATCTCGCCAACCGTCTGCGCGAACTCGCGCCCGCGCCGGAGCCGTTCGATCAGCCCCGCGCACGCCTCCCGCTCCGCGCTCACTGCCGCCCGGATCACTCCGGCCACGTCCTCGGCCACCGTCGCCCTGCGGGCGGCATCGAGCCCCGGGTCGTCGTCCCAGTGCGTCGACGCCGCATACCGTGCCGCCCGCGCCTCCGGGGTCACCGGGGTCAAGGATTACCCTTACCGACTCCCCGATCGCCCATCCTGGCGCCTCCTGGAGGCCCTACAGACGGTTTCCCGGGCTCACCGACACCCACCGTCACGAGTTCCCCGTGGCCTGACCGGAATTCGGGGGCCGGAGATGCGCGGGAGGGACCGGCCCCGGCCGAAACCCCCACCGCCTGCGCGCCCACGTGCCCCCCTGGCACGGCCCATCGGTCCCTCGCCCATGGCCCAACACCCATTGGTCCAAGGCACTGTGATATCGCGTTGTTACAGAACAGTCGCGGCTCACGGCACAGCCTCACCACTACCGGTTGGGGTCGGAGTGAGGCCCGCCAGCCTCCGGCCAAGGGCGCGGATGGCCTCGCGGGTGTCGGTTTTCATTCCATCCGAGGCTTGTTCTCTTCCGAACCCCAAGACGTTGAGCTTGTCGGTGAGGACGGCGAGCGAGACGGAGTGCTGCTTCCGGTCGCTGGCCTTGGGGGTCGCGGCGTAGTCCTTGGACACGAGCCGGAAGGCACCGGAGAGGGTCTTGTAGGCTTCGTCCTTGGTGACGCCGTGCTTGACGCGGAGACTCTTGACTTGGGGGTGGCCGGCGGTGGGCATCTCGCCGGTCGAGCGGTTAGCGTTGGACATGGCGACGCGGATGGCATGCTCACGGTTGCCGATGCGGGTGTGTGGGTCGGCCGGCCGGGAGATGGGCTGGAGTTCGTCGAAGGGATCGGGCACGTCGGCCACCTTAGGGCGTGGGAGTGCGCGGCGCGTCAGGCGTGGCGAGATGCGTCATCGGTGGAAGGCGAGGACCACCGCGAGGGCCCAGGTGATCGCGGCGACGGTGAAGAGGCCCCAGAGCACACGGGTGACCATGCCGGCCATTCCTAGCCCCTCGTGGGGGTGGGGGTCAAGGGAAATCCTGACGGCTCCGTGACCCATGCGGGCTCTGGGAAACGTGCCGAGCGGCAGGATGAGCAGCGGCGCGAACCATCGATCAGGACGGTCGGGATGCCGGGGTAGCGCGAGCCGCAGCGTTGACACCACCACACGTTGATCGACCCGCAGTGAGGGCACGGGAAGGTGGTGGGCTGCTGCGTGAGTTCCACGGGACGCTGGCGGTCGCAGTGGGTACAGAGGCGGGTCATGGATCGCGCTGCCACGCGCGGATGTAGCCGGGGCCGAGCGGTGACGCGGTGCGCTCCTCGTCACTACCGTTCCGAACAGCTTCGAGAGAAGCAGGAGTTGTCTCTATGAGACGAGACTGAGGTAGAGGCTGGTGCCGGGCTGGTGGCCGGGCTGGTCCGGGCTGGTGGCGCTGACCAGCCTGCACCAGCGACGGCGCCAGCGACTCACCAGCCGGCGGGCTGGTGTCCTGGCTGGTGGGTAGGCTGGTGAAGCGCCCGGCAATACGGAACGCCATGGAGGCGCGGGCGAGCCCGCCTGCGACGCTCTTGACGTGCTGGGCATGGCGGGCGGCCAGCTCCTCCTCACGAGTCGGCTGGTACTTGAGGAAGTCGTGGATCTGCCAGCCGCCCTCGCACGCTTCCCAGAGGCCCGAGGCCACCAACTCGGCCGCGAGGCGACGGCACGTCGCGGGGGGCGTGCCTGGAAAGATCACGTCGAGGGCGCCGGCCGGGATGTGGCCGTTGGTCAGAAACCGCGCGGCGTAGCAGAGGCTCGCGGCGAAGAAGCCGAAGCGCTCGAGCTTGCCGCGCTGTCCGTGGTGGTGCTTGGGGTGCTGGGGTGCATCCGGGTCGAGCCGCGCCCACGTCATGCCTGGTGTCGCTCCCAGGAGCGAAATTGCCACCGGGCGCCGGGGCGACCCCGGACTCGCTCAGCTGGTGGGAAAGCGAGCGGGCCCGGCCCCGGTGGCTATCCGACAGCGTACGGATTCGCCGACGCCGTGGCAACGGATTTCCCAGACTGTACTACTGTCCTCATACAGTGAGACGGCTCGGGTAGTAGCCGAACGCGGTCAGGCCCCTACATCTTGCGCGAAACTAGGTGTTGCACTCCTCAACACCATGGTCAATAATATCAACATGACGAGAGATGAGTGGAGGCGCAGACATGAAGGTGCCGACGCGAACGTGCCGGCGGTGCGGACACCAGTGGGTGCCGCGGCAAGAGAAGACGTGGGTGTGCCCAAAGTGCCACAGTCCCAGATGGAACGACACGCAGACATCGGGGAGGCCAGGACGATGAGGACGCAAGAGACAACCAGGACGAGGACGAACGCGGTGTGTGTGCGGTGCAGCCAGGACGCTGCGAGCCTCGGAGCGTCCCGAGTAGCCCCCATGGAGGCCAGGACGATGACGACGAGAGGGACGCCCGAGCCCAAGACGCACACCCCAGGACTGTGGACCGCTCACGACGAGGAAGACGCCACGGGCGCGCTCCCGTGCGTACTCACGGACAGAGTGAACGCGGGCGGCAACTTCTACGTGGCGCAGTGCAACGCGTTTGCTGACGCCCGCCTCATCGCCGCCGCGCCCAAGCTGCTCGCGACGCTGGAGGGACTGAATCACATGGGCGGCGACGATCGCGGCGGCTATTGTATCTGCCCCGCACGAGATGGCTCGGCACCCGATGCGCGCCATTCGACGTCGTGTGCGGACGCCCGCGCCGCCATCCGGCAGGCCACGGAGGACTAGTATGCCGGGACCGTGGAAAGCCCGGCCCGGCTCTAACCCCTAAACCTCTAACCTAGGGAAAGGAGCTACCGTCATGAAACGCACGTACGTTGTCGGCCCGTCCGGACACGTGTTTTGCCGCGTGTGCTCGGCCACGCTGGGCTCCGTCTCGGGGCTCGATGATCGGCGCGGCCTGGCGGCCCATGAGATTCAGAATCACGAACGGCATCCCAAGGTTCAGCGCGCGACGCTCGCGGCGCGAGAGGGGATGAGGCCATGATGAGCATCGAGACGATCGACATGGGAGACCGCGTCATCTGCGACATGTGCGGCGAGGAGTGGACGGGCCGGCCCGAGAGCGGCGGTTTCCTCTTCGGCTCGAAGGCCACCTGCCCGACGTGCGGCCCCGCGCTTGAACGAGACATCGTCCGCTCCGCGGAGGAGCACGTGCGCGCAAGGTGTCCGGCCGGCGTACCGTTCGCGACCTGGGTCCTTAGCCTCCGTGGCGGCGACAACACCATCCGCATCCTGAGCGGCGCCGATGCCCGTGACGCTCTCAAGGGCCTATGAAGCCCAAGACGGTCCGGGCCTGGCTGGTGCAGGACGCGAAGGGGCGACCCCTTGTGTTGCCAATCGGGTCGGTATCGGTCTGGCGTACGAGGAAGGCGGCGCGCCTGATCGCCTTCCACTCACGGCGCATCGTCCCCAGTGAGGGGACCGTGGTCGTGCAGAAAGTTGGTCCATTCGGTGACGAACACGCGAGTCAAGCTAACGCTCGCCTCCTCGCCGCCAGCCCAGCACTACTCGCCATCGCCCAGCGCGCAGTCTGTCACAAACATGCGGCCCATGTACTCCAAGACTCAGACCCGTGTGGTGGCGTGCTCTGCCCCGACGCTCGCGCTGCCATTCACCAGGCCACGGAGGGCTAGACCATGACAACCACAGTGCTGCCCAGCAACGAGAACCTGTCCCGCAACGCCGTCATCACCCGACTCAAGACCGCGCTGCGCGCTCGGTCGGGCCGAGCGTGGTCCGTCACCGGCGGGCGCGGGACGGCCTACGGCTGGATCACGATCGACACCATGCCGAGCCGCCGCACCGACGATCAGGCGCGCACGGAGGATCAGAAGGAACTCGCCCGCGTGCTCGGCCTTGACGGCGTGCATCGTCAGGGTGTGAGAATCCCGGCGAGTCACGATTACTACCGCGAGTACATCGACCGCGCGGAAGGCCGGACGCCCAGCGTCATCGTCCACCCGTACTGGGACTGATGACGATGAGCCTCCAGCTCTGCCCGACCTGCGGCGGCCCCACGCTCGCCGTCTGCATGCGGTGCCGCGGGCGGGCGGGGGGAAAGGTCTCGAGCCCGCGCAAGGCGAAGACAAGCCGGCAGAACGCGAAGAAGCCGAGGCCGCGGCCGCGCGTGTCACCATCGCCGACGACACGTTGATGCGCGAGCCCTGCCCGATCTGCGCGCCGCTCGACACGTTCACGGAGGCATCCCGCCGGGCGATCGTCAAGGCGTTCCGTCGCGAGCTGCCGCCGCCGGACCGCCTGAAGCACCTCATGCTGCCGCGCGACTGGGCCGGCGCCGAGCGGTGCTGGAATTGCCGGGGCGCGGGGTGGGTCGTCGACCCCTAAGACGCGCGGTTAGCCAGTGCCTCGTCGGCAGGCGGCTCCCGCCGGTCGTCGAGTTCCCGCACGCAGACTGGACATAGCGTACCTGGCTCGGCCACGGCCCGTTCACAGCGGATGCAGCAGTAGGGTGACTGGGTCTCGGATCGCGTGCCCACCATCGTCTGCGAGTTCGTCATCATCTGCCTTACCTCCAACTGGCCATTTACTGTGCACCACGCCCAGTTACGGGTTACCAGATTCTGGGCGGGGCCGCAGCGCCCGACGCGCCCCGGCGGGTCGCAAGGGCCTCGGCACCAAGCGCAGAACGGCGCGCACCTCCGGATCGGTCGGCGGCGGAAGTTTCCGGATCATATGCAGGACGAGCTCGTACGCCTCTCGATTGGTTGACTCCAGGCTCGTCACGTACGCGATGAGCCGGAGGACATCGGTCGCATCCATGCGTGGCACCTCCCGGGAGCGGGCGCCTCGCCTAGTGGGCAAGTTTGGTTCCGTGTCACCTTTGGCAACGTAGAGCGGCCCGAGCACATGCCACGGGACGCCGCCCCCGCGTCCCTTCCGGTGCCAGTCGTAGCGCGCCTGGCGGGGCACGGCCGCCTCGGCGGCGGCCAGCAGGAGCGCCTGCTCACCGACCAAGGCGGCCGCCTCCTCCCACGTGGGATTGACGGGCAGCTTAGGGCGCGGCATGCAGGGTGAGCCAGAGCGAGAGGGTGAGGATCACGAGCGCCGTCACGCCTGCGGCGCCGGCCGCGAGGAGGTGGGCGAGGAGGGCGGCCGACCGGGGAGCGGGGGCCGTCAGAATAATCCTTGACACCGTCCGAAAAACTCCTACACTGTGCCTCACACTCACACACGAACTATGGGACAGACCAAGACCGTGCGCAAGAAACCAGAATATCGCTGGGACCGGACCAACAATGTCGTCGTCGCACTCACACGGCACTCGCGGTGCGACGCCTGTGGTTCGCGATATCGCTTGGTTATTGATCATGACCGCTTGGGCCGTCGTCGCCGTTACCCGAGCCGCATCCTGTGCCAGTCCTGTAACGGGCGGAAGGGTGCCCGAAAGCGGATGCCGACCCGGACGCGGGGGAATGAACGCTCGCAGGCGCTCGCCAAGGCGGGGCACACGCACGCGGACCTCGCACGCACCGCGCGCGTCTCCTACTCGATGGCCGACAAGTGGATCCACTACGAACGCACGAGCCCGAAATGTGCGCGAGCGTTTCAGGCACTCGCCGGGCCCAAAGCCGAGCGCCTGGTGGGCGCGTGATGACGGAGCCCATCAAGTTCACGGAGATCGCACGCCCGCTGTCGTCCAGAGCCCGCCCGGTATCGAAATGGGGCGAGATCGCTAGGGCCGTGATAGCGACGGCGG
>ERZ1292637.458-Hain-H14-01um-R3-458-length-23687-cov-5_pt1 | contig 13566 bp, 16 predicted proteins | sample MGYA00564405_ERZ1292637 | MGnify/ENA primary metagenome ERZ1292637 (study PRJEB36523, sample SAMEA6512645) | groundwater metagenome | collected 2019-01-09 | study: AquaDiva: Metagenomics assemblies of 32 groundwater samples | reverse complement strand
AACAGCGACGACTCGGCGCCGTGATGACGTCACGCGATGGGCACCGCTACGACGTGCGCCGGGCGCCGGACTTCGCCGAGATGGGTGAGTACGCCGTCGAGATCGGCGGGCGCATTCGCCGCATGCACAGGAACCCCGAGAACGGTTGGTGGTACGAGACGGATGACTCGGCCGCAAATCGGCTGGGAAAACGCAATACGCACTACGTCGATCGCTTCATTGGATTCAACAAGCAGGAAGCGCTGAACTCGCTCGCGCGGTACTACGCGGGGTATGCGTACACGATCGGCGATCAGGAGACGTGACAGGAATGGGCCGCCACATCGTCACGTCTCCCGGCGGGCCCTTCCCCGGATCCTCCGCCGACACGTGGGAGACGCTTGCGCAAAGAGCTACCTCGCTCTCCGGCAAGCGCGTCACGGTGCCAGACCTCATCGCTGAGAACGTCGGTCGGCAGGACCCGCCGATCTACATGGTCAACGACTGGCTGAAGTCGATCGGCGGTTTTCGCACCATCACCCACAGGGGCATCGAGACGTTCATCTTCCCCGCCGGGTTCCAAGTCCGCTTGCCGTTCGGCGTCACCGTCGCGGACAACGAGGCTGCTGCTCCTGTCAGCTTGACGGTGCAGCAGGCACAGGCGATGGCACAGCAGGGCGACGGCAAGCTGCTCGTCGTGCTGCTCGTCATCGCCATCATCCTCGTCGTCCTGTTCGGGGGCGACGATGATGACGCGAAGGCGACGGAGGGACCGCCGGCATGAAACCCGGAGCACTCTCGCGGATCTTTGGCCTTCGCGGCGTCAGCCTCGGTGGCGCCGTGCCGCGTTCGCTTCTCGGCGAGGTCGAGTACGCCTTCGCGCACCCAATCCCGTTCGAGACGTGGATGTTCCTCCAGTTCGACAAGCGCGCCCGTGAGGTGTGGAAGGATCGGCTCGGCCTGTCGTCGAAGGAGTACAGCTACACCTACCTCTCGCTTTACCGCCCGCTGACGATCGTCCAGCGTGAGTTCGACCGGGCCGCCGGCGCTGGCAACGTCGCGATCTTCAACGTCGACGCACCCCGTGAGAAAGGTGGCTCGCTCCGCCCAACCGGCGTCGTGTGGTCGAAGGTGCCGTTGCCGATGGACGTCATCGAGTCCTACGAGCTGTCCGTGCCGGCCGAGCACTGGCACCGGGCGCTGGCGCAGGCGATTCTTGCCACGCCGCGCGGCACGGTTGAGATCGGTGTTGGCGCGCGGACCGACCGGCCGGAGCTGTACGTCATCTTCAAGAACCCCCGCGGCCTGTGGCAGGTGAGCTACTTCGACCAGCGTGGACCGACGGGCCACTTCGACCACGAGGATTTGACCACGGCGATCCGCGAGACGCTCGGCAGCAAGACGGGGTTGCAGATCGTCAACGGCGTCCTCGACGATTGGGCGCAGGACTTTGACCAAGAGATGCTCGATTGGATGGCGACGAATTACCGACGGAGCGTGTGATGTCGACAAAGCGGAAGAAGCGCATCGACGTGACGAAGAACTGGCTCCGCGAGCGGCTCCGGTCGCCGCGCGCCTGCGATCCGGCGTCCTTCCGCGCCGTCCGCCGGCAGAGCAGGAAGCACGGGAGCCGCGGCGTCCTCCTCACCTTCTGCTGCCCGCGTGGGAGCTGGATGCCCCGCGCCCGGCGGTGTCGGCGGTCGATGGTCGTCCAGTCGCTCGCGCGGCCGAGGAAGCGGAGGGCGTGATGCCAATCTGCCCTGTTTGCAAACGACCCGTGAAGCCTTACACAGGTGTCAAGGTGAAAGACGCCAGCGGTAGGTGGCACCACTTCCACAGCGGAGCGTGCATCAAGACGTGGCGGCGCGGACAAGGACCGGGACGACTCGCGGGGCAGCGGCTGTGTCTCGGGACGCCGCGGGTCTACGCCGCGCCGAAGCACCTCGGCGGGTGGTACGTCTACGAAGACGGCAAGATCGTGCTGACCTTCGACAACGCGCAGGAGGCCACGGTCGCCGCCGAGGCGCTGGCCGCCGGCTTCTCACTGGTCGAGGCGCGGGAGGCGGGAGAGGCAGAGGCGGCGCGGCAACATCGGCTGGCGAAGGAGATGCATGGGCCGCGGTCGCTGGGCGTGTTGCCGCCGCGCGCCAGCGCCGACCCGACGCAGCCCGGAATGCGCCGGCTGGACGACGTGATCAATGGTGGCGACCCGTTTCCGGTGGTCCGCGACTTCTATGCATCGCGTGGCATCTCCCGACAGAAGTGGCTCAAGGCGCTGGACACGCTGTCCCGCTACGACCTACAGCAGCTCGCGCGCATCGCGAACGACTACGGCACCGCCGCCGGCATCGAACTGAAGGACGCTGCCGTCGATCTCCCTCGCGCGCGGTCGCCGTGATTCTCGTCGCACCAGTCGTTCCATCACAACCCGTCCGCTTCGGATCTCCTCTCGTCGTCCCGTTCGTCGCCGCGTCGGCCGCCGGGTGGACTGCGGAGACGGCGCACACCGGCGAGTTCCGCACGACGCCCATCTTCGGCCGCGCGCGGCTGCCCCTGCTTCCCATCTACGGCGTCGGCGCGCTGATCGTCCTGTTCCTCGCCAAGCGCCTCCGCCACAAGCCCTTGGCCTACCGCGCCGCCGTCTACGCCGCCACGCTCACCGCCTTCGAGTACGCCTCCTGCCGCGCGGCAGACGCCTTCTTCGGCGGGCGGGGCGCGCGGTCGTGGGACTACGGCAAGGACGGGATCGATCCCGGCGGCTGCACCAGCCTCTCGCACACCGTCATGTGGACGTCGGCTGCGTTGACGCTGGAGGCGTTCGCCCGGTCGCGGGCACGCAGGCGAAAAGATGTCAGATCCGCGTGACCCATCGGTTACGGTGCCTCCCGCGGCTGACCCGGACCCCGGCGCCGCCGACGACACCATGCCCGACGACGCCACCCTGCCCGACAACGTGATCGACCTGTTCCCCGAGCCGCTGCCCTACGCCCGCGACGACTCACCCGCGCAGATCGATCTGGCTCGGGCGCCGACGGTGCCGGACGGGGGGCCACGACCCGTCCCGTTGACCAAGCCCTTGGCGCTCCACGAGGTCGACCAGCACCGTCACTTCGCCTGTGCGCACTACGACGCCTGCTTGAGCGTGGTCGTGGCCGCTCGGTGGCCGAGCTTCTCCTGCGCGCGGTGTCCCCTCGCTGGGGGCTGGGCCGCCCCCTTGCAATCCGTTCCGGCACCGGCTACGCTTGCTTCCGGTTTCGAGGCCGGGCGCGGCCAGCAAGAGGGAGAGGACACGTGACACGGTCGGGCGCGATGTGGCAAGGGTGCAAAGGCGAACGGTCCTTGAGGACCGTCTCGCTGCACGCCGCCACGTTCTATGCCCCGCCCGCGGCGTGCATCGAGAAGCAGAACCGCCTCGGTGCCGCCGACCCCACGTGACCTGAACCAGATTCAGGGACCCACGCGGGGCCGGCAGCCGAGAGGTTGCCGGCCCCGCGGCTTTCCGGGGAGGTGTGACAAGGCTCGGGCTCAGGGAGCAGCGCGGTCTCCAAAACCGCGGAGCGGGGTTCGATACCTCGACGAGTCGCCAACCATGCCGCTGTGGCCGAGAGGCGAGGCACCGCACTCGTAACGCGGACCACGTCGGTTCGACTCCGACCGGCGGCACCAAGCACGAGGGGCGTTAGACCGCTAGGGACGCGGGGCTGCCTGTAGAGCAGTCGTCCACCGTGACCGGGAGGGTTCAACTCCTTCACGCCCCACCATGAAGGCGACGTTGAGCGTCGTGGTCTTTGACAAGTGAATCGCGAGAAGCAAGACCCCGCCGGCGCTGGTTCGCGTCGGCGCCGGCGGGGCTAACTTTTCGGGGGCGTACCAAACGCTGGTCTTGGACCTGACCCTTACTCAGACAAAACGGGGGTTCGATTCCCTCCGCCCTCACCAAACGGGACCGTAGCAAACGCTGGTCTTTGCACCCGCCTTTTAAGCGGATTCAATGGAGGTTCGATTCCTCTCGGTCCCACCATCACGCGGCCGTGGCCGAATTGGCTAGGCACCTGACCGCCAGTCAGGACGATGCGCGTTCGAACCGCGCCGGCCGCTCCAACGCGAGGGCGTGATGTTCAACGGTAGCATGGCGGTCCTCCAAACCGCTCGTGCGGGTTCGACTCCCGCCACCCTCTCCAAAATCTTGACTTCGCGCACGCTATCCACCAGAGAAGATGTGTGGGCCAGAAGCGAAGCCCGATTTGGCGTCTTTCGCGCGCGGAATTTGCCGCGCTTGTTCAACGATCCAGATCCTTCTCTGCCGTGTTTGCCGCGTTCGGGCTTGATAACGTCGGCGGCAATTACCTGACGTTGCGAAGGCGGCTAGAAGAAGAACAAGTCGACTTCTCGCATTTGGATAAGCGGAAGCTGAAGCTGCAGCCCGTGCGAAACAGAAAGCTCCGAAAGCTGGTCCTGCGCGCGCGCGCCATTCCCTATGTTTGTGCTGTCTGCGGGTGTCCTCCCGAGTGGCTGGGCAAGCCACTGACACTGGCGCTGGATCACATAAACGGAGTGCGGTCAGACGACAGAATCGAGAACCTCCGGTTTCTTTGCCCCAACTGTCACGCGCAGACCTCTACCTTTTGCGGTAGGAATTTGGTGCGCAGGAAAAACTGCCTAGATTGCGGGATCAAGGTTGGGCTTCGAAGCTCAGGACGGTGTCGTCGGTGTGCGAACAGGATTCCAAAGCATGTTCCAACAAAGATCCAGTGGCCTGACCCAGCAACGCTGGCGGAAATGGTTTCTAGCAGGCCAGTCACTGCCGTCGCGCGCGAGCTTGGCGTTTCTGACACGGCCGTACTAAAGCGGTGTTTGCGCTTGGAAATCAAGACGCACGGGCGTGGGGTTTGGGCAAAGCGCTACGCCGAAGCTCACCGGGGTAGTATAACGGCAGTACAAGGGACCTTGACTCCCTGAATGTGCGTTCGAGTCGCGCCCCCGGTTCCACACGATCCCGAGTCCTCCAATCGGCAGGAGAGCGGATTCTGACTCCGCCAATGTGCGTTCGACTCGTACCTCGGGAACCATCGCTCGCGTAGCACAATGGCAGTGCGCTCCCCCTGTAAGGGAGACGGTGCGAGGTCGAGACTCGCCGCGAGCACCAAGTCCGATCCGAGGTGGGATAATTGGTAGTCCCCGCGGCTGTTACCCGCGACGGTGCAAGTTCGAATCTTGCCCTCGGAGCCACGTGAGCGTCACCGTCCGGCGACGGCATCCGCCTGCAAAGCGGGTTGCGGTGGGTCCGACTCCCACGGCGCTCTCCAACCTTTGGCGCTCGATGGGACTACAGGCCGGCGGGTTGCGGTGTCCAAGACCACGACTTTCCGTCTCCGGCATTCGGCCGCACCCGGCGGGGTGGTAGGAGAGCGTCAAGCACGGCCCCATCGTCCAACGGTAGGACGCTGGATTCTCAATCCAGAAACCGCGGGTTCGAATCCCCGTGGGGTCGCCAACGCGCCGCGGTCGATCTCAGGTGAGATCCGGTCCCTTTCAAGGATCAGAGGCGGGTTCGATTCCCGTCCGCGGTTCCAACATTCGGGGTGTAGCTCAGACGCGTAAGAGCTTCCGGTCTGGAGCCGGAAGGCCGCGACCTCGCAAGTCGCCACCCCGACCAAGTGACTGCGTAGAGTGTTTGGTGGGAGCACACTCGCTTCGGGAGCGAGCAGCGGAGGTTCGATTCCTCCTACGCAGAATTTCAGGCCGGAGTGTTTGGTGGGAGCACCCGCGCTCGGGGAGCGCGCAGCCCGAGTTCGATTCTCGGCGGCCTGACGTGAGGGGGGTTGGCTCCAAGGCGGAGCACCGGCTCGATAAGCCGGCGGGCTCGGTTCGATTCCGAGACCTCCTACCAAGTTCGATGGTGGTGCTGGTGTAGCAGCCTGCACGGCGGGTTGTGGACCCGCAGGTTCCGGGGCAGCACCGGAGCATCACCCCACATCCCGTTCGCCGCATGCCCGCTGTGCTGCTGGGGGTCACGACTCCGGCCAAAGTAACGGGCGCTTGAACGCCGTGGCGGCGGCGAACGGGGATCAACCTTGCCTCCAGACGCGACTGGTGTCGCGGGCCGGTTGTCGACCGGCTGAGCGGAGTTCGATCCTCCGTGGGGGCGCCAAGCAACGCCGTCGTGGCCGACGTGGTCAAGGCAGCCGCCTGAAGAGCGGACGATGCTCGTTCGATTCGAGCCGACGGCACCATGAAGTGAGCACCCGTGGCCCAACGGCAAGGCGCCACCTCGACACGGTGGAGATGCGCGTCCGACTCGCGCCGGGTGTACCAAAGACGAAGGGCTGCTGGTGCAAAGGGAGCACGCGAGCATGGCATGCTCGAAATTCGGGTTCGACCCCCGGGCGGTCCACCAAAGAAAGGGCTTGACGGCGCGATCGGCGATCCGTCAAGGTGCGCCTTCGCTAAGGCCAAAGGGCCGGGGAGGCGACATGGGCAAGCTGCATCAGGTCATCGCGGTCGAGAAGGCGGTGAAGCCGCGGGTCGAGAAGACGCTGACCGAGGCGTACCACGTGATCCAGAAGCCGGAGCTGTTCAACGGCCTGACGCGGACCTACGAGCCGGTGGAGGAGACGGGCGAGCGCAAGCCGCCGGAGAGCAAGAAGGTGCAGTACGAGACAGCCCGTGTGGTCGAGTCGGTCCGATCGATCCTCGTCGAGCTGTTCGACGTCATCGCGACCAAGGGCGAGGCGAACTGCAAGGCGAAGGCGGACGTCGTCGTCGGCGGCAGGGTGCTGCTGCAGAACGTTCCGGTGACGACGCTCCTCTTCATCGAGAAGCAGCTCGTCGACCTCCGCACCTTCGTCAGCAAGCTGCCGGTGCTCGACCCGGCGGAGACGTGGACGGTCGACTCGTCCTCCGGCCTCTACCGCACCGGCGACGTCAAGCGCGGCTCGACGCGCAAGGACAACGTCGTGATCACGCTCGCCGCGGCGACCGACAAGCACCCCGCGCAGTCGCAGCTCGTGCAGAAGGACGTCCTCGCCGGCTACTGGACGGAGAGCAAGACGTCCTCCGCCATCACCGCGCCCGAGCGGGAGGAGACGCTCAGGCGGATCGATTCCCTCGCCCGCGCCGTCAAGATCGCGCGCGAGGAGGCCAACACGACCGACGCCCCGGAGGTGAAGCTCGGCGAGAAGGTGCTCCTCTTCGTGTTCGGCTGACCAAGTTGCCCGGCGGCGCCGACAGCCGAAAGGCTGCATCGGCGGCGGGAGTCGGTGCAAGCTGCTTCCGTTTACGAGGGTTGGCGCCGCCGGGCGCTCTTTGCCGTCCAACCTCAACCTCATCGTCATCCTGATTCCGCGAGTCCGTTCAGTGCTGGTGCAAATCCAGCCCCGGCCGCCACAAACCATGTGGCCGGGTAGCCCAACCTAGAGAGGCGCGGACCGCAGCCTGAACCTGAACTTCTGACGCCAACCTCAACATCGCCGTCGGACATCGATCAACCGCCGGCCGCAAATGCGGAGGAGCCCCGGGTTCAAATCCCGGCGGGCACGCCATCTTCGATCGACGCGATCGATCGAGCACGACGCAGCACCACGTGCCCGTGGGCCAGTGGCAAGCCGCTTCCACTCAGTCGTCATGCGGTCGGGAACGACAACGAGGTCTCCTTTGCAAATGGCGGCGTTCACGTGGCTGAAAACCACATGACAACCGCTGTCCCCCGCGTGCTAGCGGGGGACAGCACCTTTTCGGGGTCGTCGTCCAAAGGGAAGACGCGACGTTCGCAACGTCGAGATGCAGGTTCGACTCCTGCCGACTCCACCAATTTTTCTGGCTCTACCGTGACGCACGCCGGTCCTTGGGCCGGTGTGACATCGTGATATGCGGGGACGCCCGCAACCGTCGACGAAGTCTGCGCGGTAGAGCCGGAGCGTTTTCGGGCTGGGCGCTGGGGCGCAGAGATGCCTTGCAAGCAACTCGCGGTGAGTTCGATTCTCACCCGGTCCACCAACTGCCGATCGATCCGGGGATCGCCCGTGCTTGGTAAGCACGCGCAGCCGGGGCCAGCACCCGGGGTCGGCACCAACGAAGCCCCGTAGCCTAGGCCGGATGAGGCACACGCCTCCGAAGCGTGTCTACGTGAGTTCGAATCTCACCGGGGCTGCCAATGCGCGGAGGGTGGCGCGGAATGGTCCGCAACGGGTCTCGAAAACCCGGCCACGGCGATGAACCGTGAGGGTTCAATTCCTTCATCCTCCGCCACAAGGGAGCGTGAACCGGGCGAGGCCCGGCGCCGGTTGCTAACCGGACGGACGCCACAAGGCGTTGGGGATCGAGACCTCCGCGCTCCGCCAGCACGCCCCCGTAGTGAAATTGGATCATCACGCAGGTCTACGAAACCTGAGATCCGCGTTCGAGTCGCGGCGGGGGCGCCAATTTGCTCGCGTAGTCTAGCGGAGAGGCACCCGTTTCCTAAACGGGATCACGCGGGTTCGATTCCTGCCGCGAGCGCCACGACCTGCCGACGCCGAACCGGACCGGCGACGCGGCTTCTATCCGCGTTCGTGGGGGTTCGAATCCCCCCGGCAGGGCCAAATTTTGCGGAGTAGGTCAGCGCCTGACTCGGGCTCATACCCCTTGTTGGCTGGTGCGACTCCAGCCTCCGCAACCAATCGCGCGAGGAGAGCGTAGCTGGTGACACCCGCGGCCTTACACACCGCGTCCGCAGGGTTCGATTCCCTGTCCTCGCACCAAAGTCACGCTCGGGTGGTGGAACGGTAGACACGCCGGCTTGAGGGGCCGGTGGGCTGCAAAAGCCTGTGCGAGTTCGAGTCTCGCCCCGAGCACCAAGCAAGGCCCTGTGATGGAACGGGAGACATGCACGCCTCAGAAGCGTGTGCCGGCGACGGCGTGAGAGTTCGAATCTCTCCGGGGCCACCAAGCAAGCCGGACTGCTGCAACGGCGACAGGCGCGGCTCAAACCCGTGTGAGGCTCCGGCCTCGTTGTGGGTTCGACTCCCACGTCCGGCACCACGATCTCGCGATTCACTTGTCCCGGTGCTAGGATCTGGCCATGTCGGCGGCGACCGAGACACTGATCCTTGATGTGGGCTGGCAGCCCGTCGGCCGCGTCGGCTTCGACAAGGCCGTGCGGCTCCTCGCCAAGCAGCGCGCCGAGGTCGTCGACTCCCACGACCGCGTGATCTGGTCGCCGGCGACCCTGCGCCCGGACGTCGTGCCCGTAGTCGGCAACGCGACCGAGGAGTTCCGCGCTCCGAGCGTCGTCCGCCTTCTCAAGGCGATCACCTACGGCCCGCGCCGCGGCATCAAGTTCTCCCGGCTGAACGTGTGGCTTCGCGACAAGGGCCGATGTGGCTATTGCGGAACGAAGGTCACGCTCGACTCCTATACCTACGACCACGTCATCCCGTCGAGCCGCGGCGGCCGGCGTGAGTGGACCAACATCATCTGCGCGTGCGTCGAATGCAACGCGCGCAAGGGCGGACGCACGCCGTTCGAGGCCGGCATGAAGCTCATCGCCAAGCCGGTGCGCCCGACGACGCTGCCGCAGGGCGTCCGGCCGCAGATCGTGTGGCGGCGGGGCATGCCGGACGCGTGGCGGGCGTGGCTGCGCGACATGACGTACTGGCACGACGAGATGGAGTGAAGGCATTGATCCCCGGTCTGACGCTGCGACGCCGTTGTCCTCTCTGCAAGCGCATGCGTCCCGACGCCGAGATGGAGAACGCTGAGCTGACCGAGTCGCTGCGCAAGACCGGGCGCTACCAAGACCAAGGACGTCGGTGGATCACGCGCATTTGCCGGGCGCCGTGCTTCGCGTGGCAGCCGCCACGCCGTTCACCTTACTCGTCTGTGGATCGCATCGATCGTGTGGAGTGACGGCATGGATGACTTCGACTTCCCGTCCCGGCCGTCGTCCACGGTGGAGAAGGTCGCGGTCCTCCTGTTTCTCGGCCTCTGCCTTCTCGCCATCGCAGTCGCGTGAATCTCCTTTCAAACAAGCCTGTTTGACACGGACTAGGTCGGCACCCCGATTCTTGTGTCGTCCCGCACTGGAGGCGGGCTTCAACTCGCCACCGGCGAGGAGGACACAAGGCAAATGCCCGACAGGTACCATACCGCAACGACGGTCGCGCTCACCTCGGGCGCGGCCATCGCCGTCACCCACGGTCTCACCGCCAACGGCAATCAGGTGGCGCCGCACGAGGTCATCCCCACGCTGGAGCACGGCGCCTCGGTCGGCGCGCACTCGGTGCGCATCACGAACAAGGGCACCGTGACCTACTCCGTCGTCTACGACGGCGCGATGCCGGCGGCCGGCGAGGTCGTCACGAGCCCGGTGACGGTGCGCCTCGACGCGATCCGTTGGCATTCCCGCGACGGAGCTGCATGATTGTACCGCATCGGCGGATGCGCTAAGTTCCCGGGGCCGTCGGACATCCAGTCCGGCGGCCCTGCGGTTTTCTGGAGGCGCAAATGCCAAGGGCAAGGAAGAGCGGGCGCGGAGTTGTGGTTAGCGTGGGCGCGCAGTTTGGCCGGTTGACGGTCGAGCAGACCTTCATCGAGCGGAATGCGGCGAGCGGGAAGAACGAAGCGCGCGCGATCTGCACGTGCTCATGTGAAAGTGGAATCAAGACAAATGTGCGTATTGACCACCTGAAAGACGGCACCACCGTTTCCTGCGGGTGCTTGCGCGCCGAATCTAGCGTGAAGCACGGAATGGCGAACAAGACAACGGAGTACAGGACGTGGCTGACGATGCGGAACCGCTGCAAGTTCCCGGGCCGCGGGGGCTACAGGGAAAAGGGAATCACCGTCTGTACGCGATGGGATGACCCCGAGCATGGCTTCGAGAACTTCCTTGCCGACATGGGACCGCGTCCGTTTCCACGCGCCGTCATCGACCGGATCGATCCGCTTCGGGGTTACGAGAAGGAAAACTGCCGGTGGGCTACGCAAAAGGCTAACGCGCGGCACCGCGTCGACAATCGGTTGGTGACGGCGAACGGCGAGACGCTCCCGCTGTGGGCGTGGGTCGAACGAACTGGGATGGCCTACGTCACGATTCTCAGCCGGCTGAAGCGCGGGTGGACGCCAGAACGAGCGATGACGGAGCCGCTCTCGGACCGTGGACAGGACAACGGCCCCCGCGCGGACGCAGAGCTTTTCACGCACAACGGCGAGACGCTCACCCTTCGCGACTGGTCGAAGCGCCTCGGCATTGGCAAGGGCACGCTATGGACACGAATCAAGAAGGGGTGGCCAATCGAGAAGGCGCTCTCGACGCCGACGGATGGTGAAGTCCTGACACCGATTCGGCCGCGCGGACCGAGCAAGCGCCGCTGAACCTTGACACCCGATCGCCATCCGTTACGGTGCCCCGCCGTCGGTCGGAGGGCCGCATGGCGGATGGTCTGCTGCGATCAGAAAACCAAGCACCTCCGACCGACGTCCCCCGCTGGACGCGCTCCGACAAGCCCGGGGAGAAGCCGCCCGACTCCACCGACCTCAAGACCTTCCCGGGCGTCGTCCAGTCCGACCTCAACGGCGCCGCGTGGGCCGACGCCTACGACCACGTCTCGTCGCACTGCTACTTCTGCGACCAGCCCCTCGGCGAGTTCGCCGTCCCAGTCTTCGCCTCGATCGATCGCGACCGGAGCAACCACGGCATCTACCCCTACATGACCAACGCCCGCATCGTCTCGCCCTCGGCGTTCGCGTGCTTCGGCTGCGTGGTGCGCAAGGCGACGCACAAGGCGACGCTACCGGCGTGGACCGGCATCTTCGGGAGTGACAAGTGACGGACGTGGCGTTCGCGAACTGGTACACGTCACGCATCGCGCCCGCGATGAGCGAGTTTCGCGTGCGTGCCGGCGAGATCGCGAACCGGGCGAAGGGCAGACTGACGGTGCTCGGCGCTCGCCTCGACGCGGACCTGCGCTGGCTGTTGTGGGCGAGTGAGAGCCACGGCGCGCGGATGCGGATGGCGCCGGCCACGCGGCTCGGCGACTTCGTGGACCCCGGCGGCAAGGTCATCGGGCAGGTGATGCAGTGCAGCAATCACCACGTGGCGTTCGTGGCGTACTGCCCGTGCTGTTTTTTGGAGGAGACTTCGTCGTGAACCCTGCTGGCCCCAAGCTCCTCCTCATCTCCGACGGCCCCGGCACCGCGACCGGCCTCGGGGGCCAGTCGCTCCTCGTCTACGAGGCCGCTGTCGAGGCCGGCTTTCAGGTCTTGGTCGCGAACCTCTGCATTCAGGAGGACCGGCCGTTCCCGCCGCCCTTCTTCCACGCCGGCGGGATGATCCCCGAGTACCTCGTCGACGTGCCGCTCCGCGCCGACCAGCTCGGGTACGTCCTCGCCGAGTTCGAGCCAGACCACATCGTTGCCCTGTGCGACGGCTGGATGCTCGGGGCGATGGTCTCGATGCCGCGGCGGGTACGGGAGAAGCTGCACTTCTGGACCACCGCCGACCACGAGTTCTTCCCCGAGTCGTTCCGTGTGCTGGTGGAGTCGGCCGCAAGCCTTGTCTTCATGGCCGAGTTCGGCCGGGACTCGTGGGGACCGGGCCTCGACCGCAAGGGCAAGCGGACCATCATGATCCCGCACGCCGTCGAAGGATCGATCTTCCGTCCCTATCCCATCGGCTCGCCCGCGGCGGATCGTGTCGAGAAGGCCAAGCGGTTCTTCGGCGTCGACGGGCACTTCGTCGCGCTCCACATCGGCCGCAACCAGCACCGCAAGCAGCAGCCGCTCCTCATCGAAGGATGGTCGCGATTCGTCCAGCGCCTCGCGCCGCAGGATCGGGCCAAGGTGACGCTCTACCTACACACCGAGGAGCACGGCGCCATGCTCGCGGCGGTGAACGGCGATCCCTACATGAACGTGATGAGCGTCCTCATGTCGGGGTGGAACCTGCCGCGGTACATCGCGCGCAACTACTCTGCCGAGATCGCCAAGACGATCCGGTTCTCGGAGCGCGGTGGGCCGCGGGACGCGGTGGCGGAGATGCACAACGTCTCCGACGTTCATGTGTCTGCAAGTTGCGGCGAAGGCTTTGGCGTCTGCACCATCGAGGCGCAGGCGTGTGGCCGCGCCGTCATCATCTCCGACAACACCACGACTCCCGAATTGGTCGGGGGGCGCGACGCGGGCAAGGGACTCCACGGCTCGGTCTACGAGCCCGGCGCGTCGCTCGGCGTTGCTCCATTCGGCTGGCGGGTTCCGTGCAGCAGCTTCTTCGTCCAGCCCGACTTCTCGGGGAAGCGACCGCTGATCGACGTCGATCGCCTCGCCGATGCTCTGCACGACGCGTGGAGCTTCTGGCGCGCCGGCGAGTTGAATACTGCTGCCGCTGTCGCCCGCCGACAGGAGTGGACGCTCGCGCGCTACGAGTGGCTGGCGGTGAAGAACAGGTGGAAGGCGCTTTTCGCCGAGATCGTCGCCGGCAACGTCGACGGGCTCGGCCCGCGCGCGGAGGTCAAGTGACGACAGAAGCTCATGCCGCCGTGGCGATCAACGCTGCCTCGATCCTGACGCCGGCCGACTACGTCGGCCACGTCGCGGGGCGTCGTGTCATCT
>ERZ1292637.953-Hain-H14-01um-R3-953-length-13593-cov-7_pt1 | contig 13593 bp, 24 predicted proteins | sample MGYA00564405_ERZ1292637 | MGnify/ENA primary metagenome ERZ1292637 (study PRJEB36523, sample SAMEA6512645) | groundwater metagenome | collected 2019-01-09 | study: AquaDiva: Metagenomics assemblies of 32 groundwater samples | reverse complement strand
GAGATGTGCGGAGTGTCATGAGTATGTGGTCTGTGGGAACTGTGTGGCCCGAAAGGACTACCGGGGGTTGACTATCGCGTTGGTCTGCCGGGGTTGTGCCAAGGGCACAGAAGGGGTTGACTATCGCGAACTGGTGTACTCAGGGATCGTCGCCTGATGACTATGCCTACACGCCGTGAACAGCTCGTCGCTGCGCAGAAGCGCTACACCGCCCGCCAGAAGGCGAATGCCCTGACCGTTGAGCGAGTAGCGCGGTGGGTGGAGCGTACGCAACGACCGTGTGTGTTCTTCGACGAGCCTGTGAATGGTGGCCTCACCGCTCAGCAGCTCCGAGATGCCAGGAACGCGTAACTCTCACCCGCACAACATGTTACACGAAGCTTGACACACGAGCCTGTGGTGTGTTATACTGGAATTGGATGGACAGAATTCGGCCTGCCCTGGCGAGCCATCGGGCGACCATCAACAATCGCTGCTCCGCCTGACAGAGCGACAGCGGGCCTAGACCTGGCGCGCCCAGGACACCCGCCAGGGGTGCCGATTCGGTCCACCTGACACCGCCCAACACGTGCTCTCGTCAGGCACATGGCTTGACGCAAGGAGATGAGATGAATACGCAAATTCCGCTGAAGTACCGCTTTTGCGTGGATGGCTGCCCGACATGTCACCAATGGACTCTTCCGCAGACCTTCGCGGACGACGCCACGGGCATAACCCTCCAGTACACCTGCGGCGCCTGTTATCACAGCTGGCCGTGCTGGTGGGATGCTCAAGTGGCGAAGGACAACTCGACATGGGGTCTCATTACGATCGTCAGGGCGGGCATCGCGTCGATGAACGCCAGGGTAGGCCGGTTCTGTCCCCTCCGTAGCAAGTCGTCCTCACGAACACGTAAAGGAAGCAGCCGATGACCATCTCACAGTTTATCCAGGATTTTGCGAAGAGAGTCACATCCAGTGGAGAGAAGCCCAGACTGGAGCGATCTGGTGCCATCCGATTCCCCACCGGGCAGTGTCCGCTTCAGTGGTTCGTGTCGAACCAAGACCCCACACGTGTCCCATCATCCGTCTCAACTCAGGACGTCCTCGCATTGGGCATCGCTGAAGCTGATGCGTGTGTCATTGTGAAGGCAGCCGATAATACCCCAGACTGCAACAACAGAGTGCGAACGCAGTTACTGGAGGCCTTGGGGCTGTAGGCTGACCGGACTTGACAAATAGCGAATCCGTGATAGAATTGAAGTAGAAGGGTCAAGACCGACCCACCACCGCCCAAAGGTTATTGGGCTGCTCGTTCAACACGAGCGAAGGAGAGAAGATGATTACGCCTCTGGACCGAGAAATCATACGCCAGCTCGATCACGCGATTCCAACCACATTCGACGAATTGGCACAGGCACTCGGCTGGGTGATTCGCAGACAGCTTCGGGCGCGGCTCGCGGTCCTCGTGGATACGGAGCTGGTACGGGTGGTCATGGACCCCAAGAACCGTGCGGTGTTCCTGCTCACCGCCCCCGTCGGAGAGCTTCTTACAGGCCCTGATCCCTACACAGACGTCGTCGGGATCCTCACAGGCCCTGATCCCCTCACAGCTGATGAGCGAGACGACCTGACCCGGCGCACATTCGATCCCAGGGGGGCCAAGTGACCCCCCAGGATCTGAAGCACCTGGGCATTTTCCAGCTCACCGATCTTCGGGAACTTCTCGCCACACGTGGCACGGAGCCCTTCATCGTGGAGGACCTGTTTCGCACCGACAGCGTCAACCTCCTCGCAGGTGACAGCACCCTGGGCAAGACCCCGTTGGCGCTCATGCTGAGCATCTGTATCGCCAGCGGACGCCCATTTCTCGGGATGCACGTCACGGAGGGCGTGGTTCTCTACTGCGACGCGGAATCGTCCATGCCAGATTTCTACCACACCGCAGAAACGCTCTGTCGCCACCTCCAGCTCCCTGAACTCCCGGTCGCCTTCCACGTCTGGTCACCAAACTGGGACGAGAGCCTCAACGAACGTGAAATGGACGTCGAGACAGGGGATCGGCTGCTCAATCGCGTCAAGGCGCTCCGCCCCGCATGGGTCGTCGCCGACGCCTACCGCACATTCTGGCCGCATATGGAAGGCAAGGCCGAGCTGACGGCGACCTTAATCCGGACGATGCGGAGTATCAGCCGAACAACGCATTCCACGTGGCTTGTCGTCCATCACCGAAGGAAAGAGGATCGACAGAGCCCGTCCATCGCGCTGGACGAAAACCCCCAACAATGGATGCAGGAGGTCGCGGGGAGCTTGGCGCTCGTCAATCAAACGGATACACGGTTAGGCTGCGTCGCTGGCTCACACAATACGGACCTGACCGTCGCCGGGTTTATCCGGGGGTTGGGACCCATCGCGACCCTCTCCCTTGGACGGACGCTGGATGAGAATGGAGACCCGGTGGGGTATCACCGAATGACCGGTCTTGACGCGCTCAACACCAAAGACCGGAGCGTCTGGCTCCAGCTCCCTGATCGCTTCTCCGTTCCGGCGGTCAAGCAGCTCCTCGGTGGCACCAGTATTTCCAACGTCTACCGGTTCCTGAATCTCTGTGTGAAGGCCGGGCTGGCTCAGAAGACTCCTGAACGAGGGGTCTACGCTCGGCGCTTGTGCTAATAGCGTGGAATATGAGAATAACATAATGAATACAACAAGTTACAGACGGCAAGGTGGAAAAAGGGCCTGGAACGTCTGGAATATCATATTCCACGATTCCACGGATTCCACCACTCCCCCCGCAGTTGACCACACTAGGATGCGGCGATGAGCACCCCCGCAGCGGCAGCCAACAAGAAGTGGCGCACCCAGCACCGCGAGGCGTATCTGGCCAAGCGCCGGTATCGCCGATCCAAGAGACGAATCATCACCGATGAGGTGTTCGTGCATACCGAGTTTGGGTGCTGCACGCGCTGCGGGTTCTTCTCGGGCTATGGGACCCACACATGCCCCGATGGCACGGTCCCGGTTGACGCCACCCCGCGTCTCACCAATAGAGACATGAGGGATCTGTTTGAGGATTGTAGGAAGCCCGTGGATCCAAACGGGGTCGTAGACCCCTGCATGAAACTCCCCGAGGGGTTCTAATGCGCATCATACGCATGACGGGGACCCTGTGGAAGCTGGTCGCCGATCATGACGAGACTGATTTCATCCCTCTCACGTTGAAGGACGGGGTGTTCCAGTTCGCCCAGGACTGTGCCCTGTTTCGTGTGGATGACACGGACAGTACACGGGTACGGGTGTTCGGCGTAGACCCGAACGACGATGCCGCGACGCTCACGGGGTATGGGAATCACACCGGGGCTGTAGACCCGAACGGGGTCGTAGACCCTATGCGACTGCCGGAGGGATTGTGAAGACCTGGACGCACATCACTGTGGAAGACGCGAGGCGGATCCGAGCAGCCCCGTCAGCGGGCCTGGGAGCCGCTGTGGAGGCCGATCCCCATCGGCTGACACTCCTGGCCGCCCCGGACCGCGATCGGGTCCTGGCGGGCTCTACAGACGCGCTACGGGCCTACTGGGAGCGGGTCCAGGCCAACCGGACAGCCATGGGCGGGTTGATGACCCCAGCTGAGCTGGCGTTGGCGTGCGGGTTCACGGACCATGGGGAGGGCCTTGAATGAGCGACGCTGACGATCTGGACCTGCTGAAACTCTACACACACGATCTCCGCCAGTCGGAGACTGTGCCGTTGTCCCGCGCGGAGACCGTCGAACTCGTCGCTCGGGCGAACGCGGGCGACTCCGCCGCGCGGGATCGGCTGATCCGGAGCTTCCTCCGTCTGGCGCTTCAGCTCGCGCTCTGCACCCGTGGGTTGGACCGCTCGGACGCCATCTCCGCCGCCAATCTCGCGGTCATGGAGGCTGTTGACAGCGCCATACACGGGTTCGATCCGGAGCAAGGCAACCTCAGTACGTACATCACCAAGGCGGTGAGAGGGGCGTTGCGCCGGGCGGTGGACGCCGCACAAACCACCGCCAGCGTCTCCAACGATCGCTGGGTCCAGCGTCGAGCGCTCCAACGAGCGGTCCAGGTTCTGGGGGCACGCGCGAGCGAGGCCGAGCTGGCTGCTGAAGCGAAGCTACCCATCCGGTCCCTCCGCGCTGCGGGGGCCATCCTCGTGCCCGATCGGTCCTGGGACGACCCCGTCACCGCGAAGGACGAGCCTGATCCCCTGCTGCTGATTGACGTCGTGCCAGACCGGAGCGTGGAGGATCCAGAAGTCATCCTGACTCGCCAGGACGGTCGAGTGGTCCTAACGCGACTCTGCCGCAGCGTGCTGAGCGAGAAACAGTGGATGGTCGTGGGTCTCACGAGCGGCCTGATCGCGCCTGGTCCGCTGACGTATCCGGAGATTGACACCCGGCTCCAGACGGCACCAGGCACGGCGAAGGCGGTGTTTCAGAATGCGAGCCGGAAGTTGAAACGTCTCCCAGGGTTGAAGATCCTGCTGAAGGCGCTGGCGGTTCACCCGCGCGTCTCACGAGGCAGTCTGCCGATCAACGTCGATCCCAGACCGCAACCCGAACGCGGCAGTCTCACCAACAACAAACTGACCAACGACCACGTCCGTGCGATCAAGCGGCTGCTGCGCGAGGGACGAACGAAAGCGTACCTCATCGCCAAGCGGTTCCACGTCGCCCCGTCCACGATTAGCGCGATTCGCCACCAGACGAGACACCGGTCTGTGAAGGAGGACGTATGACCCATCTGGTGATTGGGCATCGCGGACAAGTCGGCTCCGCCTTAATGACCGTGCTCGCCTCGCGGTACGATGTCGAGGGGATCGATCAAGACGACGACATCGACGACGGACTCTTCGACGTCATCCACGTCTGTCTCCCGTGGTCGGAGCAGTTCACGTCGATTGTTGCGGAAGACATCGGTGACTACTTGCGAGGAGGGGGACTCGTCATTATCCACTCCACCGTGCCAGTCGGCACGTCCGCGGCACTGGGGGCCGTCCATTCGCCGATCCGTGGCGTACATCCTGAGCTGGTTCGTCATATCAAGGAGTTTCCAAAGTTCGTTGGTGGATCGCGAGCCGAGGAGGCAGCGGAGCTGTTCGAGGCATGTGGGATCAAGACGATTGTGACAGAGCGAAGTGACACCACAGAAGCCCTCAAACTCTGGGATACGTTGTACTTAGGCTGGAATCTCCTTTACCAGAAGGAAATGAAACGATGGTGCGATGCACATGACATCGATTTTGCTATCGCCTACACACAAGCGAATCAGACGTATAATGATTCTTACAGTATGCTCGGCATGACCCATGTGGTCAGGCCGGTGCTGAAATGGATGCCCGGACCCTGTGGGGGACACTGCGTCTGTGCCAATGCGGAGTTGCTTGACAGCGAACTGGCAACAATTTTCCTGATGTTCAACGATCGGTGGGGGAACGATGCCAAAGAAGATTGACCGCATAGGTTTCCGCAAGGGAAGGCTTCTCGTTATTGAGCCGGCGGCTAGTCGCATACGACAGTCCGCATCCCACCTCAATGGCCGGAAACAAGCGATGTGGAAATGTCGCTGTGATTGTGGTAGAGAGAAGCTACTAAGCAGCGAAAATCTGATGTATTGTCAAACTCAAAGCTGTGGCTGCCTCAACGATGAGTTGAAACGTTCGCGGTGTCGGGAAAACAGCCCGAGTTGGAAGGGTGGGAGACATACAGAAAAGAACGGGTACATGCTTGTGCTCAATCCAGAACATCCACGGGCCTGGAGCGGCAGTGGTTAGGTAATGGAACACATTCTCGTGATGGAGCAGACACTGGGCAGACTCCTGCTGCCTGGCGAAACTGTGCATCACAAGAACGGCGTCCGCGATGACAACCGTTCGGAGAACCTCGAACTTAAGGCTTCGAATCACGGAGCGGGACAATCGATACCTGATATCGTAGCGTGGGCCAAGGAAATCTTAGAGACGTATAGCCCGAATCATTTAGCGAGGGACTGGCATGAATAAGGTAGAATTAATTTGTGAGGTCAGCACGACCCCCGCGCCGCCGGCCATCCCTGGATGGACACACGTGAAAACCGAGGGTGCTGGGGATGAGACAGATTGGCTGTACCGCTTTGACGCTGACCCAACCATCAAGGAGATCGTGAACCCCGATGATGAGATTGACGACCCGATATTGCCGACGCGCATCATCTCGGAGCATTGGGACCCAGACATACACTGGTTCAAGGATTGGGTCGTCGCGATCACGCCCCCATTTGACACAGTCCTGAATGGCAAGAATGTCCGTGCCTACCAGGCGACCGCGACACATGCCACTACCGGGAAGGTCATAATGGTCATGGAAGTCATCGACCCGTTCCGGGACATCGCGGAACGCCGGCCAGCGGAGACGTTACTGTTTACGCAGGTGATGGATAGTATCCGGAGTGGGGTCATCGATGCCATCTATTGAAATCATCGCGGAAGTCGCCACCAACCATGGGGGCTCCATCCCCCTCGCCAAGGAGTTTATCAAGCGCTTCGCTGCGGCCGGCGCGGACTGGGTCAAGTTCCAAACGTTTGACGTCAGGCATCTGTCATCGACGGATCATCAGTTCCAGTGGATGAAACGGGCTCAACTGCGTCGAGACGATCATGAGACGTTGATCGACACGTGCAAGAGCGAAGGCACCAAGTTCTTGACCACGGTCTACAACTCAGCTGAGGTCCCATTCCTCCAGTCACTGGGGCTCCAGGCCATCAAGATTGGCAGCGGAGAAGCCAGGGAGCCCGCCCTGGCCGAAGCCGTACTGGATGCCTTCCCCCGCGTACTCGTCTCGCTCGGGTTGTGCCAGAACGACCCGTGGCAGTCCGTCTTCGAGGCCCAGACTGTCGAGTACCTTGGCTGTTGCACCCGATACCCAGCCCCACTGGGAGTCGCTGGGGTTGTGATGAGGTCTCCGACGTACGCGACCACTGGGCCTTGGAAACAGGTGACTGGCTGGAGCGATCATGCCGTCGGACTCAACGAATTGCAGCTGGCGGTCGTGAGTGGGGCCACCCTCCTTGAAACCCACGTGTGCCTGCCGACCCAGGCCAGACCGATTCGATCCTACGAGAAGACCGTTGAGGACATTCGTGAACTGCGGGCATGGGTGGATCTGGAGCCGGAGCGTTTTCTCGGGAGGTGGCAACGATGAGCGCAGTCCTCATCAAAGCGATCGTGATCGTCGTGGCAGCCGCCATCGTGGGATGGATGATCCAGATGATCCACAAGGAGCAATGATGAAGACCATTGGGATCGTGTGCACGGCTCGGGCCTCCTGGGCCAAGCTGTACCCCGTCGTCCGTGCCCTCGTCGCGCAGCGCCAGTCCCCGATCCTGTATTTCTGCGGGAGCGCCATCCTGGAGCGCTTCGGCAACGTCGCCAGAGTGGCGAAACAGGAGTTCCCACAGCTACTGATCAGAGATTTGTACAGCGAAGTGGACGGGTACAACCTGATCACGTCTGGCAAGTCCACGGCGCTTCTCTTGAGTGGTCTGAGTGACTACCTGGCGCTGGATGATCCCAGGGTGGTGGTGGTCAATCATGACCGCAGAGAAGTGCTAGCCGTGGCGCAAGCCGCCGCCTACCAGAACCGGATCGTGGCGCATATCGGCTCGGGTGAGCGGACCGGCAGCATCGACGACCGCACTAGAGACGCGATTACCGCCCTCTCCACGTATCAGTTCCCGGCGACTGCGCTGAGCACTGGGCGGACGTATGCGCTGACCGGGCAGTTGGACCGTATCCTCCAGACCGGCTGCCCCAGCCTGGATCTGGCTCAGGAAGCCTTACACGAGCCGCCCGTCGGCATCGAGGAGATCTCGGGGTCTGGTGCCGTGGTGAACCCCCATGAGCCGTTCGTACTCGTCATCCAGCACGCGGATACCAACGAATGGCAGGACACGTTCGATCAGATGACGAGTACCCTCCGAGCGGTCACGAGCCTGGGGATGCCGTGTCTGGTTCAGTACTCCAACGTGGATGCCGGCGCGGAGCGGTTGCACAAGGCGGTCCGTGTCTTTAAGGATCAGCATCCCAAGGCGTTGCTCCGCACCATCCCCAACCTGAAGCCGAACCGGTTCCTGCGATTGTTGAGCCAAGCGAGCGCCCTCATGGGCAACTCCAGCGCCGGGATCCGAGAAGCCAGCTTCCTCGGCACCCCAGTCGTGAACGTCGGCAATCGGCAATACGGCCGAGAACGTGCTGGGAACGTCATCGATGTCGGATATGACATGATCGCTATTGCCGGAGCACTCGCGAAACAGCTTCAGCACGGCCGGTACCGCAGTTCGAGCCTGTACGGTGACGGCGCTGCAGGTCCACGTATTGCACAGAAACTGAGGGAGATTGTGAATGAATAGTCACCTGGAGTCGCTGAAGCCCGTGTTGCTTCCCCGCAGCCCGGATCGGGTGGCCATCGCCATGTGCGGCCAGGGCTGGAGCGCCCTCCCGACGAATCAGTCTGACCTCAACATCTGGGCCACGAATGCCTTCATCAACAACGCCTACCATTCGTGCATGGATTTCCTGATCAACGTCTGGTTCGAGATCCACAACCGAGAGATGTTCAGCCAGCCCAAAGCCTGGTTCCCTGCATCGCATCCGTCCGGGACATGGTTGAAGTGGCTGGCGGAGACTCGAAAGCCTGTCGTGATGCAACAACACCATCCGGAGTTCCCGACCTCGCTCCCGTTTCCCATGGACCTGTTCGGCGATGGCCCAGTCGAAGGCACGCTGGATTACATGATCGTGCTCGCGACGGCACTTGGCGTCAAGCGGCTAGAGTTGTACGGGTGCACCTACGCGAGCGCTCACGAGTTTTACTACCAGCGAGCAGGGGCGCTGTACTGGATCGGGTACGCCAGAGGGAAAGGTGTCGATGTCTGGATCGGGCATGACGCGCTGTTGCTGAAACCCGTGCTGCCAGGACGGTACGGCTGGGAGTATCCGCCATGGCCCGACAAGCACCATCCGAACCGAGACCGGTGGGAGACGTTGGAACCCACGCTGCCATTACCTGTGCTAGGCGGAGAATCCCTCAATGAGAATCCGGAGGCGTGGGATGAAGAACGCTGAGATCTTTGATTACGCGAGTGAACCTCGGGTCAGCCGAACCCGGTGTCCGGCGTGTCTCGCTCCCAGTCAACGAGCATTCGCGAATCAGGATCGGTACGGGTACCGGATCACGATGGCTGGGTGTCATTGCGGGCTCGGGTACCTCTCGGACGTGATGACTCGGGAGGGGTATCAGCGTTTCTACAGCGGAGATCCCAGTCCGTATCGTCAGCTCGTCTGGGCGTACATGGAGCACACGCCGTACGACAGGCAGGTCGCCAACCACAGACTCGCGGCGATCCAACGGACCTATGGCATGGGGTTGAAGACGTGGCTGACGAGTGTCACAGGCGTGACCCCGGCCCGTGTCCTTGACGCTGGGGGCAGCACGGGACTCGTCGCTCGGTACGCGTGTCCCCCTGGCACCTCGATCACCGTGCTTGACCCAGCCCCAGCAGAACTCATTCGGGCGAGAGGGATGACCCAGATTCGCGGATTCGTCGAGGATCGGCTTCCTGCCGGCATCGAGCCATTCGATCTCATTCTCTTTTGTGAGACGATCGATCACGTCGTGGACCCGATCGCCGCGCTCCAGAACCTCGAGGCGGTGTTGAAACCGGACGGGCTGCTGTATGTGGATTACGCATGGGCGCCGATGCCGAAGATTGATCATCCGCTGTACTTTGAAGAGCGATCGTTCCTCGCATTACTGGATCGAGTAGGGTTGCACGTGGCGGCCCGGAAAACAGGCACCAATCATTGTGGGGCATTGTGCGTGAAGCGCCGTTAGTGATTATACCCGCAAGGTGCGGCAGCCGGGGTGTGGTTTTTAAGAACTTCCGTCCGCTGGCCGGGATCTCTCCGCTCAGGCGGGCGCTGGACTGCGTGGAGGCGGCGGGGTTCACCAATCTGGTCATCACCACGGACTGCCATGACCTGGAGGGCTACCCGTTCGTGAGGTACGTCACCGCCCCACTCCACACCGATACCTCGTCCATGCTCGACGTGATCCTGGATGTACTCCAGAACACGCCAGGATGCCCCAAGCAACGAGTGCTGCTCGTCCAACCCACTCAGCCCTTACGCCAGCCGAAGCATCTCCTAGCGGCTCTGGAGGCCCTCAGACACACCCCTAGCGTGGCCACGGTCTGCGAGTCCGAGCCGGCGAGTAAGCTCTATTATGAGTATTGGGTCTCAGTGGTGGGGCGGGGGGTCGAACAGAGGCAGGGCGCGAGACGCACGTTCGCGTGTGACGGGACGTGCTACGGGTTTATCAGAGGGTGGTTCCTACAGCATCAGCACTTTAGACACCCGACCACTCGGATGATCCTCATCCCAGGGAGCGAGAGTTGTCGGCTGGATTCCATGGATGACTGGGTCGTGGCTGAGCAGCGTCTCCGTGCTCCGTAGTACGTACTAGGGTACCTTGCTAAGTCATACTTAGCAAAGGGTGATGGCGGGGGCTCAACGAATCGCTCGGAGAGAGGAACGAGCATGCCGGAGCATCCCCGCCATCAAGTCAATCTCATCAGATGCATCAAGAGACGCACCACGTACTCACACATCTCACGTACCAGGATCCCCACCACCATCCCCACCAGCACGACCACCCCGCCAACCAGCACACAGAAAAACAGCAGCTCTCGCCACAGCGTTCGGAGCCAATGCATGGTCTTCACTCAGGACGGCGGCTGAGCATCTTCTGGCGCAGTTTCAGCTTATTCATCGCCGTCTGCTCAAGGGGGCTGAGTCGTGGCGGAGCGATCCGTATCAACTCGTTCAACTCATCTAGCGTAGGCGCCCGGCTGGTCCCAAACCTTGCCAGGAGCTGTTCCGCGGCATCATGGAAGGTCTCCTTGGCGAATGCTCGATCATCGCCGAGCAGCTTCGCGAAGTGCTGCTCCGGCCGATCCCCACGAGCCATGAAGTCGGCTTCCTTCAAGCGTTGGCCACGCGTCAGCCCTGGCGTCTTCGGCATCGTCGCGAGATGGCTGCTAGTCCTGGCGCTGATTTCGTGCGGGTTGTTCCAATACCCATGCACGGCGCTGGCGTCGTCATACGCGGCCTTGAACGGACGTTTCTGCCCACGGGTCATCCGCAGCGTCTCCAGGTACCGCTCTTCGGGTGTGGCGCTCAGCCCCTGCGCGCCCCCACGCGCGTCGTCCGCGGCGTTGACCGCCCGTCGTGCATGCTGCTTCGCGCGGTCGGTCGCTCGCAGCGCTTGTGCGCCGTGCGTCATCTCATGCGCAATCACGCCTGGCGCGGCTGCGGGTCGAATCTTCGGATTCAGCTCCAGCTCCCCGCGTGGGGCAGCCAGGCTCACGCGTCGGCTGGCGGCCAGGTTCGGGAAGCTCTGCGTCAGTTGTCGTGACGGGGATGTGACCTCCTGGAAGGCCCCGACGGTCTCGGGTTCGTGGATCGCACCGACTCGGGTCAAGTGCGAGGAGAGCCGTGGGTACTTCGCCATGAACCGCTTCATGTGCTCGGCGATGGCTGGGGGGAACGCGAGATCGGCTTCCGCGCCCCGAGTCTTCAAGATCGTGTCACGAGTCGCCCTATTCCTGAGCGGAGAGTGCAGCCCGAGCAGCGCTTTCGCTGGGCCAGCTCCACCAATATCAGCTGGGGATGGACCCGCGATATTCAGGAACTGCTGGATCACGTTCGGCTGTTGCGCCTCGAAGCCGCTGATCGGCTCGTCAATGGTGCCAGGACGCCGTGCGCCGATCCGCTTCGCGCCCCGCAGTGCGCCGAGTGGACCTTCGGCCTTCTCTCTGGCGGCACGCTCTGCGAGCAACCGCACGAAGTCGTCAACTGCAGGGGGAATGAACGGACGTTGGGGCATCAGTCACTCACTTGTTCAAGTCGCCTGGGGTGGCGAAGCGCTTCGCTCGATGCATACGCCACAGCAGCGCGGGGTTCGCCGAGCCTTCCAGCACATCATACGCATCAGGACTCTTCACCAGCGCATCCGCAATCTTCTGTCGCCCAGGCAGCCACTTCGGGAGCTTGCCTAGCATGACGGTCTTCCTCGCAGCCACTTCGTGAGGCGCCTTCCAGTACCCATACGTGCCCAGGTCCTGTGTGTGGTGGAAGCCCATCGGGTCGGTGGCGGCTGGGGATGTCTGGTAGTTGGTGAGCCGGTTCATCGCTTCGGCTTGTGAGCGCCTGGCGTGCGTCCCCGTGCCCAGCTGCTGGGTCTCCTTGAAGTGCTGCTGCAACCGGCCCAGTTTCTGCCGCACTCGGTCCGTGAGCCGCACGTTCTGGGCCATATGGGTGCCCTCGTGCCGCATCACGTTCCTCGCCAGATTCTTGCTTCTGATCAGCGGGTTCACGAACAGCACATTCCCGACATCATCCACGTTCCCCAGTTCAGGCCCAATGGCCCCCAGCGTGCGGTGTTGCTTCCCCGCAGGCACTGGATTGATGTCCGTGATCAGGGACGCCAAGCGGGGGTATTTCTCGGTGAACCCCGTGATGGCCTGGGACATATTCTTGGGGAACTGCTTCGCCTGCTGCCGGAGCGCCGCATGCTGGATCGCTCGCTTGATGGGGTTCCTCGCGGCATGCCCAAGCGGCAGCAGCGCTCGCCCCCGGCTGGGGTCCGCCATGCCGATGACGTCCATCATCGTCTGGGTGCCCTGGTCTTCCCGCCCGAGCGGGAGATCCTCGGTCAAGGGGTGCTTCGGCCCAATCCGCGTGGCGCCACGCAGTAACTGGAGCGGGGGTGGCACTGGGGGCGCCGCTCCGCCCATGCGCTCAGCGAGCAGCTGAAGGAGTTCATCCTCGTGTTGGGGCATCAGCGGTCTTTCCGCGAGCCATTCACGCTGCGATCAATCCGATCCAACCGGTCGTTCACGGCATCGAACTTGCTGTCAATCAGCCTCAGCAGATCGACGTACTTCTGATCCGCCAGATTCACCCGGCCTTCCAGCCGGAGCGCCCAGACCAGGACGCCACACACGCTCATGCCGAGCCAGAGGTAGATCTCCATCACGAGCCTTTCATACTCTTCAAGAGCGCCGCTCGATGTGGGGTCTTCCGAGTGACTCGCTCAGGCAGATCACGTTGGGGGCCGTACTTGTTGCGCCAGCGCTTGGCGATATCAGGATGCTTGGCATAGAGGAACCTGCGCTCGGCGGCACTGCGAAATGGCATGTTAGTGACTATGGGTACAACTAGCGGCGGTGATCACGGTGGGTGAACCGCCCGTACCTGTCGTATCTGTCAGCACTGTCCCCCCACTCCCTCCCGCGCCACCGCACCATGTCCCATCCCTGGGGTACGGCTGGGATGGCAGATATCGGGGTTGCATATACCAATACTGGTAGGTCTCGCGCCATTCCTGATGGCAATCCGCGCAATACGCGACCTGGCAGTCTGGACAGTACCGAAGGTTCGCGTGGAGACAGCCGTGCGAATGATTGTGCATAGCTAGTCCTCTCTCTCTCTCGTTGTTTCGGGATACAGCACCTAGTGGGAGTAGCGAGCTTCCTGCGTGCGATCGTCAGC
>ERZ1292637.952-Hain-H14-01um-R3-952-length-13598-cov-13_pt1 | contig 13598 bp, 27 predicted proteins | sample MGYA00564405_ERZ1292637 | MGnify/ENA primary metagenome ERZ1292637 (study PRJEB36523, sample SAMEA6512645) | groundwater metagenome | collected 2019-01-09 | study: AquaDiva: Metagenomics assemblies of 32 groundwater samples | reverse complement strand
GATTACTTTTTTTTCCTACTATCATAAATCATTCTCCTAGCAATTCTGGCGTTTTCAAAGATATTGCCGATGATTTCAATTCCCCAAACAGCAATACTATTTTTTGTAAGCAAATTATTATGTTTGGTATTGCAATCAATTACAAATGCTGGTGAATTATATGCAAGCGAGACATCAGCAAAAATAACAGGATGAATTTCAACCCCCTGAATAATATATCTAACTATATCTCCCTCAAAAATTTCCTTTCCGTTTTTGTCTTTAAGACCTGTCCACTGATTAAATATGGTATCGGAGTTATAGCTAACCCATTTCCAAAATCCCATATCAGGCATAGGTTGTGAGTATTCCCACTCCTTGTGTTTATCGTCCCAAGCTCTAAATTTAATTTCTCTCATACTCTCCCCCTTCTGGTTTTTCATAGGGTTATTTAGTATGGTCAATCTTGCCAATTTTTAAGCCATCTTTCCATACTGATGAATGTTCATTAAGAAACCCAAACTGAACTAACCCATAAAATTTTTTCTTTAATTGTTCTAATGATAATTGAGAGCCATTAAAAATATAAGTATATACTTGTTTTTCTTTCCAAAAAACACATCCCTTTTCAGGATAATTAAATCTAAAATTTTTATTTTCTTCGTAATCTATTGCCATATATCTTCTCCCCCTTCTGGTTTTTCATAGGTTATTCTTCAACTCTCTCTTGTCTAGAATAAGTACATGCTTTAGCGTTTGACAAACACATGGAATGTTCTTCCCCCATTTCATGACAAGAACAATTACATTCGTCCTCATAGTTCTCTATTTTCTCCTTCTTCTTATTCATACTCTATTTTTGGGTTTGGGATTTATGTAAATTGACAACCTTTTTATATCTTTGCTCACATTCTATAATTGCAGGAACAAATTTCATTGCAGTTTTTAAATCTATAAATTTGTCCAATTTTATAGAACCTTCTTTATCTTTTCCTTCTATTAAAATTCTGATCGTGTTTCTCATAATTATTTTCTTTTTCATAATCATTCTCCTAGCAATTCTGGCGTTTTTATAGGTTCTTCTCGCTTTCAGGTGTAAAAGTTAATCTTTTTATTACTTGTCCAATATCATAGTAATCTTCTTGGAACAATCTTAAAACCTCGTAAACATCTTCTGGAATAATCTCAATCCAATCCTTATTCTTTTCATTTACCAATTCTTCCAGAATCTTGTTCTCATGCTTTTCAAAGACTTTTACTCCATTATGAGAAGTCCCACCACCAGTATATTTTGTTTCTCCCAAATCAACTCCAAACCCACCACCCACCCATGAACCTGTACCAAAAACTTCGTATCTACTTATGAATGGTAAATCTTTTAATAATTTAAATTTCATAATTTCTCCTAAATCTTCTTAGTAACTCAAAGCTGACAAGCTCCTCGTCCATAGTCAAATTTAGACGGGTGTGCAACTATCTGACCAAGTGTTTTTGTCAGCTTTCAATCGCTAAATTGTGGGGATGAGATAAGTTGCTTAATTTATCTCTTTGCTCTTGCATCTGACCTTATCACCTTTCGGTTCAAAGCAGGCTTCGCAAGCTCATTACCCCCACAATTTATTAAAGAACACTATTTTGTTCCGACAAATACTGGTTTTGCCCCACAATTTTGAGAACAGAAAAATCCTTTATAAGGCTTGTTTGACACTTTTCCTACTCCCTCTTTATAGTCCATTACCGCTTTACATTGACTGCAATATCTTACTTGAGTATTTAATGGTTCTGCGATTGGTTCAGTCTGATTTAAAGGATTTATCTTTCCTCTTTCCGTAACAGGTTTAAACTTGATTATTGCCTGTTCCACATTTAATATAAAATCCTCGAATACTTTTCCTCTTACTACTATCTGAGGACTATCCTTGCCTGCTAAGAAAAAACTGTACTGAAATATAGGATAATTATCATTCATATTATTCTCCTGTAAAGTTCTGACTTATCATATTCCTGCTTATCTGCTGTAAATTTCTTAGTCTTACTTCAATTATCTTAGCTTCTACTGCTAGAGTATTATATTGAGTGTATAGTTCATTTTCTTCCGCTATCATTCTTTTTCTGACTGCACTATCTCTAATTGTTTGATTTGTATATTGAGTTACTGCTAGAAGTAAAAAGTCATCATACCTATCAATATATTTTAGTTCTATTGCCTTAAATTTAGGATATATTGAACTATACTTATCATCTAATTCAAAAAGTTTTTTGTTTACTTCTCTTAAAGTTACGTCTTTCACAATTTAATCAGCCTTTCTTATAGTAAGCTCTATCCCCTGATCTTTATACCTTTCAACCATATTTCGTAATTCTATTAAATCAATAGGCTTCCAAACATTTCGCAAGATTATAGCTTCCATTGATTTATTATCAGCATTAGAAACAGTATCAAGTATTTCTTTTCCTCTTAAATATTCTTTCTGTAATTGTTGTAAATTATTTCTCATATTAAAATCTGTAATTTATTAAATCCACATCTTGCACATTTTCTTATCTGAATTAAGTTTTCTCTTATCCAGCGTTCCCATAAATGGGTTTCGTAATATCTCATTTTGTCCTCTGATTTTTGTTGACATTGAATTTTATCTTTCATCTTTATTCTCCTCATCTTTCTTGATAAACCAGCGTCTATCGATTTTTTTAGCATTTATTTTACCTTTTTTACACCATCTTCGGACTGTTTCCTCACTAACATTGTAAATTATTGCCATTTCTTCAGTTGTTATATATTCACTCTCCATAATACTACTTTATACCACTTTATAAGCACCTGTCAAGAGTATTAACTATATCAAACATAGTCAATATAAGGATCATGTCTTCTCCAATCTCTTTTATCTTTTAGTTCATCAGGCAATTCTTTAAAGTCGCTTTTTGTTTTATCATGCCAATCATTTATGGGAAAATTACTTTCTGGTATATTTTCGTTTTGGGAATACTTAACATAACCTTGATCGTTAATCTGTTTAGTTTGAAGTTTATATAAACTTTCCTGTATTCTGTATATTTTATCCCGTATCTCTTTAGGAGTATTTTCGTCTAATAAAGTATTATCAATTAATTCTTTTCTTATATAGTACTCTTGTTTCCAATGGTTACCAGTCGGAGCGTAGCCGCAGAGATAATCAATTTGAAGCTCCAAATCCTTAACTAATGCTGTTGTATCACGTTTCCTACTTTGCATTCATAGCCCTCCAAGCTTCCGCCAGCCTTGTTTTAACATCAAAGGGTATTGTAATCTGTTCTTCAAGTCTTCCAGTCGGCTTCCATCTATAACCTATTAATTTGTAAGTTTGGCCTTCATTGTAGATAGAATATTGCGTGTTACTTATTCTACCCTTAATCTTTAACTCTGTAGGCGTTAATACCATATACTCATTATCAATAATGATTTTTACTGAATCTTTATTTATCAAAAGTCTTTCAACTTCATAATCCCGTAATTCAGCCATGCCGTTATATATTTTCTTTTTATAAATAATTTTCATTGTTTTTTACCCCTATGACAAATACATTCTAAAATTCCAAATATACCAAAATTAAAGTAAAAAATTTCTAGGCGTTCATTTTTTTCATCTATAATTTTTTCTGGTTTCCCTGTTAATCTTATAAGAAAATATGTTATCTCTTCGTATAAATATTTAATCATGTTAATGGTTACATTTTATAATTTCATTTTCAGCATTGTCAAAACAATTCATGCAAATTGCATCAGTTCTTTGTAATTCGTAATCACCTAAGTTACCAAACTTCTTTTGTAAATCTTTGAAGTCTTTGGCTTCCATTTCTGTTTCAAAGTCAGGATAATCAATCGCATGGCTTTTTATGTAGATCAAATAGTTTCTCATAAGTGCTTCTTAGCTTTTCCCATATAAGTATCTGTTGTTTTATGGCATGCGACGCAAAGAGTTCTACCATTATCTATGGCAAATCGCAGTTCAGGATAGTAGGCGAATGGCTTTATGTGGTCAGCTTGTAATAAGCTTCCTTTATATCCACACCAAATACAAGTATAGTTATCTCGTTCAAATACTGCTGTTCTCCATAATTTATATTCTGGTGAACTTCTAATTGCCATATTTATTGGAGTAATTCCACCTTTCCACATATTATTATTTTTACCTTTTCTCTTTTGACCTAAATTTTTCAAATGACATTTTTTAGAACAAAATTTTCTATTAGCAGATTTCCAATAATAAAATTCCGTATTACATTCTTTACAAACTAACTTTATTTTTCCACCTTTCCAATTAGGATTTTTTGTCTTATCCGCCCATTGCTTAACACCCTTATTCCAACTTGAAACACCCTTTTTGAAGCGGGTTCTTCCCGTATTGCGAATTTTATGTTCTTTTATAAAAGGGCTGTTTTTTCTTGAATTTGGATGCTTACCTGTTGTGTATTTCATAGATAAAATATCGCTTCATATCTTTCTTCTATGTAATTCTCTTTTAAAATTTCTAATTGTATTTATTATTTCTTCTGTCATATTAGCATTATGGATATTTTCCATTTCTACTGCTTGTTCTGCAATATCCGAATTACCCATATAAGATTGTTCTATTGGTCTACTCCTTAAAAGTTTTTGCAACATTTTTATACAATTTTCTATATGAACAATTGTCATGTTTTTTACTTTTAATTTTTCTCCTGATTGTGTAATCCAGTATCTCATTCTTCTAATCCTTTCGCTTGTATTTTTTCCAATTCATTCACAACTCTATTGATTGGATATGTATCCAATAATTCCTCTAGTATCTCTCTTGCGTATTGTCTTTGTTCTTCTATTTCTTGCCATTGTCTTTTGGATGCTCCCATAATTTTAACCCTCCATTATGCAACCTGTCTTGAAGCCTTGCGGTCAAAAGCAAGTTGCATGAGCAAGGCTAAGATTCTTGACACTTCTTAGAACAAAACCCCTCGTATTTCTCAAAATTCCAATCGCTTTCTTTGCCGTCTTTCTGCGTTCCCTCGTTCCCACAATTCGGGCATGAGAAAAATTGTACCACCCTGTTATTTTCTAACATTCCAACATTCATGTCCTCATCGCTCAAGAATACATTTCCACTGCTGGTATTCATAAAGACATTCACGCCATCAGTTAAAAAATCTGACCCATTTGAAGCATAAGCTTTCAAAAGATCACCAGCCATGTCTAATTCACGAAATCCGAACTTTGTTAAATCACTTGTTACTATCTCGTTTGTTTCCATATTTTCTCACCCCCTCTCTTTAAAAATCTTATCTTGACATTTTTGGCAAAGTCTAGTTATCCTAAACTCCCTTGCACTTGGTCTATCTTTGAATTCTTTAATTTCTTTCTTACAGTTTATACAAAAGTATTTCTTTCCGAATAACATTCCGCCTATTTTTATATGCTTATTCATAATGCAATTAATAGTATTATACCTACCCAGAATGATAAGAAACCCTGTATAGCAAATTCTTGTATTCCTGTTAATCCACTATCCTGATCTTTATATAATAGTTTAGATTTAATTCTCATATTATTTATCTATTCCACACTTCGTACATTTTCTTTTTCCTATGTTAGAATAGAAATTAAATTTACAATTTTTACAATAACTTGTTTCAAAAGCTACATTTTTCGTTGCTGTTCTCATTATTATTTTTCTGTCGTTTTTCATAGTTTTAATTTAATCTAGGGCGTTTTTATTAATATTACATTTAAGGCGTTAGTATCCTTCAAAGAATTACTTTGATAGTTTCGCAAGCATTACTTGTTTAACCACTTTCCCCCCAGATTGTTAATGTTCATTTGCTAGGCTAGAATTATCGTAAATCAGTCGTGTTTTCGGACTTAGCTTACAATACGCAATTTCTTTGTAAGTACCCAGCTTTTTAATGATCTATTAAGATGTCTTAGCGTTATTGACTCTGCCTATCACCGTAGGCTTGGTTCTAAACTGCTATTTAAAGTATGCGATGTAATCTATAAACCTTTGAGCGTCAAACCTTGAGTTATCAGCTTTTAGCATACTTGAGAAGTTAGTTATTAACAGACTAACTTGTTCATCATTTAATTCTGCATGATTGATTACGTTTTTAATGCAATCAGCAATTTTGATGTAATCTTTTTTTGTCATGTACTATCACCTCTCTTTCTATCACGGGATACGTGATGTAGCCAAGACACCTGAATAGGTCATTAAATCTTGTATTGTCAATGTGCTAATCTTTTAAACTATAAGCATAGTATCATAGATTTATTGTAGTGTCAAGTAGTGTAATGTAGTATCATATATATCAATCATAGTCAATATTAACCGAGTAATTCCCGAATGACAACGAATGGTATAATAAAGGGTATACTAACTATATGTCAACTCCAAGCAGAAAAATAAATCCTAATGGTTTAACTTTAAAAGAACAAGGCTTCGTAGTTGATTTAATTAAAGGTAAAAATGGTACTGATGCAATCGAGAAGAATTATAATGTAAAGAGTAGAGCAAATGCCCGAAGTATGGCGATAGAGTTAAGAAAGAAGCCCAGAATCCAAGAAGCTATAAGATTAGCTATGTTAAAGCAAGGACTTTCTCCAGAGGTAGTAGTTGATGCCTTAAAACAAAATCTTATACAAGGAATAGGTGTAAAAGCAACAGCAGAAACAACTAACAGAGCTATAGATATATATGCTAAGTTAACAGGTTTGTATGATAGAGAAGATATAGAGCAAAGTTACAAAATAACTCTATCTAGGCTAAACAGCAAGGAGTTAACAATGGAACTAGAGAAGCTAACAAAGACTAGTAGTAATTTAATAGCAGATATTAATAATTGATAGTATAGCTTATATTAACAATCTAAACATATACTTTATTAGTTTAATGTCGTACAATAAACAATCTACGACACTGTAGCTTCAATCCTATATTCTTAACCCCCCTATACACCCTAGAAAATAAATAAAAATAATAAAGTAAGTTAGTCTCTAATACGCAGTATATTTTAGGATAATTTTGTAACGCTAATATGTAACGGCATTGTAACGCTAAACTGCCTATTGACAATAATAACGTTTCGTGGTATTATGCTTATATGATTTGTCCAGTTGACCAAACAGAATTTACTCCGCAGAAAGCTAATGCCAAATACTGTTCCGAAAATTGCAGGATTAGGGCTTTTAGAGCAAGAAATCCCGTATCCGAGAGAGAAGAAAGCATGAATAACCTTGAAGATTACCTATTTAGTAAGCAATATACGAAGGACTGTCAGGAACTCGTTAAGAGGTTTTCGGATAAAACTACTTGGGGTGGCGTTACAAGAAATGGTTATACTCATTATGTAACGCCAGAAGGCGTAGAGATAAGCGTTGCTACAAATAGAAAAACCTAGAGGATTATGTTTAGGGTATTGACATTTTGAAAAATTAGTTTATACTTGACTTATTGAGCTGTTGGTGAGATAATATCTCAAGGCCTCTTTGCCAACAGCGAGAGGCTTTTTTTATGGATATAATATATCTGATCTTGATAACTCTTTTATTTTTCCTGGTAGCTTATATAATAGGATGGTTATGAAATGCACTTGCAAAACTCGAAATCAATATCACTCAAAGACTTGTCCTAAGTTCATTAAACCTCATCATGCCTCTTATTTGAAAGAACATCCAGACACTTCTCTGACTATAAGCGATATGCAGTGGATTGATGATTATGTAGAACCCGACCAAACTGGCAAGTCCTAGCGGGAGACGACACATACGTCTATAAAAAATGTACTAGGAAGCAGGGAACTCAAAGCGGATACCTCAAGAATTGAGACAAGCGATGCAATAAACGCTTTCCCGACTGGCAAGGGCGTAACAGTTAATGACTTCGCCAAGAGATATTGCTAGGAGCTTTTGCTTGACTATGTTTCCCCAAATAGGGAATCTAAATACGTTTCCTTAGAATTAAGTATAGCGGATAACATGATATAATATAGTATGGGTAAAATTCCGCTTTCTAAAGAAAAAAAAATTAAATTACAGGAAGAAGCGGAAAAACTCCTTGAAATGGGACAGGAAAGCGATACAAAAGCCGCTAAATCAGTTATAGAGCTCTCAAACAAGGCTGAGAAAGAAGATTTTGAAGAAAAAGAGAAGGTTTTAGACGTCCTAGACCACAAAAGAAAGTTTCAGGCTAATCCTTACAAAGAATCGGTAGCCAATTACATGCATTCACTCTTAAAAGAGGAGGGAATCCCCAGAAGTTACCATTATATGATTGAGGTTTTAGAAAAAGGTATAGGATTGGGTGTCTGGAATGAAACAGGGACTCTTAAAGCCGCCAGAAAACTTAAAATTGTAGGAGAACCCAAATATGATATGCACGCCGCTATGATGTTTGCGTACTGGGCTGGGGATATAATTTACAAAGATTATAAGGGTATAACCGATAGCGGAATAATTACAAAATGAACAATGTTCAAAATTTAAGAGAAGTAACCTTAAAACAAAAAGAAACCATAGATTCTCTCCTTAGAGACAAAGCTCTCTCCTCTCTTTACATTTTTAACAAATACATCCTAAAAGTTGAAGAGGGAGAGAATAAAGTTCCTCTTGCCCCTTTCCACAGGCAAATGTGTAATTTCGTTCAGGATTCAACCGATAAAAAGAAACTTATCTTAGTTCCCCGTCTTCACCTCAAGTCAACCCTGGTTACCATAGGATACTGTGTGTACAGCATCCTCAAGAACCCTAATATAAGAATACTTATACTCTCGGCGACTTATGAAAATGCTGCTGATTTCGTAGGGGCAATCAAAGACCACCTCTCAAGAAACGAAACCCTGATAGGACTTTACGGGAATGTTGCCAAAAACCCCATCGAATGGTCAAACAACCGTATCACTCTGAGAACCAACCGAACCGCAGTAGGAGACAAAGAACCAACCGTATTAGGAGCGGGAATAGAAACAAATGTTGTTTCCAAGCACTTTGACATGGTTATTTTAGATGATGTGGTAGTTCGTGAAAATACCGAAACTATCGAGCAAATCGACAAAGTTGTTAAGAGATACAGGGATACAACAAATTTGATGGAAAACAAAGCCCAGTTAATTATTATAGGCACAAGGTGGGTGGATAACGATCTTTACTCGTGGATACTTGACCCTGAGAATGAGCAAAAGCCCCAGTATCTTTGCTATATAAGACAGGCTCTTGAGTGGGAAGGGGATTTGGGGGAAGCTCTAAGAACTGGAACGGGATTTACTAAATCTTTGTGGGATAAATTTACCCGTGAAGTTCTCTTGCAAAAATATATCTCACTAGGACAGTACGAATTTTCAACTCAATTTCTTAATGATCCTGTGCCTGATAGTGAGGCGACTTTTAACAAAGGATGGTTTCATCCTTACGAGGAAACAGATATAAGAGGAGATTTCATCAACAATTATTTAACCATTGATCCAGCAATTTCTACTGAGAAAGAAGCAGATTATACCGCTATGGTTGTTACAGGCGTTGATAGGTGGGGAAATATTTATGTACGGGACATTGTGAGGGAACACTTTACTCCGAATGAGATAATAGGGATGATATTTAAGTTATCTGATTTGTGGCATCCTAAGACCATAGGGTTGGAAGAGGTTGCGTGGCAAAAGACTCTCGGTTATTCAATGAGGGAGGAAATGCGAAGAAGAGGACGAAGTTTACCGATAATTCCCGTAAAACCAGGAGCCAGATCAAAGGATGAGAGAATTAGAGGCTTACAGCCTTTGTACGCTAACGGAAAAGTTTTTCACAACAAAGCGTTACCGAAAATGAGATATTTTGAAGATGAACTTATGAGATTTCCAAGAGCAAAACACGATGACATTATAGACGCTTTAAGTTACACGTTAGATTTCTTTAACAAACCCAGAACCCGAACTCAAGAAAGACTAAATAGAGGAGGGTTCCTATATAATGGTTAGCACAAAAGAACCAAAAATAAGAGAAAGTTACTCTCCCAACGATAAGGAAAGAAAGCTCCTGAAAATGGTGTACGATAGGCATTGGGCGATGAAAAACTCCCCCGACAGGAAGAAAATGGAGAAAATCTGGGACAAATCAATGGAGCAATGGGAAGCCCACCGTCCAGACAGACAAACTGATGTCTGGCAGTCTAATCACTACGTCCCTCTTACAACTGCGATAGTTGAGACCGCTCTTGCGGAAATGGAAGACCAAAACTCAAGACCTTTAATTCTAGCCCGTTCTAAAGAAGACGAACCCAAAGCCCAAGTTATGAGGAAAATTGATGAGTTTACCTGGGACGTGGCTGACGGGAACATTCAGTCTTATGATGTTAAGAAAGACACCCTTATTCTAGGAACGTCTATCGCTCAGGAATACTACAGACAAGACTTGCGGAAGGTTAAGGACATCCAAGTTGTAAATGGTAAGGAAAAAGAGGTTGAGGAACTTGTCTATGGGTATGATGATTGTATGATGGAAGTAGTTCGCCTTCAAGACTTCTTTGTAGATGAGAACGCAAGAGGATTTGACGGGCCTTTTGCCGCAAGAGACTGCATCCGAAGGTATATAATGGACATCGAAGACTTCAAGCTCTACTTTCAGGGTGATAACGATCCTTTGGGGAACGCAAAATACGTTAAACCAGGCGGAGACATTAACTATTACGAGTTCTACAAACCTCCTACGGGTATAGATACCTCAAAACAGGTCGAAGTGTTGTGGTACTGGTCAAAATCTCCTGAAGACTGGTTAATTATAGTTGCAAATGATGTAATGGTGAAAATGGGGCCTAATCCCTACAAACATAAAGAACTTCCTTTTGGACGTTCAATAGACATAAAGAGGCCTCATTCCTTCTATGGAAAAGGTGAGCCTGAACTTTTAGAGTCAATTCAGGATGAAATGAACACTCTTCGAAGAATGATACTTGACCGAAATTACCTTGATATAGATAAAGGGTTCATCGTTTCAGATACTTTAAACCTAAATGACGAAGATTTAATTAAGCGTCCTCACATGTTAATTCCTGTTACAGGAGGGGATGCAAATTCAGTCAAAGCTATCGAGTACGGCGACATTCCCCGTTCTGTTGAACTCTCTATCAATAACCTAAACACAGACTCTATTATAGTAACAGGAATTGACCCCCGTCAGGCTTCCACTCCCCAGCCTACAACCGCCACTCAAGCTGCTTTACTCAAGGAAAGTGCATTAAAGAAAATACGACTGAAATTGAAGTTATATGAGAGTGAATTTCTCGTCAGAATAACCCGCTTGAGAGTCTCAAACATAATCCAGTACTACTCCCAGCCTCGTCTTGAAAAAATAGTTGGTGATGCAAGTACGCAGGAATATCAGCTTCAGTTAGCCGCTCTTCAAGCCGAAGGTATTGAAGTTTCAACTGTAGACGGAGAGAGTTACCAGAATGTTTACCGTCAAATACCAGTAGAGGGAAAAGAGTTCACTCCAAATGCAGACGGACAGTTGGAAGAGAAATCTTCTCCAGGTATGCACTTCTTTGACGCTAAACCCGAATACTTCTTACCTGTTTCAAGAGGGGGATTTGTGATTAAATTCGGTGCAGGCCCGACAATTCCTCTTTCCAAGCCTCTTATGCAGACTAAAGCTACTGAAATGTACGATAGACTAATTCAGCTCGCACTAGCAGGTGTAGGGTATGATCCTGTAAAGTTAGGCGATCTTCTCTTGAAAGTCAATGACTACGACCCGTCTGACTTTAAATCCCCTAATTCTTTGGGGGCTGAAGTCCCAGGTCTTCCAGCAGAACAGGCAAGTCCGCAAGTACAACAGGAGGCTATAGCTCTGGCTCAGGAGGAAAATAACCTAATGATGCAAGGACAGGAAGTTCCTCCCACAGGCTACGCCACCCCCGAACATACTTTAGAACACGTTAGTTTTATGCACGACGAACCATTCCAGTCCCAGGCAGATAAGAATATAACCCAGCTTTTCACAAATCACGTTATGGGAGAGATTACTCTTCAACAACAAAGAGGTTCGGCAGAGCAGGGGGCTCAACCTAACGGAGCAGTTTCAACTAACGGAAATATTCCCTCTTTTCAGGGGCAGGGACAGCAAGTTAAGTCTCCACAAGGCGGAGGAAATGTAAATAACACACAGGCACAAATTAACCCAGCGTTAAAACAAGGAGGGGCAGACGTTCCTTTCATATAATATGGGAAAAGATAAGAGAACACCTGTAGAGGCAATTTTAATTTTGCAAAACCTTGATGCCGAACTTTTACGAAGTCTGGCTAAATTGGCTTCAACTTCGGAGTTTGATGCTTTAGAGGGGTTTTTAAGACGTTACGTTGAAACTAAGAGAAACCAAATACTCGACCTTCCGACTGTAGACGAGAGGCATCTTGCTAATGAAGTGGCAATTAGAAAAGGTGCAATTTATACCGCAGGAGTGGTTATAGAGGTTTTGAGAGGTGCTCAAAAAGAACTATCTAAACGAAAGAAAGACTAATTATGGAACCGTTCCTAAAAAGACTCCAGACAAGTATTGGAAATTTTTTCAGCCCTGAACGGGGACAAAATGCCCCTCCTGAGGTTCAATCTTTTGTTCCTTCAGCACCCAAAACCCCAACGATAGGGCGTACTATAAAAGGGATACTTTCTTCTTCACAGGGGCAGCCAAAAATAGCTCAGCAAACAACAGTTAAGAATTTTATGCCTCAACCAACTGCTGTTCCGCAAAGACCTCCCCAACCAACTCTAACAGAGGAACAATTCTATAATACTGTTAAAAGAATAAGTCCAGATATGGATGCTAGAAAAATTATTGAAGCATACAGGGCACAATATGGAAATTCCCCAACGCCTACTGCATCTCCAATGGGAACGGATTCAGGGCAAATTCCTCTGAGAACGGATCAGGGAACTATCAGGCCTCCACGGAATATCGAACAAATAATTATGGATGTTTTTGGCCCAACCAATCGGGCTACTGAAGCTGCATCTGTCTTGAATCATCCCTTAAGTATGGGTGGTGCAGGGAAGATGACACGAGGTGAAAATCAGGGATTTAAAACAGGTCGGGAAGTTGATATTGGCAATAGGGATGGTTCTATAGACAGGGGATTATATCGAATAAATTCTAATACATTTGCTGATTTTCAAAGGAGAATGCCAGAAGTGCTGGAAGCTAATGGTATTTCTTCTTGGGATGATATGCTTGACCCTCTTTTAAATACAAAAATGGCTAAGATAATTCAAGAACAACAAGGATGGGGAGCATGGTACGCTGCTCCTGAAGAATTACAGCCACATTAAGAAAGGAGGTGCAAATTATGCCCAAAGTCGGGAACAAACATTTTAGCTATAGCAAGGCGGGATATAAAGCAGCAGCAAAAGCCAGAGCAAAAGCAAAAGGAAAGAAAAAATAGCTTCAAAAAGGAGCACTTGACAAGGATGATAATATGTTTTTGTAAGTGCTCCTATAAGCGGGAAGTTCCTACAGAATCCGCACAATACATGGCAGACGAAATAACAGTTCCTCAAGAAGGGCAGACTGAAGGCAAGAGTTCCACCACTGTTGAAGGTGGGAAGACTGAAGGGCAACAAGCACCTTTACAAT
>ERZ1292637.950-Hain-H14-01um-R3-950-length-13610-cov-4_pt1 | contig 13610 bp, 17 predicted proteins | sample MGYA00564405_ERZ1292637 | MGnify/ENA primary metagenome ERZ1292637 (study PRJEB36523, sample SAMEA6512645) | groundwater metagenome | collected 2019-01-09 | study: AquaDiva: Metagenomics assemblies of 32 groundwater samples | reverse complement strand
CTCGGGAACGCTGAGCGCGTGGACGTTCACGCCGCCTACGGTAGCGTGATGGCACTCCCCACCAAACTCAACCCTTCAACCTATGAATGGGTACGCTACCTCCCAGAGCCCTGCCCCCGGTGTGGGAACATGCTGGAGTCAGAGCATTGCAAGGGGGTCTGCAAAGTGTGTGGGTACTTCCATGACTGTTCCGATTTCTGAGGTGCTACGGGATCGTCTACGGGTAGAGTCACCCACGGAGTGGTGGGATCGTATCCTCGACACCTTGTGCAAGGTGTGGTCAAACGGGACCGCGTGGTATGACGCTGTGAAAGGAACGTGTGAGGTGATGTACTAGTGAACAGCTTTCTCATGTTCGAGCGGTGTGCGCGTCATCAGCCTGAGTGTTCCGTCGGCTGGATCATTTCTATGCCCCCCGACATCTACCACTACCGGCAAGTGGGGTTCCACCGTATCTGGGGAGACGGATTCGGGGGTGGGAGTCTCCCTGCGATAGCGGTCAAGGAGGATGTCTACCCTAGGCCGTTACCCGCGTGAACCACTCTCCTCTGTCGTCATAGGCTGTCCCTCCACCAGGGAACACGTCTCGGTCCAGTGACACTACGTCGTCTATCTCAGCCTCAGGACCCAGCCCACTCTTCTGCAACCGGGCACAGGCGTCGATGAGGTACTTCTCCGCGGTGCCCGCCGGCAACTCCCTCAGCCACTCTCTCCCGCGCAGGTGGACGTACTCCACCAGCAGCAAGTCGGAGGGGAACCTGGGCACTGTGGCCCCGGTCAACACGACAGGCAACGAGTAGTAGTACAACGTGGCCGCCGTGTATGACTCAAGGGGAACAGGCCGGATCAGGAAGAGGTTGTTGTGGATCGCGTATCGCTGGGGCTGGGTGCGGCTAGATACTGAGGTCTTGTAGTCCAGCAACAGGTTCAGAGCCGTCCGTCGTAACCGTCCCTTGTCGTCCGGCAGGATGATCCCGTTCTTGAAGTCCAGCACGAAGTCCGATGCGATGGTAGAGATAGTGTACGACCCAGTACCAGCCGTGATGTTGAACGTGACACTCTTCAACTCACCCTGCCACGGGTAGAGGTTGTGAGCCAAGTCGAGAGCGTCTTGCAGCCAGCCGATGCTCAACGCGGTAGACACGATAGTCCCCGCGGTAGGCTGGTCCCTCTCGTCTAAGCGTGGGGAGTCAATGAGAGCCAGCGAGCGGAGAAGGATAGCGTCACGAGTCAGACGGTTAGCCATAGGTTACTCGTCCAACTCATGCCAGGAGGTGAGAGACTGCGACCCACCGTCCACTAGTCGGATGTACCAGTTGTTCGGTACCTCAACGGAGTGTGTATTGATCGGCGTTCCGCTTGCTACCGTTAGCACGGTGACATGCTCCGAGACGCGCAACGTGGTCGGGTTGGCAGAGCCAACCTCGACGTAGTTGGTCAGGTTCCCGTTCAGGGGGCCGCTGACACGGATCACTACGCGACGCTTTCGCCCACTCGTATTCTGGTACACGGTACTGATAAGGCGGGAACCGCCCGCGAGATTCGCCGACCACGTGCCTGTCTCGTTGGCATCCGTTGTTAATGCAACTGTCCCGGTAGAGTTAGGAAGCGTATACGTCCTATCCGCCGAATTGGCGTGCGTGAAGATGGCTCGAAACGCGGTGGTCGCTGCCCAACGGTACGCCGGGGCCAAGGCTGCTCCCGCCACCCGGATCAACATTTCCCAGTAGGTGTCCTCCGTGCCAGCACCCACGTCTGAGGCTCGGGCGTCAAGGGCCCCAAAGTTGGAGGGGGCCTCGTCCGCAGACTCAGCGCGCAGAAGGATACCTACGCCGATGTCTGCTGCTGGGACCCCCGAAGTCTGGGCCGTCCCGATAAGTGGCCGGTTGACGGTGGCTGTCCTTGCATCGGATACGCTGGCGTCCACCTCACCGATGATATGGTCAGCGTTCCAGTTGGAGGGGCGCACAAGGGTGGCATCCGGGCCGTCGGCCTTAGCAGAGACAAAGGGGTGAGTGATGGGCATAGCTCTATTATCTCCTAGGGACTTCTTGGAACAAGGCCGACAATCTGGCACCAAGCCATCTCAGGGTCAAACTGGCACTCTGGGTGAACTCATACCTCAACCCGAAGAACCGGCCCTTGAGGTTGGCTGAGGACTTGGGTGACCCCAGCACCTTGTTCTCCGTCAGGTCTAGGGTCTTGCCCGTGTCCAGGGTGCCGCCCTCCACGTTGAGGATGTAGCTGGAGACGGGCCTGACTGTGACGGAGCCGTAGCCAGCCCCTCTCAAGGCAAGGGTCTCGTACGCCTCCAGGGTGAAGAACTCAATGCCTGGAGTCCCCACGAGTCCCGTCTGGAGGTGTCCGTCGAAGGAGGCCCCGTCGTCCGTGGTCCCCTCCCACGTGTACACTCGCTGGTTGCTGGCGTCAGACCGTGCGAAGAGGGCCTTGAACGTATCCAGTCTCAGGTCCCCTCCCGCAGACATGGCCAGGGTGGAGGACCCGTGGAACGAGATGAACCCCTCGTACCCCTCTGCGGGGTTGGGAAGCATCACGATGGCCCAGCCCTTGCACTCTCCTGCGTCGCCCGTCTTGGGGTAGCAGAACACGCCGATCTTGAACCGGGGATCGTAGGCCCCGAAGATGCGTGCAGAGTTTGACTTGTCAATGTCCGCATCTATCAGGGGCCAGATGCCATCCCCAATCCAGAACTGGCGCGTCCCGTTGTAGTAGGCTACCCGGCCCTGCGCGGTCATGTACATATGCGCCCCGTCCACGTTGATGACCGCTGCGGGGCTGGCGGGCCCGTCCACTTGGTCACGTTGCTCAAACCTGAAGTAACTGGACTCTACGTCTGAGCCCGTGACAATCACGTCCCACAGGGAGCGAGTCTTGTACACCACACCTGCGCGCACGCCAAGGGATGCAATGGCGATCAGCGGGTCAGGCGTATCACTCAGCACCCGGATGTTGGCAGCAGGCCACGAAGTAATGGACTGGGTGGGCCCCCAGCGGATGTCATACGGAGGCACGATCCCAATGACGTGCTGGTCGATGTTCGCCACGTCGGTCCATAGGGGAGGTGTCCCCGCGACAGCCGAGAAGGTGCCCGAGGTGATGTCCCACTGGCGGGGAGCATCTATCCCGTTGGTATGAATCACGTAGAGGACTTGTGGAGTTCCCAAGGCCATCGACGTGAACCGTGCCAGTTGGGTGTCCAGTGCCGTGAGATCGGGTGCGCCCGTGATGTCGTTGAAGACCCCCCCGTAGTACCCGTACAGCTTGTCCACTGTTCCCACGATGAGCAGGGTGGAGGGGATGGACCCCGCCAACTGGAACGTGTCATTCTGGAACGTGTCAACCTGGAACGCTCCCGTAGCCAGCATGACCGAGTTGAAGAGACCCGTGGGTCTACCCGTCAGCACGGTTGCAGCGAACCGGGTTAGGCCGGGACGGGGCTGGAGGAATCCCGCACGTAAGAGGACGTTGGCGCTGGACCAGAGGGCTTCAGGGGGCACGCGGTAGACAGGGGTGTTCCTGAGCGTGCCAAGAACGGGCACCTCCCACTGACCCACCACATTGCGAGCGCCCAAGATGTGAGGCACCTAGTTGACCCTCTCTAGCACCCCGTCCAGCTTCTCCTCCACCCGTTCCAGCCACTCCGTGAGGGAGTGCTGGTTGGCTTCCAGAGCTGCCACGCGGGCCACGTGGTCCACAAGCGTCCACCCGGCCCACGAGAGGAGGGCGACGACGAGGGCAGCCACGATCTTCGCCTGGGTGCGCTTACTCATCAACGTAGGTGCTCGTACCAGAGCGAGGACCAAACAGACCTTGGAGTATGGGGATACTCACCTGAGTCCCCGGTGCTGTCCCAATGTCGGGGAACGCAGGCCCACCCCCACGGATCTCCGTTCTCACACCCGGAACAGAAAACGTCGCGGACTCCCCCATCCTGTAGAGACGCCCTCTGGGCATCGAAGTGATGCGGTCTCGTGCGCCCCAGTCTCCCCCCTTGTGGAGTCGGCCCACTACCTTGTCCACGAACCCGTACGCCTCTTGCGCTTGGAGTCTGTCAAGGAACGCCTCGGCATCGAAGGACGCGCCTTTCCCACCAGCCAACGGGCTCGTGAGAGCCTTAGAGTTCTGGAGCGCGTCCATGATGGTGAGACCCTTGGCGTACGTGTGCTGCATGTCCCGGTATCGCTTTGCCACGGCAGGCGGGACAGTGGAGAGAATCTCGTCCAAGGCAGCACTCCGCTTGGCCCACAACGAGCCAGCCTTGAATCCTTGGCCCGCTGAGACAGCCTGCTCAGTGAGTTCCTTGATGCCCTCCAGTGCAGACTTGACGGTCATTGGTGGAATCACGTCCTTCACGACACCGGGCACACCAGGTGCTCCCAGGGTAGTCGAGACTGTAGGTGGAAGGGGCTGGCCCGTTGGACCCAGCAGCATTGAGGGAGTACTCGTGGTCGTTGCTGGGATAGGAAGAGCCCCCGTGTGAACCTGTCCATATGCCTTCAAGTCCGCCTCAGACGCGAGGGCTCTCCACAAGGTGGGGACTTGGATCTCCTTCTTGGCCCCACCCAGAGACGCAACAAGCAAGTCCTCCTCACCTTGGAATGCAGCCGACATCAGCTCCTTCCCGAGAGGTCGAGTACCACCCTTAGGAACCTGAGTCAGTTTCATCAAAAGCTCTGTGGGGTTCTTGGCAAGGTACTTGGCCCCTTGAAAGGGGGGAACATCCTCCATCGCACCAAGTGCTCCAAGGGCTGCATCTTCACGGGCCCACTTGACCCGGTTCCCCGTCGTGGCCCATCGAGTCGTCCATGTACTGGGGCGGGCGATGATGCTCGTCAGTCGTGTGGCTTCTCCAATCCCTTGACCAAGGCCTCCAGTCAAACCACCAGAGACTGCGCCACTCACTGCCCCAGTACCACCAGGGAGAGACTCTGCCGCTGCACCAGTGGCTGCTCCTGCTCCTCCCATAAGACCCATGCGCCCAAGTATGCCAAGGGCCCCCCGACCCACAGCACCGACTGGTCCTCCAAGAGCGATCATACCCACAGTCGCTAGCCCCCGGCCCACGTCAGCGAGTGTGCCACTCTGAGCTGGGTCTATCGTGCGCCACGGATGGCCTTGGGGAGCGAGCGTCTGCTCGGTGGGAAGGTTGGACATGCGGTTCATCAAGTTGGGTGGTTGTGCCCCAAACACCCCTCGCACCCCCAACTGTGGGTACAATTCACCAAGCACTTGAGGGATGGGCTTCGCCTCTGTCTCAGAGACGTAGATGATGTAGTCTCGGATGGCATCCCCTCTGGTTCCCTTGGGGTTCTTCTGCAACCAGTCGCTCATCACCTCTTCGGTGAGCCCAACGGGAAGAATCTCTTGTCTACTCACTGAAAGGGCCTCCAGGTCTTACCGTACGGTTGAAGGGGCTACGGTCAGACTTCCCACCACCACTCAAGGGGATACCTTGCTTAGAGGTCTGGTCTCCAAGGTCCAAGTCCTTCTTGAGTAGGGGCTTGACGGGGTTCCCCAAGTAGCCATCCACGGAATCTAGCAACAGCTTTTGCGTAGACCTGAGTCTGCGGACACCCGTCTTCACGCTGTCCGTTCCCGAGGGAAGGCCCTGCGAGATAGCTTGAGCGTCGGGATCAGACGGTCGGCCCTGGTTGATGATGCTAGCGATCTGGATACGTAAGGGACCCGTGATGGCGTCAAACTCAGCCAGGTCCTCACTGGACGCCAGCTTCCTCTCCACCGCCAAGCGGAGAGCCGTGGTGAGGTTGACCCCAGGACTTGTGGCGAGGATCGCGGTGGCTGCACGCTCTAGCCTGCTGAGAGCACTTAGGGCAGACTGCAACTGGCCCACGCTACGGGCGCTGGTTGGGTCAAGAGCTACTCCTTTATCCGCAACGATGTCGTTGGAGGAGATCTTGGGGTCTCGCATCCGAGTTTGCTTGTTGAACGTCACCTTCCCTGACTGGGGGAACGCGATGACAAATGGGAGTTTGGCAAGCGCCTCGTTCTTAGCTGTCGCGTCTGCTACCGCACGTCGCGTACGCTCACTCTCTTGATCGCGAAGGAACGTGGCCGAGGCTCCGGGATACTTCGTCTCGATCTCCTGCCACGAGAGGTTTGTGGCCACGCCCTTCTTCGTCAAGAATGGGGCTTGCTCGGCTGTAGGAAACGCACCTTGCTCGGGCTCAGCAGGTACCAACTCACGTGGCCCAGCCTGAGTCTGCGCGGGAAGCACACCACCCGCTTGCTGGATCGCGCCTGAGGGAGGTGCCACAGCCTCTCCCTGTGTTGAGGCGGGCAACTCCATGACACGCTGGCCCTTGCCAAGCGTCTCTCGCGTGGGCGGGATGTACGTGCCCGTGGGCTGCGTCCCGCGCATCTGCACGATGGTCTTGCCTACCTCTTGGATGGTGTCCAAGGGGAACTGCTTGGGCTGCATCCCGTTGTTGAACGTGACGATCATAGACTTACCATCCTTGGACTGCTCCCACTTGCGGCCTACGCCAGCCGTGACGTACTCACGCGCCTGCTTGGGGTCCCATCCACCACCACGAATGAGGTGGTTCTCCAACTGCATCATCATAGAGCCGTCAAGGGTCTCAATCCCAGCACGGACTGTTTCCTCGTTCACTTCGGCTGCGGCCCTGCCCATCTTCTCAGACTTGGTGCGTTCGGCTTTCTCTTTCAACTGGGCCGCAGCCTCTTGACGCTGGAGGATGGCCTCCTGATTCAACCGCTGCCGTTCCAGCAGGTGGGCACCCGCACGCTCTTCCCCCCTGATCCTAGACCGCTCCTTCAACTCCTCACCGATGAACGACGGAGCCTTACCACCGAAGCTCTCTCCCAGCGAGAGGAGGATGCGTGCGAGGAACTCTCTCCCCGCCATACCCTCGTCATCTGGCGTCTGACCACGAGTGAGCGGCTGGTTCTGGGGCACAGGTGCCCCCTGAGCCTCCGTGCCCCCGTAGAGCATGTTCAGGGGAGGAATCCCCAGCGCGGGGCCGTCGTCGTCAGTGTGCAAGTCAGTGTGTGCCATTACCGGCCTGCCTTCACGATCTTCGCCAGTTCGGCCTTGGGTGCGCCACGGTTGATGGCTTCCACGAGACCCTTCCTCAGTTGATACGCCTTCTGCTTGATGACGTACTCACCCTCAAGAAGTGTCGATTTGCGCTCAGGACCCTTGGGAGGACCCTTGGCGACACGCCCACCACGGTGGAAGTCGGCACTTCCGCCCCCGGCATCCCCAGGACCACCACCAAGCCCACCTGACGAACTTCCTGGCACACCCACGCCGCTAGGGTCGCCCTCTTGCCCAAACGGGGCCGCTTCGTTCATTGCGTTCAACGTGGCAGGGTTGATCCCCAACCATTGAGTCAACGTGGCAAACTGAGCCGCACTGATAGGAACGCCTTGGTTTGACAAAGCGAGTGCTTCCGGTGTGACATTCATCCCGCTCGTGTCCTGACCCTGCAAGCCATACTTGCCAAGAACACCTGAGAGGAATCCTAAGGGACCAGAGAAGAGAGCGGTCAACCCCTGCAACGCATTGAGGCCAGGGACCATTGACGTGGCACCGCGCAGCCCCATCCCTTGGATGGTGGATGCTAGGCCCTTGGCCCCTGTCAAGCCACTCAGGGCAGCGTTGAGACTCGTGGCGTTCAACGCAGCTTTGGCACCCTGCACGCCTGCACTGACGGGGCCCGCTGCCTGGGAGACATCCAGACTTGGGGCGCTGGGGTTACCGGGTGCTGCGGGCGCAGCCTCACCACCACCCGATCCACCAAAGTAGTAGGGTCCGAACTCCATCTGCTTCTCGCGGAAGGTCTTCTTGGCGGGCATCAGTAAGCCCCCACGGTGTAATCAAGGAGTGACTGAAGGGCCTGATCCGATGCCTGTGACCCGGAGTCGGAGAAGAGGCTCTGGAGCGCACTCATGTCCACTTGGTTCGTGTCCCCGAAGACACCTGGGAAGTTACCACCACCGCCCGGTGCGGTCCCACCAGCACCAAACAGTCTGTTGAAGATACTTTGACTCGTGGGACTCAGCAACGCCGCTGCTCCCAGGCCCGTGAGTGGCCCAAGTACTGACCCACCAAGCGTGAGGGGGTTCTCGGTGGACCCAAACGTCCTCCCCGCCTGAGACCCTGACGTGGCTCCCGTCGTGGACCCGGTGGTTGTCGTCCCACGCTGGAGCATGGCCAACTGCTGCTGCCTCAGGAAGTCCGCAAGGGAACCCTGACGACCCATGCCTGCTGCCTGCAAGCCTGCTCCCAAGATGGGCAACTCACCCAAGCGAGTGTCGGCCTGACCCATCCCAAACAACTGACCCGCTTGCCGTGCGGTGCGGTCATCCAAGGTCCCCCGCATCCCGAACAACTGGTTGGCTAACCCTGACTGCTCAGCCACTTGTCCTGACCGCATGTTCTCCAGCAAGCCAGCCAAGCCCGTGCGCCGGTTCTCCAGCAGTCCACCCAAGCCCATCTGGGCCCCGCCGTACTCGCCGAGAGCCTGCTGGATCATCTGAGCCAGTGGAAGGGCTAGTCTGCTGCCCTCACGGCCCAGCATCTCACTGTACGCGCCACCCTTGGTTCCGCCAAGACCACCCGCCTGCAACCCAGCGCGGGCGGAGGGCTCCACAATGTCCGTGAAGTAACGCATGGCCGCGTCGCTCAGCGAGGTGGGGTCCGTGCGCCCACGCATCGTCTCCAAGCCACCCAGTTCAAGGGGACTGGCTCCACCCATCGCTGATGCAAGCAGTTGACGGATCGTGTTGATCGCCTCGGGATTGGGGCCCATCAACCCCTGAATGGCGTTCATGGCCGTGGCATAGGCTGGGGACGGGGGCCCAAGGAGGCCCTGAAGAGCCACAATGCCTTGTTGCATCTCGGGAGTGTAGCGGGGCCGGCCCGCGAGCCCTTGGATAGAGTTGAGGAACCCTTGCTCGCCCCCCGAGGGCTGGAATACCTCGGGGAACCACCGCTCGAAGGATGACAAGCCCCCACCGAACGTGGGGGTAGCGGTTGAAGTGAACCCGCTGGTGGACTGGTTGGAGAGGTCCTGGATGGACCGGCCGGAGGAGTCAGTGCCTCCCTGAGAGAAGAAGCTGGCCACTAGTCATTCGCATCCTTCTCGCCTGTGAGTGATAGCGTGAGCACCCTCCGCTCAAGCCTGAACCCGTAGTCCCGCTCCCACGCCTTCTCGTTCTTCCCCGTGACCAGAGTCAACTTGTCCACCGGGTGACGGCCCAACGCCACCAAGGTGGGGTTGATCTCTTTCTGTGCCCACTCCTGGAAGTGGTCCAGGGATCGTACTACTGCGTCCCCTACGGCCCCGTCTGCTTGCGTTTGAGTCACAGCGATCCAGTGGCGTCCACCGTCCGTCTGGATGGCTCCTACTGCGTGCCCAACCACTGTGCCCTCCGTGCTCACCATCGCTAGCACGAGCACACCAGGGTCCTGCTGCCACAGTGGAACCATGACCTGCTTGGCCACCACCACGGGGTCCAACTCCCTCGTATGCTCTTGTGCGTAGGCCATGATGCGCTTACTCACAATGGGTACGAGCACACCCAAGTTGGGGTCGTAGGGGTTCAGGCGCACCAAGTGGACGTTCATGCCCAGATGGCCACCATGAGGATTACCATCAGCACGACACACACTCCAACGAGGACGGCTACAAACATCACCGGCCGCCCTGATCCACCTGCTCCAGAGCCGCTTCCAGTGCTGACGTGGCCTTCTCCACCTTGTTGGCCGTGTCCAAGTTCCTCGCGGCATCCACCCGGTCACCCGGCTGAGTCTCGGGGCCCACGTCGGGGACCATGCTCCGGTCGTACATCATCTGCACGCACTGTCGCACCGCGAGCAGGCCCTCAGGAGTCAACCCCTGTGCGATCTTGTTGTGGTCGATCAGGCGCAGGTTCAACTCCAGTAGACGGTTGTCCACCGCTCTCAGAGCCGTATACATCTTCCCCTCAAGGGCCTTCACGGGGTCCTTGGCACTCAACACGTCGTTGGAGACTGGAATCTCGATCATCCAGATCTCGCCGAGGGCACCCACAGGCTTTTGAATCGAAATCTTCACTTGGAACCTCCCCGTGGAAGATACATATCAATGAGGTTGAACTCACTTTCGGTCACCTCCCGGTAGCACTGCTCGAACGTCGTCTTGGGTGACCATGACACGTACCCATCTGGGTACTTCACTGCGTACCCCAACTCTCCACCCTTCTCTTGGAGCCACGCGGCCACGACCTTGGTCCCGATGTAAGCGGTCGTCATCCTTGGTAACCTCCCATTTAGTACGGCTGGAACACGCCGGTATTGCGGTTCACTGCCCCAAATGGTAGCACACGCTCAACGGCCGCGTCAAAGTACTCTGGGGCAACCTCGTTCACGCTCAGGGCTCCCTTGACTGCTCCGGGGCCAATCACGCACGCACGAGTGCCTGCGAAGTTGGTGTCAGTCCGGGCTGCGTTGCGCTCCCCCTCCCTCAACACTTGGGCCACATCAAGAGGAACCATGACGTTCCCCGGCCCGTACGGGACCCCGTTGAGGTTGTGCTTGGCATACAGGGTCAGAGCAACGTGAGTGACAGGGGCAAGGTTACGGCGAGCTGTCTCAGTGGCTTGGGCGGGGACCCTACGACGGCCACGACCTCTGTTCTTGGGCCGCTTCATCCTAACAGGGCGGACGCTGAGGGGATTGCCGAACTGGTCCAGGAGGGGCATACCTCTATCCTACCACCTCTCGTAGAAGTGGGGCCCCCCATTGCTGAGGAGCCCCACCTTTGACTAGGCGGCGAGGAACGCGGAGAACGAACTCGTGAACTCCAGGCGGACGAAGAAGTCCTGCTCCTGGATGAACGACTTCCACATGACCTTGGAACCCACCTTGCGGCCTTGGGCCAGTGGGTTGCTGTAGCTCGCACCGGGCGGGGTGATGAAGGACTGGAGGCTCATACCACTGAGTTCCACGCGACCGAACCCATCCTGACCGAACACCCACGCCAGGAAGGTCTCCGTCCCGCTCGCAGGGGCAGCAGGCGGGGCCGTGGTGACCGTGGATTGGGCCGTGATGGTGTAGGTAGTGGCACCCGCCTGAGCCGAAGCGATTAGGAGAGGAGCCGTGGTGCCCACGTTGCTCATGTACACGTCGTACACGTAGTTCAAGGAGGTAGGGAGGGCCACCGCGATGGAGCCCGTGGGGCCCGTGACCGCGATGTTGGCCGAGTTCTGGGACACCCGACGCTCGTAGTAGGAGCTGGTGTCACGTGCAACCACCACGACTTGGTAGTTACCCGTAGCCAGTGAACCACCACTTGCAGAAGCGGTGACCTGTGACTTGGTAGCCGTGGCAGCAGCAGTATCCGGGGCTGCAACCCCAGCGAAGAACGGCAGGAAGTTACCTCGGGTCCACCGCACGGCACCCCACACACCGATTTCGGCGTACTGGAGCACCTTGACGTTGGCGTAGTTCATGGCGTTCTGGAACGTCTGGTCCGACTTGATGACATCGGACTCACCCTGAGGCGGCATGACGCCACCAAAGAGGCCGGTGTCCCAGTCCGGGGCACCCTTCGCACGGAGGAAGGTGGTGGCCTGCAAGATCAGGCTGGTGTTGATGACGTTACCAGCCACGAGGGTCGGACGAGTAGTAGCCGTGCCAGCGTAGTACACGTTGGTGCCACCCATGAGCATCACGCACATCTCGCGCTCCAGCACTTCGGCCATTGCGAGGGCGGTGCGCTGGATCGCGATGTTGAGAGCAGGGTGCTTCGTGGTGATGAGGCCCACGTCGGTGATGAGAACGACGATGCCCCACTGCTCCACCGTCACGTCCACGTTGTCGATAGCAAGCGCCACGGCATCGGGGGCTACACCCTCAGTGAGGGTGTTACGGGGGAGGGTCAGGCGTCGGTACCTGACTACGCGCAGAGTCTTCCCCATTCGCTTGGGCTGAGTATACTTCTGGGCCCACTGGCCGACCTGGAGCCTGCGCTCAGCCAGCGTATACATCCGCTCGCTGATCCAGACGTTGGGGGCGTCCGTGGAGATCGTACTGAATTGTGTAACGGCGTCTGACACAGGTGTTCTCCTTGAGTGTTGGGTTGTTGAACCCCAGCCCAAGGGTCCCGAGGGACCTGTGGCGGCGTGTGCCGCGTGGCGGGTGCCCCCCGGCAAGTCCGTGGACCCACCTGGGTGGCCTAGTTAGAGTGTCCTACATATGTGCCATTCTGTCAAGTGTTGTGGTGGTGAGTCGTCCCCAACCCTAAGGTTTTTGACGGGGAATACAGCCGGGCTACGCCACCACTCGCTCCCGGCCCGACTCGTCAGAACGCTTTGTCAGCCAGCGACTCGTCCAGCTTCCCCTGTGCTTGGAGGTCGTAGGCGTGGTCCACGGTGATGTGGCGCACTCCCTCACGCGGGAGAGCCCCCCCACCCTCGTCCTGGCCCTCGTTCCGCACCCGGTCCTCGCGGGCCTTCTTCCGCTTGCCCCGGAACTCAGCTACCTTGGCTTCCTGCTCACCCTTGAGATGACGGAAGACTTCAATCCTGGGGAGAGCACGGCCCACGCTGGCATTGCCGAGGGTCCGCTTCTCGATCTCTTCCTTGAAATGGAGTCTCTCTGCCAGATCCTCAGCGTCCTCAATGGTATAGAAGTCCGCCTTGTCAGCAGCCAACGCAGCGAGGAGGTTGGCCCGTCCCGTCGCTTTCTGCACGTACGGGGCAATCACTTCCTCAAGGGCGTCCACCGGCTGAGGCTCGCGCTCGGCAGGCTGGTTGGCGATGGCTTCCCGCACGGCTCCACGCGCGGCTTCGGCAATCTGCTTGCCGAGAGCCTCCGCGTCCAGCACGGGTGCCGGGGCAACTACAGGCTTCTCTTCGTCCGTCTTGACTTCATCAGGCATCTAGAATCCTCCTAATTCAGTATACTACTGAAACGCCGTGTGGGTCACTTGGCCCCGCCGAATACCTTGACCGTCGCTCCCGTCATGTTGATGCCCTGCGCGATCAGCTTGGTGGTCGCGTCGGCGATGACCCCGTTGTCGATGAGCGTCGCGGAGGAGGTCCCGAGGATGTTGATGGATGACGTCACGCACAGATTTTCGGTGCAGGCGGTGTAGTTCACCTCGTAGCAATTCACCAAGCATGCCGGGTCCATACCGTTCGGAAACGGGATGACGCCCTGCGTCTGCACGGACACCAACACGCCGAGTACAGTAACGAGACTCTTGATCCCCTTCATTGAAACCTCCTCTTCTGGTAGGTTAGAACGTGTGCCACTTGCAGTGGCTTCCTGCTTGCACCGTGATTACAGTCGTTCCCGTCTCGTTGGAAAATCGCGGGATAATCGTCCCTGTATTGGAGCCATTACGAACAAAACCTTCAATGTGAGCAACTTGGGCAGCAGTTGTAGCTTGGGTGCCAATGACCTTTGTGTCGAAGGCGGTCCCAATTCCAGAGTGTACAGAGCCGTTGGCAGTAATATGAATGACAGCAGCGTAGAACACCTCAGTCGGAGACGCTGGTCCGTTCATCGCCAACGCCATCCCGACGGCTGCTGATGCTGTCGAATAGCTCAGCACGCA
>ERZ1292637.949-Hain-H14-01um-R3-949-length-13632-cov-4_pt1 | contig 13632 bp, 10 predicted proteins | sample MGYA00564405_ERZ1292637 | MGnify/ENA primary metagenome ERZ1292637 (study PRJEB36523, sample SAMEA6512645) | groundwater metagenome | collected 2019-01-09 | study: AquaDiva: Metagenomics assemblies of 32 groundwater samples | reverse complement strand
AAAATTACTAAAGAGATGTTTGGTGAAGCCGATAAACTCCGGGGGGAATTATCTAAAGGAACTCTTGATTGGAGACAGGCCTGGAATAGGCTTAAATCTCAATTTCCCTCTGTCCCTGATAATCAGATTGATTCGGCGCTTGGCGGCTCGGCCGGATATAATCCCCAGACAGGAGCTTTTGAAAAAGAGAAAGCTACAGGATTTGCGCGAGAAGGCGCGCGCGCGGGAACAGAAGCCAAATATTCTACTCGACCGGTTGGAGACGAAACTAAATTTTATTATGGAAATCAGGAAATTACCCCCGAGCAATATCATGCCGGCACGTCTAAGGCGGAAGGCGCGGTTATTTCTGAACAGACCGGCGAGCAGAAACTGATTAGTGTTCTTGACCAGTATAAAAGCATGGGTTTCAAAAAAGGTGATATTAAAAAACTGCTTAAAGACAAATATGGTAGCGTCCCTGATGTCGCGGCTGATTGGATTGATGAAAATTATTAATACCTATGGCCAATTTATTCCAAAGAATAGGCGGTTTGCTTAAAAAAAAACCGACTACTTCTGAAAATCCGTCCGCAATTCCCGCGCTCCCTGAATTGCCTGCCTTACCGGATAGGCAGGTTTTTCATATTGGAGAGGGTCTCGAGGGATATGAAGAACTTTTGGAAAGCCGTAAGAGGCCTCCTGTGCCATCTTATGAGGAACAGGTTAAAAGTGGCCAAATAAAATCAAAACCCGCCGGGGGACCGACACGGGGATACCTGCCCACTCTTGATAGCCCGCCCGAAGAGATAGGTAAATTTCTTTTTGAAGTAGAAAGTACTGGAGGAACGGATAGACGAAATGAATTTGGGGATGCCGGCAAATACGGCTGGCTGGTTGGTTTTACTAAAGACTCTTATCAGGATATTTTGGCAGGCGCTGAAAGGGGAGAAAAAAGGTATAAAGATTTGTTAAGTAAAATTGATTTGGATACTCCCGAAGGGGCGATTCGGTCGGGCGGGGAATATCTTAAATTCAAAAATTTAGTCCATGACAAAGAGGGAAAGGCCTATGATAAATGGTATGATAATTTGGAAGAAGTTTATGTGAACCGCTACGGCCCGGCGACAGGAAAAGACAGAGCCGCCGCGCGCGCCAATTTTTTGAATAAAGCCAAAGATTATTTTCCACCGAGAACCGAAGAGCAAGGTATTAAGGCCGCGGCCGCCAGAGCACAGTTTGCTCCGAGTCAGGCTGAGATAGCCGAAAGAACTATTAAGAATGTAATCGGGGGAGCATACCCAGAAGAAGCGCATGTCAACTTTAAGATACCTTTTTTTAATAAGAGAATTGAAGCCGCCCCGGCCGGTGGTGTACAACGAGGATTTCAGGAATTTATGGCCGGCCTTATTGAATGGCCAGAAGTTGCCGCTAAAACTATTTATCAGATTGGTACACAGGGCAAAAAATTAACCGACCCTAATGACCCTATCGCTGTCCGGACAGCGATAGATGAATTTAAACAGAATATCGATTCTGACCCCTTTTTTTCCAAACATCCTTATCAGGCGTTTTCTTTAGCCCTTTTTAGCGGCATGGTTGACATACTTCCATTTGCTGGCGCTTTTGAGCGCACGCTTAAAACAAGATTATCTAAATTACCAGAAATTAATCGTGTCGTTGAAGAGGCGCGCATTGCTTTTGGCTTTTCCCCTGATGAGACAATTACTCCTGAATTACTTACCCGACAAAGAAATCGCTTAGCGCACATTACCCACCCTGATACAGGAGGTTCATCCGAGGCTTTTTCTAAAATGCAGAATTATTATGATACCCTTAATAACGCGCTTGAAAAACAAGGTAGTGTTATTACACCTATTTCGCCATCAGATAAAATATATCGTTCTGTTATTGAGACACTTAATAAAGACATTAAAAATTTATTCAAAACTCCAGAGGGGACCCCTTATATTGGGGTTAAGGGACTATTACCTGAACAGGCAGGAACAATTCCGGTCCAGCCGTTTCAACCATATAGACAACCATCGGCAGGTCTTTCTATACGAGAAGTCAAAGCTACTCCGGCCGTAGAACCCTATAAAGAAACCGGTGATTTGACCACCAAAATCCTTCGTGGCACAAAAGGAATGACGGCGGCCGACATAATGAAACAGCATCCTAACATCCTACTCAAACGGGACATCTCTGCCACTGACATCCACGGCAATAAAATCAAAATCCCCGAAGGCGAAGCTCTTACTCCCTACGAACTCAAAGGCAACAAAATCCTCTTACAAGACGGAGAAACATATATCGTAACTAAAAATCAATTCCAAAATATAAAAGGCAACGCTATAAGCGGTGAAGCCAAGCCATTCGCTCCTGAATTGCAGGGATTGGAGGAGAGTGTGAGGGGGGCAAGTAAGTGGAAAGGTGATAGTTTGATAGACAACGGGAATGAGATTGCAACTCTATCAAAAAACTCAGATGGAACTTGGAGTTATACAAGTAATTTTTCAGAAGGTTCAGAAACATTTAAGACACGAGTATTGGCGATGAAAGAAGCAGAGCAGGCGACAACTGGTGTTTATAGTGGAGTAGAAACCAAATTTTCCCAATACCAACTCCCCGGAGGAAAGAACTATACCGAAACAATACACAAAGACCAACGATTTCCAGTAAATCCCGACCCACTTCACTTTGACGATGCGGCGAGTTGGCATAGGGCGAATACGAGAGATTATAAAGGAGATAGAGTATATCATCTTGAGGAAATCCAAAAGAATAAAAATCTTGATGATGTTGTTGGACATCCACTCGGAAAAGGAAAATATGTCAAAGTAGAGATAGAGTCCGCTCTACAAGAAGCCGTAGAACAAGATGCTAAATGGTTTACTTGGACAAACGCCGAACAACAGATAGCGAGGTACAATGTCCCGTTGAAAAAAATTACTTATGCCAAACGAGTGGCGAGTGGTGAAGTTGAAGTTATCGCTGATGGCACAGAGAGAGTTTTAAGCACAGGGGAAGAGAATGAACTTTTGAAATTACTCGGGGATAGAAGCAATGCTCTTGAAAAAGGCATTAACTTAAAAGCAAACCCCATTGAGATAAAAGGCGCGTGGGCGAAAAATCTTTATGGTATGCCCGATAGTCAATACGTTAACAATGTTACGAAAAACATTGTGGAAGATGTTACGGGCGGAAAAGTAGAAACTATGGATATGGGGTTGCCGATAGAAGCAAAAGCTGATGCGTGGAGAATGTTTAGAAGAGGACAAGCAATTGACAGAATTATGCCATCAGACCTAAAGGTTGGAGAAGAGATTTTTAGAAATCCGACAGCAAATGTAGAATTATACATCATCACCGACATCCTCGGAGATGGGAAGTTTAAGGCGGTGCCGAAAATAGATATTGATAAAAAAGTTAGTTCAATTCTTAAAACAGAGGGATATGAAAGAGGGACTCCACAGTATGATAGAATTAGACAAGAAACATTTAATGATTTAATTGAAAGTATGAGTAATGATGGGGAAATCTTTGACATCTCCACCAAAACCACCACCCAGCAAGGAATAAAACTAACAGATGAAATCAAAGCCAAGATACGGGGAGAAGCACCTGATATTAAGACGAGTGGAGGACAGTTTGAATCATTTTTTAAAGCTAAACCAAAAAAATACAGTTTCAAATTTACAAAACAAGAAGCCCAAAATAAAATTAGAGAATTAACTGGTATCAACATCGAGACGGAGGTCGCCAAAAGACTACCTTATAATGCTTTAGGGCGATTTTTTGGCGATTGGGTACTTCTCCTTGAACGCGCCGGCAAGGTATCTGAGTTCGCCGCCGGCCACGAAAGTTGGCATCTTATTCGTTATCTCAATAATTTTGACGAGATGATATCTCTTGAAAAAAGTATCTTAAAAGATTTCAGAGGCAAGATTAATAAATTAAAATCTAAATATCAAAATGCCTCTGATATGGAATTGGCCGAAGAAGTCTTGGCCAATGAATGGGCGCGGTATAATATGACTGGTAAAACTTTGGGCGAAAAATTCCGGATATTTTTTGATAAATTAAAACAAAAACTTGAGCTTATTTGGAAAAATCGGACTGATATTCTAAAATATTTTGAAAAATTAAAATCACAGGCCGGCGGAGTCAAGCCCAAAATAAGTCTCAAAGGAATAGGCAAACCGCGCTCTTTCATTGACGACTACAAATACACTGACGATGAGATAAAGGCAATGCAGGAGTCTATTAAAAAAGAAGTAAGGGGTGAAACTATCCCGATGATTTTTGAAAATGACAATATTTCAAGTAATTATGATAAATTTATCAGTATTATAAAACGACTAAATAAATTTCATAAACTTCGTGAGGAAATTTCCGCCGGAGATAGTATGACTTTTAAGAAAATTGCTAAAGATAAAGGGCTACTTGATCCGGTCCGTGAGGATATTTTCTGGAGTAAAGACCAAACTGATGACGAGATATTTGATATATTCCGAGATAGGATCATGAAGGAAAATCCCGAAATGCTTGTTACCAAAAAAGTTGCGGAAAATCTTAATCTGGCAGAAAAACCCGGGCATAAAGCCTCCGGTGTCATTCGCAGTACTAAAGAATATCAAGCCATTCCTGATTCTCTTAAGGATAAAATTACGGCTTTTTTTCGCCCCTCTCGCCATAGAAATTCGCGCGCTTTTTCTTTACTTGGAAATAAGGACACGACTGTTCCTCTATTTTCTAAAATATACGATGATTGGGTAAAACAGGGAGTCACTAAAATAGTAGAGCCATACGCCGGTGCATTCACTCTGGGGACACATTCCCTCAGGGATTCTATCAAATCCGGATTGTCAGAATACCATGCCAATATTTTTGACAGAGAGAAATATCTTATTGTTAAAGCAATCCAGGATGGGAAAATTGGCGAAGTAAAATCTCTGGCTGAAAAATCCCTCCGGACTATCAGCAATAAAATAATGGAAAAAGCTAAATCAGATGCTAAAGTCCAGGAAATCTTTAATGATTTTTTCCGTGTCCATCCCGACAGTTTTATCGGTTCTAACAAATGGTATTCATTCATGCGTGAACATGATATTGGGAAGAATGTCACTGTCTACAAAGATGATTACAACCGATTTCGCAAAATATTTCAGGATGCAATTGATGAATTTTACAAAGCTCCGGTCAATGATCTTGAGTCGGCCATTATTAATTCTATTATTAAACGAACCGGTGTTTTTGGTGGAAAAGGTCAGGCTATTCTTAATATCAATGGGTTTGTCCCAACAGAAAATAAAATCAACGCTAAATATGGAATGCTCCACGCTTTTGACGATATTGCGGAGACTTTTAAATTCGCTAAAGAGCATGGTACTGATATAAAACTTTACAATGAGGACGGCGCCGAGATGGTCCGGAGAATTAAAATGGATTCCAAAACTGGAGTATATTTTGACCCGCCGTATGTCCTATCCTCAAAAACTTATAAAGACCAGGTCAATGACCAAGAGATGGCTATATTGGAGAAATTTACTTCGGGCGAATCTTTTGTCCAACAACACAAAATTGCTTTTGACGCGCAACAATCCGGGGCGCGGATTGCTCTCACCAATGATGTTGAGACCGAATATATAAATTCAGTTACCCAAAAACTTAAAGAGCCTAAAATTTTTGCCTATAAAGAGGGCGTTACTCCCACCTCTCTTATTGTGGATGATATCACCTCCCAATCTGTCAGCGATTTTCTGGCCAATACTTCCGTGGTCCAAGCCGGAGAGAGATTTGAGATCGCCCGCATAAAAGAATTGCAGGCCGAAAAAATGTTATCCCAAAATACAGTCGCCGGTATCAGACACGCTCTGGGCATATCCGAGCTTAAAAATGCTACTTCCGAACAATTGGATAAAATGATCGATATTTTAAGTGGATTAGAGGAGGGGGATTCGCTTCTCACCCCTCTCCAACGTGAAGGATTGTCCACTCTTATTGAATATGGCCAATTCAAAAATCCAAATATAATAACAAAACGAGAAGTCATCGAGAAATTCGGCGAAAAAACTGATATTCTACAAGGACGAGTCAGCAAAAGAATTGCCACAGAATTATTCCCGACTGTTGATGTCGTAGAGGGACATCCTATTCTCCATCGGGAAGTGGGGCGGGCGGACGCGGCAATGCGCGCGGCCCAAAAAAACGAGAAGCATCGAGCGCAGAAAATTGATGATATGATGACGGCGGCCGAAAAGTCGGAGAATATCCCTAATCATAATATCAATCGCAAGATATTTAAGGCGATGAGCGGGGCCGATATTAAACTCACTCGCGAACAGGCCGATGTAGTCGCTTATCTCAAAAACTTTTTCAAAGAAGCCAAACTTGATTTGCAACTTCAAAAATCAAGACGATACTATATTCCCCATATTGAACAGGAACTCATGGAAAAAATCAATGATATCGGAATTATTGAGACGCTTAAATCTTATCTCAAGCCCAAAGAAACCGATTTGCCTTTGGACATTATGCTTGCTCTTGATAATATAATCGGATCAGAAAAATTTTTCCGATTTGCCCTTGAACGCCGGGGCGGACTTCGCCCCACAATGAATATTCGCAAGATAGTTTCTGAATATTCCCGTGTTTATGAGACCAAAATTGCTCTGGATAAAATATTACCGGAAGCGCAGGCGGTTCAGCAATTGCTTCTCCAGAAAAAGACGGCCGTTTGGTTCCGTAAATATCTGCAGAATCTCAAGGGGCGCGGGCTTGATTCCAATTTTCGCAATGGTCCGTCTGGTTGGGTCGTTAGAACATTTGACCGGGTAGTCGATATAAATTACGCGCGTTTATTAGGATTGAATTATAAATCGGCTCTTAAAAATATCATTGGAGGAGAAGTCAATAGTTTTGTTTATCAAGGATTTTTTAAATATCTCACTGGGAAAAAACGTTTATTTGGCAACCCTAAAATTTCCTATAAAATAATTACCGAATCTGGTTTATTGGACGGAAGTTACGTCGATTTCATAAAAACTTCTCTAATCAACAAGGGAATTAAAGCCGGAAACCATTTGCTCTACGGCGGGATGGAATTGGCCGAATATGAGATTCGAGGATCATACTTTTTGGGCGAGCTTACTGATGGTGAATGGGAGTCGGCGCTTCGCGGTAAACTTGTTTTATCCGACAAGCGTTTCCGAGAAATTTTAGATGGGATTGCCATCACCCAGGGAATTTACACTAAAATTGATTCCCCTCTTTTTGTCCAAACTTGGTATGGCCGGGCCGCGATCCAGATGGGGCGATGGAGAATTACTAACGCTATGTTGGCCCGGCGAATTGCCAATAGCGCCGCGCGGGATATTAAAGCCGGCGATTATAAAACAGACAATGTCATGCGGCTTTTGAAAATGCTTATTACCGCCGGAATTTTTACCTATCTTAGTTTTGAGCTTGGCAAAAGAGGATATGAGACTGCTAAAAAAATTGCTGTATCTGGCACCGAGTTAATCAAAAATATTTACGACATTGTCTCGCTAAAAATGATTTATGAGGCGGTTACAAACAATCCCTCGATAGATATTCTGGGTAATTTTGTCTTTAGTATTGATGAGCTTGTTTATTATATCGGCCTTGGCGAGAAACCTTATAAAATTGAAATTAAAAAAGGGCTAGAGGACACCTATGTTTCTGCTCTTAAAATGTTTGAGGATGATAAGGTCAGCGGAAAAAGTGGACTCCCTAAACTCCCCGAATTACCAGAACTTCCTGACTTACCCGGCTTATAATTTGACAAATTTTTCCCCAAATATTATACTGATGGCGATTCATCTGCAATGGTGATGATTGACGGTTCGCTTGGTCCCGGCTCGGCTTCTCGGTCAATGGGATAACGCAAGCCCCTAAAAGCCCTACTGTATGGTAATCGGAGGGCTTTTTTAATTGTGGATAAACTATTTGACTTAATCTGACATTTGTATTATTATGCAGATGTGGGCGGCCGCGCGCGGCCAAAGGTTGAACTCACTATTACTCACTTAAAAAATAAAATTATGAAAAATGCAATAATAATAAAAGATAATTATGAACTCTCATCGGTTAAACAGATGACAGAAATGTCAACAATACTTAAAGAACATATAATAAAACAAAAACTGTACACAAACATACAGGGGAAAAATTATGTGCACACCGATGGTTGGCAATTTGCTGGCGGTTTGATGGGGCTATATCCACGCATGGTCAAAGTAGAAAATTTATCAAATGATAAGGAAATAAAATGGATGGCAGAAGTAGAAATTATCCGTATTTCTGACGATAAAGTAGTGGGCGGTGGATTCGCGATTTGCTCAAACAAAGAGGGAAAGAAGGCAAAATTTGATGAATACGCAATCCTTTCTATGGCTCAAACCCGCTGTGTGGGCAAGGCATATAGAAATTTAGTGGGATGGGTAATCAAGACAGCCGGTTATGAAAGTACCCCGAGCGAAGAAATGACTGGTAAACAATTTACCTCGCCATCCGCGCCCCGGACCGCTCCGGCGCCAGCTCCAAAACAAGCTAAACCCACTTCTATGGCTACCAAAAATAAACAAACATTAGAATGCCACGAATGCGCGGCAATTATTACTAAACCGGTTCACGATTTCTCCAAGAGAATGTACAAAAAATCTTTATGTCGGGATTGTCAGCCTAATAAAAAATAATATGAGTGATAAAATACACCAACTATACGGAGGAAAAATAGAAATTAAATTCCTTGAAAGCAACCACAGCTATTGGACAACATTTTTGTCTGAATTAAAAAAAGATGGGACAGCCAAATTAAGGCGACTTACTGGGGTGACATCTTTTATCGGGATTATTGATAAGCCGGCACTCATTCCTTGGGCTGTAAACACGACAGTGAAATATATCCGCGAACATTTGGATGAATTAAAAAAAGAGCCCAAAGAAATTCTAAAAGCGGCCCGCGAAGAATCTGATAAACAGAGGGATATTTCGGCTGAAATCGGCAAAGCAATCCATGCCTGGGTGGAAAAACACATTAACGGTCAAGAACCAGAGATGCCGGAGGACGAAAAAGTCCTGCAAGGAGTCGTTAATTTTTTGGACTGGATAGCACATCGCAAAGTTGAATTTGTAGCGTCAGAGCAAATTGTCTATAGCAAAGAACACGATTTTGTGGGAACACTCGATATTTTGGCAAAGGTAGATAAAAAATTATGTCTAATTGATATTAAAACAGGAAACGGAATATATGCTGAAGCCAAAATGCAGACGGCGGCCTATCGCAAAGCCTGGGAAGAAGAGTGCGGAAAAAAACTCTCGGGACGATGGATTTGGCGAATTAGCAAGGAAACTGAAGAGCAGTACATTGGCCGCATGCAAGAGAAAGAAAAAACAGATTTTGATCCATTTCAAGCATTTGAGGCCGTATATTTAGATAATGATTCAACCACCCAAGAAAGAGATTATGACGGTTTCTTGGCCGCGCAAAAATTATATAGATGGAAAGCCGGAGCGGAGAAAGAATTAAGAACCTAAAAATATGAAAACAGCTTATACAATTTTAGGATTATCCCCCGAAGAATGGCGTAAGGCGTTTTATGGAGGCAGAATATCTGAAACAATAGACGCTGTGGCCGCACAGGATGCCCCCAGCGCGGCGGAATTGACCAAGTTGAATGAATACCTATCTACGCTTAAAAACGAACGTGAAGGGCTTAAAAAAGGCCTGGAAAAGTATCGTCAAACGGATCGGGTTAATTTGCCTAGTCCGACCGAACTGATGGCGATTGATAAAAACAAAGCGGCTGAAATCAAAGAATGGGAAAAGAACCGGGAAACCGACTATCACCGCGCGCGCCAGATATTCGAATCGGCAAAGCAGGCCAAGCCCAATACGCATCGGGAACAATGGATAAATTGGGCGATGGAACTCGCCACGCTACAATACCATCTCGATATGTACCGAGTATGGAAAGACCAGCAATACCGTGCGCGACTTGTAAACATAATCGATGACTTCGGGGCTTCCCGGGCCGAGGCGGAAGAGCGGGCAAAACTTACCCCTGAATATCGCGACTACAAAAATGCAGTGTTATTTCGAGAACTCACAGAAGAAGTTATAATGCTGTGTAAAAAATATTATTCCATATGAAAAATCATCCTGGTAATCCCTGCGATTTCTCACGGAACCCCTGTGGTTGGGCTAAATTTGGCTTCTGCGTGGCCGCAACCCTCTTATTGGTACAAACTGCCCTGCTTTGGTTTAAGCCCGTTCATATTGCAATTAAATGGCTTATTAATTTATTTTAATCTTTAATCTATGGCTCAAAGACGAATGTTTAGCCCGGATATTGTATGTTCTGATGCATTTTTAGATATGCCACCCTCTACCCAGGCACTCTACTTTCACCTAGCAGTGCGGGCAGATGACGACGGCTTCGTCAATCCAAAAATGATAATGCGACTCATCGGTTCTCCCGATGATGATTTGAAGGTTTTATTGGCCAAGCGTTTTGTACTGAAATTTGAAAGTGGAGTAGTGGTGATTAAGCACTGGCTCATTCACAATTTAATCCGAGCTGATTTATACAAAGAAACGCTTTACCTAGAGGAAAAAAATATCATTGGTGTCAAGGACAACGGTGCCTATACGGAGCTACGGGACGGGGTATCGCCTCTTAAAAAAATCGAGGCTCCGGAGTGGTTAAAAAGACGTCGTGGAGAATCGCGTACCGCAGACGTACCGTTTGCGGTACCTAGGTTAGGTAAGGTTAGGTTAGGTAAGGTTAATATTGGTAAAAATCCTCCTATAAAAAAACAAAAACCTGTTGATGAATTGTGGATAATGGGGATAAATCCATTTTTAGGTAAGTATGCTCCGTCATTGATTAATGAATTTACCGATTATTGGCGACAAAAAAATACTGGTGGAATAAAGGAACTATGGCAAACTAAAAAAGTCTTTGATTTCGGTCGCCGCCTTTCAACTTGGAAAAGAAACCAAGAAAAATGGCAGTTTGAAAATGAGCAAAGAAAAAATGTTCCACGTGAGACATCCGGGACCAAGCGCAAGGAGGCCACCACAAATGGCCCGGAAAAAATAAATTTTAATTAAAATTTATGGAAAAACAATCACAGGCCGCGCGGCTTTTTCAACTCCTCTCTGATTATCGGGAACATTCGACCATAGAAATTTTAGAAAAAATTTATGGAGGAGAGCATTTGGGCTTGGCCCGGATCGGCGCCCGGGTGTACGATATCAAGAAAAAATATAAGGCTATCATCACCAGCCGGCGGGATACCCTCCGGCCGACCATCTGCTGGTACCGAATGAAACCTCTCTCTTCCAATTCAATGGCCGTTAATATCATCAATGAGGAGAGCCGAAAAATGCGCGAGGCGAGAGACCAAAAAAATCAAAATGTTCAGTTAGGTTTTTTATGATACTTAATTCATTCAAAGAAAAAATAAATACGGTGGTGAATGGAGACAGCTTGGCTGTTCTCAAAACCTTTCCAGACGAATGTGTGGACTCCGTAATCACTTCACCACCGTATTGGGCGCTTCGCGATTATGGCGTTGCCGGACAGCTCGGTCTTGAGCCAATATTTGATTGTGGAATAAAAGAAAATAATCTAATGAAATTAAAAGAAGGATTAACAAAAGAACAATTAAAAGAAATCTACAAATATTTTGATTTAGAAATCCCAGTATGAATATTTTTATGGCATTTTTTACAAAGAGTTAAGCCATTGCTCACTACAAATCTTAATTTAGGATAAGTGGCAAAATATTTTATATGATGTGCTTCAATCCAACATTTAGAATTACCACATTTTTGACAAATATATTTATCTCTTATAAAGACCTTTTTTCGCCATATTCTATATTTATTACTTTTCCAAATTTTTATTCTAAAAGGAGTGATACCGCCTTTCCAATTATTGCTTCTATTCCCTTTTTTAGAACAAGAACAACAATAAATTGAACGATAATTTATTTCCTTTTTACATTCTTTACATTTATGATTTATACATTTTCCTTGATAGTTCCAATGATTTTTACCAGAACCAGTAGATTTTCCAATTCTTGATTTAGAAATTTTATTTTTAGCCGTTTTAGAATGTTTTTTATTAAAAAAGGGATTTAATTTACCAAATTTACCACAAGAACGAGAACAGTATTTATTACCCCTTCCTTCATAATATTTACCACATTCTTTACAAAATTGTTTATATATTTTAGCCATATACTTATATTATAACAATATAAAAAAGAAAGTTCAAGACCTATATGACCATAATTGAAAAAAAAGACAATATACCATCACATTTATTAGAATATTTTGAACCATTACAGAAAAGATGTGAAAAATGTTATATTTGCAAACTCTGCGATATTTTTGATGAAGTGAAACGGGTACTGAAACCGACTGGAACGGTTTTTGTGAATTTAGGCGACAGCTACTCCAATAGTGGTAAAGGCGGAGATAGTGAGAGAAAATATGCTAAACGACACACACAATTTGGAAAAATATCAGATATTCGCCGGCACGGGAAACCGACACGAGTTAAAGATTTACCCGCAAAATCTTTATGTAATATCCCGGCCAGATTTAGTATTGAAATGCAAAATCGTGGCTGGATACTTCGTAATACGATTATTTGGAAGAAAAATAATTGTATGCCATCAAGTGTTAAGGATAGGTTTACCGTGGATTATGAGTTTGTTTATTTTTTCGTAAAATCCCAAAAATATTATTTTGAACAACAATATGAACCCTATGTTAAAAATTCCGATATGGCGTATAGAAAAAAAATAAGAGCTGGTCGCAAGTATGGAGTAAAAAGACCATACAAGGACAACCAACCTTTATCACACGCAAAAGTAGAGGCGGTAGTTAATCCCAATGGAAAGAACAAACGCTGTGTCTGGACAATCAATACCAAACCATTCAAGGGAGCTCATTTTGCTGTTTATCCAGAAGCTCTTGTAGAGCCAATGATAAAAGCTGGCTGTCCACTCGGTGGTGTTATCCTTGATCCATTCATAGGCGCCGGCACGACTGGCTTGGTGGCCCGGAAGTTAGGACGAAATTTCATCGGAATTGAACTTAATCCTAAATATGTAAAAATCGCGGAAGATAGATTAAAACAACAAACTTTACTATGAAAACCGAAAAATAGTTATCCCCAGTTTATTTGATTCAATCTGACATTTGTATTATTATTAAATTAAGTTTGATTTTGGGATTAGGCTCCTCTCAATCATTCCGCCGTATTAGGGGATAGTTGGTACAAAAGCATGGACTGACTATCCCCGCCAATCGGCTCTGTGGCTTCAAATTCTCTTATTACAGGCGATTTGAGGGGAAAGAGGTGCCAGGGTGGCTCTCATTCAAAAAAAACTTTATAATCAATAATTTATGAAACTAACAATTTATCAATATGCCGGCTTGCTCGGACAAACGCACAGCGCGGTTTTGGTCCGGATTACCCGGGCCGTAAAATTATACAAACAAAAAGGGATAATTACCGATCCGATAATCGCCTGGTGTAATTATCATCCTGAAAAAAGAAAGAAAGATGGACGCTGGTTGCTGAATATCCCTAAATACGAAATTGAATA
>ERZ1292637.946-Hain-H14-01um-R3-946-length-13657-cov-8_pt1 | contig 13657 bp, 18 predicted proteins | sample MGYA00564405_ERZ1292637 | MGnify/ENA primary metagenome ERZ1292637 (study PRJEB36523, sample SAMEA6512645) | groundwater metagenome | collected 2019-01-09 | study: AquaDiva: Metagenomics assemblies of 32 groundwater samples | reverse complement strand
GTCACCGGCTGGAACCTGCGGCATCGCCCGAAGGTCAGTGTCGCCTTCATGCCTATGTCCTCCGCATCCGGTTCCGCGCTGAACCACTCACCCCCTACTAACTTCGGCGACTCCATGCTGAGGAACCGCATTGGCTCGCAGAACCCGTACACTGTACCCGTCGCCCATGCTGCCAAGTTATCGTTGGCACTATTCGGGGTCCGCCCGGTGACTACTACTACGTTCCAGTTCATATGCAGCAGTCGCCGCAGGCGGTCGGCTTTGGCATAGAACCCTTGTCTCTCTCCCAGCGGAACGCGCGCTATGTTCCGCGCTAACTGCTGGTCCCCAACACGGTCTAGTGGCACGGTCACGCGCATTGTAAGTGTCACCGAGAACTCGTACCACTCATTTAGCTGGTTGTCGGCGTCCGAGCGTATCATCCCGTCGTGTACAGCTGCGAAGAAGTTTCCACATCGAGGTGGTGGTTGGCCACTGTCCATAATCTCGCAACTGGCCTCGTCATAGTTGATACCGGCCTTGCGGATGTTGTCGCGCACACTGTAAAGTAGTGCGTCTATCACTGCTTACTTACCACCTTGTCCAACCTACGTACCGCTGTGTTGATGGATACCCCCAACTCATTGCACACACCCACCAGCATATAGTACGCCGAGATTGGGTCACACCTTGCTGTCACCTTCATCGGGCACCCGGCGAACCCCTTGAGGGACGATGGTATCAGTGACTCTAGGAACCGCGCCCTCCGCTGGTCACTACCAAGGCGCTGGAGGAGGATCATTACCTCCTTACGGTTGTCGAGACCATCGAAGGTCTCAAGCTCGGTCTTCACATTACCATCCCAGCACTGAGTCGATCCCATCCGCGCTGTGATGCTGCCTTCTGGGCTGACTCTTCGGAGTACCCTGCCTCAATTAGTAGCCTGTGGAGCTGCTCCATCGTTAGCTGCCCACAGTATTCGGGGTTGTTTATCAGCTCCCAAGCCTGCACCTTCATCATCGTCGTCTGGAGAACCCGCTCATCGAAGTCGGTCAACTCTCCTCCGTCGAAAAGCGCAGTGCCGAGGCCCCCTCCGAAATATCTGGCGAGGCGAGCCTTTCCCGTGATCTTGGTTGAAAAAAAACGACCAACTCATCGTACTGCTCGCGCAGGCGCGCTATGAAGTCGAGCGCTTCGGCAGTGGTAATCTTGCTTGGGCGATTGATACACCGCTCTGCCGCCATAGCTTCAGTCAGTGGGTTAGGCTCGTTACCACTTATCTTCTCGGCAAATCCTACAGCGGCAAGATGGTACGCCGCCATGTCGGTAGAGAGGATCGGACCGGTGCCATCCTCTTGGCGGAAGCTCGCGTCTGTGGTGATCCACTCTTGGAAGGCCACTACCACATCCACCTCGAATACGGGTCCGTCCTCACCGAAGGCAAACTTCTTCAGTCCCTTCCTTCCTACTCTGATGACGCCGTTGTTCTCGCTCATGGTCCATCCCTCATCTCGTTGTAGAACGCTTCACATCGTACATTTGTGTCATATAGTGTTATATACAATCGGCTGACACGCCTATTATGTACCCGCTCGAATGTATCAACACCATGAAGGAGTAATAGTGCAGCCCGTCCTGGGCGCATACTGCCTTCTATCCGTATCTCTTCAAAAGTTCTAACTTCCTCTAATTCTTCGGGGTGCCCATCATCTTCCTCCCTCATTTTGTGCCTTTCTTTAGGCTATAATCAGTTGTACTGCAATGTCTACTAACCCCTGCCGACCTTGTTCGGCAATGTCGAGCCACCACGACGAGGGCCACCTGCGGGGTTCCGGCCACAGTCGTCGCTGCGGTAGGCGACCTGGTATACCCTTATGGTGTTTTCCAGCCCACCTGCGGTTAGTACCAACAATAACTTCCCCCGGTCCCACGCGGAACACTTGTCCAGAGGACTTGGAGCCTGGTTCCAAAGTGCTAAGAAGTAGGCCGGTACTATTCAGTATTTTCACCTTGGCGTTGCCATATTGGGCCATCAGAGTCGTGGCACCCTCACTCTTGAGAATTACCCATGCTCGTGCTGCAGCGTGCCCCTTGTTCCCTTTGAACATAGCCAATCCTTGGCCGTATACCTCCCACCAACGGTCGTTCTGCTTTCTGGTCAGAGCATAGGATGGAGTGTATCCAGCGCGTATTCTTGCTTTAGGTATCCAAGGCATCTCCTTAGCTCTGCTGAATACCCGCGACTCCTTCGTATCACCCGGCTTCTTTCTGTGGCGGCGACTGTATGCGATGGTTGCTGGCTTCAGTGGAAGCCAGCTATCTCCCGCCTCGTCTGTCCCACCAAGCGACTTAACAATAAATGCACGGCTAATACGCCCCAGCGCCGCCATCCCGCAGCAGACCATCATTGCGTTGGCCGTGGCTCCACCCGCTCGCGCCTCCTGTGGTATGCGCGATATCGCACTGCGGACGGCGGCGCGCGTTGCCCGGACGTAGATGGTCTGAATCATAAGCCGCTCAACTTACAATGGCCCGGAGTGCAGCACCCTTCTCCGCGTTGGGACGCCCCATCTCCTCTTGGAAGTCTTTCTCCATCTCCGCCAGCAATTCTGCCATGCCGATGTTCAAGAAGAAGTCGGGGTCCGCTTGCGCGTAGAAAGCATCCATCACACCCCAGACCTTGAAGGTGCCGTCCTTCCAAATTGTGACAGCGTGCTTGGCTGGGTCGGGATTCATGATTCTACCTTAGATGGTGTTCTGCGTCACCGCTTGCCCTTCGGCGGTCTACCAGTTTGTAGTGACTGGCCCGTCTTCGACTGCGCGATGCGTGCCGCCCTCCCCTTGCTCATGCCTTGGCGGAGGAGCACCTGGTACACCTTATGAACCTTCGATCCTGTTGGCATACGTCACCTTGGATTCTGCAATTTGTACAGTATGGTCGCACTCATCAGTGGCACCGTGCCCGCCACAGAACTGCTCCCGCCAGTCAGTGCCGAGAACCCGGTGAACCGCACACGCCCTCCCAGCGGCACAGCGTTCGATCCGTTGGCCTGCGTGGTCGGTGCGCTGCCACCCAACCGTAGGGGTCCAAAAGCATTGTTCATGGCACCGACTCCGCCGCCGCACAGCACGAAGGTGGCGCTGCCGTCCGTAATACCTGTCCTGCACCATGCCACATCAACCCACACTCCGTCGCCGAGGTCAGTCTGCAAGAACACAAAGGTGTTGTTTCCGGTGATGTGTCCGTTGACCGAGAGCTTGACCACTGCAACAATGGTCTGCCCCTCTACCACTGGGATGATAGCGGGAGTGATTAGCGCGTCGCCGAGTGTCGCCTCTGGTGGGGTGATCGGGACCGCTGTGCAGTAAGTGATCCCCTCGGTCGGTGCGGTTGGAACTATATTCGCCGGCATCGGATTTCCCGTGTACCGTGCCGCCTATGGGAATGTCCCTAGAATCGCCTAGGATGGCCGTAGCCGCGTTTTCATGGACACAGACGGAACGGATTCCCATCCGACGAACACGGGCGATTCTAGGGGCATCCTGTGCGATTCTAGGACATATGCATACCCGTATATACAGCGGCTATAATGCACTCGCTCTCGCATTGATGACGGTGCTGACGTTGCCAAGGTTGCGAATCTGGATGACCAGTGCGTTACCTGGAGTACCCTGGACTCCAACGTTGCCTTGTGCGTCCTCCGGCAGGTTGATCTTCTGCACCGAGCCGACGCTGCCGACCGGTGTGGTCAGGAAGCAACTGTAGAGTGGTACGCCGGTTCCGACTGCTCCATCCCATATGCGCAGCTGTGGGTTGCCACCCTGCCCTGGTCCCACCATTGCTACTTCAAGGAAGGTCAGGTTGAGAGTGCGGTTGGTCTGACCAGGGATAGTCATCGTGTTAAGGTCGGCGGCGGTGGAGGTGGTAGAAGGGAATAGGGTAGCACTCAGGTTGACCCCACTCTGCCCTACCAAATATGCCTCTTGGTAGGAACTGTCGACCGATGCCGCCAGTATGACGGTGGCTGGGCCAGCTCCGCTTGTCATCTGTGCGCGGATGAATTGATAGTTTTGGACGTTCACCTCGTAGTCGCCGGCGGCGGTGGCTTCAGTCACTCCGCTAGCCGGTGGTGTAGCCGATGGGTAAGCCCCCACGGTCAGCGGGTTGAACGTCAAGCCGTCTAGGGAGCCGGTGAACTTGATCGTCGGCGTGCCGGTGACGGTTATGATCCTGATGCCAACCTTCGCCTGTCCGGCGCACCAGATCGTCACCTCTTGGTTGACAGCATTCAAGACCTTTGTTACTTTGGTCGCGCCGCTTGATACATTCGTGAGAGCCATTGCCGTGATCCCCTTGAGGATTAGTACCCGAGTATGACAGCTGAGTTCCAGTCGATGAACTGGTTGTACGCCGTCGGTGTCTGCTCACTGATGTTCGGTTGCACCCGCGCCCGCATTCCGTCGTATCCGGGGTTGACGATTACGTTCGTCACCGTCGGCCAGTCTACACCGCGCGTGCCGATGTCTTCGATAGAGAGCTGCCCGCACTGCACCATGCGCATCTCTTCGATGGCCTCTTCATAGCTCGCCTGGATCGACTTCGGGCACCCCTGCGCCCGGCGTGTGCATAGGAACTTCGCGGCGGCGGTCGTGGCCCAGTCGAGCACCGTGCCAGACAATCTCAGCTGGCTATCGTCGTATCTCTGGTTGCAGTACAGCTTGACCTTGCTGGTACCTTTACGGGTTCCGACTGCCAACCTTGCACCGGTCGCAGCGTTCACGCCGCTGTCGCGCGCTTGAGCACCTGCGTTAATTGCCGTGGTGAGCGCCGTAACCGAGATAGATGTTGCGTTGGCTGCCGCTGCGGCCGTCAACTTCGCAGTCACCGGAGCACTCATTCCCGCTAGGTCAAACACCAACTCCGCTCCCCTGAGCAATGCCACCGGCAGCGCTAGCACTGATATGCTTGTTGCGTCCACTGCCGCTGCTGCCGATGTCTCGATGATCTGCCCGGTGGCAAGGTTGTGGTCGTCCTCGCGCAGGTCAACCCCCTCGACGGAGAGGAGGTCCCACACGTCTTGCGGGGTGCAGAACAGGGTTGACAGTATAATCGGCATGGTCAGCGCTTCGTGTTGTCCCTGAGTTCCCCAAGTGCTTGCCTGATCTCTGCCATGTTCTTGTCGTCCTGCTCGGCGTGTGCTCGCAGCGCGGAGGCTATCGGTTCGGTGTGCGTCTTGACTATAGCCTCGATCCTGTTCTCCAGTTTGCCGTTCATCTGCTCGATTAGTACATCAGCTTTCTCCGATGCTTGGTTTGCTGCACTCGCTGCTACCACCGCATTCTGTGTAGCAGCGGTTGTCCCGGCCATTGTCAACACGGTGTTGGCTTCGATCTTTCGGTCATTCTCCCTCAGCTTGATCCACAGCGTCACGACGCCGCATATCAGTGTTACTATCGTCACGAGTCCCGTGACGACGGTGGCAATTGCGGCATCCGACAAGGATCACCTCCTGTCCTTGGTTAGAATTTGATCCAACGTCAGAATCCCGCCACGGTCGGGAAAGCTATGGCCTTCGGCACGTATAGCAAAGGGATCATATTCATCAGCGCGATCAACTCAATGCAACTCGGTTGAGTCACCCATTCTTTCCAAAACGTATAGCCGCGCTTCAGCACCATCGGCTGCCCAGCGTTCTCCGAGATGTATTCCGCTCCGTGATACATCTCGCACCAGTCCGGCGATGGGTCCGGTGCGATAATCACTGTGTTGTCCGGGCACACCTTCACCGTCGTGGTGCCGGATGAGCTGGACCATGTTGGGTCAATGTCGCCGCCAGTCACCAGCACGTCGTCAGCGATGTGCCACTGCACCCAGGGAATACCGCGCAGCTCCGCAGCGAACTCCGGCTGCGGCATCCCGTCCATCGCCATCTCTGGCACGCGATCATAGGTCGCAAATGGCTGGTTGGCGCTACCTGCGGTATTGCGTACCTCCGTATTGAGGAGGATGTTGTACCACATGATCGAGTTCATCCAGAAGTGCTTCGGCTGGTACCCACTGAGCTGGGTCATCGCCGCCTGAATCTGCAGGCAGTTCTTGATGAGTGGCGCGCCGGCGTTCTGCCATCCGATTAGGATGATGTTTCCGGTGCCGAGGAGGTTGAGCTGGTTCTTGTTGCCGGCAGGCAGCTGGAATGGTATCTGCACGCCGATGGCAGGAGAGACCGGCGCACCGATGACCGGCAACAGGTTGTCACCACTGAGCTGGAAGTACAGGTTGTCTTGGAACATGCCTGTGGTCATCAGCTCGATGGTGTTATTGTACTTCTCGGCGAGGTGGACGGTCTGACGTGCGATGTAGGACTGCCCGCCGGTGTCAATCTGGCTGTTGGGTCCGATGATTGGGGACAGGTTGCCAAGGAACTCACCAAGCAACCGCACCTTCTCATGGAACCTTGCACAGGACACCCGCACGTCGCCGACGGGGTTGACGGCGACCGAGGCCGGTCCGGTGCCCGGTGCCCGGCCCTTGCCTACTACACGCGTCACGTCGTCGAGCCTAAATGCGGCGAAGCGCGTGTCGCCGTATCGAGCACTCGGTCCCTCAAGCGAGACGTTATCTGGATTGAATCGGTTCGGCTGGAAGCCGACCCAGCGACCCAGGCGCCCTTGAAACTTCCTGATCCTGCTCACAGCTTTTAGGATCACCTGCGGCGTTAATAGGCTATGGAGACTGACCGTCATCTGCATATCTCCTTACAGTGGCGTGTAGGTGAATCTTTTCCACCAGCGCCAAGAACTCGCTCTTGGTAAGTCCGCTCTTGGCCATGTTGGCTTGCCAAGATACGGGTTCTACATTCTCAGGATCGTACCTCTTCTCTGGAAACCTACTGACTGGGTCAATGTGGTCAAATGAGAGGTTTTCCCCTATGACTAACATCTCGCCAGTGTACGGGCACCTCCAATTGCAGGCATCCAGTTTATCTACCAGCACCTTCCAGTGCTTGATCGACCCAAGAACCCGATTCGCCAAGGTCTTAAGCCAGCAGACCTTACAGTAGTTCCGTCGTCCCTCTCCATGCCTGAGCGATTGGTTGCTTAGTTCCGACTCTCTTCCACAGACACAGCATCGCCCCTCTTCAATCCACTTCTCGCGTGCAACCTTCATCCTTAACAAACATCTCTTGCAAAATCTCCGTCCATCATCCACCGGCTCACTACAGGTTGAGCACGTTCCAATCTCAACCTTCTTTGTGTACCGTTTTTTGTATGCCCTTCTCTGCTTTGCGTTGCAATCAGAGCACCTGTATCCATCCGTGTCATTAGGTTCGCCGCATCCAGGACACCTGCCATCTTGTGCCAACTTAGCCCTACGTTGGTTGGTCTCCTCATTGACCGCTTCTCGGCATTCATCACACCGAATCCTAATTGATTCCTTCCCACACCTAATACACAGCCCTGCTTGTCTCTTCTTATCTCGGCTCCTCTTGTTCCTAGCGGCAGACAAGGATAGATTTCTGGTATGATTAGAAACAGGCATCTCGACCTCCTACGAAGGTTAGGGTGCTCAGGGCGGGAATGAGTGCTGTCAACACTCTACCCGCCCGCTTCTATCACGTCGCCACCGTGATCGTGTTCGCGCCAGCCGAATGGTCCTCGACGATCCACTTCGTCGCACCTGGGTTGGCGTACACAACCACCAAGCCACCAATCAGTGACCCGCCGGTGGAGAACGCCACGCTGTCTGCACTCACGTCGTTGAAGGCGATTATGTTGTCACCCTCGTTCGACGCTATGGTCACGTTCTGGTCCGCCTGCACACGGAAGCCGAACAGGTAGCCATTCGCCAGCACTGGCAGCGTGAACGTGATCGCTGCTCCCGCACCAACGTTATCGAATAGGGTATAGTTGTCGTTGGCAACGACTGTGTAGGCTGCGGTCTTCGTCTGGAACCGCTTCCACGGGAACCAGTGGTTGCCGGGAATCTGGAAGATGTCGTCGAAGATGAACTTGTCCATCTGCTGGCGGGCCATCAGGTCCAGTCCGAGCACCTTGGACCCCTGGATCGGCCCGCCGACGAGGACCGCGTAGAATCGGTCTACGTTGTTTCCGTTGAAGTCCTGCATGCGCAGGGCCTCGACCAGGATCGCGGCGGCGACCTCGCTGCCGTCCGTGGCGGTCGGTGAGTATTGCTTGTACTTGGCGGTCGAGATGACCTGCCCCAGAAGCAGGCCGGGGCGCAGCTCGTAGGTCGGTGAGTTGCCGCTGTCCACCGCCGCGCCGTCGATCAGCGCGTTGGCGAACACCCCTTGGAACTGAGACCCCCACCTAAACTCACTTTCATATGTCTCACGACTGGTCGTCAGCCCTGGGACTATGCCATACGAATCTGTCATCAGGATGGTCAGGGACTCCTTAACAAGTCGAATCTACTCGCCGAACTCTCTCAGGTACTCGATAGCTCTTTCTAGCATCTCTATCGAGTCACAAAGACCGCCAATTCCTGCGTTACACTTGGTACACAAGAGTCCGCGGGTCTTGCCAGTTTTATGAGAGTGATCTACAAGTAGATTCCCCTTCTTTGATGTCACTTTGCCCTTGCAAATCCAGCACACCCAGTTCTGTAGAGCTGCAAGCTCTTCGTACTCCTCTAAAGTAACCTTATACAGTCGCCTTAGAGTAGCAGACCTTCTCCTATCACGACACTTGTTACAGTGTTGAACATTCTCGTCTTCTCTTACACTACCGCACGCTATGCAGCCGCCCCGTTCAAGGTACTTCTGCATTCCTCTTCTTGCGTATTCCCGATTCCTCTCATATTTCCGTTGTTCCTTAGCGGAGCGTGTGGTACGATTAGAAACAGGCATTCCGACCTCCTATCTAGGTTGGCGTGTTCAGGGCGGGTTCGGTGTATCAGCACCTTATCCGCCCGCTTTTCCTTACCCTGCCTTCTTCTGCTCCGGTGGGCATCCCATCATCCGCGCGAAGCTGTCGGCGGTCTTGTCGATGGCCTCCTGCGACATCTCGTCGTCGGTCGGCTGCGGCTGCATGGACAGCGTAGACGCCTCGACCGTCAGGAGGCGTGGCATGTCGGCCAACCCCTTCTCCAACACCGCAAGGGTCTGCGCCATCGGGTCCACTACCGCCCCTTCGTCGCCCATCGAAAGCGCCATCGACGGTAGAGCAAGCATCGTATCGAGATCGGTCTTGACCTTCGGCGATAGTTTACCAAGCATCTGTACGCGCGTTGCGCGCTGTGCTGAGGCATCCTTCAGTTTTGCATCTCGAAGGCTGTTGGCGGTCTTGGTACTGGCGTCCACCTCAGCCCGGAGCTTCACGTTCTCGTTATACATCGAGAGCGCGACGTTCTTCATCGTCGGGTCGGTGATCTTCCCGATGTCTTCAAGGCTCATGTACATGGGTTGCTGCTCCTGCTGGATAATTGGATTTTGTTGGTTCCCACCAGCGGGTGAGGTCGTATTCGTGCCGGCCGCCTGTGCGCCTGCGTCACCTGCCGCCTGAGCCTTGGCCGTCAGCTCCTTGATCTTGCCCATCGTGGCCTCGTACAGCGCGCGCTTGAACTCCGACTCGCCGACGGCATCCGGCATCGGCACGCCGAGGGCGTTGAGGAGGTCGCACAGCAGCTCCTCCATCTTCACGTCGCCCATCTGGTCAGCGAATGGTTCTAGGTCGGGTACGGTGTCGTCCGCTTCAAGGTCGTCGTCTGGTACGACGCCATCTGCCCCCGCCTCTGGCTTCGGCTTCCCCTTCTTCTTCGGCTTCGCCTCCTCGCCGTCGTCGTCTAGTTCTGTTATGTCGTCACCGTGGGCCAACTTGGCACCACCGCTGAGCAGGGAGAATGCGATGGGGTACTGCGGACGCAGCTGCTTGTCCTTCTTCCGCTGCACCAATTTCCCAGCCTTAGAGAGACAGAGGCCCTCCCTGGCCTCGCCGGCACCAAGGGTATCTGCTTTCGTCTCGGTAGCGAGTGACAGTGCGGTGGCGATGCTGCCGAACGGTGCCTGCTTGGTAATGCGTGGTCTGGTGGTGAGTGCTAAGTGGCTTATGACATTCTTCCATTCGCGCCCGTCGCCATCTGTGAAGCTGTTGATCCAAGGACTCGTCCAGCGAATCGAGTGGCCGATCTTGCGCTTGGCGTCTGGGTCTTGCACGTCCACGACGCCGAATAGGACGTTGCCCTTGAGCCGGTATTCCTTCACCTCGCCCGCGTTGTTGAGTAGCTTGTCCTTCGGCGTCATCGGGTGCGCGCTGAAGTCGTGCTCGAACGGCACTGGGATGGTGAGTCCCGCGCTGAGCATCTTGCCGCCCTGCTCGTACCAGTGCTTCGTCAGCTCCGGCGTCACTACCAACTTGCGTGGGAGTCCGGCCGGATCCGTGTACCAGAAGGTGCCTGGGCCGATTATTTCCTTCTCGACGAGCATGTGGAACCTCCGGCGGGCGGGCGGGCCCCGCACTACCCGAGCAATCGTAATGACGGCATTCGTTGATTGCAATACCGGATTAGGGGCGGTATGATATGTGGTATCGAAAATCCGTAGGGACACAGGAATGGGCAGCAAGCGTGGTGGTAGGCGAACAGGGGCCGGTCGACCGAAGAATGACCCTCCTACCAAAGTAAGATGCATACACCTTACTGACAATCAAGTTAAGTTACTGCGCCTGTGGGGGCGCGGAGACGTGTCGGCTGGAGCGCGCTGGTTGATAGATCGGGCCAGGTTGATAGTGTGCAAGCCGGACGATATTCCGCCGCCCACCGCCCCGTGATACACTACACACGTACCCCATTGAGCTTGGGAGGGGGATGGTGTGTGTATGTAATGTGTATGTATGTATAAGAAAGGAAGAGTAAATGACTATTGATATAGATGACCTGATAAAGAAGCTTGGCCTACACTCACGGCGTAAGGTAGTACGCTCACTGATGGCTGGAAATGATGCTCAGTGCTTCACAACGGATCAGTATGCGGTCGCATACCATCGCATCTGTCACAACAATGACCCAGAGCATAAAGACAACTGGATCAAGTGGCTAACCAAGCTAGCGCCGCAACATTTACAGTCGGTGGGAATGGTCGAAGTTCATCCTGACGTGGGCTTTGCCGCCCACTACTCCTCCTCAGACACCGCCAGCTCCTTCGTCCTGATCTCGTCCGCCTCGCGCCTCGCCCGCAGCGCGTCCTTGCGGAGTGCAGGGTCGCGTATTTTTCTGAGTTCCTCCAAGGGCGTTGGTGGGAGTTCCGCCAGCGCCTTGAGGTCGGCATACGACAGTTGCGGCCACCCCGCACATACCAGAGCCCGCCAGTCCACACGCTCTGCGGTAAGTGCCGCCACCACCTGTGCGTGCGAGGCGAGGTGCGCTCGGGTGTTCGGCATGTCGTCGTTCTTCGGTGGCCCCTGGGCGAACAGCACCTCCTTGTTATCCACCACCGTCCCCTTTATCGGCCTGCCGTGCTGGTCGCACACCTTGGCGGAGCCGTCGAGGAAGAAGGTGATCGACTTCGGTCTGGGTTCGCCCCAAGTCCAGCCCTGCACGCCAAAGACGAAGCCACCAGGGGACTGGAAGCCTTCAGATACTTGCTCCTCTGCCATCGCACACCACCTTTCTACTCAGTTCCTTACTGTCGGTAACGTATCACTTGGGTGCCTGGCGAAGCACGCCTGCGCCGCCGTTGCGGCCTCGGGCCAGCTGGCCAGCTCCGCGAGCGCCTGCTCCGGCGTGATCTCCTCGACCCTGAATAAATCGGTAAGCCGTTTCCATGCCTTCATGTCGCCTTCAGCCAGTTGCTCCACCGTGAACTGCGGCGGCTCGACCTCATCCTTGTCGCCGTGTACGAACATGCCGCGGTATCCGACCGGCTGCGTCATCAGCCAGACACCGTGGCGGAGCTTGCCACCAGGAATGCGGCGAAAACAGCGAACAGTTGTAGCATTTATATTTCCATCGTAGTCCATTACTATCTCCTCGCAGGTTGCCCGTCTGGTCCGAGGATGACCTGCTGCGCCGCCGCTGACCGTGCTATGTGCGTGTCCACAAGCGTTGCCTTGATCATCTCCATCATGCCGACGAGGGAGTCCACCGGGATACTTGGGTGTACGAACCAATGGAACTTGCGCTCCCCCTCGTCCCACGCAATCACCAGTGCGGACTCAGGGCACTTGTACCTTGCATCCTCTGGCTCGATAAGTGGCAACTCAGCCTGTACGCGTGCAATAACCCCAACGAAGGTCAAGACTGGCACCTTGCCGACGATGCCCCATTGAAATATCTCGTTGTCGCCATCCTGCCGAAACATTATGACAAGGCGCGGGGTGTCCTGAGCAATGTCGGTGAATTTGGTTAGCTTGGTCATGTCACTCCTCATATAGCGGCAGGATCGGGCTTTAGCCACTTCATAGCGCCATCTATGTCGCTCGCGTACTGTGCAACCCCTATACTCTTCGTCTTTCATCGACAATATTATCCCTCATATGGTGGCAGGACTGCAGTCGGCTACGGTTCGTAGAACCGCTGCAGGAACTCGTCCGCGGCGGTCACTGCTTGGCAGGCGATGTCGTGGTAAGTGCCCACAGGAAGAAGCCCGTCATCGCCAACCCCATCGCCACTGCTGGCGGTATCTTCTGCCATCAGTCGCACGAACAGTGCCTTGGCCACTTCCCAGCGCCGCCGCTCCCGCTCGCGCGCCACACGCTCAGCAGTATGGTCTTCCAACTCACTCTGTACAATTTCCTGCATCGACATTATCGACATTATTGTGCTCCTATGTTACCTTCACCGTGCGCGTCCCCGTGAAGCGGATCGGCCCACTGGTCACCTGCTGCTTGACCGAGGTCGCGTTCGTGAAGGTAATGGCGTTGAGCAGGTCATTTATTACGCAGGTGTCGCCGTCGATGGTCGAGTTGGTGATCGTCAGCGTCCGCAGGTCTGGCTTGTCCAGCGTGGAGTTAGTGGTCATGGTGAGCGTTGTAATCGTGCCGCCCGCCAGCCACACCATCGACGCGCCGCCCTGCATGTTGACCGCGGTCCAGGTTAGCTCATCCTTAGTGACCGTCGCCCGCGCCCCGTTCTTCATGTCAAGGGTCGCCGGCGCGGCGTTAAGCACCGCAGTCCCGCTGAGCATTGTAAGCGTCGATGCCGCCGTCCAAGTCACACCAGCACCGATGCCGAGCTTCGCGCTGGCGTCCATCTCCGAGGTAGATAGATTGGCAATCTCACCGGCCTGCATCGCTACCCCAAGCGACACTCCACCGAGCAGGTTGAATGTGTTAGCAGTGTGGACCCCTAGGAACAGCACGCCATATTCGTCCGCCGCTTGCCCTGCGGCAATGATTGTCAACGTGGTCGGCTGTGACCCTACATCGTACTTCTCGCGCACGGGTCCGCTGCCAATGTCGCCTTGGCCAAGTATCATCACCAGTCCACCAGACGGGACCGATCCTTGAGGACCAACGAACTTAAAGTATTGTGCACGCCACTCCTTGTACCCGCCGACGTTGTTCTCCGGCAGCCCGATGGCGCCGGTCATCGACTGCCAGCGTGTGTAGGTGTTGAACTGCACTGCGGCGAGTTGGTCAAGGTTCCACAGCATCGGAATGCTGGTGTCTCTCACCTCCACGTCGTCGGTGTTTACCGGGATAGCCCGCGTCCGCGACGGCGGGG
>ERZ1292637.943-Hain-H14-01um-R3-943-length-13681-cov-5_pt1 | contig 13681 bp, 23 predicted proteins | sample MGYA00564405_ERZ1292637 | MGnify/ENA primary metagenome ERZ1292637 (study PRJEB36523, sample SAMEA6512645) | groundwater metagenome | collected 2019-01-09 | study: AquaDiva: Metagenomics assemblies of 32 groundwater samples | reverse complement strand
AAATTAAATCATTATATATTTCCAACATGGGTAATACTACAGTTAGTTCTCTCCAACTTATTGGCAATCTATCTGTTAAGTTAAATGTAATATTTGATGTTGAATTATATACTGCAAATTTTGGGCGAGTAGCGCTAGCACCAGAAATATATACTAATTTATCTTTTTCATTGTATTTGATAGAATTTAATCCTGCATCACTTATGAAATCTTCTTGGTCAGTGCCACTTAAATTTGTTGATGAATTTGAAGTTACATTAAATTTGCCATATTTACCAGCACCAGCTACGATATATATGAGATTGTTAGTTGTATCATAATCCATAAATGTAATAGCTGATGTTCCTAACCAATTTAATGTTGCTGATAAATTAACAGATGAATTTGAAGTTATATTGTAACTCCCAAAATTTCCATCACCACCTCCAAGATATATTAATCCATTATTGTCACGAGTTAATGCATTAATTGTACTTGAATTGAAGAATGAAACTGCTGGAGTTAGATTAACAGAAGCATTAAATTCAATGGCTTTTACACTATTAACCAACAAAACCATTGCAAAAATCAAAATAATCAATAAGCTTATTGTTTTCACCTTACAATCCCATATTCCTTGTCTATTGGAGTGTCCAAAAAGCATTTATCATGCCCTAAATCTTTTTCCTTATTCCAGCAATAATGATGCTTTAGCTCATGCAATAACAAGCCAAGCACCCATCCATCACTTTCATCGTATATATAAATTGCTATTTTTGCATTATCAGGATAATACCATCCATCTGCTGCTCTTAAAGCATCCTGCTTCTTTGAATGAATAACTTCTATTTGATTTAATCCAGCAAAATAATCAGGGTTGATGCCGTTTATTAAGCTTTTTATCCTTTGCCTATCAACTCCATAAACATATATGTTATTAAAGGAATTATTGTATGAAATTGTTTGCTTCAAATTAGCGGATTTATTGTAAATATCCCCAGCTACAGCGCTAACTAACACATCTACATCTTGGGGGTGTAAAGATTCGCTAACGCTGCGCTGGGGAATATCCATGCTGCTGCATGAGATTAGAAATAGTGTTAAAATTAATGAAAATAAACTGTTTGATTTCATGCAGCACCAGCTTTGATTATTAAAATAAATCAGCAAAAAATGAAGCTATGGCATTAAAAAATCTTTGTATTATGTTTGGCTTCTTAAATTGTTCTTGAGATTCTATGGCAGCAATGACATTTTGGTCATTTGCCTGAACCGAAGCCAGCACTATCTTTGTTTCCTTTAGCTCTGCCTGCAGGGCGCTAACCTGGTCTTGCAAGCTGCCAGATTGGAGCTGCTGCTGCCTCAATGCGTCAATCTGAAGCTGTATTGCAGTTTTATCAGTTGCAGATGCAAGCTGGGATTCCAACTGGGTTATTTTCAGCTGCAGCTGTGATGATGAAGTGCCCTGCTGTACTAATTGAATCTGTAATTGCTGTATCTGTTCAGCTAATCCTGAATTTTTTGCCTCTAATTCTGCTGTTATCCTTGCTAATTTCTCATCATAGCTTTCCTTTATTGCCTCTTCGCTATTTAAAACAATTGTTTTCAAATCAAGGCATTCAGAGCCATCAGTTGCTATTTTACCATCTCCATTGGCATCATAAGCATATTTGTCAGCCTTGCATAATGCAAAGGCATTTTCTTTTCTGACAATATTGTAAATTTTGAGCAAGCTTGTACCGCCTTTGCCGCATTGCCCAGATGCACTTGCTTCAAGCTGCAGATGGGGATTACCTGCCACAGCGGCTGTAGATTTGACAATAAATATGTCTCCCACCCCAATGCCTTCAAGGCTGCTCCAGGTTCCATCAAAATTATTCCTGAATTTCCAGATTGCAGGCTTGAATATCGCTGAAACTGAATCCGAGCTGCTTGGGCATCTTGACGTTCCTATCGCCTGGCCCGCGCTAACACCACCTGAAACAGAGCCCTTAACTATAGCACCAATTCCAGCTCCTGAATTAGAAACTCCCAAGCCACAATATGCAGCTGCATTGCCTTCATAAATAACTAATATCTCATCTATGCCAGTTACATCTGTTTGCATAAGCCTGCCAGCATTTGCAGCAGTTATTACAACAAACTCACCCTCTCTTTTTATATCAGTTCCGCCCTGAGAACAATCTCCAGTAGAATATGAACCCATATCCGTCCATTGAAACCCAGCAAATTCAAAAGGGCTGACAATTGCCAGTAATCCACTCATGACAATAGCTAAAGCTATTACAGCAACTGCAATAATCCCAAGACCTATTTTAGATTTCATTTTGCCAGTTTTGATATGCCATAAAATATTACAGCTGCCAATGCTGCCAGCTCATCAAAAGGGAAAAAAGGCGTCAGGAAAAACAGCGCTATTGCTGCTGCAATTCCGCCTCCAACAAGCAATATTTCTTCTTTAGCCATCATATGCCGATTACAACTAATCCAAGTATCTTAATTCCAAGCCAGGTATTTATTATTGCATGCCCTATTATGGCAGCCAATGGCACTTGAAAGTCGCCTTCATCGCTGTTGTAATATGTGACCAAAAATGCAACCAAGCCAAACAGCCCAGCTCCGATAAATAATGATGAGGCTGCCGTAAAATTAGCCCCATATGCAGTATAATGATATAAGCTGAAGCTAGCTATGTTTACAATGCCATTTAAAAGCAAAGGAATACCTAAAATGGCAAGCATAAAGGGCAATACGGCCCTAAACACCAGCTCCTCAACAATTGGCGCAATTCCGCCCTGTATTATATACCTTTCCGCATCTGATGAAAACGCAAGTATTGGAATGCCAATAACCAAGCCAAAAGCTGCATTAAGTATTATAAACAAAGTTCCAATGCCAATACCCAATGCAATTTCCCTTCCAAAACTAATACCTTCTATCATTTATAAAACAATCCAATTCCAGCTGCAACTATAAGCGTTAAATACAAGTATATGACAAAAGGATTATAAGGCACCCCTAAAAAGAATTTTGGCGTAAATGTTGGATTGTTGATTATAAAGAAAGCTTCAATTACAGTGGCAATAAGCAATACTGCAATAATTGTCTTTTTTCCAGATGCCATTTCATTTTATAAATTATAATGTAGTTTTCCTGAATGATGCATTAAGCTCATTTTTTTAAGTTTTCTGTAATATTTTGGTTTTCTGCCCCTGTTGCTGGTTTTAAGCTTTATTTTTACCATTGATTAAAACTCTACCGCCAGTTTTTTTGTTTGATCAAACGCTGGCGGTGAGCAAAAGAGGTGATTATCATATGCTTTTATTTAAATTTCTTCCTAAAAATAACTATAAGCGCCAATACTGCCGCAATAAGATAAATAAAGCCATACTTTTCCAGGTGAGTTGAGGAATTAGATACAGCTCCTGAAACTGAAAATCCCCTGCCTTGCTGACGCTGCTGTTGCTGAATAGGCAATCCTCCTCCTCCTCCAGCCTGAAGCTGCTTAATTGCATAAGGCGTAGCTCCAATCAGCACGCCAAATGTAAAGTTATCATTAGTTCCATCATTGCCAGCCAAATCAAGGCAGCTAATGGCAACCCTGACACTATTGTTGGTTGTTCCAAAACTATGCGTAAACCTGTTTAATATTCCTGAAGATACATTTGGAGCTGTAGTTGAAGATGAAGATTGCCTGACTAATTGATTATCAAGATGCAATGAGCAATTGCCCAGATTTGTTTCTGTTGGAGTGTATTCAAAAGTTACTGTGCTGTATGAAGGCACTACAGTGCTTCCGCTTACAGGCACTGATATTTTAGTTTGGGGCGGAGTTTTATCCACAACAAATACAACAGCAGATGAATTAGTTGCGGCATTATTGACTGTAATGCTGGAATCATTCCTTGCTTCAGCAACTACACTCCAGCTCCCTTCAGTCAGTTGGCCAGCAATTAAAGTATATGTAAAGTCTCCATGCTCGGCATTAGTTCCTGTTCCATTGACAGTTGAATTAAAAAATCTGGTGATATTAGTGCCTTTGCTAAAAATAAAAGTAAGATTGGTTATGTTAATCTGAGTTCCAACAGTGAATGCAACAGTAGCATTCAGCTTTATAGCTGCTGCATTTGTGGAATATGAGTCTAAAGATGGGGTTGCAATTGTTATGTTAATCCTATCAGTATCAGAATCCAGCACAGCATTTGCAGCTGATGCCATCACCAACATAACCAACCAAAATAATATTATCTTTTTCACCTTAATGTTACCTCTTTTGTGTGTATATTTTCATTATCTTCATTGAAAAGCTTGATTTTAAATAATGAAGCAAGCCTTGAGCCACACCAGCTTAATGAATATGATTTAGATTGGCCTTCGCTAATGCTTATATCAGTTGCGCTTCCCAAGCCCCCTTCACCTTCCAGCCTTAAAGTCCCCTTGTCGCTAAAAACTCCAAATCTAGCGCAATTAGCAACAAACTGCTGCTGGCAATTCACGCTGTCAATCACCAAATCACCATTTTTAACAAGAGGAATGCCTCTGGGGTTAACAACACTGATATCGCAATTAATTTCCTTTGCAGATGCTTCACTTGGTGCAACACTTTTCCTTTTAATGCCAGCTTGCTGTGCAATTACAAAGTATGCTGCTATAAGCAGTGCAAACACTACAACACCCATGATGATTTTTTTATTTTGTACCATTTTATATGAACTTCGTAACTGATGCTGTTATCTCTGTATCAGTGTAAGAGTTGCGTATGCTCAAAGTTTGGGGTGGAAATTCTGCAACTGTTTTACCGCCATCTTTCAGGCAACCAGTATATACCCCACCAACAATCCTTAAATTTTGCTCTTTGTTGTAATCCTGTGGGAAAAACGCCACATCTATGATACCTGTTGGTTGTGTTGAAGTAAACTTAGTGTTTTTGTTACCCTTAACAAACTTACCTGTAAAATGTGGGTTACCATCACAAGCTGATGGCTGGGTAACAAGTATTGTAAAGCCGCTTGCCTGCAGCAACCCTGTTTCAATATAAATATTTGCATCACATTCATTTGTAACAACAAACTGGTATGACACAGGCGCTCCCCTGTTAATATTGCTTGAATCACCAATCTTTTTCTTGTGGTAAGCATAAGCTGATTTAAAATAGCCTGTAACTTCACAAGCTGTTTCTAAAGGCTGTGGCACAAAACCAGGGTTAGTATTAGGGCTTATTACAACACATTGGCCAGAATTATCCCTTGCCTGACCTGTTGGACATGGTGGTATAATACAATTGCCAGAATTATCAAGCAACAAGCCTGCAGCACAATTACCTGTAACTACCTTATCACTGTTGCTGTTATCAGGTGGAACTGAAGGGTTACCTTGTGTACCTTCTTTCTTAACGCAAGAACTGATTGTAAGCAAAGCTACTAAGAACAAGCTAACAATAATAATTTTTTTTTTATTGCCAATTTTGCTTCACCTATTTGAAAGTGTAATAAAGCGTGATTGCGCCAAGTCCTAATGATGCAAAACCAAGTATGAAATGGAGCATCTGGGGCAATGATGTTATTAGATTCGGCTCTAACACAAATCCCAAACCTAATACAACAGCTGTGAAACCCACAGTCCCGCCAATAAGTTCTTTTGTCATTTTAGCTTAATACAAACTGCATCGAAGTGCCTCCTACACCCTGATTTGTGCCTCCTGAAGAGGAGAATGATTGATACTTGATTTGACCATCTATATCCCTAAAAAATACCTTATCATCTATCCATATTGCAGGATTAGATTCTACAGTTGCATCGCCCCCATCCGCCACCAATGTGCCTTTTATCCTATAAAGCTTGCCTGACTTCATTGAAGGCGCAGACCAGCAAGCTTCAACATTCCTGTTGCTGACAACATCACTCGGGCAGCTTCCTAGCTTAGTCAAGCTCCATCCCGAAACATCACTCTGCAAGTCTAATGAATTTGATGTGAATATTGATGCTGTTTCTGTATCATAGCTTATTACAACCCCATCAGGCTCGTCATAAGCGCCAAAAACAGAAGCTGAGCCATTCACCCTTATATCAATGTAAAAATTAATTGAGCCCTTTGAACCTAGGCTGGTGTTTACAAAATAACCAGTTCCGTCAGCAGTGCCTGTTCCCGATACTGCAAATGTATTTGTAGCTCCTCCTGCACCTGAACCATTAATATTTCCTGAAGAAGCTGCGGCCAATGCATTATCTCTTCCCTGTATATTGACAACATCGCCGCTTGCGCCAACAATCTCATATTTGTGCGCTGCCTTGTCGGTAAAATCATAGCCAGCAACTGACACTTTTTTCTCAACATCAGTCACTTTTCTTGAAGAAGCAACGCCTGCTCCTGTTGTGACAGTAGAAATTAATTCCCCTGCGCCGCAATTGGGTATTGTTGACATTGAAACATAAGAGGTGCCTGCACCGCCTGCATTTGTTGTTGTAGAAGCAATAAATGAGCCACCTGCATTTGCCGAGATAGAAGCTGCCAAATAACCAATGCCAGTTGTGTTTTCTGCATTTCTGTATAAAACATCTGCCTGTGATAAGCCATTAGAAGTAATAGCCTGCGGCAAGCATGCGCCTGATGGCTGAACTAAAGCACCAAATTGCTGCTGAGGCGCCGAAACAAATCCTTGCTGCCCGCTAAAAACTGAAAAATCAATTATGTTAATAGCACCCAAAATTCCAAAAATAAACAAAGCCACACTCACAACCCCAACAACTTTGCTGGCTTTGCCAAAAGCATTCAAGAAAGCTAAAAGTGCAATAACAATTCCGAGAACCAATAAAATTAAAGATAAAACATCCATAAAAGCCAAAGAGCATGGCTTGTTTATAAAGGTTATTTAAATTATATATATGAATATATATACTGCAATATATACTTATAAGTGTATAAAATTCTTGCTCTTTTTTATTATAATAGCATTTGGCTCACTGCTGCCAATCCAGATTGTTTCTGTATGCCCCAGCAAATCCTTTGAGGTTTCAACAACCTCAACAACAAGCTCATCATTATGCTTTAAATTTCTTAATTCAGGAATTTTATTACATATTTCTTTCTTTAGGCATAGGTGCAAAGACGTGCCAATCCTTTTTGCTTTGACTATGAATGCCATCAGCCTCCGCCCCTGCTCCAAAGCCACCATATAAAGAATAGCATGGCTAAAAAAAGCATTCCCAATATAAGCCAATAAGGCAGATACCAGCTTAACAATGTGCTTTGCTTGCCCCAATAATTTTTTACCCCGCAATAAGAATTTAAAAACCTGTATTTTTGCAGAATGCAGGGAGACCTGTAGCTTTTGGCTATTGCATCATTGCCATAAGAAGATTGCTGCTCCTGAGGCGCGTAAACAGCCTGCTGATCCTGCGGAAGCTGTGGAATTGCAGCAGCAGTATTATTAATAGCTTCAGCAGCAGATTCCCTGACATAAACAATCTGGCTTGTTATATCACCAATAACACCAGATGAATCAGAAGCTTTTTTGCAGCTGGCTGCAAGTATAACAATTACAAAAAACATAAAAATTATTTTTCTATTTCCTTTTTTCATAAAAAGTGTAGCTGTCATAAGGCGCAAATATCTCCTTTTCATTGTATAATGGCGCAAAATGCCAAAATTCCCTATGATTATCCATAAAATTATAAGTAAGAGCAGATGAAAGCCTGAACATATCATCAAGCTTTGAATGTCCTTTTATGTTTTGCAGCTTACCAATAAAAAACCTTTTTACTTCATCAAGCACTTCGTTCTGAAGCTGATGCGGGTACTGGCTTATCAAAATAAGCTTGACGCCTTTCTTATGAAGCTCCTTCAGATAATGCAGTATCTTAATCATGCTATAAGGCACATTTGCCTCATCAACAAACTCAGGGCAAAGCTTATGCGCCTCTTCTATTAAAATTACAGGGCTTATTTCCTGCATTATGGGCTCAATCTCATTCATAATCTTGCCAGCAAACAGCTGCGCCTTTTGCGGTGAAAACTCGGAATTAAGGTTAAGGCAAATATGCTTATGCTTCCTGGCAAAATACTTCCAGTCAGAAACATAAAAAGGAATGCCCTTATAGCGTATTTCATCAATATTAGCATAAGTTATGTCTATAGCCTCATTGCCCACAAAACAGTGCCTTAATCCATTCAATTTTGCCAATACACTCTGCTTTGTTGCTTTCCAAGCCTCTGCCTTGTCATTCTTGCCAAAAACAGCAATTTCCTCGATAAGCTCCTTGAACTTGTCAACGCTGTTTCTATGGTATAAAAACATTTTTGCCTTTGAAGCGCAGATATTTGCGCCATTTGGCGTCATGCCCATCATTTCCCAGTCAAACGAATTTGTAAAATCCTGCAGCTTAAACCCAAACCTGTGAATATAAACCAAGTCAGGTATGCAGTTAAACATTCTGTCCTTATTTTCAAAATTTATATGCTTTAAGTTTTTGTAATCACCCTTGTAATCAAAAATAATTATATTCCTCCTGCTGCTCAGCTCAACTGCAATATTGCCAGCTAAAATGCTCTTCCCATACCCTGTCATGCCAGCAAACAAAAAAGCATCACCCATATAATAGTCGATTATTTTTGAAGGCTGCAAAGTATAGGGATTATAGCCGATTATCACAGCCCTGCTTTCCTTTAACTGCTCTGCTTTAACCCACTGCATTTTCCACATCCATGCAGCTATTGTATAAAATTTTTGTGCCGTCCCTAAAGCTAACTCGCACATCAATTTCTTTAATTAATGAGGATTGATTCAGCTTTCTGCCAAATTCAACAATATACTCCTTGATGTTAAATTCTTTAATGACACCATTCACTTTTCCATAGCCTCCATGTCTTTTCCATGCAGCCTATTGCTTAGCATTTCAAACTTATCAATTAAAATACTCAGGAACGTTGACATCCTGACTCTCTGCTCCCGCATCTGAAGCACCTGCTCCCTTACCCTGTGGAAAGCAAGCATTTCATCGCCCCGATTAAGAAGTTTTGTTATATCCTCATCCTCTTCCCTTTCCTTTTTTCTTACATCGTCGCCAGCCCACACAGCATTCATCTTGTTGACAGAAATCATAATTGCATTTATATCAAATAAAATTATTCTTGGCAGCCCCACATCCAGGCCCTTTTGATGGATAACCTGCCACATCCTGTTCATTTCTGCTTTAAGCTCAACAGCCTCATCATGCCTGAATTTTGATTCAGGCGGCAAATCCAGCTCTTTTGCCAAAAGCTTTAATTCATCATCTCTTAATGCATACGAAGGCGGAGAAGACAATATTTTAGTTTCATCCCCATCTGATTTTTTTGGCTTCATTTAAACAACCTCACATCCTGCTGTCTTGGCTTTTGCATTTCCTTGATAATTTCATCCATCTTGTCAGGCATAAGGACAGATTCGTTCATGACCTGCTTTGACTTGACTTTTTGCTTTATCTTATCTTCTTTCATCTCAGTATTTTCTTTCTGAATTTCAAAGCTTTCATTATAAATTCCATCTGGATTATTCAGGCCCCTAACCCGCCATACAGGCGAATGCGCACCTGCGATTGCCTGTATATTATTTTCAGGCATTAATTCGCTTGAATGGTAAGGTATCTTAAACAAGTGCCCATCCCAGCTCATAAGCCAGAGTATGCATCTTTCAAATCCATAACCCATTGGCTCATACCCAACAACCCTTGCAGAGCCAAATCTTTTGTCTCTCAAAATAGCCCTGCCTTTGACTTTCGGCGTCTTAATTGTAGATTTCTTTCTCCGCCTGAATATAACAAAGCCTTTTATCATGTAATACCCCAATACAACAATTACTATACCCATAAGAAGCAAGACTAAAATTGTAGTGGAATCCATTACATTGCCCCCCCACCCTTTAGGTTTCTCATTCCATCCAAAAAGTCCTGTCCATAAACATTGACCAAAAACAGCACAAACATAAGCACCATGGCCAGCCCAATAACCTCAAGCCATCTTTTTTCAGTCCTGCACCCATCATAAATGCCAGTGATTGCAAGATTATTTGCAGCCTGGGCATCCCTCTGCCTTTCAGCTTCTGTTTTCTGCAAAGATGCATTAAAAGCTGTTGATTTGCAGCCTTCAAGCTCTGCTGCCGCGGGCTGCAGCCTGAACACTATATCTTGGACAGCCTTATTGCTGGATTCCTCAATTTTCGATGAAAGCAAAGAAGTATAGGTGTTTAAAATCTGCTCCTTGGTTTCATTTTTCAAGTCAATCTCCCCAGAACAGCTTACATTGTAAACAGTGGTGGGGGGACAATTGCATGTAACATTGACTGTTCCATTCCCAACAACAATAATTGTTGTTATGTTGCTTGTAAAATTCTGCATTATTGTCGTGTTCTCAGCAAAAACAGTAAAATTATGCTGCAGTGTAAAGTTAAAATTGCTGTCATTGAAATAATAAGTTATGCCGCCAACAACCAGCAGCAAATCGCTTGAATTTTGCTGGGAAACTGTGACATTTACAATGTTAATTGCCTGCGCATTGGCAAGCTTGTTGAGCATTATAAACAATACAACCAATATTGCTATAAGCAAAATAAGCTTGAGCAAAAAACCTTTTTTATTCACTCCCACCACCTAAACTTAATTTTGTATTTTAGCTGAAGTTTTTTTCTTTCAATAGAATGCCATGCATGAGCTACTTCAATTATTCCAACCATTATCCAAAAGCCACCCCAGCCACTCATTCCAACCCCAAACTCTCTACATCAATATTCAGCGCTTCAGCAGACTGCTTTACCCTTGCTTCCGCACCCAGCACTTTCTGCGAAGTCTCAAACAGCCTTGACTTATCCTTTTCCTTTATGACCCTGTATAAATGCCTTGGCAGCAATCCCCTGATTGAATTATTGATTATTTCATAAGTCATGCCTTCATTCGGCAGATACAATTCTGTTATTTCACTCGTCAATGGCGTTGCAATAAAATCATTTGTATCAAGAAAATATCCCCTTTTTTTGTATTCCTTTTTCTGTATGCCCTCAATCATCCTGTAAATATCATGCTCCTTTGGCTTTTTCATAAAATAGAATATTATGCCAGTCCCCCCAAGAATAGCAGCAAGCAGCAGGTAAGGGTTTACTTTCCTGAATCCAGACAGAATCAAAATTGCAATTACAACTCCAAGTATGACAACAAGAACCATAAGCCCCTTGCTTGTAGTCGTCATAACCCTTTTTGCATCAGCCATTTTTTTATGAACTTATTTTTTTATTATCATCAGCAAAATCACTTCTTGGATTAAAATAAACAACAGAGCGCTTGCCCTGCAGCAATTCAATCATGCCAGACTTTGAAGTGAAATATTTAAGTATGCCCCTGTCTCTGGTTGGTAAGTCAAGAACAAGCCCTCTTTTAGTCGCCATAACACGCAATCCTGCCATATTTTTCAATTAAAATAATGATTTAATATATTAATTCATTCTTTCTATAAATGATTTATAAAGATTTGTATTATATAATATATATATTATAATAACTATTTATTGTAATACTTATGCTTATCTATCCTAAATTGCCTTATAGCATCACGCTTTGCCTGCTCCTTCAACAGCATCTGCCTCTCTTCCCTTGGCTGGCAGTTTAAGCATAGGTTTTCCATCATCAATTCTTTCCACTTCCTGCACTTTAGGCACATTCCCCTCATATTCCAAGTCCTCCCTTAGCTTGAGCAACAGCTTATCTTTCTCACCTTTCTTAAGGCTCTTTATTATGTTGATTTGGCTAGTTATCCATTTAGCTTCCTTCGGGTAGTAATGCAAGTAATGCTTCCTCACATAATCAATATAATTCTTCCTTTGCTTACTCTTGCTGAATAACGTATAAAGGGCAATGAGCTTTATAGTTACATACTTCCTTACCCCATCAATGGGTACATACTTCCTGTAATAAGTATCAACCATTGTCTTAAACCCATCTATAAAGAATACTTGCCTGTTGTTGCTTCTTTCCAGCTCCTTTAGTATATCCATTTTAAAGGAAGTTTGCCTTGAAACGGCTAACTCCTTCAATGTAGCCTTCAACACGCCGCTTTTAGGCACATCCACATAGTGCCATAGCGCCAGCCTTATTATATCAGAAGCATATAACCCAAGAGCAGCTGCCATCTCATCCATTATATGCTTGTCAATAGGGCTGAGCTTGATAAGGAAAGGTATCAATTCTTCATGCCTTTTTGCCATTTTTCACTCGTAACGTATATACATATATACTATTATTGGGGGCGGGTATTTTCCAACATTTATATACCCATGTTGTTACTATTTAGTTTTAAAATTTTTCTCAATCCTCACAATCCTCTGCTTCATTAAAATCTCAACAGAAGAATTAATATCAAGCTCAATCCAATCACTTAAAATGTTAATAAGAATGCCTGTTTTTATAACTATACTTCTGCCATCATCATACAAAACCTTTACTTCCTTATTAAGAAGAGCACTTTCCATACCAAACCAAAGAAATAAAGCTAATAGCTTGTTTATAAACATTTATATTGTGAAGTATATAATAATTAACAATTGTTAATTACCACTCCATAGTTAATGATACATTGCATAGTAATAACACTTATAAAACATATATATTATAAAATATATTTAAAGCAATAATTATATGCTGCATAATACAAATATTTATATAGTAGGGTAAGTACTTATCCTTATATGAAAGAAAAATATTGCGAATGCGGAAACCAGCTTGTTACAGAAGAAGAACAAAGAGATGAAATTTGCCAGGAGTGCAGTTAAAATCATATAGAGGAGAAAATTAAAATGCAGCAAATCAAATCATTCCTTAAATCAAAAGGATTCAAGCAAACTACCATAAAGACTTATTGCTCAATAATAGGCAAGGCAATAAATTCTTTAGGTACTTTGACAGAAGAAAACATAGAGAATTATCTTGAAAGGCAGGAGTTAAGCCCAAGAACATATAATCTGCAAAGAACTGTGCTTAATTTTTATACCCAAAAATACTTGGGGTTTCCATTAAAATTTACAAAAGCTAAAGTAAATAAGTCATTGCCTACCTATGTAAACAAAGAAGAGCTAAAGGCAGTTCTTGACACAATTCCAAATCTAAAGCATAAGCTTGGATTTGCATTGATGTACGGCTCTGGCTTGAGGATTTATGAGGTTTGCAGAATTAAAAGGCACGATATAAGATTGGATTCGCAGACATTGATGGTAAAGGAAGGAAAAGGTGGGAAAGACAGGATTACCATAATCCCTACAATAACTGCAAACGCATTAGAAATTTATCTCAATAAAATAAAGAACAATCCAAATCCTTATCTATTTTCAACTTATAGGGGGCATATTTCAGAGAGAAGCTTTCAGGAAAGATTAAAGAAAGCAATAAAAGATTCCAAAATCAGCAAATATTTTACATCCCATGATTTGAGGCATTCCTTTGCAATCAATCTTTTAAACAAAAAAGTGGATATTGAAAATGTAAGGAAGTTATTAGGTCATAGCAGTCTGAGAACAACACAGATATATTTGCAATGTCAAACCACAGATTTGACAGCTTTGGCAAAAATCGTATAGAAGGAAATATTACGCAATGCAGAATGTAAGAACTTAAACTCAATAAAATTAGTCCCCCCTAACGAAAATGTCAGAAGAAAGCCAAGAGTTTGACAGAGATTTTATGAAAG
>ERZ1292637.942-Hain-H14-01um-R3-942-length-13685-cov-4_pt1 | contig 13685 bp, 19 predicted proteins | sample MGYA00564405_ERZ1292637 | MGnify/ENA primary metagenome ERZ1292637 (study PRJEB36523, sample SAMEA6512645) | groundwater metagenome | collected 2019-01-09 | study: AquaDiva: Metagenomics assemblies of 32 groundwater samples | reverse complement strand
AGAGGCTGCACGCTGGGACGAGCTGTGCTCCTGGCAAAAGCTGACCGCGATCAGCAATCTTCAGCGACAAGTTCCATTCGTGCTTTCCGTGAACGGAAAAAAGATTTGCAAGCTAATTCTCGATTTCACCTATACTGACAATCTTTCAGGCGAAGATGTATTTGAAGATGTCAAGTCAGGACCGACGATCACGCCTGTCTTCAGAATCAAGCAAAAGTTTTTCGAGGCTCAATACCAAAAGAAGATTTCGGTGGTAAAATAATGAAAAAAGCGGCCCACAAAACACTCCGGCAAGAGGCCGCTCGGACGAATTCATTGAACGCGCCTATTGCACACAAGAAGTGCAACTTGATTGTTGTCCGCGAGAGGCTCGGTATCTCGCAGCCTGAAATGGCAGTAAAGATCGGGCTTAGTCCGTCTGGTCTATGGAAACTTGAGCAAGGAACCGCTGTTAAGCTCAATATCGCCAGGAAGATCGCTCGTTTTTATGGAAAATCTATCGACGAACTCTGGCCAGAGGATTTGCCTGATAAGCCTAATGTTCCGCTTTCTGCGGTAAAGAAAAAACAAAAACTCAATTAACAGGAGATTGGACGTGGCTCTGAAAATAAAATTGCCAGTCAGAAATGCTATTGCACAGGCTTTTAGGTGCGAGAAAAAAAAGAGTCTTTCGTGGTACGATAAATTGGACCCCGAAAGAAAGGAGTGGTGCGATGAGCTGAAAAAAGCATATCAATCCGGCTCATGCTCTCATGTCTCGGTTGCCTCTCTCCGTAATGTTGTCAACGAAAGCTTATCCTTGACCATTACTGACCATCCTTTTCGAGTCTGGATTAAGTCTGCTTTACGCACAAAAAAGGGCTAAAATGAAAGCTCCAAAAGAAGCTATTGAGTCCCATTTGATTGCCGATCGAGACCTTCAGTCTCAGCGAAAACTAAAGATCGCTGAAGAGAGACTCAAGGTTGAGATCGCTAAGCTCAAGGCTTCTGAGAAGGAAGTTCAGTTGCTCAGCAAGAGGCTTGAGGTTTTTGATGGACTTACCGGGATTAAAAAGTCTGTGTGGAAGCCGAAATCTTCCGCGAAACACGGCTCAGCAACCGCTGTAGTGCTACTGAGCGACCTCCACGTAGAAGAAGGGGTTGATCCGAAGAAAGTAAACTGGCTCAACGAATACAATCTTGAAATCGCTGACGCCAGCTTGAAGGAAGTATTTCAGAGAAGTCTGAAATTACTGAACCACGAAAGGCAGCTTGTAAACATCAAAGACATGGTAATCCATGTGGGCGGGGATGAAATTTCGGGTTTCATCCACGACGAGCTTGTTGAGGGTAATTCGCTGTCTCCGCTTGCTGCTTGTCGCTGGGTTCAAGAGCGACTCGAAAACGGAATTCGGTTTCTTTTGGAGAACGGCGAGCTAGACAGCGTTAAGATTGTCACCAGCTACGGAAATCATGGCCGTACTGGGCCGAAGCGAAGGATTGCCACAGGTGCCGAAAACTCCTTTGAGCACAACATGTATCTTGCGATGCGTGCCTCAATGGAGCATCCAAATTTGTCTTGGCAAATCGGAGACGGATATCTGAATTATCTGGACATCCAAGGATACACTTGTAGATTTCACCACGGGGACGCTTTGCGCTACCACGGAGCTATTGGCGGAATCACGACTACCGTTGAAAAAGCAATTCGCTGCTGGGATCAACAGGTTAGAGCCGACTTCTCGTTTTGCGGTCACTACCACCAGCACCGCTCAGGCCCGAAGTGGGTAATGAACGGAAGTTTGATTGGATATAATCCATACGCCATCGAGATTAAGGCAGAGTTTGAAGAACCATCACAGACGTTTTGCGTGATCGACAAAGATCGCGGCATGACGGTTGTTAAAAAGATTTTCTGTCGACCTCCATACAGGAAAACGAAGCCATGAACCCAGTTTTCGGAAGCAACGGAAACACAATCAGAGTCAGAAGCGGCAAATACATCGACCTAGTCGATCCAAAAGAAGATCAGTTTGATTTCTCTGATATCGCCGGCGCACTATCGAAAATTTGCCGGTTCAGCGGCCAGACTTCTGAATTTTATTCTGTGGGAGAGCATTGCTGTCACTGCGCGTTTCAGGCAATTCAAGATGGGCTTTCCCAAGAAATATGTGCTTGTACACTACTGCACGACTGCTCAGAAGCATTTCTGAACGATTGCGTCCGTCCTCTCAAGGTTCTTTTGCCTTACTACAAAGAACTTGAGATTCGCATGGAAGCTGTTATCGGGAGGAAGTTCGGCTTAGATTTCGATAAGCACGCAATTGCGATCAAAGAGATCGACAACGCTATGTTGATCGCTGAAAAGATTGGCCTTGGTCGTGCCGAAGATGTCGATCACGTAACAGCAGAAGACTCTAAATGGTTCATGGAAAATGAGGTTCGCAAACTTCGTCCAGATATCAAGTGCTGGACTCCGCCAGAAGCTGAAGTGATTTTTACAGCCTACGCTAGATTTCTTGGCGTAGTTGATTCCAATTTGATGCCTGTTGAAAGGTAGACATGACGAGAAACATCCTTGACGTTGCTAACGAAATCACCGCCGGAGACAGACAGGCTTCATACGGAGAACCAGCCGTTGATTTTAGTAAGACAGGGAAAATTTGGTCAGCAATACTTGGAGTAGAAGTATCGGCAGAGCAAGTTGCCCTCTGCATGATCGGAGTCAAAATTAGCCGGCTATGCCATGCCTACAATTTTGATTCCGTCACTGACATCGCTGGCTATGCCCGCACACTACAGATGGTCCACGAATACATGGAAAACAAAGATGTCAAACAATGACGCTCGCGATGATTTTCTTTGGCTTATAGGCTTATGTACAACTGTGTTTTTCTCTGGATTTGTTGTCGGTAGCTCATGCGAGCAATGGACAAACCATAGGCTGTCAAATCAGTGCGACGTTGACCCTGAATCTCTTGAGCCGTATCCGGACCCAATCAGCGGCGGTATCCAACCTGAAAATCTGTGATAACAGGCATTGATCAACAGGAACACAATGGCCATCAACCGCGAGCAGACCGAAGAGGTCATCGAAGCCACAAAGGCGATGTGCTTTGAGCACGGAGACGTCTCTTTCATTGTTGCAGTAAAAGACGAGGACGGTCTTTTCCGGTATTCCATGAATATCACGGTCGGAGACGCGCTGACGTTAATCTCTACGATCTCTGGTGAATCAGCATCGGCAGCCCAGAATGACTAACCAACATAAAAGACGCCGCGACAAACCTCACAAAACTGGAGATGCAGCAAAAATCGAAATCGAGAGCAAAATTCGCCGCTTACAGAGAAGAATTTCCGTCACGGCAAACCCAAAAATCAAGAAATGGGCCGAAAAAGCGCTTTATCTGGGCCGATACCAGGATTGCTACTGGATTTTGAAGATCGAGAGCGTTTCTGATCCAAAAGAGTACGAAAAACGACTCAGTTGGCTAAAAAGGATCGAGAAAACTCTAAATTAAGGGATAATCGGCTGATTCCTGGACGATTCTTTCCAGTCAGGGATCATACTCTTCAGCATTCCCTTAATCTCGTTTCTTTGATCTTTCAACTCTGCGTGAAGAGCAATTCTGTCGTTCACGCACTGGCGATTCGACTCCTCAATCAGGCTAATTCTACCGTCTCGTTCCTCTGTAAGCGCCTTCACCAGGCCGTTGCGATCCTTGTCCAGCCATTTAATGGCTATAACCAGGCAAACAAGAGTCCCAAGAGACCCAAGGATCATCTTTATGACTTCTTCGCTGGTCATTCGTAGCTCCAATTATTGATTTTGCAGAAAAACATTTTTCGTGTGGTTACGATCACCTATCAAGCCTTTTGGATCAAGACCGCGATTACGCTTTCTCTAAAGAGAATTACGCTGGTAAAATCAGCCCTCAATCCTTCGAGGGAATTGATATGGGTGGCGCATTTGATTGGCTTTCCAGTTTTATAGAAACCTTCTCCAAAGTGTTCCCAAGGATCATCCATGTCTTGGAAACGCATCAGGCAGTTTGTTTTCGGAGAGGGAAGCACAGTAAACTCCTTCCTGGAATTCACTGGTACTGGCCCGTCTGGTCCATTGTTGTTTCGCAGCCAGTGAAAAGACAGACGATCAACCTTTGGATGCAAACGCTCATGACCAAGGACGGCGAAACCGTCATTGCGTCAGAGACAGTGGTCTACGAGATCGCTGACGTCGAAAAGGCTCTTGTAGAGACTTTTGATATCGTTGACACAATCAACGACCTAGCGCAGGTGAGCGTCAAAGAGATCATTCAGAGCATGACTCTTTTTGAGATACAATCGGAGCCGGGCGACGTCGATAAAAGATTAACACGTTCCGTTAGATCAGAGCTTCATCCATTCGGAATCAAAGTGATTCGCGCCTTTATGGACAACCTGTCTACAGCTACGGTGCTCAGGAATGTGCAGGAGCAGGGATCAAAGGTTTTGTAGACCGCTGGATTCACCGCAAGGACACATCGGCATGAGATTTTTAATCCTGTCTTCCTGCCTGATTTGCGCACATCTCCTCTGTGCGGAGACTTCTTTCTCTGATTCTTCGAGCATAATTCATCCAAAAGAGAGTTTTGATTTTCTTGGAAAGAAACAGGAATATTACAAGTGGAAGCCAAGAATTCAACATCGCTCTCTCATCGAGCAGCGAGAAAACAAAAACCGTGCAATTTTGTTTTATCGAACTGGAGGAGACTCATCTGTTTTCTACGGTTACAAAATCGAAGATGGCACGCTAGTGAACATCGGGACTTCTTTTGTTTCTGATTACAACCGAGACAACGACGTAATTCTTGAGTCGGCAAAATCTATAGGGCAACCGTGGACGGTAGGGGAAGGATATGAGAACCATATCCAGTTGATCTCAGTCGAAAAACGAAATTACCTAGTTAAGGACTACAAAATTTTCGACGCCGATTGCCCTGTTTTTATTCGCCTACAGGACGGCGTCTGTGTTTTTCGATCCAGAGCAGGTCCGTGGAGCCGAGATCACCTCAAGGCGATGTGGAAGGAGTCTATCAAGCCAATGAGACACCAGGCAATTCAGTGTCAGCAGTAGCAGCACTCGGTAGTTCCTCTGCTGCGGTCGCTCTCGTACATAACCCATCCGCAGTTACTACAGACGAAAGTGTCTTTCCAGGGCTCCAGAGGAACCGACTGCTCGCGAATCTCAAGAACCGCTTCTCGCATGGCTCTCTGGTGAAGCTTTCGACGAGTCTTTTTTCTTCTTCCTGGATGGAATCCGTGCGGCAGATACCTGGTGCATGGAGCGTGTTCTTCGCTACGCCATTCCCATTGCTTCCAGCCGTATGGTCTCACGAAAATCGCCTCCAAAATGGAGCCAGGCCACCAGGAATTCCCAGCAGCCCGGCATAAGTAGCGGGTCCAAGGGTCGCACTTGGCCTGCTAGGATTATGAGTCCCGGCCGAACACTGGCTCACCCGCGTCATTCATGAAATGGTAGTTGATTGATTTATGGATTTCAACTCCGAGTAACGAAAATCCCCCTGCTTGCGCATCCATTCGGCCAAATCCTTGATGTGCTGTCCGATAAACTTCCTTGTTATTGGAGCGCAATCAGCGATCAAGTCTATTGAGTCCGACTGGACCCATATCGTCATTTTTAGACTGGAAAACCACCATTCGCGAGCCATTTTTTCTCCGGACAGGACTCTGACGCGACTCTAATTTTCAAACTGGCCACACATCCGCATCGCGTACATTGCCACAGCTTAAAAAACTCACACGACTTGCAGATATCCCATCGCTGCTTAACTACATCGTCTCCTGGGTAGTCAATCCCAATGGTGGCTTTCGTCAGCCCAACTATACCGTGGGAAATCTTTTCGACGAGGCTTGTTTTTTCAGGAACTGATTCAATCGGAACATGCGACTCCGAACGAAGCGAGCACACAGCGCAGTCAGAAGGACAGACCGTTTTACTGACAGACTGATGGAAGCAATGAAAAGAACTTCCATCGCCTTCGTCTCCGCGCCAGACACACCCTGGTAATTTTGAGGATTCCATTACACTGGACTCACAGTGATATAGATTGGCCAATCTTCTAGCGACCAGTCTGCCGATACCAATTGCAGATGGTTATCTTCACCATTTTTCCATCTGGATATCGGAAATCCAGGAATCCTGTACCTGGCAACGATCCTATCGAGATGTCCGCCTGAGTCTAGTAGCCAAACTTCGTACATAGCGGCGCTTGGGAAAATAACTCTTCTGTAGTCTGAATCCGAAAACACCCATCTAGCCCAGTCATCCTCTTCGTAAACATCATCTCCGACCATGTACTCTGTGTCGTATCCAACGGAACGTGATAGACCAAAGGTCGGGTCGCTGTAGGATATCTGAATGGCCGAAGCCGAAAGATTAACAAGAGATGGAACAGTCAGAGTTTCCGGGTTTTCTGACGCAGCAGTATTTCCAGTAACAGTAACTATTCGCCTTGAATGAACATGAAACTGAGAACTCACGGAGCATCCAGGGAAATTGCCTACAGATGGATGAATAAAAATGCCGCACGAAGACACCGAAACCATGCCCGCAAACTCTGGCTTGTCGTATGGTGGAGGGATTGATTCGGCAGGATCAATCATTGAACAAATTGGCCTGGTCGACTCCGAAAAAATCTCAAACACACCTGCGGAAATCTCTGTTCCTCCAGGCGAAAACGGAGTTGCTGGAGTCGAAACCTCAGAAACGATTTCATCAGAAATAAAATCCAGAGTGACCGATTCCACTTCGCCATCAACACAGGCAGGGCTTGGCCCACGGTATGTGGCGATCCTGTTTTCTCTCTTCGAGTAGCTTGCTCCGTAAACGCCAGTGCCAGAAGAAACGTATGTTTCGCCGTATGCAATTGATTCCGTTCCCTGGCTTGTAATCATAAACGTCATCGGGTCCACGATTACCCAGGTAGACTCGTAATCGTAAGACTCGTAAAGCTGGTAGAAGTAACGAAAAACTGTTCTTTCAACGTAAGTGACAGAATACTCAACTGTTACCGTTCTTTCACCTGTATCAACGTCAAAATAGAAGTCGATATCACCAAACGATGCGAAACAATATGATTGATAGTCATTACACTCGCTTTCGCAATCCTGGGAAAAAGTCACGAATGTAACGCAGCTTGCGTCTTCGCACAAATCTACTGATTGGTATCCGTAAACTAGAGGCCGACTCAGGTAATCAATCGTTGAACTCGGAGGGACTACTCCGCTGTTAATCAATAGGAACGGAGTTGGTGAAGACTCCTTTGTTGCAGTCCTTAATTCTTCAACAATAGTCTCAGGGCACTCATTAAAGTTCTCGACAACCCACTCTCCAAGATCAAGAGACAATGGAATGCTAGGCGACGGATCAAGCGAAGATTGGCTGATCAAGAATCCTGCATTGTTGACGTTTCCGCCAGCATCTATCTGGCCTCCGTATGGTCCGGTAAATGTTCCAACAGTCACGCACGAGGAACTGCAAGGACCAAGTCCGCTTCCTGATGCCACTGCTCCAGGGAGATAGGAGATTACCTCAAGCGAGGCAGTAAAACCGGACCTGCAAAACCCTGGCCGATTGCAGTCGACACAATTGGAAACAGAAATCTCTTGTGTTCCAGCTACCGGAGTAAATCTGCTCGCGGAACCGGAAGATGAGCCTCTGTCTGGACTGGCGCGTCTCACCTGCGACTCTGTTGTTGGAGTTTCATTTAATAAGGTTGTGGCATCCTTTATCCAAGGCAGGACGCGAGTTCCTTTTTTTATCTTCGAGACATGTGTTCCAACTACATTCGGATCAATCTTGTCGTCAGACTTTGTGTCAACAATCAAGTATGGGTCATCTTCGCTGGCTCCGTCATAGTCGTTCACCTGTGAAGTAAACTGAATATCTCCGTTTGCGCGAAGCGTTCCGCCAAGATGATTGAGCCAATTATTTCCGGATTGCGCATCGCGAAACCTGGCTCTATCTGAAATCAACGTGGCCTGTTGTCCTGGAGCACCAAGAGCCGCAAGCAAGCCTGAGCCTGCTGGGTTATCTCTTCCGGACGCTCCGCTAAGGACCGAAGACGTTGTTCCGCTCAGGGTTTTTTGAGGACACTTCGAGGTTGTGATAATGCGGGTCGAAACTGGAGTCAAAAACGCGCCGACCGAAGGAGTAACATCCGAGTCAAAAGTCGATGACACCTGACAGTCAATGCAGCCACCTGGGCCAGACTGCCGCAATGAACCTGACGAAAAGTTATTGAACGGTAACGGGCGAACAAACGCGACTGGAGATAGAACGGCAGAGAAGCCATCGAACGGCAAATCAGAATCTACAATCAGACCATCAGCGTCGTGGCAACCGATCTCGCCGCGAGCCAGCGCTGTGAACGGCCTATTAAGCAAAGCAATGCCTGGATCGACTCTTGTGTTGTGCGAAGATGAAGGCGAACCACAGGTGACTTTGTAGTTATACATCGAGTCCTGCGTGGCCGCTGTTGCTCCGCCAGAAATTGTCTCGGCGATACCCATCTGCCAGCCGTAGTATCCTTGTCGGACTTCCGGGAAGTCTTCTCCGAACCCGAAGATGTATCCGTCGGCAAGAACGCAGGCGGCGTCAATTGTATTTTGAGGGCATCCGTCTCCTGAAAACGACTCTTCAAGTAAGACCGTAGCGTAATCAGTCCACCCTGCGGAAACGATGTCTGATGCGTAGTCTGAGAATGAATCAGCAAACGGGAAGTCGAACGAAGTCGGTGTCGGTCCAGTGCTCGGCGAGGTGAATTTGTTCGACCCTGCCGTCACAGAGTTCCTCACCAGCGCGGAACCCATCGTTACGTTGAACTTCGAGAACCTGACGCCTCCTCCGTAGTTCGTCTCTACGACAAGGTACTGGCGGTATCTGTATTGGGACCAATGGCGCGGAGTACTCTCCAGAAAGAATCGGATATATCCACCACAAGGAAGAGCGATTTTCTCTGACTCAAACGTCCTTCCGAAAATAAATCCCTGGATGATCTGCCTTGGCTGGCGAGTCATTGTGAATGTAGTTTCGTCCGGGACACAGCCAGTTGACGTGGCTGACCACGAGACGGACAAAGAGATTTCATCTGGGCTTGGATCGGCGATCGCATTCGGATAACAGAACGGCTCACTGTCGCAGGTCTTGCAGGGTATGTACGGAGAGACGAACGAGTTTTCGTATACCTTTGTGACTTTTCCAGACGAATCCAAGTCTACCTGCCATCCAGAAGACTGGCCATCAACTGACCCATACTTCCCGGTTCCAATAAATGTCTCAGGAACGGCAGAATCTGAGAATCGAACTTTCCCACGACCAAGAGAAAACAACTCGATCTCTTCGCTGTCTGTAAGCAATTTGTCCCAGAAAAGAACCTGCTGCAAATAAAACGATCCAGCATGAAGAGGGTTCGACACGCCGTCGGACCCAATTCCCAAATAGAGAGCATCTCCAAGAGACTGGCATCCCATGCTTACAGAAGTCGTCTTCGGTTCCTTGGAGACGAAGCCGTCCGCGCCAAGAACGTGAAGCGTCAGTTTGTTGCGCTTGCACCTGGCAATCACGAGGCTCCATCTCGATCGAACGATCTCGGCGGATACTGACTCCTCAGATGTTCCGTCAGCGGAAGCCGCCACGAACGTCATCTTTGGGTCCGCGCCGGTCGAGTCGAGATAGACTCGAAACCTGTGGCTGGATGCTGAAGCGATCTTTTTCGAGATCACATCGTAAACACCAGAAGGCGCAGACCACGGATTGATCCAGAAAGAGATCGTGAACTCCCCTGAATCAGAAGGCGTCAACAGGTCGTCGTTGTCTTCATCTTTGTAGTATCCGTCCGATAGCCAGGTATCGTCAAAGAAAACAGCCAGAGCCTGTTGAGACCTAGCAAAATCGTAGACATGCCCAGCCACCTCATAGATGCCGTCGTCCGAGATTTCCTGAAGGCCAACGACGCAATCCTCGTCCTCAAGATCGAAGACGTAGCCATTCGGAACCGGAACTGAAACCTGAGTCGCCGGGAAAGAAACGCCAGTCAGATCGAACTGGCTCTGGTAGTCGTTCCTGACAATGCTAGTCAGGTTATGCCCGACATAATTGTCGAACAGCCTCATTTTTAAGTTGCGAAGGAGTGGCATTAACCGGAACTCCCCACGGCAACAAGGACTCCGGACCACTCTTGCGCCAGGACCAGGCCACCAATAGGGCCGTAGATACTGGTTGAGTAGTTCACTACGTCAACCAATTCACTGGATTGAGTCAGGCGATTACTAGAGCCAAGCTCCATGAGATAGCCTTTGGCTTGGCCTGGAAGATCGTAAGTGCCTGGAAGCAATGCGTCCTGGAGCAAAACAATCTGCATGGCACTGGAAGCAGATTGAGTGCCTCCAGTTGAGTAAAATCCGTTAGCAGTATGGATTCCTTCTTTCCCGAAATCCATCACATTGGCGCGGCCAGCAGCGTCGGCCATAGCATTCAGATTTTCAACGACCTCGCTATTCAGGCCAGATTTTTTGAACTGGCCAGCAGGTCTCCATCCAGCTCCAGGTGCTGAAACTCGGCTAGTCACGAGCGGTTTCTTTTCTGATCGAAGACATTCTTTTCATGCGCCGACGAAACTCTTCGTCTCTCTGAACTCTGATTGCGGTGCTTTTACCGTAAATCTCTGCAACAAGCCAGCCATCACTCCAGTCTTCTCCGGACTTTAACCTGATCGTATTGCCTGTTTTTCCATAGACGACAGGAATCCATGAGACACGAGTTGCGTTTCCCCTTGTGAGACGGCACTGGCAGTAATCCGCTGTATCTTCGGTGTCAGACTGGGACATGCTGAGCCTCTCGCCTGACTTCATTTTCCCGTGAGTGAAGCATGGAATTTTTCATGGACGCAGCCACATCAGACGACCAATGCTCCATACTGATTTTTGCAAGACGGAACTGCAAAAGAGTAATGAACCTTTCGACTTTCCTCCACTCTCCTCGAACTCTTGAACTCCAGAAAAAACAGGCAGAGTCGTTCACGAACTCCATAGCCAGTTGACCAAAAGACAACTTCGATTGAAGCAGGCCAAGGAACAGGCCGGCGTTTTTGTATGACTCTTGGACTGGATCGTTATCAGGCATCGACGGTACTCGCTCTCAAAAAGACAGATGAAGTTCCAAGATCAGCTTTCATGCGTCCAGCCAGATCATGGGCCATTTCCAGGATCATACTCTTATCGGCGCGGCCGAGCCCAAAGCACGAGACGTGCCCCTCGTAGCTTCCATGCCAATCTCCAGGTGAATCTGAAACTGGCGGATACCAGAAATACTGGAATACTTCTTTTTAATGCGTCATTGAGATCGAGCCACTACCAAGGATTCTCTCCAGGTATCCGAAAAGAAGACCTGCGTTTCTGTGGATGTTCTCTACGATCTCGTTGCTGGCGGGCAGCTTTGTCATTTGTTTTCCTGTGATAAAACTTGACTACAAAACAAATTCCGGGACCAGGAATCTCACCTGGCTCTGCCCTTGATAAGAAGGCTGTGACGCTAATTCACCATCCCGGCATTTAGCAGGAATCAATTTTACCAGACACAGGACAAGGAAACCAAATCATTCCCGTCGATTTCCACGGGAATAGAGATCGCGCATTCAATGCGCGATCCATGAATATCATTTAAGACGCTTATTTTTTAGGCTTCGGACCACCAGGTCCAGTCTTTTCGTACTCCCCGCACCAATCACCGGAACGAGCCGTCGGATACATCAACGACTTAGGTCGATCTGCTCTTCCAGCCGGGATTACTCTTTTTGATGGGAACCTACGACAACACCCAAGAACACCAGGCCCCTTCCAATCAGGATGCGGCTCAACAACCTCGAACCACTCGCACGTACCACAACTTGGTATTTGATTTTCAGCAGGCATTATCCATCCTCTGCTAGAGATTCCCAGATTGTATCACTGCGGACCAAGAAATAAACACCAGCTACACAAAGGTAAACGCGCATTGAATGCGCGAAATAAGTAGTGAGATGAAGCGCAAGCGGGATTTTTAATTCAATGCCGCTCCAAAACAGCCTGGAGTTCTTTTTTTGTACGAGCACAACAATAGAACAAGACCCATTCCGAGAGAGAGACAGACACAAGCACAGCCATGATGTGCGACGCCTCCAAGCCAATCCATGAGGCTCATCCAAAGCCATGCTTCGCGGCCGAGTACAGCCAGACATTCCGCCGTAAATAACGAGACCGCGCATTGAATGCGCGATTACAAAGGCGGCAGACCAAGGAAAAGATTTCGGAATTTACCACAACTTTTGCCGAGGGATGCACCCGAAATCCGGTCCCCTCCGATTCATCCGCGATACCCCTCCCCTCCCTAGTATCCGATCCAAGGAATGCAATGGCCAGCCAGCCAGAATCCGCCGAGATTTACCATGCCGTTGGCAAGCCTATTCGTGCGGCATATCCCGCCATGCCAGTGTGCAGCACAAAAGACGGGCATTCCTGCCCGCTTTTATTTTCCGCGATTTCCACCGATGAATCGTTACTAGGATCAACATAAGCCAAGATTTATTTGACGATTCGTCGGGAAATGCATTGCCACAAGTCTAGGCGTCGTCAGATAGTGCAGCGTTTTGGCGTTTGTCTTGTATTAGACGACAAAACGCGATTCTCGCGCAGGACGACATATATCACGTCCGGGACTAGCGTGTCTCAAAACGCATCCTATGCGATTACAGGCTATGTCCTGAAAACGGCTGTTGAGCATGACAGGCAAGGCTACGACCTACGATTTTGGTCGTCAGAATCGACTAGATATAACAGTATCGAGACAACGCAAAGCATACTGTTCAAGTGTGCGAATACTTTGGCATAGCATCCGTCAACCAAAACGGACGAAATTGGCGACGCTCACAAATTAGTCTCGACAATTCGGCCTTGCGGTTTGTATTGTTCCGTCTGTTGGTTTTCTCGGTTTCTCCCACTATTTGAAAGGTTTCGATGATGAGTCTGAACAATGAATCGACTGCTTTTACCGCGTTAGGTCGTGAATCAGGACAAGCGCAAGGTTTGCTTCGCGCTCTTCGCCAACCGCAAGAATCACCGAGACCTTGGGATGATGCCTGCGATTCCGTACTCCGAGACACGATCAACCGATTGTTGCGTCGCGGAATCGACGGAGAAACTATCAGCCGTAGCCTGTATCGCTTGTCTCAGAGTTACTAGGCGTCCCGTTCTACTGTCATATATCACTATGACAGTTTGGTTTCTTGGCGGATGGTATTTCGCTATCCGTTGTCCTCTTTCAAGGAATTGTCCCATGAAAAAAACTACTCTTTCGACGCTGAATTCCCCAAAAACAAAGGCTAGTCGCCCGAAACCAACTAACGCCAGAATCGGCCAAGAATCGCGCGATTCCGGCCAGACAATCGCGCAGGCATCCGGGACCATCGCCAGTAATGGCGAGACTGATGAGATTGTCAGTCTATTCTCGGAGTTCACTCTCCGAGAAAACGAGACTGCGGCGCGCGTCAAATTGCTCGCGCGATGCGCTTTGAGGAATTGGATTCACGCGACGGCAATGAATTCGCGAGACTCGGCCAAGATCGTCATTGATGACGAGCAAGAATCCGCGCTCGCCATCGCTCGCGGAA
>ERZ1292637.940-Hain-H14-01um-R3-940-length-13717-cov-5_pt1 | contig 13717 bp, 20 predicted proteins | sample MGYA00564405_ERZ1292637 | MGnify/ENA primary metagenome ERZ1292637 (study PRJEB36523, sample SAMEA6512645) | groundwater metagenome | collected 2019-01-09 | study: AquaDiva: Metagenomics assemblies of 32 groundwater samples | reverse complement strand
TTCTCGACATATACTGCTACGTTACATGTTTGAATATAATCCCCTACCGATATATTGCCATTAGTGTTAGTTACAAGTATTAGACCAGTCCCTAACCCGAATATTTGGTATAAATCCCGCTGGTTATTGCCCTGGTTGAACTCACAAGTATGAGGAAGCCCATCTGCACCCCTTGAACAAGTCTCTAGTCTTTGTCCTTCAATGGTTGACGCATCTCCTTCGTTTTTAAGAATATCAATTAGGTTGTGAGGTATATCTAACTTGCACCTTTTGGATTTCTTTCCCGACATAACCCCAAATACAGTTTTTTGTTGCTTCGAAGTTGATTTGGCTACTACCGGTAGATAGTCAATTCCACCCTCATTAAGAATCACCTTTCCTGTGGCTATAACAATCATGCCTGTTTGAATTACCTCTGAATCATCACTGAGTTGTACATAGTGTGCCCCTGTAAAAGTGTTGTAGGCAATCACTCCCGATGAGGCCGTGCCTGAGATATCACCAATCAAGACGTCTGTACTGTTACTAAATTTAATAAAAGTATCAGCGGTGGTAATGTTGGCCGAGGTAGCGTTAATCTGGACTGTTTGAACAATATCGTTATCAGCTCCAAATAAATGAAAAAGGGTAGCTGGGGATGCTGTCGCAATCCCCACCTCGCCGCTAGTCTTGATACGCATGCGTTCAGTAACGTTGTCGCCACCTGAGGCCGTACCATTGGTTTTGAAGATCAAGTGGCCCCTTGAGAATGTGTTTGAACGCACAAAAACAATTTTTGCTCCTACGTCTGCGGCATCGGTAGAATTAGTAAAGGCGATTCCTACTCCAAGATTGTTTGTACCGACAGAATTACGAAGATAAAGATGCATATTTTCTATTCCGGCTGTCTGTGCGTCTAATTGTCGATCAATATGCAACAAGCTTGAAGGGGCTAAAACTCCAACACCAATAAAACTAGAGGAGGCGTCTAGGGAAAATAAATTAGCATCAGTATCCGATTCTATTCTAAAGTCAATATCTGACCCCTGTTCGTTAAAAACAGTCGCCCCAGTTACAGACGTTCTCAAAAGGATAACATCGTTTGCTGACCCATCTTGAAGAAGTAGGGCGTTAGCTGAGGATACGTTGATCGTTAGTACCCCAGTCATCGTATCGCCGGTTAGATTGACGTATCTGCCATCAAGAAACCCAATCCCTGGAGATGATTTAGTTACTCTCATGTAAATGCTACCTTATATGCTTTCTGGGCTGTAGTTCCAGCTACGGCGTAAAGAGCTGCTGATGCGTCAGTGAAATCCTCAACGCTTAATGATTCCCCTGGGTCAATACGAGCCACTGCGTTTGCTCCAGCTTGGGTAACGGTCGATGGCCCAATATAAATCATCGTACCATTGTTATGATCTGCCGTAATCATCACTCCTCTAGTGACTCCGGTGAATGTAAGTTCAACCGCAGCAGTGCCAACGGCGACTGTTCCTCCCTCAAATCCAGTAGCACTTGAGGGCGTGATCGTCCCCCCAACAATATTTTGTAGCGTTCCCCCAGTAATCGTTCCTGAAGCTAGGGCTGCTATTGTTCCAGTATTAAGCACTCCTACCGTTCCTAATGTCTGTTGTGTTCCAGTGACAATATTTACGAATGTCCCTACTCCAAGGACTGTAACTGTCCCCCCTTCAATCCTAGTTAGCGTACCTGCTGCTAAATTAGAAACCGAGGTAACTTGAGCCAGAGTCCCATTATTTAGAACTCCTACAGTTCCCAGAGTTTGTTGGGTGCCAGTAGCAATATTAACAAAGGTACCCGCGACACCCCCGCCTAAATCCTGAACATACATCGCTCCTGTAGTAGGATTGCCTCCAACCCGCATTACTTCTGCTGTCCCCGCGGTGTCTGCGGTTCCAGGTGTGCCCGTAGTAACAATTAAAGTTGAGTTGCGGTTGGCATCATACTCTGCGTTATATGGAGGAGCAGTTAGTGGTGTTGCCATTTACTTTTTACCTTTCTTTTTTGTGGCTAGTGGTTTGATCTCCATTGAGTTCAAAATCTCTCTAAAAGACTTTTCTTTCTTAGGTGGAGTCTTTTTTGAAGTCAACGGTGCAATCACTTCGGCTCTGCTGATAACTAGCACCCTTCGGCCAGTTCCCCCGACAGTTTCGACAATCTGGGCTTCTAAGCCATGAGCTCCGAAGAAATCAGCCAAATCCCGTTCAAAGTTAGAACCGCTGTCCCAGGTAGTTTCTGGGTCAAAGATAAATGTGTATTCTAAAAAAGCTAGTCTTTTCATTTTTTCCTTTTCCTAGCCATTGATAATGCAATCGCCACCGCCTGATCTTTCTTCTTGCCTTCGTGGAGAAGTTTACTTATCTTGTGTGAAATAAAACTTCTTGAACCGCTATCTTTAGGATATCCCATTAAACTAGGCATTATTACCGCCCCCTGTCTGTTGGCCTTTGTCTCTGACAAAAGTCTTGGCTGCCTCTTGAGCTTGTTGAAGGGCTAGGTCTTCGGGTGTAAGTTGAATCCCAGCTTGGGCGGCCATTTGAGCTTTTCCAGAAGGCGGGAGATCTCTAAATGAGATTGACTGGTTGGGCGGCTTTGTTTCTTCGTTAGGTTGTCTTTGCCCTCCTCCAGTATCACGTATAACCTCAGCAGTAGCGATCTTTTCTTCCTCAATTCTTTGTTCTGGGCTTGGGAAGAATCCAACCTTTTGCAGGTCTTTCATTACTTCAAGCACCCCAACCTTGATCTTTTCCATCTGTGAGTCAGACAGTTGACCTTCCATATTAAAGTCATCAATTGCGTCCATTATCTCTTGGGTTGGACCGAACTTATAGATTTCTAATAGTCTTTGGGTGAAGATTTTGATTACCTCTGGCCCGATTAAGCCTATCTGTGAAACTTGTAGCATAAAATCCATTAGCTCTTTAGCGGCGGCTTTTTGACCCTCTCTGGTATAAGCAAGTCCTGATTCAATCTCAATGTCCACCAAATACTCTTTTTTAAGGGGAATCACACTTTTATCAGTCTCGATTTTTAACTCACTTCTCTTTTTAATAGCGCCACCACCGATCACATCAAAATATTGGGGTTCACCTTTCTCAAGGTAGTAAACTGTTTGGGGAGTAACAAAGTGGCCGTCGGCAATATCAAGCATCTTTTCTGAGACTTTCTTAACTGTTTCTTTTAAGCGTCGTTGGGCAATGACAAGGTTGGCAATTTCGGATTCCTTTAAGGATTCTATGGCCGCGTGAGCTTTAACCCCGCGGGGAACTTTAGCAAGAGTTGAGGTTGAGACTCCTTGCTCTTCAATCAGAGACTCAAGGAAGCTAACAAACGGAAAACTCATGGCTGAGGGTGAAGTAACTGCTCCCTGTACGGGTGGTGTACCTTGATACTCGATAACTTGTCCACCAGATTGGTTAGTAATATTAAACTGCTCTCCCGCCCGCTTTAACCAAACTCCCACATTCATCGTATGGAAGAATTTCTCTAATCTTGAAACGGCCATGTCCAGCGATTTGTTGGTGGGGATAAATCTTTCAATTAAAGGCACTTGGTAAATCGGGCCTGGTTCAAACCGATAATCAACAAAAGGGTAATCAGGCAAGTCAACGTATTCATCTCTTAACCAGATGTTCCCTGCTACAAAAGTATGTCTAATAACAGGATCTCCGTCTTTTTTGTCTTTGAGGATTTCCGCCCCATTGTCTGAACTTCTGATTCTGTCTCTGTTTTTATCCCCTAAGTATTCTTTGATAAATGCTTCTTTTAAGAGTAAAGTTGCGGTTTCGTCAGCATTCCCTTCACTCCCGTATCTGGCTCGCATATAGGCTTCTTTGATTTCACTTGAAGCTAATCTGTTGTCGGGATTTATCCTGGCCTTTTGTTCTTCATCAAAGTTCTCATCTGCCTTAATCTGGCTAATTAGCCTTGGAGTGGCTTTAATAATAAATGGCGAATCACAAATTTCAGTTAAACTTCCAATCAAAAAGATATCAAAGGCATCCAATACCTGAGTGCGGATAGCCTCTTCAACCGCGTCTGGCCAAATCTGTAGGTAAGACACTCCGTGCTTAGCCGAAAGAATCACTGCTAAAGCCAATTTCTCGATTAAATCTTGCTTTTTGTATTCTTCGCTTAACCAGTGTCCTGAAAGTTGAGCAACTCTTTTCGCCTCGTCAAGGGCCTGTTGGTATTCGGGATTGACTTGGCCTGGTTGACCGTTCTGACCAACCTCTTGCCCCATAGAGAAACCAATCTTTGAGACTTTTTCTGGGTAAACCACGGGTACAGGGTCTTGGCTCATTAAAAGATTCGCTACTCCTCTGATTTGCCTTGAGGCTTTAGGGATGGCTCTTAATGGCTCCCAGAGTGAACTTTGGGCGCTTAGGTCGTAAACTTTGTTTTCTTGTCGGGAGAGATAACGGAAGTGAAATCCATCATCAAAGAAGTTGTTGTCGTACCATCTCTTTTCAAACCCCCGCCTTGAGTCTTTAGCCACAACCATTAACTGATCTACGGTTTGGCCGATATTAGGTGTGGTGATATTTGAAGTTGAATACTCTCGAATTAGATCCGCCATTAAACAACTCCTTTCTCAATCAAATTTTCAAGCTCGGATTGGGATAACTCACTTTCGGGGACTAGGTCAGGTGTCACTTTAGGAGGGGCTGATTTTGGGGGGTTCTCAGCCGTGTCAAATAAAGCCGCCTCACCTGCATCTTTCGCTATTAAGGCGTTAATAAACTTTGTTCTTTCAGCCTTAGCCAGGTATTCCTTCCAGCCCAATAAAATCACTAAAGCAATAATTACTGCCAGTAAAACAATCTCTATCATTCGACTTGCTCCTCAATTCTTTTGCCTTTAGCCAAAATTACCAACCAGTTATCAGTCAACTTAGCCTGATAGCCTTTCTTGACTGCCTCTTCGTATCTCTTTTTTGCTTCCTTCTTTGAAATTGCCATTTAGTTCACCTCCTACCTGACTAAAAATCTACTCTTCCAGTAATTTTCAAATGGGTTGGGGATTCGATATTCACCCGCTAAATAAAACTTAGAGTCAGGGTTCTTAAAGAATTTATAGCGTCTGGTAATGAATTTAACCTCAATTGGAACTTCGCCAAAGAGGTAACTGAACCCCTTGTCGGTCATCTCTACTCCTTGATAAGTATTGAAAAGACTTTTAACCTCTCGCGTTAAATATCTCTCTTCCAACCCAACCTCAATCTTGTCTCCTTGAATTTGTTTTTCTTCTTTAATGTTTTTGGCGGTTTCTCCTAAAACAAGATAGTTGGCCATAGCTCGGCCCATCATGTCGTCAATATCGAGCAAAGCCCGATTTAACTCGTCGGGCTTAAAACTGTGCCCATTCGTCAAGGTTGACGAGTTCGTCTCCTTGGTACTCTTTTTTACGTCTCTCATATTCTTGTTTGATTAAAGGCATCTCCTTTCTCACTTTTTCTTTATACAAAGGCTGCAATGACCAAACTGCTAGTGCGTGTGCAATAACAATGTCGTCGTTATAACCTTCAGGTGCATTATATCTTATCTTTCCTGTTACCCCGATCTCGTAACTAAAATTGTCAAATTCAAATAAAGTTTCTTGTAAAGGCAACATTCTAATTTTTTGTTGCTCTATCCAAATACTGAGCTTTTCAATAATATCCTTCTTAGATTGCTCAGTGATTTTAAATGGCTCAACCGCTAACCCCGCTCTCATTAAATCATCCGCTATTGGATCACCCAGCCCTGTCGCGTCTAAAACTACCAAAGCGTTATTATAATGTTTAGCAACCTCTTGAATCTTGGCTTTTTGAAATGGCCACTCAATGGTATGAAATCTGTCTTGGTAGACTTGGCGGTTTGTCCCTCTATCGTAAACCGTAATAACCGTGTAATCTCTAACTTTGGCTAGATCTACTCCCATTACATAAAGGTGGTTATCTTCAGGTTTTTTAGGGGTCGCTGTGCAAATCTCCCTTACCCCTCTAAAGATTGTACCTTCACCTTCAAGAAATTCACATTCGAACTCTTGGTTGAACAAAGCTTGGCTCATTGATGACTTTGCTTCTACTAATTGATCGGCTTGGATAATTCCCGAATTGCTTGCTTTTAATAACCAGCTTTTCCACTCCCTGTGTCCGCTTTGCCCGCGATTATATAGCTTGTAAAGGCTTCTTTTTCCTCTGGGTGTTCCCAGAAACCAAGCCCAACCGCCATTGGCCCGAATGATTGGTTCGGTTATTTGCCAAGCTGCGTATTTCATGGTGTCAAATTCATCAAAGCCTATTCCATAAGGGCCAGCTCCTCTTAAAGTTTCTGGCTGATCGGCTCCTTTAAGACAAATTATTGATCCACTATGCAGGTAGACCGTTAGCTCTACTTCATTCTGTCTGGCAATAAGTTCTCTCGGAATAACTCTGAAAAACATACTTGGGTCTTTCCAAATCGCTTCTTTGGCTTCTGCATAAGTTGGATAAACAATCCAATAAACTTTATTTTTAAGGTGCGGGTTGTGCGCTTCCAGCGCCATCTTCTCCAATAGTGTTGATGTTTTCCTGCTCCTCCGGTGCCATACTAGGACTTTGAACTTCGTTTGATCCCTGAGCACTGTTAATTGGTGGGGCATTAAATCCTGGCTGGGATAGGTAATCTCCGATAATTCTGACGGCAATTGGACTTCCATATTTTCCGGTTATTTCTTCGGCTTTAAGATCTGGTAAAGTCTTTGCCAAAAGAGTTTTAGCGGCTCCCAGTTTAATTGCTTCATTTTGACTATCCAAGAGACTAACCAGGACATTGATTGCTTTGTAAGCATGTTTAGCAGTTTTAGCGTAAAGGACAGAGCGTCTAACAATCGGGCCTTTAGCATTATAGCGTTCCCTCTGGGGTTGGGGATCGGTCTTGGTTTGTGTTTCATCTGACATAGTGAAAATGTAGTCTTCTTTTTTCACTACGCATGCCAGCCCTTTTAGTCTGGTTAAATAATCTTACTTTGTTTTTGGTTTGGTGTCAATTTTATCTTCTTAGGTTAATATAAGTAGGTTTTTGGTTACTTACTACTTCTTCAACTAAGCCTGGTATTTCTTCTTTGGTTTGGGGAAAGTGAGTTAATATATTTGGGAAGGCTTTTAATATTTCTTCTTGGTCGTCGGGCCAGTGAGAAAAACCATCGTGACTATAGTCGTGCCCGTATCCTGAACCAATTATTTTAACGTGGATGTTTTCGTGGTTTATGTAATTGCGGATTAGCTCGAAAGGGCGGTACAAAAGAAAGGTGGTAATACTATAAATAAAGGGTATTTTACCAGTTTCAGCTAGACCAATCGCAACCCCCATTGCCACCTGCTCTGCCGCACCTACATTTAAGAATCTGTCGGGATAATCGTTTTTATGTAAGTCAAAAAGACCATAACCTAAATCGGCGGTGACTATCAATATTCTCTCATCTTTCGCCATTTGTTTATATAATTCAAACCCAAAGTGCCCACGCAAGCTGTCATGTAAGGGATAACTCTCTATTGTTTGTTTTATTCTTTCTTGCATTGTCGTATTTGCTATGACACGGGACGCATACTCTCATCCAATCCGATCTAATCCTTTTATAAGAACCACTTTTGTTTGCCCAATGGAAAGTTCTTTTCTCAATTGTCCCACACAACTCACAATGGCTTGGTTTTCCTGCGATTTTTTCAATCCAATCATGGAGTCCGAAATAACCCACGCTTGATCCTTTCCAACGAGGGTGCTTGGTAGGATCTTTAAACCTCTCAAGTACCGCTTTCCTGACATTTTCTTTCCACGTATCCCCACGAACCTTAAGCATCGAATAAACAGCAACCCTGCTTCTACAAGACATTGAACAGTATTTACCACGATTCTTTTTAACCAAAGAGGGTTTAACATATATTTGCTTGCCACAAACTAAACATTTAGAAAACCACCCATTCTTTTGCACAAAGACATTGTAACATACATTCTATATTTTTTCAATTGTCTTATAATGTCCATCTTGCCCCAACAACTGTGGGTATTCCTCTAGTATTTCGTCATCTATTTTGGTTCTTCTAAGTTGGATGTCTGGACAAAAGGCTTTAAGTCGAGCCTCAAGTGTATCTAAATCTATTGGATCATAGGCTCCAAAACCATTAGCGTTCACATAAACTTTAAGGTTACTAATTTGTTTATCGGTTTTCACTCTAAGGGTTTCCCACCAGATTCCCTCGGCAAGAGCTCCGTCGCTCGTAAGACAATAAACGTCTCTGGTCGGATCTCCCAACGCCAGCCCCAAGGCGATACTCCCCGCTAACCCTAAAGACCCTGCCGAAACTAAAATCCCTGCTTCTTTATCTTTATTTTGGTGAACCCCGTGTTTTTCAAATAACTTTATTGCATCTTGATTGCCATAGTGTTCTAGGACTACATAGTAAGCTAAAGCCGCATGGCCTTCGTCTAATACAAAAATATCTTGTGGGGTTTTGGTTTCATAGATTTCTTTAATTACATCCACAGCCGTTAAGCAACTCCCAATGTGGGAGAGTTGGTGCTCTTGGCTGATATCTAAAATCCTTTTATGTAGTTCTTTCATTGTCAATCATCCTTTGAATAGTTGTCTTCAACGAAATTCTGGGTTCCCAGCCTAAACTACAGATCCTTTCATTATTGGCTCGCCACTCCTTAGTATCGTAACTTCTCATGCTTTCAACGGGTCGAACATTCGCCCTTTTTCCTGTTGTCTCCTCAACTAGCAATCTTACTTCATCATTGCTAACTTGTTTCCCGCTACCAATTTCATAGATTTCACCTTCAAATAACCCTTTATCTTTTATCGTAAGTAAAGCATCCACAAAGTCATCAATATCAATAAAGTCATGCACAGGGTCGGCCACAAAGGGGATTTCAATTCCATATAAACATGATTGTATCAGTTTTGGAATCAAATGTTCCTTTTGTTCTCCAACACCAACAGGAGTAAGGGGTCTGGCAATTGCTACTTTTTCTCTCGACCATTGTAAATACTCCTCGGCGGCCTTCTTGCTTAGACTATATGGTGTTTGGTTTGGTAAACTTACAGAACTTGTTGAAATATAAATTAACCGTTCGAAGCATCCTTCTTCAACCATATTTATCACTCTCATTAGGTTGGCTCTATATATTTCTCTAACGTCTGTTTGATCGGCCATATTACCGTAGGCCGCTAGATCAAAAACAAGACCAATATCAGCACTAATTATTCCGCTTCGGTCAAGCCGTAATACTTCCTGCCCCGACTGTTCCAGTTTCTTGGTTAGAGCTTCCCCCAAGAATCCGTGTGATCCGCTGATAGCTGTAGTCTCTTTCATCATGCCTCCTTTCCAATGTACCTGCAAGAGGACTAGTCTTGAAGTAGACGGGTTCTCCACAAATATTACAAAGCACTTCAAACTCTCCTCGAATATAAGTGAATCCATTGTGAAATCTCATGACGACAAAATAGCCGTCTCTAATTTCTCCCAAGATTTGTTTTCTGCCAGCGGTCTGACAGGTTGGGCAAACGACAAGTAATTTATTGCTCATTTGTTTTTAAAAAGTTCTCTGGCTTTTTTAAGGCCCTCAAAAGTTCCGATATCCATCCAATAAGCGTCTGTGTCGTAATAGTCTAACATTGTTCTATCACCATAGTAATAGTTCGGCCCCAAAATCTTTACTCCCGCATAAATTCCTTTATCGACAAATCTTACGTTCCTACCACCGCCTAAACGAAACATCCTTGTAATATTAAGATTTGTCAAGGTGTCCCCATTCACAACCACCAAAAATTCACCGGCAATCCAGTCTTTCAAAGAGCCAACCGTTAATTCTTCTCCCAATAAAATCGGCTCATAAGTATATTTCAACCTAACCCCAAAGTGTTTCATTATTTTTAGAGGTTGGTAATGCAAATTTACCACGATGTCTCTAACCCCAAATCTATTAAGGTGATCGACCAAGTGTTCCAAAACTGGCTTTCCTCCAACCCTAATCATTGGTTTGGGCGTAAACCAAGTCAGAGGTCTTAGTCTTTTACCTTTCCCCGCACAAAGGATTAGTCCTTTCATTTAACAACCAGCCCTTTCCAATCAATTTTAAAGGGATAATGTTTACAGCCCACTTTTTTCATTTGTTTGATAAAGTATTTTTGGTTTTTAGATCTAACTATAAACACCGCAAATCCTCCTCCCCCAGCTCCTGAGATCTTACCAGCTAGCGCACCGCTATTAAGTGCAAAGTTATAAATCTTGTCTATTCTGTCATTGGTTACACCCTTGTTGGATTGTTTCTTATATTCCCAGTTTAAGTTTAGCCACTCGGCGAATATTTTAATTGAAGCAGTTTTGTTTAGATCAACAAGCTCGGCCAGAGACTTTAGTTTATCTAGTGCGATCTTGCTTTTGGGAGTTAGCTTCTTAAATCTTTCTTGGATTTTTGATGACTTTCGATTTCTGCCCGTATAAATAAGGACTAAGTTTTTTGCGATCTTCTCGGCAATCGGCCTTGACCAACGCTCTACTTTCACTCCATCTTTGTTAAAGTACATTGTATTCATTCCACCAAAGGCCGCACAATATTGATCTTGTTTGCCGCCAAAGAGTTTGAGTTCGTTTACCTCTATATCCCAAGCTTTTTTGGCTATTTCTTCTTTAGAAAGATTTAGCCCTTTGACTTTGGCAACTGCTCCTATTAGTGCAACTGCGGCTGACGCAGATGACCCAATGCCAGACTCGATCGGACCAGAGAATCTATGTTTCATCCAGATGTCTGAAGCATTCATTTTTTGAGCTATTTTTTTGAAAAACGTTGTATTGTCCCCATGTTGATAACTCCAAGCATTCCCCAAAGAAAAAGTTGAGTTAGAAACGTCTATTCTTTGTTTTATACTTATTGCAATATTTATACAAACACCCCCGTATTTAGAAGCATAGGGGTTTACGTCAGTCCCTCCACCAAAGAGGGAAATGCGGACTGGACTTTGACTTGTTACTTTCATCCAATAAGTTTAGTAAAATCTAACCAGTTAGTAAATCTCACAGCTCTGTCGTCCAAAAAAATTGTGGTTCCATTTTCTTTGATATTGGTAATTCTCAACCAGGGAAATTTGTAGTGTTTCAACCAGCTGGCCACCGTCGGCCACTCCCAAGGATCACGGGCTGTACAAATATAAATTTCGTGGCTTTGTTTTTTGAGCCATTTGATCGCGTCTAAAGCTCCCTCAACTGGGGGGTCTTTTAAAATATCTTCGTGCCTTGGGAATCCTTGCCGGTTTATAATCACGCCGTCAAAATCAATTGCCAATTTCATTAGATAAAAGCTCTTTCTATCATTTCTGCTACCTCGTGGAGAGCAACCATTTGGTTTTCTTGGATTTCGGCGGTTGTATCGCCTACCCTTTCAAAGTCTACTACATGAAGGCCGTTCTTTTTTGCCCAATCTAGGGCTTTTAGGACATTTTGTGATTTTCCTGAAGTGCTAATTCCTATTAAAACATCTCCTTCTTTACCAAGAGCCTCTAATTGCCTTTTAAAGACATTCTCATAGCCAAAGTCGTTGGCGACTGAGGTGAGGATTGAAGTGTCGGTGGTCAAGGAAATAGCGGGGAGGGCGCGCCGGTCGTGTTTATACTTTCCGACTAACTCTGCGACAAAGTGCTGACTTTGGGCGGCTGACCCTCCATTACCGCAACAAAAGATTTTATTGCCTTTCATAATAGCGTCAATACAGAGTTGGGCCAGTGTCTCTATTTTCACTTAATATATTATACTATTTCCCGTTTCACAAAACTAAGTAAAAACCTTCATTTCTCCCTTAAAAATCTAGCCAAAGAGTTATATCCTCTCTTACTCAAATAAGCTATGGCCACTTCAATCGAACACCCAAAGTCTTTTCCATAAAGTTTTTCTATCTCCTCTATTAGCTTTCGTTTTTCAGAAACGTCATAGCCTTTAATCCCCCCTAGTTTTGTTAGTTGTCTTCTGACTAGACTTGAAAAGTTTGCATATTTTTCCTGACAATCATCACAGGCAATTCTATAATCCAACCCATGCTGTAAACATTCAAAGCTTTCACCTTTAGTTACTTGTAATTCAGGGTGTTCAGATAAATACTGTAGATACTCCATTTCAGGACTACCCATTTTTTCTTGATATTCTTGTTGTTCTTCGTAATTCATATCCTTACTTGTTTTTAATTTCTTTGGTTCTATCTGGTAAACTTTCAACTGTGTAGAAAGGTCTTCCCATATAAATTAAAAAGGCATGCCAGCAAATATTACATATTTCAAACTTTCTAGTGTTTGCCAACATTTTGTTAGACCCTTTCGTTATTTCTCCTAGACATCTGTCACAAAATAGTTTAGTCGCCATATATTTTCTTTACTTGTTTTTATTAGTTAAATAAACTCTAATTAAAGAACTTAGTGAGAGGGGGTAGGGGCTCTTTGTTGCTTATCTGGGGGAGCTACCCTTCACCTCCACAACCGATTCCCCGCCGACTACAACATATGCTTCGTCCTGCGATACCTTTTTTATATTCTCTCGCCCTTTGCGTCTTATTCCGCCACCCTCTCTCTAAATTCTCTAATTGTTTGTTAATGAGCTTATTTTAGTTCTTCTTTAATGTGTTCTTCAAACTTTTGCACTTCTTAATAATTGCAATAACTTTTTGACATCCTTATCCAGTTCCTTAATCAGTTACTATCCTAGCCATGTCTTTTGAAAGATACTCTTTTTGCCGTTTTGCCGCCCAAAGTCCTTTGCTTAACTTAATAGGCGAGTGCTCTTCATGGACTATCTTACCAGCCTTATCTAAAACCAAGTAAAGCAAGCCGTCTTTGCCAGAGAATACATCTCCCCCTACTAAGCGATGCGAATGGTTTGTAGACTCGCCTCGCACAATAACCCTGCTTGGAACTTTTTTAAGCTCTTTTGGCAGTTTGTCTATCTTTAAAAATATTAGATCACCTTGGCGTCTCATAAATATCACCCCCTAAGTTTCAATGGTTGGATTATACTCCGATTCTTTAATTCCAAAGCTCCAACTTACTCCTGCTTTTGCCGTTTCAATATCCGGTGGGCATCGTAAAAAGTAAATCCTTGGCGTACTTGCATCCTTTACCTTCACATATCTAGCCACCTTCTCCGGATCGTTTTCTAAATCAACCTCTAAAAGTTCGCCATATTTGTCTTTTTGAATAGTTTTCGCCTTTAAAGCCTTCACAAACCTTTCTCCCATTCTCTCTTGGATAATGCGTCTTACTTCAAGGTTTGACTCTTTTAACCAGTCATTTTTGGTTAGTTTTTCAGGAGTTTTGACTATCTTTTTGGTTACTCTAACTCCGTTTATAGAATAAAGACTGTATCCGTCTGCATACTCAACAGCTCCTTTGGTTTCATTGTGTAAGACTTTATCTTTCCAGCTTATTGATTTTGGGGTTTCAGAAACAAATGCAATACCTTTATAGGGAATAATGAAAGTTACATTAGTAACAAAATCTATAAATAATTTAAGTACTTCATTATCAAATTTAACTCCTATATATTTTCCAAACATATACCATCCAGCCCACACTAACCACCAGACGGTTAACCACCAATCATTATTAATAGAACGAAGCTGAGAATCAAGCTGAGAACCAAGCTGAGAACGAAGCTGAGAACCAAGCTGAGAATCAAGCTGAGAAACAAGCTGAGAACGAAGCTGAGAAA
>ERZ1292637.938-Hain-H14-01um-R3-938-length-13725-cov-4_pt1 | contig 13725 bp, 18 predicted proteins | sample MGYA00564405_ERZ1292637 | MGnify/ENA primary metagenome ERZ1292637 (study PRJEB36523, sample SAMEA6512645) | groundwater metagenome | collected 2019-01-09 | study: AquaDiva: Metagenomics assemblies of 32 groundwater samples | reverse complement strand
GAGCCTTTGCCTTGGCGTCCTCAGCCAACTTCTCTGAGATATTCCCCGCCTTAACCTCGGCGTCTATCTCGGTTTCGAGTGTCTCCAGAGCCTTAGAATCACGTTCTAGGGCAGTCTGTACCACTCCCCCACCCGCACCGCCGATCTGCGTCACAGCGTAAGCACTGTCACCGAAGATCATGTTCCGATAGACCGTGTGCAGGAAGCCGCCGCCACTGGCAGAACCGTCAGCACTCGCCAGTACGTTCGTGCTCTCAAACACCCGGGCACCAAACACGTCCCGCACCACACCCTTGATTGCCAGGTCTTCATTCGACTTCGTAGTGCTCTGCTTCACGATATCCTGCCACCCACCAGTCGTGGTATCGGCCATCAGATCGTAAAGCGCGTTCGGATGTGCACAGAGCGCGTACTTGCTCTGCCCGTCAAACAGGCCCGGAATGTCGTTCGTACGCAGGCGGGTTACGTCCTGCCGTACCTTCGTGCCCGTCAGCGTGTCAGTGCTGGAAAGCGCAGCCAGCCCACCGACAGCGCTCGCGCTGGCGATAAACTCATTCCGAATGAGCGTATCAATGGTCAGCGAAGCGTTGTAGGAAAACTCATCGCTGATCCACGCCAGGTCAATGACGCTCATGCGCGCAAGCTCAGACATAACGGTGAACGCACCGTAAATCTTCACCTTCGCACTGACCTGCTCGGAGCTCAGCTGCACCTGCGCCGGGTTCAGGCTCTCGCTCAGCGCTGTGGTCTGCGCAGCCAAATGCACCGGCCGGTTGAACACGATGTCCGTACCCCAGTTGCGCGGAATGCTCCGCTTCAGCGGGGTCAGCTTGTAGAGCTGAAGGTTCTTCTCCACCCGATCCAGCATCCGCTTCTCGAACCACACCGGCAGAAGCTGGGTTTGGATGGTGGTCAAAAACTGTCCAGAAAGAGCCATGCTAGTTCATCCTCTCTAGGTTAATCTCGGCCAGGGAAAGCCTCGCCAATTAAGCCTTCGAGAGCTTGCAAGTCCATGTCTCGTACTCCGGTTCCCCGGGGTGCACGAGTCTGCCCACCCGGAAGCGCTGCCCTGTCCTTATCAGCAGAACCTCCACGCTGGGTGAGCTTGGCCTTCAACTCTCTATTCTCCTTTACGAGCCGTTCCCCAATCAAGCCGAAGATTGTTTCCCGTTTCGACAGGTACGGAGACTTCGCTACCTGTCCCTGTACTTCCTCGACATGCGGAAGCAGTTCCTGAAGCGGAACCTCAGGATAGTCTCGCTGAATCCGCGCAATGTCGTCTTGTTCGTAGGCTTTGGCAATTGCCTGTTCCATCGGTGCGACACGGCGACCCACTCGCTGGAATGCACGCTCTGTTTCCAGTTGCGTGTATTCCTGCACCGCTTCCCACTGCTGATCCGCCGTTGAGTCCGAGCTGGTTGCTTTCGTTTTCAGCTCAGCAACGCGGGCTTGGTACGCGGTCTCGGGGTCCGGTTCGTCGCTCTTCTTGGGCTTGGCAATCCCCATCCTGCCCCGAAGAAACTCAATCGTTCCTTCAGGGTCTTTTTGCAAGCTGCGTTGCAGCGCGTCATACTGTGCAGCCTGCTGAAACTTCTGCGTTGCGCCACTTTCCCAACGCTTACGCTGCTCTTCGGTAAACCGTTCAATGACTTCCTTCGCCTTCCCGCGAAGCTCAGTCGGAATCTCGCTGAGCGCAGTATCTAAGGCATCGGGCTCAGGCTGGTCTGCGGGCTTTTCAACTTCCGCAGGCGGCTGAAGCTCTTCGATGTTGATTTCACCTAGGGTCTTCCCCTCTTCCAACGCTGCTTCGAGTGCTTCTAAGTTCACGCCTTGTTGTGCCGCCATTATCAGCCTCCTAGCGCCTTTCGCATGTACGCTGCTTCTTCAAGCAGCGCTTGGGGACCACTTTCCAACTTCCGCACCAGCTTCATAAACGCATGCTCGCTCGGGGCAAGCTCTTCTGGGTTCGCTAACCACTTATGGTAAAGCATGCGCTCAGTGCCGAGCAAGTCTGCGATAAGAATAGCCCAGCCGGGCTGTTGCGTCAATGCTTGCACTGCGTTCAGCCGCTCGGACATCTGTCCAAGCTCTTCTTCAGTGTTTGCAACTTGCTTCTTCTTAAAGCCGTCAATCAGTGCGTCTATGAAAGCACTCATTCGCTAGCCTCCTGCGCCAGGCGGCGCTGCGTTCATCATGGCTGCTGGGCCTGGAGGCGTACCACCCGCAGGTTGCGGGCCTCCCGCTGTGCTTGGGTTCCCCGCTCCAGGCGCCTGCATGCCCGGGAAGCCCATCGGCCCAGGGATCATCTGCATGAACTGTTCGGGCCTCGGAATGCCCTTCCGCTTGCCCAGCTCTACCTGTACCGCAGGCACGTTAAGCGAACCGCCGATTTTAATGCTCTCAGCAATCCATTCTTCGAAGCTACGGCTTTCCAGCTCCCTGCTCAGCGGAGACTGCTGTTCTACCACAGCATCCCACTCGAAGTCTCCGAGCAAGTCATCAGGGCCGACCTGGAAGGGCTGCACCAGTCCATCTTCGCCACGCAGGCGGAAATCTATCTCCCTGTCAGTGTATTGCTGCATGAGCGAAAGGCAGAAGAAGGCATCTTCAGCCATCGCCCGTTCTTTCATCCTGCGTTTGGCGAAGGCTAGAAACTCTTCAGCGGCAGCCTTCAGCGTTTGAATACCTAGCGCAGTCTTGGTCTGTCCAAGTTCGGGCGTACCCAAAGCGTTAAACTGCGTAATTCCGCTTTCCTCCTGCGCCCGCTTCAGCCAGAAGTTGAGCCATACCAAGATGTTCTGCGTTCGGTCTTCTGTTGGAAGAGACTTCAAACCCTCCATCATGTAGGTACGGAGCATCATGTTTGGAATGACCTTGAGCTGGTTTCCCGCAATGCCCGCATCCGCATGCTTCAACCATACGTTATGCACCGCCAGCACGATGTTGTCAATACCCAGGTTGCCCCAGGTATTCACCATAGTTTGCACAGGTTCGAGCACTTCCGCCACGCCAATGGGCCAAAACTCGCCCGTGAGCCGCATCCAGTCGTCGTACACATAGGGTGGTCGCTGGTGGTCGTTGGGATGCTCTTCGAGCCTGAAGAGGTAGCGAAAACCCGGATCGCAAACAATCAGCACACTTTCGTCTTTTCCATCACCATTAATGTCGAAGGGAAAATAGCCCCCGATGAGATGCTTGCTCGTTGGGTCGTCCTTCGCAATACTGGTGCTCAGGTCAATGCCCTTCCGTGCTGCGACCTCGTTCCGCCAGCGCTGGACGAAGCCTGGAGCAAGTTCTTTCGCTTCCAGGCACGTTGTGACAGCTTCGGGTTCGTAGATTGGATCTGGGCCCGCAGCCTTCGCTTTCATGTCCTGCGGAGACTCTGTAAACTCTTCAAACGTGAAATATTGGTCGCGCGGATCATCCACGGTAGGATCAGGCGTCAGTGCAAATACATCCACCGCTTTACACATGGGCCCTTCATAATGCGTCACTTCGCGCGGGATGCGCTTGGGAATTTTATTCTCAGGCACGCCAAGTTGAAGCAGTGCCATGATCTCCCGGGTGCTTAGCCTGCGATTCCCTGCGCGCTTGTCCACATGATAAAACCACTTCCGTACACCTCGGCCGGTGATGAGCTTGTCCCGGTTGCTGCGCTCCATTTCGTCCTGGTAGAACATCTTGCGCAGGTAGCTCTTGCTGAGCGCTGTTGCGGGCTCGCTGAACTTCCCGCCTTTGAAGTATTCAAAACCCATATAAGTCCCGAGCAGCTTAGGCAGGATGCGCTCGATGCTCTCTCTGGTAATATCGTGCGATACCTGCGACCGTTGCGCTGCGTGCGTGTAGGTCACAACCCCGTGCCAGGCCAGATACCAGTCGAGCATACGGGTACGCCTGGTGTACATCGCTTGCTCGCCAAGCCCGTGCAAGCGCTTCGCTTCCTCAAGCGCCATCCCTGCACGTTCTGTTGTTGCATCAACGGCCACGAGCGCCACCTTGCCTTTCAATGAGCCTATCGAGCTTTTCTTCCATGCGTACCTGACGCTGGCTGAGCACATCCAAGAGCGCCGGCACCGGGAGTAACGCTTTATGCTCTTCCTGAATTTCGTCTATGCGACGGGATTCTTTCGTATAAATCGCTCCGCCGAACGCAAGCATGAGTGTGAACGCTACACCAACAGCCCAGGTGCGCCAATCACTTTGTGTTTGATAATAACGCACCGTGCTCACTTCTTTCCCGGTCTCGGGCGCGACTTGCCTGCTTCGCTCATGGCAATCGCTACCGCCTGTTTCTGCGGCCTACCAGTATGCATCAGCTCGCTCACGTTCTCGCTGATGGTCTGCTTGCTCGAACCCTTCTTCAACGGCATGGCTACTTTTCCTTTCCTTGCAATTTCCGCTGCAACGCTGCAAGCGCTCCCCACATCGCGGGGATGAATTCTTCTAGTGCTTCATGCAAACTTTGCTCTGCGGATAGTACTGGTGTTTCAACAAGTGGCGAAACAGTCATTTTTTCAATCCGCTCCGCTCGCTCTTCTTGCACTCGCCGCTCAAGCTCCTTCGCAGGGGACCACTCCGGCGTTTCGTGCTGCGACTTACCCCGCTTGATTACATCGTCCCGGCAATCGCTGCACATCAGCCGCATGACGCCGGGCTCGCCGGGAATGGTTTGCGCACCTACGCTTGCCTTTAGCTGTTTGCACCTGGGACAGAACGAATACACATCTTCGTATCCAGTCATTCCTTCTCCTAAAGTAGCGCTTTCGCTACATCCACGTCAACCCGCGCCACGGCTTAATCTCCCGCTCATCGCTCGCCCGGCCTCCTTGCAGCTCCTTCGGAAGCAGTTGCTCCGCATCGTCAGACTCTACGAGCCTGGCATCGAGCAGCGAACCGCCAGGCCTGAACACAACTCTACCTTCCCGTTCTCGCAACTCCGCACCCTTAAAGCACTGCCAAACCATTAGAACTAAAGCACTAGGGTAGTCATCGTGCATCGGGGGTGGCGCTCCCAAGGTCTCGATTCCGCTGAAGCTGCGCTTCACCTCCAGCGCCGCTAGCTCCCGTAGTGCGTCAGTGTTGTCCAGAAGGCGCAACCGGCCCTGTTCAAGCAACGTTCGCATAGCCCCGTACATGTCCATCTTGCTCGCTCCGAGCTCAAGCCTCGTGTCGCCTTTGGGCTTCTCTCGGTGCCTGCGGGTAGCAGTAAATGCTACTTCTTGGAACCCAACGCCCTTGATAGGCAAGCCTTTCCTGCTCCGCGGACTGCGTAAGGCCTCTCGTACTGGCTCACTGGCGAACTGGTCGCCGGTGACCATTGGCACGCCGTATGCATGGCAGAGCAGGGCAATTTCCCTCGCCAAGTCCGCAAGGCTCAGCGGTTCCTTCGGCTTTGGTTTCCAGGCCCTCCACACATCTACCGTAACCTTATCCCCTTCGCGGTGGCCTATGCAGAGCACCGTTGCGTCACGTTTGAACGCGATATCCACTCCAGCAACGTAGCGTACCCTGTGCGTGGGCTTACGTTCGAAGATCCCGTCATCCGTCGCTGCGGCAATCGCGTAACCGGGGATGAAAGCCTCTGTTGGGTCGCTGAAGCGGGCTTTATACTCGCGCTCGAAAGCCTCGGGATCTCGCCGCTGCTCCTCTACGAGGAAGTCTAAATCTATCGCTGGGTTCATGTCTTGTGATTCGGCGACCCAGACCAGCGGCGCCCCTCGCGCTGGTTTGCCCCAATACTTCTCGTAGTCTTCCCAGATAACCCCAAGCTTCGTGTAAGGCGTTGTGAGCTTGATCAGCCTACGCTGGGGAAACGTCGCCATAGCAGGCGTGACGCTACGGATAACCTCCCGGTCGGGATTCGCTCCCTCGCTCTCCCAGAAGGCGATTTCATCGAGCACGGCGACGGGGATGTTGAGACCACGGATAGCCTTTAGCGTGCACGGCCAAATGCTCACGTTCATGTTGTTTGCAAACTCTAGTGCGTCTGCTCGCTCTCCTACTAGCTCCCTGCGCAGCGTCGGGTGGGCGTTGACCTTGTTGCGCAGGAGCGCCATGGTTTCGCTGACGGCTTTCACAGTCTGCGCCATCATCACGCAGTGCCCGCGCTCGCCCGCGCGTAGGTACTTCTCATGCCCGCCGAGCAAAGCCTCGTAAAGCAGTACCGGCACGCCAATGTGCGAAGTCTTTCCGCCCCGGCGTCCGCAGATGAACGTCGCGCTGTGCACAAAGCCTTTGGGCCGCTGCGTTAGGCCCGTCCAGCGTTGGAAAGCTTCCATGGCTTCTGCTGGGATCTCCAGGCCGTAGAGGATGCGAAGCGCTAGCTCTTTGCCTGGGGACAGGTCTAAGGCCAGAAAGTCTTTGCAGAAGTCTAGAATGGTTAGCATGCTGTTGACTTTTCATCCCAGCTTGGTCAGGACCGCTGGCTGACCAGCGCCCTGGCAGCTTTAAAAGCTGTTCCTCCTAGCGGAAAAAGTGGTCCATCGCGTGTGGTGGCTTTTGAGACTTGGACCACTTTTCAACCTTTAGAATCGCTAGCTTAAGGTGGACCACTCACTAGTGGTCCTTACTTATATATTATAATAAGTGGACCAAAGCCTTGGGCCACTTTTAAGCTAGCGCTAGCTTACAGGTCTGGATGCTTCTCAAACTCCTTACAATAGCCCTGAAGGATCGTCGTAGCCCATAAGCCAGTGCTCAAATGTTCTGGGTCGCTTACCAGTTTATCCAACCGAACATGTGGAGGCTGGCCATGGCACCAGCCTCCTACGTCGTTTATTCGTTCAAACCATTTGCAGTTCTTGCAGATGTTTTCGCCGGGAAAGGGCGCTGGGGCTGGCATGACGCTATTCCTTGCTTTCGCTGGCCTTTGCTAGCTGGGCCTGCTGGCGGGCGTAGCCGCCCAAGCTACCTGCTGTCGCTGCGTGCTGGCTACGCAAGCGGCGCCCCATCTCGCTGTCGCTGGAGTAGAGGTACTGCTTACGCTTCGCGATCTCGCTGGGAGTCTCAAGCCCGGGTAGCGCTGGCTGTTCGCCGTTCTCGGCGAAGAAGGCAAGCGGGGCGCCTGGGAGCGCTGCGCTACGCGCGGTTGCTTCTGACATGCTCTCCAGGCTTGCGAGGTTGGCTTGTGGGGGAAGCGCGCTAGTTTCAGCAGGTAGGGTCCCCTCTACGCGAGCGGGGCAGGGGGGCCAAGAGGTGGCAGGGGTGGGGGGCGGCGAGGCCTGCTCAGCGGCGGGGCTCGCGTTTGTGGCAAGCGGGGCTGCGAGCTGCGAGGCGAGGCTGGCCAGCTCGCGCAAACGCGGCGCGCTAGCCTCAGCACAGCGTCGCGCTAAGCCACAAGCGCGGAGCAGCGCGGCGCAGGCTTGCGCGCTACGCGAGAGCTCGCTAGCCGCAAACCCAGCGTTTGAAGCACTTACACATATCTGGTACCACAACGCATCAGTATAGGTCGCGAGGTAACTCGCATGACGAAGTAGCGTGGCTTCTTGCGGGCTTACTTCCTGCGCCCCACCTAAAGCTTGCACCCATTGCTTAAACTGCTCAGCCGCATGCCGGGCCGCGCCACTGTTCAAGTTGAGTTGCAAGCCCGCCGACACGCCCCTTACAGGCCTGCGCCCTCGCTTGCGCGGCAAGCCATCCGGGCTTAAAGCTTGCGTTTCGCTCATTTGCACTGATGCTTTGCTTGTTCTCATAGCCTCAAACCCTATCACACTATGTAACGCAAGGGAAGTCTTGCGGCACTTTGTAACGCTTTTCAAGCCTCAAACAATGCTAGCCTACGTTAACTTCACGATTCTAAAGCCTTGGCACGTTTTCTGCTATACCAAAGCCTTGAAAGCACCCTAACCCAGAACGCAAGGAGGAAAACACCATGGGTAATAGAGAGCAGCGTAAGTATGCGTTCTGTGGGCAACGGACAAGGACCGTCACGCAGGCTGAGTGGGAAGCGCTGCGGGAAGCGCTGGTAGGTGCACTTGTGGCCATGACAACCACTCGCATCATCCAAGGTGTGTCGCCGTTTATGATGTCGGCTATCGAGCAGGTCCGTGCGGCGCTCATCCTGGTGCAGAGAAAAGGATAACCATGAAAAATCTAAATCTCTGGCCCTGCGAATGTAGCGACCCCGGTTGTCCCGTGCATCCTGGCAAAGACTCTTGTCCCGTACTGCACACTTTAACCACCTTCACTGTACTCCACCGCTCAGATATGGAGGATGAAACCGGCACGCTCTTCTGTGATGCTTGCGCTGAGGATGCTTACGATTCTGGCCTGTTCTATTCAAGGAAAGGCTAAGTAGTCATGGGATGGCTAGCTCGCTGGAATGGAACATGCCCAGTCTGCAAACAGCGGATTACGCAATGGCTAGACATGATCGTGTACCGCAATAGTGCAGATCCTACGCGCAAACGCGAATACGTTCACGTAAGTTGTGCAACACCTGCCGAACGCTCCACACCTACGCCCGAACCGCCCGAAATCCCTGCTGGCGATTTTCCTGCTAGTTCTCCAAGACAGGAGGAAATTGAAGCCATGGAAAAGTCTGACAACTTGGCAAGCTTAATCGCTGATGTTGTAGTGCCAAAGGTCCTTGCAGCACTGCCCAAGGGTCCCGACCAGAAAGTCATTGACGCAATGGTAGCAGAGGCTGTGAGCAAGCTTGAACGGCCCGTTGTTGTGGAATTTAAGCGGGAAGGGCATGAGCCTGTCAAGGTCGCAGGGCAGCATAAGCAGTTCGAAGACTTAGCTTACCATATGGCGAGCAAGTGGCCAGTGTATGTGCTAGGCCCGCATGGAAGTGGAAAGAGCGAAGCCGCTAAACTTATTGCGAAGACACTCAATTTCGGCTTCGGCTATTGCCTCGTTTCTCCCTTTACCACAGAGTCAAAGTTCTTCGGGTGCATGACGCTACAGGGCGAAGTCACGAAGCCCGATTTTCGCAAATGCTGGGAAAATGGCGGAGTTTTCCTGGCCGATGAATTTGATAACGCCTTGCCAAGCTTGCAAGTTGCGATTATGAGTGCCATTGGTTCACGAGACGTATGCAGCTTTCCCGATGGGACAATCCCGTGCCATGAAAACTTTACCTTTGTTGCTACCGGCAATTGCAATTCCTGGGCACCCGACCCAGCCTATCCGGGCCGTCACCCTTTCGATAGAGCATTTGCAAGCCGTTTCAAGTTTATCGAATGGACCTACGATAACGGCTTCGAGCTAGACCTAGCTAGGGCCCGCTGGACTGAGCGGCCGCTTGACGTTCTGAGCATCGTTGCTTGGGCACAAACTGTGCGGGACTGGGCCAAGATCAATCTTCCCCGTTTTGTCCCATGCCCTCGGGAAACCTTCAAAGTTGTCGAAGATTTGGCCCAAAACCGCCCCATTTCAAAGGTTTTGCGCGAATGCTTCTTCACGGGCCTGCCAGAAGAGCAGGGCGCAAAAGTGCTAGCAGCGCACCCGTTCCCAACATTGCGTGGGGCGTAGTCATGCGGCACGAGCGCTATACGGGAACGCTTCCCGCTGGAAATAAAATAGACCTTGCGCGGTTTTGGTTTGAAGACCTGACCGATTTCATAACCTGTGTAGAAGCATGGCCCTTGAAAAAGAATTCAACTGGCAATCCGCCGGATGAGGGATGGGATAAGAATATGGGCTTCCCCATGGCCCTAAAATGCGCAAAGCATGGTTGGGCCGAAGGCGCCGAGAAAACAAACCGAAAAATCTCTCAAATCGTCGCACAAGGTGAGTTTACGAAAAGCCTTTTCTACTTTACCGACGAACCTGGCCAATATGACTTAGCGGATATCGGGCGAGCACTGAGCGGGGATAACGAGTATTGGTTTACTGAACGGCACGAAAAAGGCTTCGGTGAACCACAATTTGTCCGCATCGTAACGAACATGACAGCTAGCTCAGGGGTAAACGCCGAAACGCTGTACAATCGTGCACTAGCGTTAGCGTGTCTCGTAACGCTCTTTGAACGGGCGGAAGTACATACTGAGATTTGGTTTGCAACGACAAGCGATGGAAGGCAAGGAAAAGGAATGGAGGCAATTACAAAACTCAAAAGCTATTATGAACCACTAGACGCCGAACGTATCGCTTTCTGCATAGGCCACCCGGCATTCTTTCGCAGGTTGGGCTTTGTATGTGACGAAATGCTTCAACAGCCTGCTTACCAGGACATTTGGGAAAATATCTCATTTAACTATGGCCATCCTATGCCCTTGACAGTTGAAACACTAGAAATTCTTACCCCAGACTTGGTTTTCGGGGAAATGACCAGTGGAGGGGAGATAGATTGGAATAATCAAACTACGGTCAAGCGATGGCTAAAAACTACGCTAGAGAAGTACGGCGTAGCGGTAACATTTACGGAACAAGCGCAGGAAGCGAAGCCTCCTTATGAGCCTACGCCGGCACCGGCGCCGAGACCCCTTCCGCCGCCAGTACGTCGCCGAACCTATCGAAAAAGGAGGATATTCTAATGGGCCTACTTCACCTTGTCGTGCTAGGAGTGCTAAGCGTTTGGGTTGTTGGACTAGTTTGCACAGGATGCGTGGGACTTGTGCGTTACTTGGTAAACCGCTAAGACGGGAGGAAAATCATGGTAGAGCATATGCAGGACGATAAGAAGCCTCACAAAGTTGAGTACACTATCGAGAATACTGGTGCAGAGCAAGCTATCAAGATTGTCATTGACGGGAAGGAATGCAAGCCTCAAGCAGTAATTGTTTTGTCTTCTTTTGACTACGACGGGGTGCAGGGCATGAGCCTTGTCGCGGGGGGCGAAAGCAGGGAGAGTATGATTGCCTTAGTTGCAACGGCCCTGTATAAGTCCCCGGAGCTCGCATCAACGGTGATACAGGCCATAGGGCTTATCGAGGAAACGCTTCGAGAGCAGCATGCGCAGAGACCGGCCGAAGGAAATCCCGTGCGCCCTGAGACCACGGGAACTTTCCCCACGGCCCAGGGGCCCCAAGCAACGGCCGCAAACCGACCAGGTTTTTACATTTAGGAGGAAACACGTCATGTCAGTACAGCCTATTGAATTTCCTACCAGAAATGAGGACCTTGTCTGGCGCCTGCGTTTCCGAACACTACGCACATATACGGAATGCCTTCTCGGCTTTACAAACTATGTACAGCGGCAAGGACAGGTAAAGGGCATTCCTACGGCAACGATGGAGGCTATACGGGACCTTCTCGCGTTTGTAGATAAGGAAGGTAGGGTGTGATGAAACCTGTTCACAAGTGGTGCAGGCGCTGTATGGATGACCAGATTGCGTGTGACATGTCAGTGTGCCCCAGCTGTGGCCATGACTTCTTATGGTCAGTGGGGCCGAAAGGACAGGTCTGGTATGGCGAATATCAAAAAACGAAACACGAACCTGAGCCTCTACCTGCAAGTCCTGGACTGCCCGTGTTGCGGGAGCTTAGTGACGAGCCTGCCGACTGTTTGCCCGACTTGCCAGGTAGGACTACCAAGCGGAACAGAGTACGCAGGGGAACGGTATCGAAATCCCCTCGCAAGCCGTCGCGCAAGAAAAGGACAAGAGGAACGGTGGGCAAGCGGGGAGGCGGCATGATTGCGGAAAGCGGGTGGTGATGGCGAGACCCGTGCGGGGAAAAGCCTAACTGGTATTAGCACAAAAGGGGCGCAGGATGAACCTTATACAGGACAAGAACCCAGGAGCTTACGCTGTGAGTGTGCAGTGCTTAACGTGCGGGAAAATGTTACGTCTTGCCGATGCGCTGATTGACACAGAGGGTCCTGCGTTTCAAGCGTACTATCATCGCGGATGTGTCTCGTGGAAAGCAGTTCGAAAAGATATGGTGACATACGAGCAAAAGTAAGGCTGCACAACACGAAAGCCTAGCTTGGGCTAACCTGAGCTAGGCTTTCGTGTTTGTATGCCATTGTGAAAGGTAGCGACGGGCGGTTGTCTCGCCAATACCTAAAGCTTTCGCACACGCGGCGCCCAAGCTTCGCACAGACCCCGCTGCTCCATTGGCACTAGCTGCATCATACCATGCTTTGACTTTCAAGCTAATACTATCCTTATCCTCTGCAAAGAAACCAAAATTTGTCCTAGCTAAGTCTAGCGTAGGCCGGGGAGCGCCAACCCGACACTTGGGAAACAGCAGCTTGCCTTGTTGCTTCCCTGCGACCAAGCGAATGTTTGTATCTGTCTTTTTGCTCCAAGCCATGGAGCCGAAGCTTGCGGCACTGCTCGTATCATCATCGTCGTCTTGGGAATGCGCGGCGGGCTTGCGCTCGTGGCGAACATAGAGCAGGGCGCTTTGCGGCGTTGCCTTGCGCCAAGCCCTGATAACTTGCAAGGTTGAACCTTGCTCCAACGCATCGAAAACGTGCGTATCGTCAATAGTGTCTATGACGGTGAGGTCAATAGCATTGGCGAGCGTGAATTCGCTGAGATAATCGCGGACGACAGGACTGTGAATATAGAAGTCTTCATCGGGTCCAACCTCAGTAACCCACAAGCCCTTCTCAGGCGTAGGCACACCAAGGCTACGAGCATCCCGGATGATTCGTCCCATGCCCCACTGTGGCATATCGGCTTGGATGTAATGAATGGCGAGAGGACGAAGCGGCGTCATGCCAAAGCAGGGCTCACCCCTAGCCCACGCACAGCAAACCTGCCACAGCAAGCGAGACTTTCCCCGGCCTTCTTTTCCAAACAAATGTAGCAGACCGCCAGGAGTAAGAATGCCTTCTATCAGGACAGGGGGAATTTTGTCAACAGGATAGCTAGCTACAGCATGGGTAATGGGCATAGACTCGCCTCCTATGCTAGGAATATAGGGAAAATCCCTACCGAGTGCAAGTAGGCCTTGACAACTTGCGGAATTCTTCGCATATTAAGGATAGAAGGACGGGCACAGTCCAACAAAGAGGGGAGAACATGCCTGCTTTGAGCTTCGCTCCTGAATACCTCCGCCACAGTCTGCTTGGAATAGCCGGAATTTGCCCTAAGAAATTCAAATACTTAGACCAAGCCCGGCGCCAGGGCAAAACTAGCGACCTGTCGGCGAAAGATTATATCATTATTGGAAGCGGGCTTGACGCAGGCTTGGGCTGCTTGTGGTCTCAGAACTGGGACTTGACTCAAGCCTTAGAGAAGGCTACACAAGTCTTGCTAATCGAGGCACAGAGGCTTGCAATCGAGGCGCAGAGTAGGGTTTTCGAGCTTGTGCAAGCTGGGATACGGGACTACGCTTCGCACTGGACGCTTGCACGATGGCATGAAATTGTCGCGGTGCATCCCTACCTTGACCCGCGCACCCGAGCTGATTGGCTCTACGTACCCTTCGCTAACGGCGGGAACGGAACTGAGCCTATACTTATGATGCCTGATTTGGTTGTGCGGCATAATGGCTACTTAACAGTTGTAGATCATAAGACTTCTGGCAAGCCTTATGTGGCGGAATCTTGGGAGTTTTCTACCCAACTTCTCAGCTATTGCTACGTCTTGCAAGAGCGTTTCCCAAACGAGGCTATCCTGTATCAAGTTGATTACCTCAAGCGTCCAAGCCGTAAGGACGATGACCGCTGGTTGTTCCCACCGACAGAACCCTTTGTGTTCACAGCGCAGAAAGCTGAGGCAATTTTCGCATGGATGTTTGAGCGTTGCACGGCAATTAATCGAGCGCGGCGAGCTGCTGCGCCGTTGCGCAATCCCGATGCGTGCTATGGCTGGGAGCCGTGTG
>ERZ1292637.937-Hain-H14-01um-R3-937-length-13743-cov-12_pt1 | contig 13743 bp, 16 predicted proteins | sample MGYA00564405_ERZ1292637 | MGnify/ENA primary metagenome ERZ1292637 (study PRJEB36523, sample SAMEA6512645) | groundwater metagenome | collected 2019-01-09 | study: AquaDiva: Metagenomics assemblies of 32 groundwater samples | reverse complement strand
ACCTGGATGCAACTGCCCACCAGCGGGCCGCTGCACCCGGTGTGGATCGAGCTCGCCTGTTACCTCGGCAAGGCGTTTCGCGCCGAGTGGTGCACGGCCGATGACCGCCTGGTAGCGGAAGAGTTCGCACGCTACCCCTCGGCGGAAGCGTTCTACCGCGAGTCGGATGTCTATCTGTATCACCTGATCGGCTATTGGCTCGAAGGCTGCAAGCGCCCGGCGCACGCCTGGGTCTTGCAGAGCACGCCGAATAAACGCGCCTCCGTGCTCGACTACGGCTGCGGCATTGGCTGCGACGGCCTGTGGTTGCTGGATGCGGGCTATGACGTGTCGTTTGCGGATGTGCCGAGCCGCTCGCTAGACTTTCTGCGCTGGCGCCTGCGCCAGCGGTGCTACCTGGGGACACCGGTGCACGAGCTGCCGCTGGGCGGGGGCATCGCGCCGCACACGTTTATCTGGTGCATGGACGTGCTGGAGCATGTCCCCCCGGCGGAGCACGAGGCGTTGCTGGCGCATTTAGCGAGCCTGGGGCTGTTTGTGCTGGTCAACCTCATTGATGATAAGACAGCGGACGGCACCGTGCACCACCCGGTCGACGTGGACGGCCTGACGCAGTATGTGCAGCAGCGCTGGACGCTGGTGTATCAGGATTATTACGCCCGCCCGGACGGCAGCAAGACGCGCCTGCTGTGCTACGGGGCGGACATCCCGGCGGCGCTGATGACGCTGCCCACGGCGCCCCAGCGGCTCGACGCGGGGCCGGGGTGGGGAGGGAAGGAGACGACACCATGATTCTACAGCCGCCGATAGTCCATCCTGTGACGTATGACCTACTGATCTTCGATGCGGACGGGACGTTGCGTTCTTGCACGGTGCCAGGCCAGCCGTGCCCAAACAGGCCGGGCGAGTACGGGTTGATGCCGCACGTCAGGGATACCATGGCTCTCTATGATTGGCGCACGGTCTGGGTCAGCATCGTCTCGAATCAAGGCGGCGTGGGCCTCGGCTTTCTCTCGGAACCCACGGCGCGCTTTCTCCTCCAGGAGACGCTCGCCGAGGCCACAGGCCAGGTCATTGGCCCCACCCAGGTCTGGATGTGCCCGCACGCGCCACAGGCCGGATGTGCCTGCCGCAAACCGTCGCCGCTCCTCCTGGAGCAGGCGCAGATGCCCATGCACAGCCGTGGGCTCCTGCACGGGCCAGACCAGGTCCTGTACGTGGGCGATCAGACGAGCGATCGGGAAGCCGCCGAGCGCGCCGGGATCACTTTCTGCTATGCCCACGTGTTCTTTGGCTGGGAGACGACCCCATGACGCGCCCTGACGCCGTCCTGATCGTCGGCGCCGGCCTGCTCCAGTGCCACGCCATCCGCACGGCGCGCGCCCTCGGCCTGGCGCCCCTGGTGACCGACCGCGACGGCGCGGCCCCCGGCGTGGCGCTGGCGGACCGCTGGTACGCCGTGGATACGTACGCGGTGGAGGCGCACCGTGCGCTCGTGCCGGTCATCCAGCAGGACTACACCCTGCGCGGCGTCGTCTGCCCGGGGAGCGACGTGGCGCCGAGCGTGGCGGCGGCGGCCGCGGCAGCGGGGGTGCCGGGGATTCCGGAGGACGTGGCGCGGCGGACCCATCACAAGGGCGACGTCCGTACCGCCCTGATGGCAGCGGACTTGCAGCACGTGCAGCCCCACTGGTGTCTGACACCGGTCCAGGTGCGCCGCAGCGTGCTCCAGAGTCTGCCGGCCGCCATTACCTTCCTGTGTGCGGACCACGCGACCCATCCGCTGGTCGTCAAACCGCCCCAACAATGTGCCAGTCGCGGGGTGCGGATCGTGCGCACCTGGGATGCCGTGGCCACGGCTCTAGAGCATGCGGCCCAGTACGGCGATGAGGTCCTAATTGAAGAATATCTCACGGGGACCGAGCACAGCGCCGAACTGCTACTGGACGGCGATGGCAAACCGCTCTGGTTCAACGTGGTGGATCGCGTGTTCTCCTATGAGGACGGCGTGCCGCTCGAACGCGGGCACATCAACCCCAGCCGCCTGGCGCTGCTGCAGCAAGATACCATCAGGCGGATGCTCCTGCGGTGCGCGAAAGCGCTGGACGTGCACTGGGGTCCCTTCAAAGCGGACGTAATGTGGACGGCAGACGGTCCCAAAATCCTCGAATGTACGGCCCGCCTGAGTGGCGGCTTCGACTCCCAGGGCACCTCGCCCTTGACCGGACGCGACCCGACCCGGGCCTTGCTTCAGTTCGCCTGCGGCCTGCCCGTAGACGCCCCCCTCGGGCCGGCGCAGCGCTACGCCGCCTGTGCGGCAATCCTCCCGGACAAGACCGGGCGCCTCGTGGCCCTGGCGCCCGCCTGGCGGGGTGAAGAAGAGGTCATCTGGACCGTCGCGCCGGGCGCCGTGCTCGGCCCGCTGGCGCACAATGCGCAGCGCCCGGGCTTTGTGCTGGCGGCGGCGCCGACCTACGCGACCGCCTGGAGTCGGGCGCACGCCGCGGCGGACGCCCTGGCGGCGGCGGTGGAGGTGGGATGAGGGGCGGCGCCTGTGGGATATCGCCGGGGTTCTTTGATAGTCTTGCGATACTCAGCAAGGAACCGCGCGTCGTGTTCAAGGCACGCAGGGCGCCTGACCGGCACGCAGGGCCCGACGTCGACGAAGAGAGACAAGAGGGGACTATGCTACTCTACGATCGCTTGATCGCTCATGGACTAAAACACATTGACACGACAAGAGATGTCGGGGTGATGGCGGCGCTCATGCAGGCGCAGGTCTTCGAATTGTCCTCTGTCGTGCCACTCTTCGAAGATTGGGAACATGGGCGTGATGTGAAAATTTCCAAGCGGCCACCCTATTCCACCCTCTGGGCTGAATGGACCTGGGAGGAATCTCCAGAAACGCGGTGGCGTATTGGCAGTCTCTTCCATCAGGTATCGCGGGAAGAGATCGAAGGCGTGCGCTCACACAACGACCCCGACAAGGAGGCTTGCGGCTTCTTCGGCATGAGCCGTATCCGCGATGATTTCTGGTCGTGCGAGGAATTTTATGCTTGCCAGATGTTCCAGGTCTGCCACAAAAATGCGGTACCCATCAATCACATCCCCCTGAACCAATTAAGCGTTCAAATGGGCGTCTTGTACTTTGGGATGCGCGAGCAGGGCAATGTGGTACGCACGACCAAAGTCCTCCCTGATCTTCCCAAGCTCGCACAACTCTACGGAAGTGAGGCCGCAGCCCAAGAGTTTTTGCGAACGCACATTACCTGTTTTGGCCTTCCATTGCTTCTCTCTTTCTATGCCCAGCGCTATCCACAGATCACCGTAGCCTGGCCCGCTCTTATGGCCTTTGCTTTACTCCATTGTGCCAATGTCGTCACGGACATCGTCGCCCCTGCTCAACAATTAACCCTTAAGAAGCGACGGGTGATGCAGAAACACGGGCACCCGCTACCTACAACGTACAAAATCTTGAAATTGGTGATCCCTCATCGCGCCGTCTCCACCAATCGGCCGGCATCTGGGCGTGAGGGAGTCCGGTTACATCTCTGTCGTGGCCATTTTAAGAACTTACAACATGAGCGCTTTGTGCATAAAGGCTATCACTGGTGGCCGGCGCATTGGCGAGGCGACCCGGACCGTGGACTTGTACTCAAAGACTATAGCATCGAATCGCGACAAGTCCCCGCATGACCGCCGAGCGGGCCGCCCTGGCCTCCTGGCTGGCGGCGCCATCCGGCGGAGATCACTTAAACACTTTCCAGAGGATGCCAAGACTCACCGCGAGGTGAGTCCCGGCCATCCAGTAGGCGAGACGAAAGCCGCCTTCCAGGCGTTCCTCGATCCGGCTCAGGCGGCCTTCGATGGCGGCAAAGCGATTGTCGTATTGGGCCGTTTCTTCGGCGGCCTGGCTGGCCAGATCTTCTCCAGCGCCGGCCTTGAGCAGGGCATGATAGAGATGACGCAACATGATGGGCATAGGACTAACCTCCTGTTGTTAGCATATCTGGGAAGCCGCAATGTCCGGCGCTTCCCAGGAAAGAAGTTGTCAGCGGGGGAGCTCACCCCGCCCAAGCCGGACGTAGAGAAGCATAACATATTACTAATAGAATTAAAAAGGACACAAAATGCCAGACCAACCAGTCGCCGTGGTGACCGGCGCCACCGGCGGCATCGGCGGCGCCGTGGTGCAGCGCCTGCGCACCGAGGGCTACATCGTGGTGGGCCTGTCGCGGGCGGCGGGGAGCGGCGCGGACCTGCACCTCCCGTGTGATGTGCGCACCGATGCGGACGTCCACGAAGCCGCCGGAGCGGTGCGCGGGCGCTATGGCCGCTGCGACGCACTGGTGTGCTGCCACGGACACTGGCCGGTGACGACACCGACGCTGGCGCTCGATCCCCGCACCTTTCTGGAGGTCCTCCAGACGGATGTCGGTGGCACGTTCGCTGTGTGTCAGCACTTCGGAGCCATGATGGTCACCCAGCACCAGGGGGCCATCGTGCTGCTCAGTTCCTTGCACGCCTGGCAGACGTACCCGGCCCGCACGGCGTATGCCGCCAGTAAAGCCGCGATCGGCGGATTGATGCGGTCGCTGGCGCTGGAGTGGGGGCCGCTCGGGGTGCGCGTCAATGCGCTGCTGCCCTGGCAGGTCGACGGGCCGCGCTCGCAGGCCCTCATCGCGGCGGCCGCGGCACAGGGGGAGGACCTGCGGGAAGCGTACCTGCGCCGCACGCCGCTGCGCCGCCTGGTGACGCCAGCGGAGGTGGCGGGCGCCGTGGTCTTTCTCCTCCAGAATAGCGCGATGCACGGCGGCGAGCTCGTGCTCGATGGCGGCGTCTCCGCCAGTATGTGGTATCAACCGTTTAAACCGTTAGAACCATTGTAACGATGCGGCGAGGTCCCTGTGCACTCTGAGCCTGTCCTGCCGTTCGGCACGGCCTGTGCAAGAGCGCATCGAAGCAAGTGAGCACTGATGCAACAATTGACGTATGAGGTGCAACAATTCTGATGATCGAGCCCACCCGACCAAGCCCCGGGACGCGTTCGGCGAGCAGCGCGCCACTCGTCCTGCGTCCGTCCGTGTGCTGCGCGCTGTTTCGCCCGGGCACCTCCGGCCTGGACGTGCTCCTGCACCAGCGCGCCGATACGCACCAGTGGGGGCTGCCGGGCGGCGCCGTCGAACCCGGCGAATCGGTGACGCAGGCGGCCATCCGCGAGATGCAGGAAGAGACCGGCTACACGGTCGAGGTCACCACCCTGATCGGCGTGCACTCGGACCCAGCGACCGGCGCCGTCTTCACGTATCCGGACGGCACATGCGTGCACTACGTCTGCCTGACCGTATTGTGTGCTAATCCCACCGGCCAGATGCGCGCTTCCCCCGAAAGCCTGGCGCTGTATTGGCATCCCTACGCGTATCTCCCCGGGTCGCTACCGCAGCCGTTTGCGCCGGTGCACCTGGCGCGCCTGGCGGAGGCCTGGCACTGCCTGACGGACGGCGGCGGGTTGGCGCTGGGATAAGGAAAATCTATGGCTGACCCATGCTGCCATCTGCTCATTAAAAAGATCCCGCGAGAGCTCAAGCAGCAGATGAAAGCTGCCGCTGCCCTGCAAGGAATGACGTTGCGCGCCTGGTGTGTCGCTGCCTTTCGTCGGGCGCTGCGACCCTCGCCCCTGTAGCCCTTCCTTCGCCCGCGCCATGCTACGCTGAGGCATCACAATCTTACCCTGGGCCTCCAGGGTGTGCGTAGGCCCCGGCAGCGCCGGCTACGCTCTTCGTGTGTCCTTCTCCCAGGAGCAGCGCCATGGCTGTTGCATCGGCTCTCTTGTCGGGTGCCTTTCGTATCTCCAACGTCGGCAACGTCTTTAACCGCACCATCTCGGGGACCGTGGCGGTGTCCACCTGGCTGGCGCAAGACATCCTGCTCGCCAATGGCGTCAGTGAATTTGTCGTATCGCTGACCACCCTGAGTGCGCCCGGCGTCGTCATGCTGGTCAACGCCACCTCGATCTGTCGCGTCAATTACTCCGGCCACGCCTCCTACGTCAGCGCCGCCAGCGCCGGCTGGCAGTTTAAAGACTTCTGGGGGCAGATGGGTAGCGGCATTTCGGGCCCAACAGGGATCCATCTGGCAAATTCCAGCGGCGATTCGGCTTTAGTAACCCTTATTGTAGGAATGTGATGTATTATCAAGTATTTATACGTGTTTATGGGTACATTTAAGCCAGATATTGCGGATGGTCAATGATTTGACCCCATATCGAGCCGCGAGGAGGCGGGCGCTTATGGTCCCCTCAAGGCTACGGATAAGGCGTACTTCCTCAGGGGAAAAGAGACGGCTATGCCGGTTACTCTGCAACATATCCTGACTGTTATCGGCTGGTGTCCCTAGAGAGAGATGGCTCGGATTGACACAGGCTGGATTGTTGCATTTATGTAAGACAAAGAGAGATGCAAGGAACTCCCCATATTGCAATCGGTAGGAAACACGATGGGCTCTCTCGACGCGGCCATGGGCTCTGAAAACTCCATAGCCTCCTATCCTCCCGCCAATCCAAGGCCAGCACGCCTTGGGACCATGGGAGCGGTCAACCTTTTCCCAAAAACGTCCCTCCAACGACATCGAAGATTTACGGATAAAGCGACGCTGAGGAGGATTGAGAGGCTGAGGATTCGGCAACGGCAGGGGTATGGTCTGGGTACGGCTGGTGTGATGGTTTCTCGTGCGTCCCTTCGCTGCCGCATCCTGCATATTGTCTTTCTGGGTGCCCAGAAACAGATGTACAGGACGTACGCAAGCTCGCACATCACAGGTATGGAGTATCGACAGCCCTGGGGGAATAGGCCCGTTGTGGATTTCCCACGCAAATCGATGGGCACTCACATGCGGTTTGCGATGAAACGTGCCATATCCATCAGGATTGGTACTCCCAACCCACAACCAGCAGGCCTCTGGGGCTTGAGACATGTCGACATGCGCCCAAAAGCGCTCAACCTCCGGCAAGCGGTGGATGTGCGTGTCACTCGCATAGTAGTGCTCCCGCTTTTGCGCTCGCAAGGCCACGCCGTTGTCTCTCCAATACTGGCGCATGTACACGGCCTGACGCTCCCGTGTGCGCTCCCGGTAGTCTTTGATGCAGGCTTTACAATCCCGTCGATAGCCGTCAGACGAACTGGCAAGGCGGTTAAAGGCCGAGAGTGGCTTGACTTCGTGACAATGGCAGCACCGTTTTGTGGGCATGACCAACCTCCGCTTGTTGGGAGAGACGCCGCTGTGGTGCAGTACGGCAGCCCGGGCGGAACCGGGTTTTCGGTGATCAGCCTAGCCGTACCAAATGCCATGCTACTCCAGGGATCGAGGCGGAGCAACACAGTACTAGATTATACTAGATTAAATGTAACCTGTACAAGCACGCACATCGCCGTGTGAAAGGACCGTATGCCCGACCGCAACGCCCTCACTTCCCTGCAAGCCCGGGCGCGCGCCTTGCCGAACGAGGAGACCCGCGATGGCCGCCCGTGATCCGGTCACCTCCCTCACCGCGCTGGGGCGCGCCCTGCCCCTGATGAGTCGCGAGGCCATGCAGGCGGTGGCCCGCGAGGCAGAAGAGGAATGCCGTCGCACCACGGCGTTTCACGACCGCACCGGGCGCCTGCGGCGCTCGATCCGCGCTGGCGTGCTCAACGCCTCGCCCCTGCGCACGGTGATTGGCCTCACGGCCGGCGCCGACGATGCCGAACCCGGGCGCGGCGGCGACTGGGCGACGTCGAGCCGCACCTATGCCCCCATGGTCGAACTGGGCACCTCGCGGCAGGCGCCGCGGCCCTTTCTCGGCCCGACCATGCGCACGCTGGCGGCGCGCGGCGAGGTCCACAAAGCCTTTCAGACGCGCTGGAGGCGCTGGAGTCCATGAGCCGGGTGGCGATTCGCCAGACCATCTACGCGGACCTGCTGGCGCGGAGTGATCTCTTCGACCTGCTGGGGCCGGTGACGGACTTCAACCAGCGCCTGTACGCCGCCTATCCCCAGGAGATTCCGCGCATCTCGGGCAATAATGAGGCGGAAGGATGGCTGATTTTTTACGAGGAGCAGGCAATCATTAAATGGGAGACGATTGCCGAGGACTCGTACTGGGATTTCCAATGCTGGTGTACCTCGCTGACGATTGGCGAGGCGGTGGTGGATATCCTCGATGAGCTCTATCACTGGCGGATCTCCGGGCAGAACAGCCGCACGTTCGGGATTTACAACGTCAATAATATGAAGCGCATCCACTGTCTGGAAACCTATGACGAGACGGTCAAGTTATACCGGAAAATTGCCCGGTATCGCTTCGCCCTGGTGAAAACACCTTTTAGTCTGTAGAGGCATGCTATGGCGGGTACGATCGATAATCTAGAATTGGGACCGTGTGTCGTCAAATACGGCGTGTCCGGCAGTGAGGTCGACCTGGGCTTCACCATGGGCGGCGTGGTGGTGACCCTGGAAACCGCCGTGGCGGATGTGACCACCGATCAGTTTGGCGAAGTCATCATGAAACAAATTGTGGTCGGGCGCAACGCGACGATTAAGGTGCCCTTCGCCGAGACCGACCTGAGCCTCATGAGCAAGATTATTCCGCTCGCCTCCTTTGTGCAGGACGTCACCACCGCCACCAAGCAAAAAACGGTCATTAATACCCCGGTGGGCTCCGACCTGGTGGCCAGCGCCGCCAAGGCCCTACTGCTCATTAAGGCGATCGGCGGCACCGCCTCGACCGACGCCAACGACCAGTTCCGCTTTTTTAAGGCGGCCCCGAGCGGTGAGGTCGAGTTTGCGTTTTCGATCGAGGATCAGCGGGTCTGGGAGGTCGAGTTTACCGCCTATCCCGATTCGACCCAAGACTTCGCATTAGGGGTTTTTGGCGACGAAAGTGCCGCCGCGTAAGGACTGACGAGGCATTGCGTGGTGTACGTGTAACCCATACAAAGGTGCGTCTCTATGCCTGTGCGCTTCTTAGACCTGGACCCGATCCGCCAGGCGATCGGCACGTTTCAGTTTGAAGGCGTGACCTATACCGTCTGGCCGATGCGCTTACAGCAGTTGATTAATCTCCAGGCGCATCAGGTGCAGGGGGATCAGGCCGATATTCGGACCATGCTGGCGATCGTGCATGACACGATCCCCGACTGTCCACCCGAGGTCCTGGAGCGGCTCGATGTCCCCCAACTCAATGCCCTGACGGCCTGGTCGCAGCAGACGGGGGAAGACGCCGCCGCAAAAAACTCCGAGGCGCCGTCGCCGCCCGAGACGACGGCAACGCCCTGACCGGGGAGAGCCTGATCGATCTGCCGACCATGCTGGCCGAGGTCTTGCAGTTTTACGGCCTGGGGTGGGACGAACTGCTGGCCCTGGAGATTCCGTGGTTTAGCAAGCTCTACCAGCGCATCCCGGTGGTCGAAGCGCGGCGGCTCCTGGCGCTCATGCCGGTCCTGGCCTATCCCCATATGGACACCAGGCGCCAGCGCACGCAGTTACACAAGGACCTGGTGCGCCAGGCCGGCTATGAATTGATGCAGCGCTACGGCACCACCGTGGCGCAGCAGGCGCAGGGTTGGGAGCGCTTACGCGGCGTCGGCCGCGCGGCCTCGCCCGCGCCGGACGAGAGGAATGGCCGTGGCTGATATCAATCTCGGCAGTCTCACCAGTCGCGCCGAACTCGACATTGCCGGGTTTCAGCGCAATATCCAGGTGGCGCAGGCGGCGCTGGCCGGATTGCGCACGAACCTCCAGGGGATGGCCACGGCGGCGCGCCAACCCTTCGCCCAACTCAGCCAGCAGACCGGCCAGGCGTTCCAGACGATGGCGCAGGGCGTGCAACGCTCCCTCAGTAGCCTGGGGTCCCAATTAAAAACCGCCGGGGCCAATCTCCAGAGCGTCGGGCGCGGCCTCGCCCTCGGGGTCACGGCGCCGATCGTCGGTATGGGCACATCCGTGCTGCGGTCCTCCATCCAGTTCGAAGACGCCTTTACTGGCATCAAGCGCACCGTCGAAGGCACCCCGGAACAGTTTGCCACGTTGCGCGCGAGTATTCTCGCCCTCAGTCAGCAAATCCCGGTCACGGCGAACCAGTTGGCGGCGATTGGCGAAATCGGCGGGCAGATGAATATCCCGCCCGAGGCCCTCATGCCGTATATCAAAACGGTCGCCCTGCTGGGCTCGACCTCCAAGCTGTCCTTTGAGGAAGCCGGCACCACGCTGGGCAAATTTGCCTCGATCATGGGCACGACGCCGGCGAATTTCGAGCGCTTTGCCTCGACGCTGTCGCGCCTGGGCGATATGTCCGTGGGGGATGAGCGTGCCGTCGCGGCCCTGGCCCAACGGCTCGTCGGTGCCGGGCGCATGGCCCGGATGACCGAGGCGGACGTCCTCGGGCTGGCGGCGGGGTTCACACAGTTAGGACTCGAACCCGAAATGGCCGGAACCGCGGTCTCCCGCGCCATCCTCGAGATGGGCAAAGCCGTCGCCACGGGCGGCACTGAACTGCAATATTTTGCGACCGTCGCTGGCCTGAGTGCGCAACAATTTGCCCAGGCCTGGCAGACCAATGCCGCCGGGGCGCTCATCCTGTTTACCGAAGGCCTCGGCAAGCTCAGTACCCAGGGCGTCAATGTTGAGCCGGCCCTGGAAGCCCTGGGTCTGGACGCCATGCGGACCGGGGATGCCATGCGCCGCGCCGCGGTCTCCGGGGACGTTATGCGTAACTTTCTCGCCGCGGCGCGCCTGGAGATGGAGACCAACATCAAGATCCAGCAAGAGGCGGCCTTACGCTTTGGCACCACCAGCTCCCAGATGCAAGTGGCGGCCAATAAGGCCAGTGTCATCGCCATCGCTCTCGGGGATCAGCTCAAGCCCATGCTCCTCGAGGTGCTCAATGGCCTACTGCCCTTTCTGGAAAAACTCCGCGACCTGGTGACCTGGTTTAGCACCCTGGATCCGCACACCAAAACCACCATCGTCAGCCTGACCCTGCTGGCGGCGGCGCTCGGGCCGCTGGTCATCGTCCTGGGGACGGTGCTCTCCAGTCTGGGCTCGCTCGTCACGCTCCTGGCCGGGGCGGGCGGCGTCGCCGTGGCGGTGGGTGGCCTCCTGGCGGTCCTCACCGGGCCGGCCGGCCTGGCGGTGGGCTTTGGCGTGGTGCTGGTCGCGGGGATCATCGCCGCCATGACCTCCCTGCGCGGGTTTCAGCACGAACTGGTCCAGGCGCAACTCCGCGCCGCCGAGTTCCAGGGCCAGGTGGCCAAACTCAACACGGCGGCGCCGGGGGCCGGTGAAGCCCTCCAGAAGCTCGATGCGCAGATCAAGCAGACGTTTGATCCGGCCGCCAAAAAGAAACTGGAGGAGACCCGTGATGCCCTCCTCAAGGGCGTGCAGGCCACGGCCGAACCGCTCGTGCCCGGCAAAGAACTGAAGGTCACGCTCCCGACCGGGGCCTTTGGCGGCACCCCCACGCCCCCGAAGGCCGCGCTGAACCCCAAGCCGGTCCCGGTAGCGACGCAGGCCCCCAGGATGCCCGTCATCCCGGACGAGGCCGCGGAGAAAGCCGCCTCGAAAGCCGCCCGCGAGCGCTACCAGACCGCCAAGCAGGAAGTGCAAAACCTCCTGCAAAGCCAGCGCGACACGCTCGAACTCCAGCAGCGCGAACAGGAGATCGGCCTGGAGCAGGTGCGCCAACAGCATGACAGTGTGGCGCTGGCGCAGGCCGAAGGCACCGCCAGGCTCGCGTCGCTCACCCTGCAACGCACGCAGCTCGACGAGGCGATCGCCAAGACGGCGGCGCTGCGCGCTCTGGCCACCAAGCCACACGAAGTCGCCGATATTACAGGTGAGGTGGCCCGCCTCCAGATGCAGCGGGAGCAACTGGCCCTCCAGGAACGCTTCACCACCCTCCAGATGCAGGGGGCGAACGCCGAGGCGACCCGGCAGCAGGCCCTCGACCGCGTCGGCGCCTCGCTCAGCTTTGTCACCGCAGCGTACCAGGGGCAGGCCGACGTGGTGCAGGCGCAAAGCCGCACGGCGCTGGAACTCCTGGAACAACAACAGGCGGCGGAATTGCACACGCTGGAAGTGCGCGGCGCCAGTGAGCGCACCCTCGAGGTGACGCGCTATCAGCAGGCGCTGATCCTCTCCCAGCAGCGCTACGCGGTCGAGCGCCAACTCTATGAGATCCGGCTACAGATGGCCAACGCCGAGGTGGCGAATCTAACGGAGCAGCAGCAGCTCGCCGTGACCGATCAGGACCGGCTGCGGATTGCCGGGGACCTACTGCGCAAAAACTACGAACTCCAGGCCCTGCAGGTCGGGGCCCCGGTGCAGGCGCAGGTGCTCGACAACCTCTACAAGGTGCCTGGCGAGCTCGAAAAGACGGCCCTGGAGGCCGTCCAGGACATCCTGCAGGCCTTTACCTCCGGGAGCATGAACCTGGGCTCGCTGCTGTCCCGCGTCGGTAGTACGTTCCTCAAGCCGTTTGTCGACGGCCTCGGTGGGAGTCTCAAGGACCTCACCACTGGCCTCTTCGGCACCCTCTCGGAGGGCACGCAGCGCCTCATCAGTGGCGGCGTCGGTGTCGCCCTGACGGCGGTGAGCACGCTGTTTAACCAGCAATCGGCCAAGGTCGAATCGTTGGGGGAGAGTGTCAAATCAAATATAGAAAGCGTCGAGAAGCAACGAGGGTTAATCGCTGGCGACCAGAGTATTGCGATCGCCCAACTGAGCGACCAACTTGGCGCGGCATTTAGGCCGACGAACGCGATCCTGACACGCATCGAAGCCGTCTTACGCGCCGGCATGCTGGGCGGCGTCGCCGGCCCGCTGACGCCCGCCACGGCGACGCCGTACGATTACTACGGGGCCGAGGTGCTGGGAAGCGTGCGTTTGGGCTAGGCGTCTGCCGCCTCGGTATTGGCCTGCTCTATCAGGCAGTAGACCAGGCACTTAGCAGCATTCAGACACACGGCCATGGTGGTCTCCGGGTGGGCGGCACAGTACGCCTCAAGCGCGTCCTGGAGCACGACGGCCAGGGCGTGGGTCTGCTCGGCAAAGATCTCGTGCTCCGCCGACGTCAGCGAGGCGATGTACGCGACGTCCTCATCAGGTGCGGGAGCAGGCGGTGTCAGGTCGAAGAATGATTGGGCCATGAACTGGTCCTTCTCTCGGAGTGCACGGCGAAGCGCCACGCGGTGACTATTATGACTAAAGTCTATTAGTTTATTTGTAACCTATACAACAGGAAAGTGTGATGGCCGCCCTGCGCGTGCACAATGCGGTTGAGGGGTGTTCGGTCCTGGTCGAGTACCAGGGCGCCGCCTCTGCCGTCGTCCTGGTGACGCCGTATGCCGTGCCGGCGGACGCGCTCCTGCGCAACGTGGCGCTGGGCCTGGCCCGGACTCAGAGCCTCCAGGGTTGGGCCGACCAGGGGTTGGGGTCGCCGCTCGCCCTCGGCGTGCAGCTCCTGCCGGTGCAGGTGGTGCAGGCGGACGTGAACGGCTTTGGCCACTGGATTGTTGGCCTGGCGAACCTCATGACCGCTGGTGATGCGCTGTACGTGACGGCCACGGCAGTCGGATAGGAGTTCCGGTGTCCCTTCAGCATTTTCACACCGCCGCCTCAGCGGTAGCATTTCCCCAACTCACCACTGGCGCCACCGCCATCGTCGTCTGCGCGGCCCAATTGCGCAAACTCTGGTGGCATGCGCCGGCG
>ERZ1292637.802-Hain-H14-01um-R3-802-length-15261-cov-8_pt1 | contig 13797 bp, 18 predicted proteins | sample MGYA00564405_ERZ1292637 | MGnify/ENA primary metagenome ERZ1292637 (study PRJEB36523, sample SAMEA6512645) | groundwater metagenome | collected 2019-01-09 | study: AquaDiva: Metagenomics assemblies of 32 groundwater samples | reverse complement strand
CCCTGGTGCTGGTGCTGAGTCAGTATCAATCGCAACTGTTCAACATCACTTTGTAATTTTTGCAGTTCAGGAGGCATCAAACAATTTGTTTTAAATCCTTGTAATCGTAAATTAAATCTTCCAATATGGGGCTTGTCCGACTCCCACGAAGTTCCACCAAACATTGAATAAACGGCCCACGTTCTGTTGAATGAAAAATCTCCGCCTGCACGTTCACGTTTGAAATCGTCCCCAAGTCCGTAAAGCGCCAGTACCTTGCCCTGGCCGCAGCAGTTGACGAATATAAACTGCGATCTATCGTAACCGTAGTCCCGCTTATGGTGGTAATGCGCGCGATCGCTCCGGCATTTTCTCCGGCTATTATTTCCACAAAGTCCCCAACAGCAATGTCGGCGTTAGAAGCCGTAAAAGTGTTTGCCGCCGTCCATGTTATTGTCTCATACGCCGGCAAAGACGCGGAATTAGCAGTGCGAATCGCAATTCTAAATCTGTCATCCGCGCTTGTCATATTCCGCAAATGCACGAAAATAAGCCGCCAAAATCTTTGCACGTTGGAAGCCCGTAACTTGGAAGTTATAAAATATCCCTGATTGGAAGAATCTCCCTCGTCCGAACTAAATATTCCGTATCTCGTAGTGCCGCTATAAACCGTATAAACTTGCGCGCCAGCCAAATAAAGCCCCTGAGTCACAACGGTCTGCTTCAATGCACCGACCCCCGCCAGTTCGTGTTGCGCGTAATCCCGCGTGGTGGTGTTGCGAACAGATCCCGCATGGTAAAGATTTCCGGTTCTCATATCAAAGTTCCAAAACCCGGAAAGCAACCTATCATTGGCAATAACTCCGAAATCAACAAGCATTTTAGCGATGCCTTCCGTAACGGAAATCCCGTTCGGGTGCAAAGCGTTTATCTGTCCCTGAACTTCTACCGTGGGAAACTGCCACTCATTATTCGGCCCTCCGAAACCGGTGCCGGTAAAACGCTTTATCATTCCTTTCTTGGTAACAATATAAACCGAGTCAGCTACCCATCCTCCCAAAACTTCCGTGTCTCCAACCGGATAGCGGGAAACATAATTCAACGCCACCCTGTCCCATGTATAAACATAGGCCTCGCCACCGCCGATCTGTGCTCCAAAAATAAAAGCCAGTTCGCCAAAAATTAAAAATCCTTCCGCCCTGAATCCTTGCGGAAGAGTCAAATCCGTTCCGACAATCGTCCCGTCATAGTGATGAATCAGCCGCCCGTCAGTAATTAAAAGCGCCGCGGCCAAAATAGCAAACCTATGCGGATTTGCAGTTAAAGCGGCTTGTGCCAACGTTCCCTGCCACCAAGAAGCCGTCCATGTGCCTGAAGCTAACCGGCTCAAATTCGTTGAAGTAGGGCAGATTAAAGCCCCGGCAAAATCCACTAAATCATAAAGCGGAGTTGTCGGAGAGTCCGCAATAGCGTCTTCCACCCAGCCCGTTTCTGGATTCGTCCCGGAAGTCTTAAAAAGCCTGCCGGCGTTTGCCCACCACTTGTCCGTATTATCGGCGGAAGAACGGACAAAAGCTACCGGCGTAATCAGATTTGAAAACCCGGCCTCTGAACTATCAAATAAATCAGAATAAGAATCGGCTAATCCGACCTTGCCTTTGTTGCGCTCTAAATCAATATTTGAACCCGCCCAAATTTCACCGAAATCTTCTCCGGGAGCCAATCCGCGCCAGAGTTTTTGTTGTGGATTTGGTATTTGAAAACGAGGCATCGCATTATTGTATCAAAAACGACGCAGTAATTCCACCGCCAAGTATATTTCCTGACCCCATATTATTAATCAACCTAATCAACACTCTATCTCCTTTCAATACAGAGCTTGTAAAAGAAGTATTGGTAGCAGAAAATGTGCCGAATGTTGTTCCATTACCATCAAAAGACACCTGCAAAGAGGTAGATGCTTCATTTACCAGTATCTGAAATCTTAAAAGTCCGGACGGAGAATTTTGCGTTCCATTTATATTCACAAAGAAATCACTCAAAGTTCCAGCTCTAGCCATTATAAAAGGCCGAGCGGTTGTAGTGGCGACAGTAGAAGTTCCTGTCCCGAAGAAACAAGGACAAGGACTGCTGCCTCCTGTCAGATTTATGTTTTCGCCAATGAATACAGGAGTTCCCAAAGCCGTTGCCGAGATTATACAAGTGCCATTCACTTGAAAACACTGACCTGTAGGCACATTTATTGCTCCGGTAAAACTTGAAGTAGCGGTGCCGCTTACCGTCAAATTCGTAGTCAGCGTACTGGTTGAAACCAATCCCCCAACCGTCGTCGTCCCAGAAATCATCACATCTCCGCCGACCGAGAAAGTCGCTCTCGGCGTAGTCGTCCCGATTCCCAATCGCCCGCTATTGGCAACCGTGAGAGTTGAAGTCCCGCTATTAGTAGAGCCAAAAGTAAAATCTCCTCCCGACATAATAATATCTCCATTCAGCTGAAAATTACCTCCTGTTACCGTTAGCTTTTCTCCGGGGTTAGCCGTTCCTATGCCGACAAAATCCGCGGCAGTATTCAACCGCACATTTGAACCGTCATCTGTCCACCCTGCCGTAGATGTGCCTTCCACAGTGGAAGGCGGAAAAGCCAGAGCGCCAAATTTCAATTCGCCATCAAGAACAGAATGTAATCTTATATTTTGTTCCGCGAAACCCTTATATTTCTCTGGGAAATTCTGATTATAAATTATCGCCCTATCGCTTAAAGACGGCAAAGCGCCGTTAAAATGTTTCCAAAGATTATTACCACTGGCAGAAACAACAGATACAATTAAAAATATAGAAACTATCCCGCCGATGAAAAAGGCAAGTTTATTAACACCCTTCATGGCGATTAATTAGTTTCTTTAAACGGTATAAACTCCGTCCAGAGTCCTAAATTATGCGAAGCCGTAGTTGTAGGCGAGTACGGAAATGCTGCCCATTGCGGAGCATAAAACACCACTCTGGCATATTGCGCTTTAATCGGCACATCAATAATCTTAAGCGATTTAGTATCATCGGATGTTCCGCCAGTTGAAGACGCAAAACGCCAAACATATTCTTTGTAAGTTTGAATAATATTCGTGCTCGTGGCATTCAACGTAATCACATCGCTTTCCGCATACCAGTCTCTATTATCCTGCGAATACTCAAACCTATAAGCCAAGGTAGAGTTTGTTGAAGAAGCTGTGAACTGAACCGCCAGATGCGCCTCTTTTGGAATCGTATTATCTCCGCCGGCCGTCCCCTGAACCCTTTGATACGCATTAAACGTATTACTGGTAGTCGTTCCTGTACCCGGAGTCAGCGTAGCTCTTGTGGTAGTCGCCGTTCCGGGAAACTTCGCCGACTGTTGCAGTATAATCGGATTGGCATACACATAAACGGCGCCCAAAAGAAGAGTGGCCGCCACTGCCGCGCTTAAAGTAAAAACTAAATTGTATTTATTCTTCGTTATTTGAATCATCTTCTATATTGACTGGATATTTAATTTCATCCGGCACTGGGATTGCGTTAATCTCCTCGGCAATAGTCTCGGGATCAATCGTGCTGTCAATCTGATACTCCGTAATCCGCTTGCTCTCTATTCCTCTCGCCAAAGCGTTTTTGATAAGCGCGGCCCGCGGAATCAACTTGGCGTTTATCTTAAACCTATTTACTTGAGCCAGTTGCCTGTTGCCTCTCCGCCATTCCGCTTCCGTGGCTTCAAACAATGCCGGCAATCCGTGCCCGTTATCGAAACCGTACTTGTCTTTTCCGCCCGGAGACTCAACCTTATAAACTTTCAAGAGCTGTTCGCCAGCTGGAGTCCAAATGGCCGACACCCCCGGAGAAACAATAAACGCATATCCTCCCTCAAATGACCTTAAATGAATATCCTTCTTGCTTGTATTTTTTATGAACATGTTACGTCGTTATTTTTTACGCCTTTCCGACTAAAAGGCTTTTTGCTGATAATTACTTCTTCACAACTTCAAGGTAAGGGTATTTCCCCTTCAAGAAATCCGCGACTTTTTTATCCACCGCCGTCAAAACTCCCGCTTTCAATTCAAGATTTATACCGTCCGCCTCAATGGTAAAAAACCTGTCATTGGCATCTCTTAAATATACCTGCCCTTTCGGAAGCGCGGCCGCGCCAAGACGCATAGGTATTTTCATCACCGGCATTTTAACTGCCCTAGCTTTTGTTTTTGAATGTTTCGCCATTTTTAAGTTTTTTATACTTTTAATTTTAACCTTTTGAAAGGAGCCGGGTAGCCTATCTAAACTTGGTTTCCCAAGTAAGGTCGTAATAAGCTAACCGACCTCCCAGCCCCTTTAAAAGCCTATCTAACAGTTGAAGTGGAATAAGTATCCAATAATAATTCCACATCAAATCCTCTCGCAGCGGTCGTGCCTGTAGCGGCAGTACATAATGATGGCCCAGATTGCGAGGTACATAAGATATTTCTTGTAGCGTTACCAGTATCAACCTGCAAAACCATAAATATTCCTTCACCAGCTTTCCATGGGAAAGCATTTTGATAACCACCCGCAGCTCTCGGTAGATTGCTTAATGGGGTGCTAGATGCAACGGTTGAAGTAGCAATCGCATAGTTACTTACCAAGCCTGCAAACGGAGGAGCAACATAAAGAGGAATAGCTTGTCCGTTTCCAGCGGCTGTTTCGTTATTCGCAATAGATGTAGTTGTCCCAACGTAAAGCCTAAAGGGCGTATCGGTGGCGTTACCAGTTACAGTAAGTAAGCTGTCACTCTGAATCCATCGCGTAAACGGAGCTCTATTAACCAATATCTTCGTAGAAGTTCCTGAACCAATGCTGGTGGCAACAAATCTCATTGCCGCATCTCCAGCCGCAACGTCTTCGTAAGCTGTAACACCAGTCTGAAGCAATCTATCAACGCTTCCCCCAAAGAACGGAGCCACAGGTCCTTGACCCAAATACCCAGTTAATACAAAGACCAGTACAAGGACCAAGGCAACCAAACCGCTATATTTCATTATTTTTTCCATGTTGGTCTTTTTTATTAATCCTTGTAATTAGCCGGTGTAAGACGAGTTGTCCCCCAAGCTGCCCCATAGACCTCTCCAGTCGTAAGAACAAACCCCCAAGTCAAGAATGACATCCCATAGATTTGACTTAGTGTCTTTGTCTTTCAAAAACTCAATATCCGGACCGGCTGAGATAACAATCGCAAGCCTAGCCCAGTTCGGCGCGGCCAAGAACCACTGGGTGTTGGAACCAACCCCCGAACCGGAAATCCCGGAGTCCAGCCAGTTTGTGGACATAACTTTCATTTTTCCGCCCGAGTAAATATTGATGTCATTATTCCCGGTCGCAGACCTCAATGGAGATTCTGCGATAATCGTCGCCGTCTTTTCGTTATTAATCCCAACAATAAGATAAATCTCGCCCGGAGCAGCCATCGGCACTCCGTCATCCTGCAGCTGGTTAAGCAACGCGATTCTCGCGGTCTCTACGTTAATTTCCGAAAGAGGAATACTTGTCGTAGAAGTGTTTGACTGCGCCGTTCCGCCATCCGCTCTCGGGTGAGACGCCGAGAAAGTCGGAGCGGCGTCTCCATACTGCACAACCCGCGTTCCGCCAGTAACTCCCGAACCGTCCGTAAAGCCCCGGTTGAATATCTGCGCGCCCGCACGAGACAGATAAACTTTCACTGCGCTAATAAGGTCTTTTGACTCATCAAAAACCCCCTGGAAATCCCGATAAAGCTTAGTCTGGCGGGTAACTTCCAAACGCCCGCCGACAGGATCCTGCGACACCGAAGTGTCATACAGTTTATAGCGATTAAGAGTAGGAATTGCCGAACCGTCAGAGAATCTCTGCAGAAAACCGGCGCCCGTTTTTCCGGAAAAACTGGACGTCGCGTCATTAGACCTTATGGTCTTAATGACCGGATCCCAACCGGAAACCTGGCTCAAGTCATTCTGAGAGAAAAATTCAACGAAAGTAACGCCCACTCCCCGTATCGCATCCCCAAATGTTCCTAATACTTCTGGCATTTTATTTTAAATTAAATCCAATAAATTTAAGATGCGGTCTGTGACCCTCTAAAAAGACCCTCAACACACATCACCAACCCTCGCGTTGTGTCTTGTTCATCAGGACCCAAACAGGCAAATCCCAAATGAGCGCTAACAGTAACACTTACAGTTGTTTCGGTTAATCCACCAGCGTTAGTGCCAGTACCACACTCAACTTGCGCTCCATAACCAAACCTCGCGGTCGTGTGTATAGTAGCCGCTGGTGAAAACGGTGCCGACCATACTGCACCCGGAGTCACGTCTATCTTTGCATAAACCAATTTGTCAGTTTCGTTGTCTGCCTCAACAGTCACACGATCTGGAGATATTCCAGAATCTAATGCTGGCGTCTTTCCACTACCCTGCCCAAAACCCACACAAATCCCCAAAATCTTATCACCGGCCGCGTTATATCTGCGAACCACAGTTCCGTTGCCGGCAGCGGCCGCGGTCACCGCAACCACATCACCAATTTGTAAAACACCTGAATTGGTAATAACAGTTGAAGTAAAAACAGGCCCGAGCAACTGCGGCCCGCCAATCACTATGGTCGGTATAGAAAATGGGCTATTCCTTCTTATAAATGCCATTTTTTTAGTATTTTTAAATCTTATAAATTCACCCCTTATGGTAGATCATAGAAACCTCTCGCTCTCAAATGGTCTTTATGTTTAGCCAAAAGTCTCGCGTAATCTTCCTCGGACTTTATAGGAACAAATCCACCGCCATAGTCTTTTCCCATTAAATCCTGCGCCACTATCTTCTCCCTCTCATTCAGACCCACATCCACTTTTTTATTCTGAATAATATTCGGAGAACGGGCGCCACCGAACGAAAACTGCCCAACCAGATTAGCATTATCATGAGCTACGCGTTCAGCTTCGGCTTGCGCCTCTTCAGGATGCAGTGCCAAGTAACTTCGCCTTATGGCATCCTCCGCGCCAACTCCGCGCCTCATCAATAAATCCACCTGGTCGGAGATTTCAGACCAGTCATCGCTAAACTGTTTCCATTTGGAAAGAGCATTCTCAACCGCATTTTTGAGTTCGCGCCTTTTTGTAGTGCGCCTCTCCTCCTCCATCTGCGCAACCCGATCTTCCAAAGAACCTTTTTTATCGGTTTCCAGAAGCTTGCTGACAAGCTCGGGATTATCCTTAACCTTGTCTATGATCGGAGCAAACGCCTCATAGAGTTTGGCTTTATCGTTGCGGTCGTCAAACCTTTCTTTATCTACCAATATCCGTTTAGAGCCGGATAATAGCTCATCTGCTGTCTTACTTGGCTCACCAGGCGTTTTTACGGGTTCACTCCCTACTGGGTCCTTTTTCGCAGCTGGGTCGTCTGCAGGAGTGGGATCTCCCTGTTTTACACACAAGTTATTAGGGTCATCCATATTTTTACGAGCATTTTTATTAACGTCGAATTGCTCTAACGACAAAAAAACCAACTAATAATGTTAGCCGGGAAACTTTAAACCTATTGCCGTAGGTGACTCTTAACTACAAGTATAGCATACCCCAAACAAGCAAGCAAGGGTGTGAATAACTTTTTTGTCAATACCCCTCTCTGGGCATGTGGCGAAGTTTCCCGGCAAGGCCACTTCGCCGCCCGTACGTACCCAGAAAGGGCTATTTGCCCTTTCGTTTATACTTTCGTTCTCTACGTGCCTTAATCTTATGCTCTATCGAACCGCAATACGCCTCTGGATCTCTCTTGCCACGGTTAGCGGCAACGCATTCTGCAAAGTTCTTATATTTTCCTATAGGCATACTATCCAAATAACTCCTTTAAAAACTTAAGTTCGGCCTGCCGCCTTTTTAAAGCAGACGCCATTTTGCGCATCTCTTCCAGATAAGCGATTTCTCCGACGGCCTCTACGATTATCGCTTTCCCTTCCTTGCTTTGAAGATACTTAATTTGCGTATCGTAATGGAGAACAGATTCGATTACCCCCATAATTTCTTTCTCCGGATATTCAGACGCAACTTTATCCTCCAACTCTTTTATATTATTCAGTTTTTTCATCTTTTTTATGATGCTCATCGTTCTCAACGAGATCTTTAAGTTTAGTCCAATAATAAACAAACCCAGCCAGCCTATCCATTTCTTCATATCGTGCATCTTTAGAAACCACGTTCCCCACCGCAAGATTATGCGTCAATTTTAAAACATAATCCTCAACCACTGCTTTGAATTTTCCCCACGCGCGATTATGCGACAAGGAAGCCAGCGCCGTTCTGTCACTGTCTTCAAGTTTTATTTCCCTGACATCTTCAAAAGTATTTTTCATAGTTTTAAGTCATGTTCCTCAGCATATAATTGCACGCTTCGAATATTCTCCTTAATGTACCTGATTCTTTTCTGGTATATACCAACATTTTCTTCGGCTTGCTGCTTGCCTAGGTGTACCGGCTTAAGAACCTCCAGTTGGAACATATACTCACGCACCATCGCCTCAGCCAGTTCTTCTTTATATTTCTCAATGATTTTTCTGAACAGTGCAACCTTGTCTTCCTCACTCAATTCAAACTCCGGCACAGAACTTTTTTTCTTGCTGAAAAATCCCATATACTACAAATTAGGAATTTTCATCTCTGGTGGCGGAACAACTTGTGAAGTGGGACTAACACCCCCTATTCCACCAATTCCCGACATGGCTTGAGGAGTTAAAGAGTTCAAATTTGTCTGATTTGGTTGTTGTGCCTGAAGTATTTTAAAATTCTGAATATCCTTAGAAATATGTTCTAATAACTTGCTCTTTTCCTGATCACTCATATAAATATCTCCTTCAAGCAATTCCTCATGCTTAAGAAGATGACTTTGCGTCAAATACGGCGCCTGCGTCCCGTTCGGCAAAACCTCATTCATGCGAGACGAAGTATTCTTGTCCGCAAACAGATTATGTTCAGTCTCTGCCATATCCAAGCTGGCCGTCTCCGCATCTTCTTTAAGTGCTTCTGGATTTGTCCCCAAAGATTCCACATAACGATTCCAAACTTTCTTCAAACTGATGTCAATAATCCCCGCCTGCACAAACGGAACCGCATCCCTCAAAATCTGCGACCACATAGCCGACATCTGCGCCTGCGTCATCGGCAACAGAATCTGCAAGTCCAAATCCACATCGACTTCGCTCTCAAAGAAGTTGGGCCTCACTTCCTTCATAACATAAATATTGGTGCTGGTCCTGACTTTAAACTCCTTAAACTTATTCTGCAAAACCCGCACACCCCTGTCATTTTTGAGCTTGGGTTCTTTCTTAAACGGCGAAGAGAAATACTGCTTAAACAAAGACAGCTTCAGTTTTATCTCACGGTGCAAAATCACGTTTCTGTAAATGAACGAAAACTCGCGCAGGCGCTTCATCGCAGCTTCTCGCAAAAACGAAACCTCGGTAGCAGTAAGCCTCGGCCCCGTACTCTCTAAGCCGAGCACTCTTTCGTCTATCCCGACCGCGCGTTTAAACGAAGCCTCATAACGGTCTTGCAAAGCCAAATCTGCATTAGTAATTCCCGGTATCTGAAACAGCTTTGGTACTCCACCCTTGGTACGAATTATCGCAAGCGGTTTAAGCTTCAAGCTTCGCTGATCTATCTCATCATTCACATCCGAGAACGCCGGCGAAAACAAACTAAGTTTCTGCCTATCTGACATCATCTCGCGATGCTTCTGAATCGCCCTGGCCTCGGCGCGTCCTATTTCAAAAACCCCAGCCGCAAAATGCTCATCCCCCGAATATGGAGAATACGGAACATGAAAATACGGAAGCTGCTTATGAATATATGGCATCGGGCTGGGCTTCTTGGCCAAATCAACCTGCGCCGGATAACCGTTTATTAAAATCTCGTAAGAATCCAAACACCCAGACGGCGTTTTAACTCCCTTGTTCCAATAATGCAAAATCTCAACCACTTCGTTAGACCAGTCAAAGCCCGGAGCAAAAAACTGATACTTCTGCAGATGCTCAAACTCCGTCCCGCGAAGCCCCGTTCCGTCAGTTTCGGCAACCACCGTGGCCGCGGAGGACTTCAGCTGTTCAAGCAAATAAGTCGTTTCCGGCACATTTTCAAACCCGCCTGGCACAAGGTCTCCATACCTGGCCTCGGCTTCGTCCCGGCCTAAAACCTCCACCTCAATACAATCCCGAACCGTATTCCAGTCCGCTCGCGCCAAATCATCAACAAGCATCAGATACGGACTGACTCTTATGGTCTTCGGATCGTCAAAATCATTTATCTGCTTTTTCTCCCACTGAAATTCATTCTTATCCGGGTCAAACTTTTTAATGTCCCAAACCCAGCGCCGGTCTTTCACATAAATCGTCTTGCCGTAACCATTCCCAAGTTTAAACGCATCCAAGCGTAAAAAATAAAGCTCCTGGTCCAAGGTGCCCTTGTCAGCAATATCGGTGTATAAATCCCGCATATCTTCGGCCTTGGAACTCAAATCATCAGGGTGACGTATAATCGTAGGCACGACTTTCGAATCCACAAACGCCGCCTGCGCGGTTTTCAAGGTCGCGAAAGACCATGTGTCCGGCAAAGACGCCCGCCACTCATCTTCACCACTCCGCTTCTCTTCCATCATCTTGAAGGCACGTTCGAAATCAGACCATGATCTAGAATATACCTCTTTCACACGATTCATATCCGATGCTCTTTTTAAAATAAAGTTTGCTCGCTTTATTTTATCTTGTTCAAGAAGCATAAATAATATTTAACTCCGGTACTTTACCTCGATAAATTTTATTATCTAATCTTGTTTTCCAGCCATGACACTCTTTACACAAAGTTTGACCATTACTAATATCAAAACGAAGCTTTGGATATAAAGCAAATAATTTAATATGATCTGGATGTAAAATTCCTCCTCGTTTTTTACACCAAACACAAGTCCAATTATCACGCTTGAAAACTGCTTCGCGCCAGAAAGAAACTTTTTTATATCTTTCATTCATGTCTCTTAATTATACCATACTAATAAACCGAGGTTAAGCGGGCAATATCCCCGTCGCTCAATTCTCGCATCCTCGCCCCTGCCGCATAAATACTCTCCTGCCCGACACCGGGGCTTACGAATGTCAATGCCGCCGCATCCGCGCAGTCAGGCGATTCCCAGCCTTTTTTACTAACCATTTCTTCCTTGCTCATCACCTGAATCTTGCCGCTAAGCGTCCTTTTATAATAAATCGTCAGAAGCTGTCTCCAGCCTTCGTTTTTCACCAGCTTGCCTCCTTTTTTGAGCCACTCTCTTAGCAACCAGAACATTTCCGCCCGCACGTTCAAAAACCTCTCATCTCTAGGTTTCCCGCCGACATTTATCGCGTGGATTTTTTCATGAACCCCCAAAGCGATTTCCTGCGAAATGTTCGCGCCTATGCCGAAATTGTCTAGTTTTACGTCTTCCGGCTTCACTTCGTAATGCTGCGCGAGCGTTATGGTTTTTTCCGCGAGCCCAACCGTGGAACTCTTAGTTTCCTTCGCCACGATTTTTACCTTAAACGCGTCCCTGACCGCCCAAACACTTTTATTTTTCCCCATACCGGACGGATCAACCCCCATATACGCCGGCTTCATAAACGGCCCTATATCCATAACCTGCCCCTTGATATCCCCCTCCTCAAACATAGGCAGCCAGCCGTCTATCATCCCTTCGCTCTTCGGAAACTCCCCCAATACCATAAAACTGTATTCCGGCGAATCCTCTCCGTACTTGGCCTTTATCCTCTCATCAAAATCCGGCTCAACAATAGGGCTGTCCAGCGAACTGAATTGCAGCGTCTGCCAGTTCTTTTTATCTTCATTATGCGTGTCATAAAAATATCCCTCGAGCCGGGTGGGGTTGGAAATTAAAATCATCAGTATGTCTTTACCCGTCAAAGAGCCCTCCGCCTCGCGATAAATCTGGTCCGGAACGCCGGATCCTTCATCAACAAGCAGCATTACATGATCGCCATGCAAACCGCTGAGCGCTTCCGGATTCTCTTTCCTGCCTGTACGGGCACGCGCGAACCACGTCGTCGGCGATTCTTTCACCCTGTAATAAGAACTCTGCCATTCAAACAACCCCGCGACATTCTCCGGCAATCTATTCTGCCATACCCTGATCTCTTTCCATAAAACATCAAAAAGTTGGCTAACACTGGGAGAAGTGCATCCTATCTGCGCGTCATCCCGGGTAAAAAGAAACCAATGGATGAACATTGACATCAAGGCGCTTTTTCCTATTCCTTTCCCGCTCGCCACGCTTACTCTCTTAATCCCTTCCCCCTTAATCGCTTTCTCAACCAGCAAAAGTATCATCCATTGCTGCCAAGTCAGGTGCTTGCCTTTTTCAAATTCTCCAAAGCATTTAACCCCATGCTCATGCCTCTCCGCGGTTTCCACGCAAATCAGCGGCTGCGGAACCAGCCCCCACATATCCCGTATGAAAGCTATCGGAGAATGTCTCCACTCGATCATTTTCCCAACATCACTTTCCATCAGCATCGGGTTTTTTAGCTTCTTCTTTTTCCACTTCGTTCAGCAGATTCTTTAAACTAAACTCCTTCACCCCTATCAAGCTCTTCTCCGGCGCATATCCGCCACCTACCCCCACCTTGAGCGCGTGAGCCAGCCCTTTGTCTATGGCCGCGGAATCGACTTTCTCCGTAGTCCTCATCTCTCCGCCCGGGAACACTGTCGTCTCCTTCTGCGTGGCATCCAGAAGTTCCTGAATCTTCCCGGCCACCTTCAGCGCGTCCACTCCTTTTGCCTCAAGCGCCACAAGAATATCCCGGGCGTAGCTTGACTTCGACAGAAACTGCCGCGCCTTATTCAGGAAAAACTTCCTCCCCTTGTACGTAGGATACATTTCCTGAACAGCCAGCAACGCGGCCTTCATCCCCTTGCCGCCATATTTTTCGTAAAGCGTTTCAAAAGTCTGCTGCAGAAACTCGGCTTTTTTAATCGTGCTCGCCATCGCTCCCATGTTGTTGATTCTTGTTATATCCAATTCATTCATAGCTTTTTTTTTACCCCACCTTGGAAAAACCAATTTAAGCGGATCTATATAATTTAAATACCTGTGCGCGAATACTTCCGCCGAGCCTTTCGTAATTTCCGGTTTTACCTCCATAACCGCCTTGGAAGCATTGCCGCCATTTTTTAAATAAACCTTCAGGAAATCGCTTAAAATCTGAATATCCATCAATGCCGAATATTTTGTTTTTATTGAAGATGGGTCAGGCATTTAAATTATACCATTTATGCTGTAAATCTGCCAGTGAATAAACAAGCCAGTACTCTCCGCCGGCCGCTTCCACCGACTCCTGAAACCATTTCTGCTCGTCAGACTGCCTGCCACCCCCGGGCCGTTTTACCTCTATGCCTATAAATCTGCCTTTGGCTATGGCTATAATATCCGGCGCTCCGCGCTTGGGTGCCACACGAAAAAATCCTTTCTCACGATCAAAAATTCCAGTACTATTTTGTCTCCAGGCAAAGCATTTGGCGGATTTAAGGAGCCAGTTAAGACAAACTTTTTGAATCTCCCTTTCCAGTGGTATTGAAGCTGACATATGTATTATTATACCACAAACCGTATGTTAAGTTGAGAGGGTAGAAAAATAAGCCTGATTATGAATTAAAATTTCAAAATATGATTAAATTTTCAAAACCAACTACATCTCATAGGAAAACGATCCGGATTTCATATAGTATCTTTTGTTTTTGGCATAAAGGAAGCCGGTCTGAAGCAT
>ERZ1292637.932-Hain-H14-01um-R3-932-length-13836-cov-3_pt1 | contig 13836 bp, 22 predicted proteins | sample MGYA00564405_ERZ1292637 | MGnify/ENA primary metagenome ERZ1292637 (study PRJEB36523, sample SAMEA6512645) | groundwater metagenome | collected 2019-01-09 | study: AquaDiva: Metagenomics assemblies of 32 groundwater samples | reverse complement strand
AGCGTGGACTTCACGCCAGGGGATTTCGAGACGTTCGCCGACGAGGTTGAAGCGGTGGCGGCGTCGATCACTGAAGCGCAGCGGCGGAACGAGTGGCCCGCAACGGCTGGCGCGGAGTGCGCGTACTGCGAACTCAAGTGCCCACTGGCTGACAATCCGGCTATCGTTCCCAAGCGGTTCACGCTCCCCCAGCAGGCCGTCACGGTCGCTTCATGGATCCTCGCCGCCGAAACCCAGTTGAAGACCGCCAAGAAAGCCCTCAAGGCGTACTGCGGTGTCAACGGAGCGGTCAACGTGCAGGGGATCGAATTTGACCATCGGCCCGTTGTGCAGCGAACGTATCCCATCGATCAGGTCATGGCGGAGATGCAGACGGCGGGCGTGGACAAGGATGCGGAGACACTAGGATTGGGGAGTGGTCTGACGATCTCGCATTCGGCGCTCGCCAAACTGTTCAAGTCGTATCCGGATCTGGAGAAGGCGTTGTTGCCACACCAGGCAAGCAAGACGACCTATCGGTTCGGTCCCAAGAAGCCAGGATTCGGCGATGACGAAGACGACTGACGCACCGGATCTCGTTGGCGATTACATCTACGTCCGTGCGAGTCGGAACCGCGAACGGTTAGGAATTACAGAGTGATCCCGCGTTGGCTCTGTGGCGTAATCCACCATCACGAAGCGGCGATGCTCGTCCTCGCCGACGCCGAACTCTATTTACAGTGCCCCGACTGCAACGCACGTTCAGCCGGCTGGCGCGTTGAAGGGAGTACGCATGAAACTGACACACATCGATCTGCGGGCGTTTCGGAGCTTTCAGGAGACAACGATCGAACTCGACGCCCCCCGGATCCTGATCGCTGGTTTGAACGGTACCGGGAAGAGCTCCATTCGAGAAGCCATCCGCTGGGTTTTGGCCGGTCATTGTAGTGGGCTTGACGGGAAGGGCGCAGGGGCGGAAATCCTGATCCCAGTCGGGCAGACGCTCGGCGATGCGGCCGTCACGATTCAGGGGATCGGACAAGTGAAGCGCACCTACGCCGAGAAGGGCGGGGGATCGTTCTCTGTGCAGGGGTTCACCGGGACGAGTCAGATCCAATACCAAGGCCTCATGAACAAGTTGGAGACGACGCCGGCCTTCCTTGACGCCGTGCTCTCCACGGAGGTTTTTCTGGACCTGAATCACATTGAGGCGAAGGCGCTCGTGCTGTCGCTGCTCAATGTTCAGATCCCAGTCGGCGACAAGGCTCTCACGCTGGATGAATTGGACGTGCAGTACAACCAGGCATTTGCGGATCGGAAGCAGGCGAAGTGGGCGCTGTCGAAGTGCGTCCTGCCGGTAAAGCCAGCCGAAACGAAGATGCCGGCAATTGAGGCCATCGAAGCCCAACTGGCGAAGCTCAGGACGGCCCTCGGGGAACTCCGTCAGGCCGTGGGATCCGTCACTGGGGAGCGAACCGCGCTCTCGGCTGAGCAGGGGCGGCTATACGCGCACATCGACACGCCGGCCGGGGAAAACCTCTCAGGCAAGATTGACGGCCTACAGGCCAAACTAGCGAGTCTGGAAGCTGCCGTGGTGCCCGCCAAGGCCGAGGAGCCTACCAAGGGGGATCCGAAGCGGCTGGCCTTCCTGACGGGCCATAAGGCGGCGCTGAGCGCCCATGTGCCGGCGAACGGGTGCGTGCTGGATCCAAAGGTTGCCTGTTTGACGCCATCCAAACAGTTCCATATGGCCGTACAGGACATCGAAAAGGAGATGGCGACTCTGAAGGCGTCGGTGCCACAGGTAGCTCATGAGTCCGCAGAGAGCCCACTGACTACCCTGCGAAGGCAGATCCGCAATGTGGAATTGCTCCAGAGCGAACGGACAGTGATTTTGAAGCGGGCCGAAGAAGCGACGGAACGGATCCAAGTCATTCGGAAACAGCTAGCCGAACTGCCTGATGTGGCCGAACAGGAGACGGCCGTCTCCATATTACAGGAGCGGATCAGCAAGGGCGAACAACTCCTGAAGGACGCGCGGGAGTACTGGGACACGCTCGGCCGCTACGACCACAAGTGTCACGAGTATCAGATCCTCAAGGCCGACGTGGAGCGACTGGAAGCCCTCGTGGAGACGTTGGGGCCGAAAGGCGTCCGTGTGAAGGCTCTTGGCGATGCCCTCGGACGGTTTGAAGCGGCCGTCAACCCCTACGTGCAGCCCTTCGGTTGGACCCTTTCGTTCACCGTGGAGCCGTGGGAAGTGTTCGCCAACGGGCGGCCGGTCATCACGTACTCCGAAAGTGAGCAGTTCCGTGTCGGCCTCGCGCTGCAGTTGGGGATCGCTATGCTCTCAGGGTTGAAGTTCGCAGTAGTCGATCGCATCGACATGCTGGACGTGGCGAACCGCGGCATCGTGACGAAGATACTCCTGACGTCGCCGCTGGAACAGATCCTGATCCTCGGAACGCGGGAAGTCTCCCAGGCCCTTCCGGCTATCAAGGGCGTCACGTCCTATCGGTTGTCGAAGGAGAAGGATCTGACGGTCATCTCCGAGCGGAGTACGGCGGCATGAACAGAAAGACCATCGGCATCATTGCGTCCATCCTGCTATTAACCTTCGTTATCGCCGCCTCATACGCGATGGCTGGCCCGCTCGTGATAGCGATGATTGCGCTAATGGCGCTGGCAGTATGGGGGCTCTCGGAATGATCCAGGAGTTCTTCGTGGAGATCCTGATCCCGCTCGGCCTCATCGGCGCGTTGCTCTGGACGGTGCTCTCATGAATACACCTGAAGCGGTGTCTCGGTTCCCGCTGGAATGGCCGATGGGGTGGCGTCGAACGCCTGCGAACAAGCGCGCGTTCTCCGCGTCGTTCTCCAAGACCATTAAAGACACCACGGGGAAGCGTCAGACGAAAGTCACAGGGAACGAAGCGACAGGGCGGCTTGAGCGGCAAATCGAATTACTCGGCGGAGAAGGCGCCACGCTCTCGACTAATATTCGACTCCGTCTCGACGGCCGACCGGATTCGAGGTTGGAGGATCCGAGCGATCCAGGCGCGGCCATATACTTTCGCTTCAAGGGGAAGGCAACGGTACTGGCGTGCGACAGTTACGTAAGAGTCGCAGACAACATCGCCGCACTTGCCGCGCATATCGATGCCCTTAGGCGGATCGAACGCTACGGCGTCGGCACCATTGAACAGGCCCTTGCTGGCTACAAAGCATTGCCCGCAGACACGGCAGCGAATTGGCGCACAGTCTTCGGGTTCGGAGCCAAGAGTCGGCCATCTGCGGATCAGGTCGATACGGCGTACAAGACCGCGGCGAAACAACACCATCCGGATCTCGGTGGATCTGATATGGCAATGGCGCACCTGAACCGCGCTCGTGATTACGCGCTCGCAGAACTTGAAGTCCGATGAAGTGGGCGATCCGGTTCATCGACACGTTGGGTCGGGTGCGCTACATCCATGAGGACACCTCACTCAACTCGCCGATTGCCAGTTTCGACTCACGTGAACAGGCCCAAGCCGTTGCCGATGCGGATGGCATGTTCGATCCCAAGGAGCGCGTCAGTCTGGTGCGCTATCCGGTGGATCGTCGCTTCGGATCCGCATAGACTCCCATGCCGATGGACACACGTCAGTTGCCGTATTCCAAGCAGACGATCTCCGGAGAGAAGCATCCGGATCGGTTGTCGGCGGAAGCGTTCCGAAGTGCCGTCTGGGTCCGCGACCAAGGAAAGGATCGGGCGACGGGCGCTCCGCTCGTCAAGTGGGATCCCCATTGGGACAAGCAGGGGCAAGTCTGCCATCTCCGATCCAGAGGCGCGTATCCGGATCTCGCCGTAGACCCTGACAACGCCGTGTTGCTTTCTGGTCGTATGCACTGGCTATCTGACGGACGTGGCGGCAAACGCCTCCGCATGACGGATCCAAAGAGCGGCGAACCCGCCACTGACGGCAGCAAGCCGATCCGATTTATCTTGACCGACAAAGTAGGGGCGGTGATATGGGAGCGAATTAGTTGATCGCTCCGACTTGGAAGATTCTCGTCGGTGACGTGCGGGAGCAACTAGCGTTGCTGCCGGACGCCTCCGTGCAGTGCGTAGTGACGAGCCCGCCGTACTGGGGACTGCGGGACTACGGCATCGAAGGGCAATTAGGGCTGGCGCAGACGCCTCAGGGCTACGTTGACAGCATGGTTGAGGCTTTTAGTCAGGTGCGCCGCGTGCTGCGTCCTGACGGCGTGCTGTGGCTGAATCTCGGGGACTCCTACCAGAACGCGAAGGGACAGGCGGGCGGCATCGATCTCAAGCAGAAGCATCGTCGGCACGGGCTACGCCCACAGGATGTCTCAGTGCCAGGGTTGAAGCCGAAAGACCTAGTGGGGATTCCGTGGATGGTCGCGTTCGCGCTCCGCACGGATGGATGGTGGCTGCGCCGCGATCAGATTTGGCACAAGCCCAACGCCCACCCAGAGCCTGTCACGGATCGAACGAGCACGGCGCACGAATATGTGTTTCTGCTCACGAAGTCGCGCCGCTACTTCTACGACGCCAAAGCCATTGGTGATCCGCCGACAGCGGCGATGCTGCGCCAGGTCGAAGACGGCTACAAGGGAGAGGCGCGATACGACTACGCGGCGAAGGGTGCGCCTAACCCCAGCGCGACGAAGCTGCGCGTGATTCAGTCGGCCCGCCGGCGGTTGTAGCGAGACGGCGTGCTGTGGGTGAACTCGCGCTCGGTGTGGAGCATCCAGACAGTTAACGGCTCAGAATACGAACATGCGGCCGTGATGCCTGAGGCGCTTGCCAGCAAGTGCATCAAGTCCGGCTCTCGCCTCGGCGATACCGTGCTCGACCCCTTCTGCGGGTCCGGCACAACCGGCCAAGTCGCGATTCAACTCGGCCGCTCGTTCATCGGCATCGAACTGAATCCTCAGTACGCTGAGCTCGCGCGGAAGCGAATCGGCGGTGCCGCTCCACTCTTCGCGGCTGAAGCGTGACCATCCACGAATTTCTCTCCCGCTTCGACAAGGTCAAAAAGTCCGCCGACCAATTCCTTGTTTGCTGTCCTGCTCATGCGGATAGGACACCGAGTCTTGCAGTAAAAGAAGGCCCAGACGGACAGATCCTCCTAAAAGACCACGGCGGCTGCCAAATAGATGCGATCCTCTCGGCGATGAACCTCGAGCCTGTGGATCTGTTCCATACGAAAGACCCTACACCGAAGCGAACGATCCAAGCGGAGTACAAGTACGAAGACGAGAACGGCACGCTGCTATTTCAGTGCATCCGTTACACGCCAAAAGGGTTTAGCCAGCGCCGACCTGATGGGATCGGCGGGTGGATCTATAACCTCCAAGGTGTCCGGCGCGTCGTCTATCGCCTCCCGGAGCTGTGCGGACAAGCGGCCATTGTATTCGTGGAAGGGGAACAAGACTGCGATGCGGCATGGAAGATCGGTATTCCTAGCACCACGTCTCCGATGGGTGCAGGGAAATGGATTCCTGAATACGCACAGCAGATCCTAAAGCAAGGCGTTCGGCGAGTCGCAATTATCCCTGACAATGATCAAACAGGCGCGGCACACGCGGCCACTGTCGCAGTCGGGCTACAGCAGGCTGGGATTGAGGTCCGTGTGGTGCCGTTACCTGGAGTCGGCGCGCACGGGGATCTCTCAGACTACTTGGCGAGCGGCAACACTAAGGCTGATCTATTGGCGCTCATTAAGGCCACGCCGCTCTGGGCTCAGACGTCTGTCGTCATTTTCGACACGCCGCCGCGGCACTTCCAAGCACTCGGGGAACAGCGATACACGCTGACGATTCATCCCGAAGGGATCGTCTTCGAGGTCAACCGACTCAGGCGATCCAGTCAGGAGCTCCACGGGGAATTACTCGTCCGGGTCAACGGGCAGTTTCCGAATGCGCGGACATTCTCCGATGGGATCCTGCAAATCGGTGACATGAACTTTTCCAGTACCCAGGCTCGGAGCACGCGGGCGAAGCTGTTATCAGACCGGGCCGGGGACAAAGCGACCGACTGGTACGGGATCCTTGAAGAGTTCATTACGGACGTGATCGCCGCCGAGCGGAGAGGGAAGCCAGCGGAGATACTGGCCGAGGTCGAAGACGAAGACGAGGATTCGGAATCATGGACGGTCGAAGGGTTCCCGCTCCTGCGTCAACTCCCCCAGATCGTGTTCGGGGATGCCGCTAGCGGGAAAAGTATGCTGGCGATGTGGTTGGCCGGCAAACTCGCCGAAGAAGGGATCCCGGTGCTCTATGCCGATTGGGAGTTCTCCAAGGCCGAGCACAAGAAACGGCTCCAACGGCTGTTTGCGCCCATGCCGAAAGGTCTGCTGTACATCCGCTGCGAGCACTCCCTGAAGCAAGAAACCGATCATCTCCTGGATGTGGTGCAGAAGAACAAGATCCAGTACATCATCTGCGACTCGATCGGGTTTGCTGTCGATGGGCCAGCCGAGAGCCAGGAAGGGGCGGCCGGGTACTTCCGGTGTCTCAGGCAACTTCGGATCGGATCCTTAAATATCGCCCACATCCCAAAACAGTACGACGATGCCAGGGAAGCGACGATCTTCGGCAGCGTCTACTTTAAGGCAGGCGCGCGATCGGTTTGGTTCATCAACCGTGCGGCCGAGAATCCAAATGGGGAACTGCGATTCGGGTTGTACCACCGGAAGCACAACTGTGGCGCGCTGCTCCAGCCTAAAGGATTTAAGTTAGTGTTTCGCGGCGATCGGACGCTCGTTGAAGCGATCAACTTGAAGGACGTTGAAGAACTGGCGGCGGGCTATCCGTTGATCGACCGCATGAAATCGGCGCTTGTTACCGGACCGATGACGGTCAAAGGTCTGGCGGAAGAATTAGGCGCTCCGGTGGCCGGCGTGCGAGCGATCCTTAATCGGCACAAATCTCACTTCATAAAGATGGGCAACAAGGTGAGCGTGACGAGCGCGGGGGATCCCGCACCGGAAACACCGACTGACGAATCGGCAGAGTTCTAAATGGTAAGGCCGTTAGCCATCGATCTCTATTGCGGGCTTGGCGGCTGGACCGAAGGACTACTCGCAGAGGGCTACAGCGTGATCGGCTTCGATTGCGAGCGACACATCTACGGCGAGGCGCGCTATCCCGCGCAGCTCGTGGTGCAGGACGTGTTGACTTTGCATGGTGCGCAGTTCAAGGACGCGGCGCTGATTGTCGCCAGTCCGCCGTGCCAGGCGTACAGCTACCGAGCGATGCCGTGGAAGCGGGCGAAGGCGCTGCCGCCACCGGATAACACGCTCTTCGAGGCGTGCTTTCGGATTCAGCGCGAAGCGATCGAGGCGGCTGGTCATTTCATTCCGCTGGTGGTGGAGAACGTCTGCGGGGCGCAGAAGTGGGTGGGGCGGGCACGGTGGCACTGGGGTTCCATGTATTTATGGGGCGATGTTCCCGCACTGATGCCTCGGGTAATCCACGTAAAAGAGCCAGTAGACCCACGAAATAGGAAGAAAACAGGTGGATGGTTCTACGACAACTACGAGACGTCGCACCGCCGATGGTCTAGCAAGAGTGCCGAACGCAAAGAATGGTCAGCCAGGATCGCTAAGGTGCCATTGGAGTTATCGACATGGATCGCAAGGTGTTTCAAGCCTACGTCGTTACCGATCGCCAGTCAGGCAAGAGATACGTCGGCATCACCAGCCGGAGCCTTCGACAGCGATGGAATGAACATGTGAGCAACGCTCGCCATCGGGCCACTGTGTCCCTACTAGACTCAGCGATCGGGAAGCGTGGCGCTGATGTATTCGCCATCGAAGTGGTGTGCGAGGCGCGGTCCTGGGCCGACGTGTGCGCGGTCGAAGCGGTGTTGATCCGGCAACTAGATACGCGCCATCCTCACGGCTACAACATGAGCGACGGCGGGGAGGGGCCGCACGGCGTCAAACGCACTCCTGAATCCGTCGAGCGAAGCGCCGCAAAGCATCGCGGTCGGCCATGCCATCCCAACACACGGGAGGTATCCTCGCGTTTCCATTTAGGCCGAAAGAAAAGCACAGAGCATCGAGCCAGGATAGCCGCAGCAAAGGCTGGCATTCCTCGGAGCGAAGCTACGAAGGCTAAACTGCGCGCCTATTGGGCTGAGCGTCGAGCGTGCGGAGAGTTCACGACGAGCCAGCCGTATGAACATGCCCGCAAAGCCGCCTCCGCCCACATCGCCAAGATCCCGCTGCCGCTGGCACGTTGGATAGCAAGGTGTTATTATGTATAACCATGCGAGCGATTCCAGTCAAGCGCGGAGATAGGTTTAACCAGTGGACGGTGATGTCCGAACTCGCGAGCGTCAAGAGGCATCGCATGGTCCGTGTGCGATGCCAATGCGGGATGGTGCGAGACATTCATCTTCAGACACTTCGAAGCGGGGTGAGTCGATCTTGCGGCTGTGTGCGGCGACGATCGGCAACTAAACACGGCATGCACGCCACGCCGGAGTACGACCGATGGGCGTCGATGATTTATAGGTGCTCACGAAAGGCACCAAGGAAGACACAACGTAACTACATTCGGCGAGGCATCAAGGTGTGCGACGAATGGAAGCGGTCGTTTGAATCGTTCTATCGCGATGTTGGGACGCGGCCATCCACATTGCACTCGCTCGATCGCATTGACAACGACAAGGGTTACGAACCAGGGAACGTGCGGTGGGCCACGCGCAGCCAACAGCGGCTGAACAAACGATGCTCTATCTGGCAACGGACCTTACTACTCGTCTGCGAATCAGCCGGTATTAAAGCTGACGAGATTAGACGGCTAGTTGATGATGGTCACAGCGACATTGAACTGGCACGGCACATCGCAAAGGCATGGTATCCAAATGTCTGAGATCGTCTCCTTAAAACCAGGCCCAACCGGAGGTCTGGACGTGCCGGCGGCAGCGTTCACGTTCTGCCATGCGCTTCTCGAGCGCGGTCTGACGTTGACCCCCGATGGGGATCGCTTGCGGGTGAGCGGCCCGAACGGCACGAAGCCGGATCTGTCGGCCGAGGACGTGGCCCAGATTAAGAAATGGAAGATGCACCTGTGTGCGTTGCTGGCGTATCGCGCGCAGGAGATGACGTAAATGCGGTCGAAGTCGTTGATCCGCGTGCTTTCTATCGTGCGTGATTGTGCGGACGGTCGCCGCGTGACGCTCTACGAATTAGCCGACACGTACGGTGTCCACATCAGAACGATCAGGAGAGACTTCTACGCGCTAGAGGCGGCGGGTTTTGCGATTGGTAAAACACCTGAGTCAGGCGATGGGGTTAGGGGCCTCTGGTGGATCGAGCGGGTGCCGACTGCGTTACAACGTGCGTTACAGGCGTGACGTTTGACTTTTCCAGGAAGTGAGCGGATGATTATCGCCGTACAACGAAACGGCCCGTCTTGTGAGGACGAGCCGTTGATCGCCGAAGCTGGTACAGGCAGCCTTGGACAACCGGGAATATCCCGGACCAATCCTACCATCAGCCTTCGACAATCCCAAAACTCACACGGATCCACTGGACGGGAACTAACCACCAGCAGGCGGGTTCGTGACAGTTCAAGCGCGGATCCTGGGGGAATGCCGAACCGCGCACCGTGGCTGCGAAGCGCCAGAGCGGGGCATCCGACCGTGCAGCGGCCGGCAAAGTCTAGCGCGTCATGTGCGGGTGCTGTCACGCCTGCTGTGGGCCGGAATCGTCGCGGAACGATTTGGCAATTCGCAGGCGTCCCTTCGGGGATGCGCTGCTCTGCCAAAATCCGGAACGTCGGACGCGAAGCGCCGACGAGGACGGTACGCGATGTTGGAACTACTCCTACAGTTGGCTAGTACGATCAGCGGTCGGAAAGTTCTTCACTCGCGTCGTTCTTTCGTTGGAGCGTAGCGACAACGGATCCAAAAGAAGAAAAATGGAACAAGTAAAGCAGTGCAAGTCCTGTCCGTGGCGTGTGGGCTGTGTTCCAGATCAGGACATTCCGAACGGCTACAGCGTGGAACTTCACGAAGACTTGCGCGGGACGATTGCGGAGCCTGGCGCGGCGAGCCTATTTCGGGCGCAACAGCGAATCATGGCCTGTCACTACTCAAAGGTGGGCGAGGAATTCCCGTGTGCAGGCTGGTTGGCTCATCAACTCGGAGATGGTAATAATATCTGGTTACGGATCGCAGTGATGCGCGGCCGGATGCCGATGCCAGAAGTTGACGGCGAGCAACACAAAACATTCGATGAAACGTTACCGTCATGAAGCGCCGGATGCCGCGGCAAAAGCCAGGACGCTCGATCCAGCAGGTTGGGACGCCTGTGGAGTTCCTAATTGCCGCTCGGCGGAAGATAGGTATCGAACACTTCACATGGGATCTGGCGGCGACGAAAGGCGTCAACGAGTGCAGTCCTTTTGGGAGCTACACGAAAGAGGACGATGCGCTGAGCCTAGCGCCGGAGCGGTGGTTGTTTCCCGGCTTTTGTTGGCTCAATCCAGAATTTGAAGCGATCGGCCCGTGGATTGAGCGCACCTACCTTGTGAGCCTTCTAGGCGGATCGATTGCGGTCTTAATTCCAGCGAGTATTGGATCTAACTGGTGGAACGATTGGGTCCACGGCAAGGCTCGAGTCCTGATACTGAACGGCCGGATCACGTTCGTCGGCCACGCGATCAACTACCCCAAAGATTGTTGTTTATTACTCTACGGCCCGGATCAAATCCCCGGGTACGAACCGTGGAGTTGGATGCAGGATTTAACAGACGAGGAGCGCGAGATGGCAAAGAAGCGGATCGGGAAGTCCCCCAAATCGGAGGCGGCTCGAGCGGTGAAGGCCACCAAGACGCCGAAGGTGCGGCAGATGTCGGCGCGCAAGGGAGCCACGAAGACGGCAAAGATCGACGTGGCGACCACCCCACCGGCGCCTGCGAGGGTGACCACGTTCAAGCCCAACGGATCCACCTCAATGGAGGTCTGTCCGGAACCGGAACCGTTAAATCTTAGGGAGATTCAGTTACCGGAACCGGGCGATGCCGTGCGGGTACTTCGGGAGTTAGCCTATCTCAACGACCAGGGCATCAGGGCGAAGGCGCGGTACGAGTTCCTGAAAGAGCGCACAAAGGACGCCAAGGAGAAGTACGACGACTTGGCGGAACAGGTCTTGAACCGACTCCGACAATCGACCCACAAAAGCGATCTGCCCTTATTCGCGGATGTCGAGAAGCGAGAGGCGGATCAGGCCCAAATGGAAGCCGGCCCGGAAGCGATTCCCGAACCGGCCCTAGAAGGCCCAGCGGACGAACCAAGCGAGGCTACGGAGAGCGAACCGTTACCGGAGCGGCTTGTGGTCCTCGACGGCACCGATGCGCCCACAAAGGCGCTGGTAGACGACCAAATCCCCTTCTAAAAACTGTCGGCCAAGTCAGGCGCATCCATCGGCCCGGATGCGCTCGGCTTGGCCTTCCCCACCTTAGGCTGACGAGGCGCCTTGACCCGCCGGCGCGCAGTGCCGTTCCCCTCGGCCGGATTTGCCGCTGTCTCTGCGCTCTTGCCGTGCTGGATCCATCGCTCAAGTAACTGGATGATCACCCAGCGCATGGAGAGCGGCGGTCTGGCATTGGCGGCTTTGTCCTTTGCGGCGTCCCAGGTCGCACGCGGGATCCCCTTGAGGAGATAGGCGGTTTCGTCAGTAATCTTCGGCATGGGTCGTATTATGCTCCTGCTCGGCTTCGGATATCTGTTGCACTAATACTCGAAGATGCACTAACGCGCCGTTTCCGAGTCGGATCGCGTTGCGGTGAACGTGCAGGATCCGGCCTCTGGCGTAGCGTTCCGGCCACGCCTTCCGGATCAAGAGGATTAGATCCTCCAAGTCGAGCGGTTCGCCGTTCATGCCGTCGCCTTCGGCCGCTTAAAGAGGTTGAAAAAGCGGCTGAAGTGTTGCCGACAATCCTCACAGCAGTAGTGCCGCACGCCGTACTTCCAGAGTCCGATAACGCCGTTGTAGAGGGTGTCGATCTCCCAGACGGCCCGTTCACAGAATCGGCATTTCTGGTACGTCAGACCCCATTCCCGATTCTGAACAGAGAACGCGTGCGGCTTGAGTGTCGATAGTTTCTCTATCGTTGCTCGGCTCGCGTTGTTCCTGAGAACATGAGGTTTGGCGCTCATGCCTTGGCGTCTTTCGTCGGCAACGGCCAAGGAATCTGATTCGCGTCGAAGAACTGGATGAACTGTTCGGCGCGCGGCCTCAGCAGGATCGGCACATCTTCCATCGTCGGCGCGTCAAAGGCGTGCGCCATTGGGCAATTGGTCCAGTCGTGACACTGCCAATGTTCTGAGAACGACTCCAGAGACTTACCGCCAGCCGTCAGGAGAGCAGGAACGGTTTCGGTGAGGTATTCGTCCCAAGTTTCCCCGGTTGGAAGGCGAAGGTTTTGCGCGCCCCTCAAGTCCGCGCCCCTCAGGTCTGCGTCCCTCAGGTCTGCGCCCGTCAGGTCTGCGCCCGTCAGGTCTGCGCCCCTCAAGTCTGCGTCCCTCAGGTCCGCGCCCCTCAGGTCCGCGCCCCTCAGGTCTGCGCCCCTCAAGTCCGCGCCCCTCAGGACTGCGTCCCTCAGGTCTGCGCCCGTCAGGTCTGCGCCCCTCAGGACCGCGCCCCTCAGGACCGCGCCCGCCAAGTCTGCGTGAGCGGATACGGCCTGTTGCAGGGCGGATCGCAGATCGGTGGCTTCGACTTCGTACAGCACCTTATCATCCCAATAGCGCGTGATTCGGATCAGCATGTTAAATCCTTTTAGTTGGTTGGATCGCACACGGTTTTGGTTGTGGCCGGGATCCTGATGATGACCGGCACCAGACGCCCGTTAATCAGCACGTACTGTGTCTCTTCCCTTGCGGGTTCGGTGACAGTCCGGCAGTTGGTTGCTGCCGTTGGTGATGTCGGCAAGACGGCTTCCCCGCAGCCGACGGTGAACGATCCGACGGTCAGCACGAGCAGGAGTATCCGCAGGATCCGATCCCGATAAGCACGGATGCAGATCGCGCAGACGGTGTATTTCAGACCGTTGACCCAGAATGTGATCTCGGTAACGGGCTTGGTGTGTCCGCAGTCCTGACACTTGCCGGCGGAGTAGATCCTACGCATTGGCGTCTCCGTCGATCTCCATAAGCAAGGCGCGGGCTTCCAAGGTATCCGGCGTACTCCCGTCTGGGAGTTCGATCTGTTCCATCCGATCCGCTAGGCGCTCAAGGGCGGCGCGGAGTTCTGGCGCTTTGGCGATCAGGCCTTGGATCTGATCTCCGTCCAGTTCTCGCGTAAGCTCCTGCGCGATCTGACAGAGCGTTTCGACATCGTTCCGGCCGGCGACTTCGGAGATGTACTCCTCGAGCCATTCGGACGGATGGGACCACCGATAGCGTTTCGTTGTGGTGTTCATTCGGCCCTCCAGTTAATACCGATTGTTTCGACGGACCACGATCCCTGGATCGTAGCCGTCATGGTTCACAAGGGCTCTGTAGACATAATCCCGATCGCAGGACGGCACGAAAAACACCGTATCGATCAGGCGTCCGTTCAGGTACACGTTCCACGCTTGGTGAATTGTGCCGGCCATAATCAAAACCTCAGCCCAGACGGGCCAGCAGGGACGCCAATTGCATCTAAGTTGAAGCAGTCTTTGCCGGCGTTCCGCTCGGCGTAGGACGGAGGAACGACACGGAGGGTATACCCGCGTGGATCCCCTTCTGTAATGACCGTCCAGTTGGTCGGTACGGCTTTCTTGGCCCGCTGTTCGGCCTGATAGTCTTGAAGTTTGATCCTCGGAATGTCCGAATGCCGGCCGG
>ERZ1292637.929-Hain-H14-01um-R3-929-length-13863-cov-4_pt1 | contig 13863 bp, 20 predicted proteins | sample MGYA00564405_ERZ1292637 | MGnify/ENA primary metagenome ERZ1292637 (study PRJEB36523, sample SAMEA6512645) | groundwater metagenome | collected 2019-01-09 | study: AquaDiva: Metagenomics assemblies of 32 groundwater samples | reverse complement strand
GATCTGCTGCAAAATATTTGGTTGGTGAAATATCATTATTGATAGTCCCATACCAGTCTATTGAGCGGCCGTCATCAAGACTTGCGTTAGGAGTTTCCACTGCTATAGTCCCAGTACCTACTGAACCTCCGGTTGTCCTTACTTTTGTAAGAATACCAATACCGTCTTGATAATACTGACGGTTGATGTGCCGTGAGACATCATTCATTAAAGTTCTGGTTTGAGCAGTAAGCATATTCTCTACGCTCATCTGACCTGTTCTGGTAGCATCCATGACCAGTTTGGATATACGAAATGAAGCGGAAACAGTCTCTACAGCCACAGTACCCCGGCTGGTGTCTCTACCTGACGCTGAAACAAGGCTATTGCCATCGTTTGCAAGGTTAGCGACCCCTCCGTGTCTTGAGGTGTAAACAGCTGCCAAGAATTCATCGTTCATTGGCGTAACTCCCGCATTTCTTTTCAATTGATCCATAAGGATCGTTTGTTTTGGAAGATTGTCCTGGATGTAAGGAAGCACCATGTCTTTTAAGACTGCTCCTACATCCCCTAACAAAGCTGCACCCATATTAAATTAATTCACTTCCTTTCTTCCCATAATTTACGCTTACGTGCGCTGAAAACGTGTTTTCATTGCATCACGTAGGGAATCTAAGTTGGTAAATTTTTGGGGTTCAGGTTGTTTTGATCCCGCTGTTGAGCTATCCATTGTCTGCATCCCATCTGCCTTTATCTTCGCGAGTTGCTTTGTCTTCCACTCATCAAGCTGGGGTTCAAACTTGTCCTTATATGCTTTTGCCGGATCTTTGATCCCTGTCTCTTCCATATAAGCTAAAAGATCATTTACGGTTGTTGCCGGTTTTCCATCTTCTTTTGCTTTATCAACAACTGACTCAGCATCGTCGATTAAATCCCGTGCTTGAAGAAATGTACTGATAAACTTGTTGATATTACCGGTATGGACAATACCCAACTCATCGGCCTGCGTAAGTGCCTGCTTTTTAAGCTCTTCAGGGGATAACTCTTCACCTTTCTTAGATTTTGTCTCAAGCTCGATCTTTTCCTGACCTTCTTTATACTTTCTAAGCTCTGAGAGTTCTTGTGTAGACTTTGTATATTCAGGATAGAGCCTGTCTATCTTTGTATTCCACTTGCTCTCAAGCTCATCTGCAAGCTCACCTAAACCTACTTTGCGAGATAGTTCTTCCTGCGTATATTCTTTCTCGCCAACCTTTATGGTTTCAACTTTCTCTTCTTTTGTCTCTTCCACCTTTACTTCCTCGTCTTTCTTAAAAAAGTCTGCCATATTTTTCTTTCTTTTTCGCCTCCTTTCTTTCGGTTAGTAGTAAACTACCGCAAATTAGTCACAAAAAAAACACCGCTTAACGGTGTCTTATACACTGCTTGCTCCGGTTGATCCGAAGTGGCTATATATTACTCTATTTTTCTTTTTTTGTCAACACTATCTGCCAACACCCAATAAAGAACGCCAACTTACATTTGCCGCCGCTGCCGCCACCGCCGTAGTAAATCTTCTTATTTGAGCCATAGAAGGATAGATGATGCGGGGGTGGGCAACTTTAGTTGAACCCGTTACTGTTCCAGCAATTCCACCAATTAAATCATTTTCAGGCGAATTATTGCCAATAATTGGACAATAAAATCTCAATCCATTTCTATAGAAAATTGGTGCAAAACCCGCTGCCAATGAAGCAATTTCCCCAGCAGTTAAAATCCTATTCCAAATTCCTACCTCAGCTAATAATCCGTCAAAATTTCTTATCACATCTCCCCTATCTCCAATAAATAGGTCGTTACCACTGTCATCAACCAAAGTCCCTACTCCTGCCGTATTTGTAGCATAAGTAAGCTCTGTGCCGTTTATATAAATATTTGCATTTAGGGCGGTGTTATCAAAAGTAACTAGACCATGATAAAGAGTATCCTCAGCAATAGCTCCAGTATTTGAATATTTATTCATATCGGTAGTTGCGTAATCCCTATCTACTCTTACAGAAGTCGTTGCCCCAATATAAATAGACCACCCAGCAACTCCAACTTGTTGACGTTTATCAAACATTCTAGGAGTTGTACTCTCTCCATCAATATCTTTATTAAACCACCAAGACACAGTCATGTCTGTCAAGCCATCAACTAATGTGGGATTTGCAAATACTATTCTTGAGGCTGATCCATCAAAATCTCTTGCCATTATTTATCTCCTTTCTTAAAATAAATAAATATAAGAAAACAACAGGAAGAAGTAAAAGGAAGGTTAAAATTCCAAGAAGAGATTTAGAAAAGTTTTGCATAACATATTAAGTTTCTCTAATTTCTATTGCTCTTAGCTCTGCATCCCCCACCATACTATCTTGAGCATCAGCTACTTCACGCGTTATCGCTAATCTAAATGCTTGACCAACTGCCAAGGAGTCAACTTGCGCTCCGTCAGTATGAGCTATATTAACTGTTCCAAGGGCTCCAACAGTAGCTGGTATCGCTGCTGTCCCATTATTACCTGTTGCGAATGAATCAGCATCCATATCTGTGTTTGTTCCTATCGCTTCAAATGCAGATTGCCAGACTACAGTTCCCGTAGCTGTACCAGTTGATGCCCAATGAATATTCACTGATAATCCGCCGCCTGCATAATTTCGAGGTAAAACTGCTGAAAAAACAGCTTTTTCTTCAGTCGTATCATCAAAATCAAGTACTGGGTGAGCATTTCTTGTATCAAAAGTAGCAAATGCACTTGCTGGTGGTTCATTTGCCTGTGGTATCCAAATAATTAAACTATCCCCACTTGCCATTTATAATCCTTCCTTTCCTTTAATAAAGTTTACTAATGTTACTTTTGTAATAAGTCCTGCGGTAACTAATGCTTCAGCTAGCTGTCCACCCTCAAATTGATAATTATTTATCGCTGTTATCCTAGCATTCTTTTCTGCTAAATCCAATGCAGCCTTTTCAGCGATTATCATTTCTTTTACTTGATTACCAACCCGTTTCCAATATTTTATTGGGACATTTTGCACTTGTGATATATCAGGATTAACTAACATATCAGGATCACTAGAATAATCAGGTGTGTGAACACTTGTTAAATACTGGGGTGTTTGATTTAGTTTAAAAATTGCTATATTGCTCATACTCCTTGCCAATAATCTACTGTAAAATATGCTGTTCCTGCCCCTACAAATTTATCATATGACATATTAATTAAGGTGACACCCAATAAGCTACATTAAAATCAACTGTGCCAGCCCCGTTTAAAAAATAGGCCAGGGTACCATTAGCAACTGTCGTAATTGGGGGATCAAAATTTTGTGCGATACCACCGCTAGGTGGAAAAAAGCCTCTAGCTATAACACCAGCTCCTGTTGATCCAGCAACATTATTTGCAATTCCACAATCAACCTTGCCGGATACTCCAACTATAGACAAGTTTGTTAAATAAAGAAAAGTGCCAGCACCAACCGGAGCTACTAGTGTTCCCCAAAACGCAGCTCCAGCTGTTCCAAGCGTATTAGAATAAACTAATATACTTCCGACTGGTGTATGGTTTACTCTTACTGAAGCTAGAGTTCCTGTAACTATATTAGCAACCGAAGTTACCGATGTAACAGTACCCGTCAGTAAGTTTACCGATCCGTTAGTTAAATTAGATACTGTAGTAAGAAGCTGTTGTGTACCTGAAAGCACATTTATTGAACCATTGGTCAAGTTGGAGAGTGTGGTAACCGTTGAAAGTAGCGTTACTGTCCCCGAAGCTGTTACTACTGTTCCGGCGTTTAACATCGCTACATTAGAGAGGGAACCCGTAGTTATAGTTCCCGTAACTAGTCCGTTAACAAGTCCAACCGTTCCTAAAGTCTGCTGAGTTCCCGTAGCTATATTTACCGTTGTTCCACCGCTTGAAGAAGATACAACTACTGTCCCTACATTCAATGTTCCCGAAACCATTTGAACCGTTGTTGTTCCTGCTCCACTAGATAAATCCTGAACATATAATGCACCAGTTGTGGGATTACCGCCAAGAGCTATAATCTCAGCTGTACCTGCGGTATCAGCTGTACCTGCGGTTCCTGAAAGAGCCGTTAAGCTAGGCCAATTATTGGCATCCACGCCTGCGTTATATGGATTTCCTGTTTGACGTACTGCCATTTTACTTCTTCCTTCCCGGCATGTCTTTTACTCCTAGAGGTTGTAATTCTTCCTTCTTCTGAATGAGTAATACCCTTTTACCTTGTTGTCCTTCTATTGATTTGATAATCGTTGCTTCTAATCCATGTTCATTAAAAGACCTAGCTAAATCTTTCTCAAAACCGGAAAGAGTATCCCAAGTTTCTTCAGGATTAAATATAAAAAGATATTCTAATACAACTAAATTCTTAGCCACTCATCCTCCTTGCCATTGCTACTGCGTTAGATGGGTAGTTTTTTCTACCCAACCGTCTTCTTGCTCTCCCTGCTGCCCTACGGCCTCTTGGATTATACGCAAAATGCTTACCGTTTACTATTGGCACTTGGCTTCCTTTCTTTAATTTTCATCTCTCTCTCCTGCATCTTTGTCTCCTGCTGTTTCTCTGCTTCTTCATCGGCAGCTATCTGAGCCGCGTTAATTGTTATCCCTGCTTGTTCTGCTAACTGTGCTTTACCTTCAGGCGGAAGATCTTTAAATGATATAGACTTACTTGGTCCCTTATCAGGCTCCTGTTGTCTCCTCTGCTCTGTTACGCCTGTATCTACTAAGGCTTCAGCGGTTGCAACCTTCCCCTCCTCTATTCTCTGTTCTGAATTAGGCAGAATTTCAGATCCGCTTAGATCTTTAAGCACTTCAGCTAAACCAACTTTAACTTTCTCAATCTGCTCATCGGTAAGTCCTCCGGCGCTAAAGCCTTCAAATGTCTCCATAATCTCACTAGTTGCACCGAATTGATATGTCTCCAGAAGCGCTTGAATAAACTTCTGTACCCCCTCAGGCGGGATCATGCCAAGTTCGCTTAACTTCAGTAAATATTCCCCTAGCTGAAGCGCTGCTTCCTTTTTACCTTCACGAGTATAACCCAATCCTGATTGTACCTCAATTTCTACCTTATAATCTTTCTTAATCGGAATTACATTCTCCGGAGTCTCTACATTTACTTCTTTTCGTTTATCAAATGCGCTGTTACCTATAATCTGAAAGTATTGTGGCTCTCCTTTCTCAAGATAATAGACAGTTTTAGGAGATATGAAATGATTATCAGCTAAATCTAAAAACTTCTCTGCAATTCTTTTGACTGTAGTTTTAAGCATCTCGATTGGGATTGCTAGATTTGCATACTCAGTTTCTTTAAGTGATTCTATTGCCGCATGAGCTTTTACACCTTTTGGAATTGCATTCAAAGCAGAGGTTGCAACTCCCTGTTGTTCCATAAATCCCTGTAAAAGATTAATAAAATTAAAAATCATAGGAGGCGCATTAACTACATTTGCCTGAACAGGAGGTGTTGTTTGATATTCAATTACCTGCCCTCCGGCTAAGTTATTAATCTCAAACTGTTCTCCCTGTCTTTTAAGCCAAGCTCCGCCTGCCATAGTATTTATCCATCTTTCAAGTCTTGATACAACCAAATCAAGTGATTTGTTTTGAGGGATAAACCGTTCAATAAACGGTACCTGATAAATTGGTCCTGGTTCAAATCGAAGATCAACGAATGGATAATCAGGTAGATTTAGATATCTATCCTTAAGCCAAACATTACCAGCTACAAATACCTGTCGTATGACTTGATCGCCTTCCTTTTTACCCCGCAGGATCTCAGAACCATTTTTCTGCCGAGCAATACGAGCAGTGTTTTCTCCATTGATATATTCTTTAATAAACGCTTCTTTTAAGATAAGCTTTGCCGCCCGTTCAACCTCACCCATTTGGTAATATTTAGCGTTCATATACGCCTGTTTTATATCAGATGAGGCCTGTCTGTTATCAGGATTTATCTTCCCAAGCTGTGTCTTATTAAACATCTCGTTGGCTTTAATTTGTGATATAAACATGGGGATTGCTTTGATGATATAGGGAGAGTCGTAAATTTCAGTTAATGTTCCATCCAGATAAATATCAAACGCATCATAAACCTGTGTTTTGATAGCCTCTTTAATAGGATCAGGCCAAACTTGTAGATACGATACGCTATGCTTGGGAGTCAGAATTGACATAAAAGCTAGTTTCTGACGGATCATTTGTTCCTTAAATTCCTCCTCCATCCAATGTCCTGAAGCCCTTGCTACTCTTTTTGCTTCCTGTAATGCTTGTTTATATTCATCCTGCATTTCAAATCCGCTTCTGTTTATCTCCTCAGGATACACAATCGGTGTTGGATCTTGGGATAGCAGAAGATTAGCAACTCCTCTTATCTGTCTTGAAGCCTTAGGAATTGCCCGCATCGGAGCATAGATAGACTGGCGTTCTGATAGGTCTACGATCTTATTCTCAGAACGGGACATATAACGAAAGTGATATCCATCATCAAAGAAGTTATTGTCATACCATCGCCTCTCAAATCCTCTGCGCTTATCATACTGAATACGCATGATATCATCTACCACCTGACCCATATCCTCAGTCTTGACGGTATTGGTTGAGTAATAACTTAAATCATTAGCCATTATTTCCTTATCAATCTTCTTGGATTCTTTGGGTCTTTAATAAAATTTACTACATTTTTCAACATGTCATTACTTGCCCACTTCGTAGCCATATCAAAAGCTCGTTTAACTTTCAAGTCTTTAACATATTTAGCATTTGATGCTACAAGCTGTGCTGCTTTCTGTATTAATACCGGATTCATTGTTTTATTGCTTTCTCCCAATCCTCCTGGGATAGATTCTCAGGCGGTATAAGGTCAGATGGCTTAGGTACCTCGACTTTAACCTGTGTCTTATCAGCAAGGTCAAGGTTAGCCATCTCTATGGCATCCTTACTCTTTAATGCGTTTAATAAGCTCTTGCGTTCCTTACGATTGTTGTAATCACTCCAACCGATAAGACCGCAAAGAATCGCTATTACTACAGTTAATGTTATCTCAGTCATCTAATTAAATATCTTGACTTCCAGTATGTCTCAAATGGATTAGGTAATTGATATGTACCAAATTGGTATACCACATGGTCAGGATATTTGAAGAAATGATAGTTTCTTTTATAAACTTTTATTCTGATTGGCACACCGCTTGCTGATTTAAGTTCAAAACCATCATTGATCTGCTCAGGTACTAGCTTAAACTTATCTGCCAATATATCGTACACATACTGAGTTAAACTCTTATCCCTTATCATTACATCAATCCCATCACCATCCAGTAACATATTCTTCTTCACCGCTTCTGCTGTCCCCAGATGAAGAAAGTATGGAGTCAATAATTGATCCATTAAATCCTCAACAGTAAAGAGAGCTTCCGCAAGCTTCCCGCTGCTAAATTGCTCCCCATTCGTTATATTCGTCATAGGTTTCTCTATTTTGATAATTTTCTTTTGCTTTATCATGTGCGTGTTCTATTCTTGTCTTTGGCCTTGTTATCACCTCCCTATAGAGAGGTTGCAATGACCATACTGCTAGTGCGTGTGAAATAACGATATCGTCATGTTCATTCTCCCGTACTCCATAACTGATCTTTCCTGTCGGGCCGACCTCATAGTTAAAATTGTCAAATTCATATAGTGTCTCTCTTATATTCAGTATCCTTATTGTCTTTTGTTCAATAAATATGCTTAGTTTTTCAATAAGGTCTTTTTTAGACTGCTCTGTAAAATTGAAAGGCTCAATTGGTATTCCCGCTCTCGTGAGATAATCATAGATAGGATTCCCAAGTCCTGTTGAGTCAAGCATGCACAAGGCGTGATTATAATGATCTGAGATGGCTTTGATCTTTTTAGTTTGGAACGGCCACGCGATTGTGTTGAACCTGTCTTGGTATACTTGCGCGTTTGTTTGTCTATCATAAACTGTTATTACCGTATAATCATTAACCTTTGCCAGATCAACCCCCATGACATATAGATGATTAGTTTTTGGTTCTTCCGGTTCTGCATTTGCTATCTCCCTTACCCCCTTAAATACTGCTCCTACCCCTTCTAAAAACTCACATTCCCACTCTTGGTTGTAATCAGCCTGGCCTTTTGTCTTCCTTGATTTCTCAAGCTCCTCCGGCTCTATAATCCCTGATGTCGATGCTTTCAGTAACCAACTTTTCCATTCGTCATCTGACCCATCTTGTCCTCTTATATAAAACTTTTCTAAATGGTTCTTACCTTTAGGCGTACCTATAAACCACGCCCAGCCCTTATTTGCTCTTAGTATCGGTTCTACAACATTCCATGATTCAATTTTTACCTTAGCGAACTCATCGAATATTACTCCTACCGGTCCTGCTCCTCTTAATGCGTCAGGTTCATCAGCTCCCTTAAGCTGTATTATTGACCCGTTTTTAAGGTACACGACTAACTCTGTTTCATTAGTCCTTGCAATTGCTTCAGCTGGTAAAATCCTAAAGAGCATGTCCGGTTGCATCCAGACCGCACCTTTGGCTTCTCCATAAGTCGGAAAGATATGCCAATAGACACCGACCCTATAGAGAGCCTGCTTTATTATCTCCGTTAGCGCCGTTGTTGTCTTTCTTGCTCTCCGGTGCCACACTAGCACTTTGAACCTGTGTTGATCCCTGATAACCTGTTGCTGATGCGGTAAAAGTTGTTCCCACGGGGGGAATATAACCTCCTGCAAGGTCGACTTTGAAGAGAAATTGTAACGGTTGTCCATCTTTACCTACCAATTCCTGTCGTGAAGTTTCAACCATTCCATGATTTGCTTTAAGTAAAAAGATTGCCATTGCAACATTACATTCTTTGCCTCCAAATAACCCATCATCTTGTAATTCTTCCTTTTGTGCATTCTTAATTCTTTTTATTGATCCTCTTAATTGTTCAACATTAGCGCCTTCTGGAATACCCTCACCTTTCAACCATCCCTCTACGGTATCATCATCAGCGCCTACATATTCCCTGCAAAACTCACTAATCTTAGGTAACTTCGTTTGTTCTCTTCCGCAGGTTTGAAGATAATCTGAAGCAAGCTTATCATAATCCTTGGTTTGGTCATATGTTGATGGTCTTGCCATATCATTAAAAAAACCCCGCTCATGCGAGGTCTTAAATACGCTCTTGGCTATTTCTAGCTAGTTAGATAGTACTACTTTATTTTGATTTTGTCAATTTTTATTCCTTGAATATCTTTTTGCATTAGTAAGATTTTGAGTTAATAATCTACCTTTTATAAGTTTAAGAATAATTTGCTTCATTGGTTCGTCCCATGCTTTAGCATAGTCTTTAAATCTCTTATAAGTTGATTTATCTATATCTATTGTTATTTTCATATCTCAGTGAAGCGGACTGCCTCTAGCACGATAAAGTTATTACTCTCTATCTCGCTACATGGGGGAATTACCCCTCAATCCGCTTCATTCAGATATTAAAAAAATTAGCCTTGCCTTGCCGTACCCCACCGTACCACGCCTCACCTAGCCCTGCCAAGCCGAGCCACGCCCCGCCATGCCTTGCCCTGCCACGCCTTGCCAGACCATGAAAAAAGATTATTTATTCTCCTACCATCTCCTTCAATTTCTGAAGTTGATGTTCAGTAAATAGCTGAGCTATTTGTGCTCCCGCAAGATTAGCATTTGCAGCTGTTAATTGATTTCTCGTCATATTAACACCAGTTTCAATATTCTTAACAGATGTTTTAAGAGCAGTTCTAATATTTGCATTAAGAACCATCAAGTCTTGCAATTTCTTGCGATCATCAGCAGAAAGCTCAACGGTATTTATACCATTGAATTCAAATTCCTGTAGTGAAGCCTGCCGCTTCATCTTTCTGGTTCTACCTTTAGAAAACACCATTATATCCTTCCCGCTAATAATTTTATATCCTTCTCCCCTTACTGACTCAATATATCTTCCATGAATATCAAGAAGTTCTTTTCCAGCCCGGTATATAGAACCTCTCTGAGATTCTATATCTGCTTTAATCTGATTGGTCAAGTCCTTATATGAAACAATATCACCAATCTCTTTCTCTTCAAGATATTCAAAAAGAATACGCCAATAAGGTTTTTCGCCTTTTGATTTAAACATATCCTTTAATTATTGTTAGCCTTGCCCTGCCAAGCCATGCCACGCCACGCCCCGCCAGGCCGGGCCCTACCTCGCCTTGCCTCACCTTGCCTGACCACACCAGACCGGGCCACGCCACGCCAAACCAAACCTTGTCTTGCCCTGCCACGAAAAAAGATTTTAATTATTTACTTCCCAGCCGACGACTTCAAAAGTTCCATACGGGCCTGGTTTTTTGGGAGCACTAGGCCTCCAATCCCCAAATCCGGCATTAGAACCTGCGCTATCAACAATACCCCTTATGTCTTTTTCAGATAGCTTATTAAGCGGGCGTGTTTGTAAAGTAAACGAACATTCCCACCCAATAGGCAGACAAGTGCGTATTCTATCAATTCTTCTCCCGGAAACTACGGCTCCGTTTATATGAAGCCAGTTTTTAGATTTAATCCTTTCAATAGTGACGGGTTTACCGTCAACATAGACAAGGTTATCAGGAGAGCTAACAAAGATAGAAGTATGCAATAATCTGGTTACTGCTGATTTTCCAATTTTTGTACCTTTAGCACCGTCAAAAAGAGAAGCTATTACATTAGCCCAGGGAATTATAACCTGACCCTCATCATCAAGATAAGTATGGGTTTTCCATTCTTCCGCATAATTAGAAGAATCTTTTATTGAACTACGAAGCTTTTCTTCTGTAACAGTTGAGGTAACGTATTTATGGAGTAAAATCTGCTGTGTACCTTTAATTCTTACTTCTATTGTCATTATTTACACCTCCTTTCGTTATAAGATATAAATAATATACATTATATGTGAATAATTGTCAATATATCATTTCTTCCATCTATAAATAATATTTCTCCCTATATCATCCCTTAATCCATCCTTCATATTCTCCATCGCATGATAATCCAGATGCGGTGTATTGATATACAACCAACCCTTCGGATTTAGCAATCGTTTACAATGATTGATAAAAGGCTCCATAAGTACCGTAAATGGAAACCACTGTCCGTTCCAGATATCTACCGCTATATAGTCATACCGCTCAGGTGTTTTCTTTACAAACTTAAACGCATCATCAATCATGACCTTCATCTTTACATCATCAAGGTTAAAATGCTTCTTTGCGAATTTGATAACTGTTTTTGAATTATCCACTGCTGTAATGTCAATTTCAGGATTCTTCTCAATCAAAAGCCTTGCGATTGTCCCTGCACCAAGACCAAGGATGAGAGCTGAGCCTACCTTTTCATCAGGGATCATGTGTCGCCAGTAGCCGCCCTCAGATGAGGGATACGCCGATTGGACGATATCATCAACTAATAATACCTTAACATTATCGATCTTTGTCTTAGTTATTTTCATCTTTTAAGGCTCAAGAAATGCGGTGAAGGACAATGCAAGAAAGATTCCATTAAATCGGGTATCTTTTCTTTTGTCTTGGGCCAGTCAGTACAGATATTCGGAAATAGCTTTAATGTTTTATTCGCATCGGTACTCCAATGACTAAATCCATCGTGTGCGTAATCTTTATCCCTACCGCTTCCGACTAACTTCACATGCCATAGTTCATGGTTGATATAGTTTCGTATAGTTTCAAATGGTCTATAGAGAAGAAATGTGGTAATTGAATAGACTACAGGTATCCTACCTTCCATTGCGAGTCCTACCCCGATCCCCATCATTGCCTGTTCTGCTGCCCCTGTATTGATACAGCGATCGGGGTAGGCTTCAAAATGAGCGTCAAAGACTTTATAGCCAAGATCTCCGACAATAAGCCAAATTCTTTTATCTGCTTCCATATATTTATATAGCTCATATGCAAACCAACCCCGCATTGAATCATGTCTTGTCATCTTACCTCCTCACAACAACTCTTTAGTTTTGACTTCTTAATTTTATGTATTCCCACCTCACCAGATATGAAAATTCTTTTCGGTGAGCATTCTTTATAAAACTCAATAATTTCTCCAACTTTTCGAGGAAAAATACAACATAAAGTTTTAAACTCTTTTATTACTCGATATTTCATTTTAATATCTCCATCGCAATTTTATAATCCTTCTCTGACATAACGGCATAGTGAGCATTTTGACCTTTAAGAAAAGGAAATTGCTCAACATTGGTTTCTCTCCAATTCAACAATAAATCAACACTTACTATATGATTTTCTAATTTAGAATAAAGCACCTTTTTGTCAATCTTTTGATAGGCTCCCCATCCGTTTACATTCAAATATATTTTAAGATTACTGGCATAAATACTTCGATGCCAGATATGTAATGCTTCCCAAAAACTCCCCTCTTCGGTTTCTCCATCACTTACCAAGCAATAGACTTTTTTCTCTCTTTTAATATCAGATAGTGCCATACCGACTGCTATGGGCAAGCCTTGCCCTAAACTGCCTGTGGAGCAATCAATATGGCACTCTGCGCAGTAATCGGGATGTATGTTTTGATGATGCCCCCATATTTCTTCCATTGGCTTACTAAAAAACTTTTCAACTGCTGCATATAGAGCCACTCCAGCATGTCCCGAACTCAAAATGAAACGTTCATCGGGTTTTTTGATACTAAATATCTCATCTATAATGTCATAGGCAGTGAGACAACTGCCTAGATGTGATAATTTATGTTTATAAGAAAATTCAATTATTCGTCGTTTTTGTTCTCTATTTTTTATAATGGGTTTATCCATGCGAATACTCCTCTCAATCGCTTCGCAGCTTCATTGTAAGCTTTCGCTGCTATAATGGCAGTTGGAAAATATCCGAGATGTTTTTGTTTATTAGCAATAGAAATATATGCCCGATATTTTTTCTCTTTTTTGTTGTAACTAACTCCTTTATAACTACTCGAGTTATGCCTACTCATTCGCATATTCGCATTATTTTCCGCTCTATTACAAAGCCGTAAATTATTTTTTCTATTATCAAGCTGATCATGATTAATGTGATCGACCTCTGTATTTCCCATTGGTTTCATAATTTCCCTATGCATATAGACAATTCTTTGCTTAACAGCAGAAATATAAATTTTTCTTACAGCTGCACCTTTATCATGAAAATGCCATTTATATTTATTCAAAACAGCAAAATCTTCATCATCAACTAATACATACTTTCCTTGTGTTAATTTAATTTTTTTCATATTTCTCCTTGTAATACTCATATGTCTTTCTTAATCCTTCTTCTATCTCAATATGCGGCACAGCTTCTTTTGCCTTCCAATGCAGATTATCAAAGGTTCTTTGTCCATATTGAAATACTCCATGCTTCACCTTTTTACCCGCAATCTTCTCAAGCATACTAACAATCTTTCCATTACTATATTGCTTGGCAGTACCTACTTCATATATCAAACCCTGAGAGAATTTTGGATTATCAAGTATAGCTACAATGAGATTAATAACATCATCTATATAAATCCAATCATGTTTTGGCATGGGATCAAGATGTAAAATTTCATTTTTGATAATACATCTACAAACAGTTGGAATAAATCGAAAATCCGCTTCTCCCGGGCCATACACACTAAATGGCCGCACATTGACAATAGGCTTGTCGTATTTGTTTACAAATGCTCTTACCAATCGTTCCCCTGCCGCCTTTGTTGCGCTATAAAATGTCTCATATTCCAAACCCACAGACGAACTGCTTATATTGATAAATGCTTTGTATTTGATATCCTTTGATGCTTGTAACATATT
>ERZ1292637.928-Hain-H14-01um-R3-928-length-13877-cov-8_pt1 | contig 13877 bp, 18 predicted proteins | sample MGYA00564405_ERZ1292637 | MGnify/ENA primary metagenome ERZ1292637 (study PRJEB36523, sample SAMEA6512645) | groundwater metagenome | collected 2019-01-09 | study: AquaDiva: Metagenomics assemblies of 32 groundwater samples | reverse complement strand
CGCCTGTCGGGAAGCAACCTTTCGTATACGATGGTCAATCAGGGCCAGTTCAGTTTCGGCAACGGGTCGGACGGCGATGTGAATATAACCGCCAACACCACCCTTACCGCCGACAGGAACTACGACACCTTGGTCGTGGCTTCGGGGGTTACGCTGAATCCGGCGGGGTATCGCGTATTCGTCAGGGATGAACTTATCCTTTTAGGAACGATTGCTAGGAACGGCACTAGTGGCACGGCTGGTGGGAACGGCGCAAACGGGAGCGGCGCGGGTGGAGGAGCCGCTGGAAGTATAGGCGTGAGCGGGGCGGCGTTGGCTGACGGCTATCTGAAAGGCGCTCTGGCTGGAGGCGCTACAGGCGCGGCCGGAGCGGGAGGGTTTGGAGCAAACGATGGGGCTGCGGGAGTAGCGGGAACCGCTGGAGGAGCCATATCAAACTCATTGGGAAGCAATGGCTCGATAGGGGCGGCGGCGGGAGCCGGAGGGAACAGTAATACGAGTACCGGAGGTGCTGCTGGAGGAGCGGGAGCCGCAGGCGTGGCAACTGCGGCAAGTACGGCCCTAACCGCTGGGTGGCAACTTGTTCCTATGTTGGATATTGGTACTACGGGAGCGCCGGTGAAATACAACCCCTCGGCGGCTTCTGGTGGGGCCGGTGGCGGAGGAGGAGGCGCGGGAACTTCCGCGGGAGGCAATTCAGGCGGCGGAGGCGGCGGAGGAGCGGGTGGTACTGGTTCAGGAGGAGGGGTAGTAGCCATTTACGCGCGGCGCATTACTATTCGTTCAGGAGGCGTCATCTCGGCGAATGGCGGCAATGGCGCGAATGGGGGTAACGGAGGCAACACCGATGCGGGAAACACCGCAGGCGGCGGAGGCGGAGGAGCGGCAGGGAGCGGAGGAGATGGAGGAATCTTGATGTACGCCTATAACTATCTTGACAATCAGGGTACGATACAGGCAACGGGAGGCACGGCGGGAACCGGAGGCACCGGAGGCACGGCGGATATTGGAAGTCGGAATGGAGCCGCCGGTTCAAACGGCACCGCGGGAAGCGTTGGAGTAACCTATGCGTTTGAAATAGCCCTGTAGAATATACCCAAATGAGCGTCGAGAAACTCAAAACCTATTTGAAAGACCAACTCAAGAACGAGTTTATATTGGAAACAAATCGCGAGCCGAAACCGAATGAACTGGTGAATATGGAAAACGACATCGGACTTCAAGTGCGCGTCATTCTGAAAGTTCTCCAAAACCACGAACTGCGATTAACGGCATTGGATAAAAAATAGTTATGCCCACCGCAACTTTCAGCGCTCAAAAAACATTCTATCGCCACCTCATCGGCAATCCCGCCGTAGACCCGGCAGGGACTACTTGGAATGATGGGACACTGGAATTGCAGTACCTCAACCAAGCGTATGAACGTTCGGCTGCTGCATACGACTGGCCTGACCTCCATCTAAAATCAGCCATTGTTGTCCGCGCCAATGACAACCGTTACTCCCTGCCTGCCAACTTCCGCAAGTTCGATTTCGTGTATCTCCAAAATGTCCTCTGTCACGAGGCAGACCTCCAGGCGCTCTATGCCTCGCAAAACAAGTATGCCGTGGATGCGAATGCCGATGACATCGTATTCTCGACCATTCCCGGCACGGCTTCCACCGCCTTTACCATGTCCAATGACGAAGGCACGGGCAATGCCGTAGTCATCGAACTGGATACCATCAGCGGCCTTGCGGTCGGAGACAAAATATGGATAAACGGCACGACCACGCCGGAGTTTACCATCGTAACCGCGACCAGTTCGGCCAATACCACCATCACCGCTAGGCTGAAGCAAGACCCGGCGGCCAGCGACATCCTCTACCGGGTGGATGAACTCGTCTACTTCGCCTACTGGCGGAACATTACCGCCTTTACCGGTTCGGGTACGGAGAACTCGCTCTTGCCCGATGCCACCGACCTCATCGTGCCTTACTACGCGGCTTATCTCTATCACAAGAATCTTGAGAACGAACAGAAGGCCCAGACATTTTTGACTGCGTGGCAGGAGCAGTTGGCCGAGGCGTGGCGGAGCCAAGGGAAAACCAGCAGCGGAGCCGCCAATGAGATGAGCGTTTGGTAATATGCCGCAACTAACCCCAGGTATCTATCGTTCTCCAAACCAGCCGGATTTCGTATATGAAGTATTATCCGGTGGCGGAGCCGTGGCTTATCCAACCCGACCGGGTATTGGGCCGGGAGCCGGTTTTACGCCCTTCACGGGAAGCGCGCAAAACCTCCCCATCAACCTCGCTGACTTTCAACAACAGTATCAGCCGGTGGCCACGAGTTATACCGGCCAGTCCAAAACGATAGCCCAAGCCACAGCCGAGTTCCAAGCGGGAGCGGGCAGATTACCCTATCAAACTGCTGGTGAGACTATTCCTAGCGCTCCAGGCTACTTTGGTGGGCCAAGAGGAGGCGGTACGGGCGGGGAGAGAATAAACCAAGGCGCTCAAGCCACAGCCGCCGCCGAGGGCATTGTTTCTTCGACTGGACAACCCTTTGTTCGCTATCAAGTAGTCAAAAACCCTCAAGGAGCCGATGTCACCATCGGTTACTTCGCCGATGGCGGGTTTGAAGTCGTTGCCAATGAGCCGCGCTATGACTTGGCTGGCTTCCAACCCGCCCCATCGGGCGCTCAAACGGCTGGCGGGACTGCTGGCGGTTTGAATATCGCCGGGTTGACCCCCCAGCAGTATTACTCCCAGTTGGAAACGCTCATCGGTTCAGGACTCGGACTTTCCAAAGAGCAAGCCGAGGCAAAGACGGCACGGGAGAAACTGGTCAGCGACTTGGCGGGGCGGAAAACTTCCAAAGAGATATTTGAAGCCGAAGCCACACGGCTCGGCCTTGATTACAAAGGCAAGATAACCATTCTTGACCAACTCGATGCCTTACTGCTTAAAGAACAGCAGGACATCCGTAAAATACCGGAAAACCTAAAAACTACGCTGGCAACTCATGGCGTAACTCAAGCGCAATTGGATGCGGCGATTTCCCAACAACAGAAACCTCGCTTGGAAGTTCTGCGCGATTTGTTGGAACAACGGGGCGTGGCCGAGGCCCAACTCCAGCGTTCCTTGAACTTCGTGGAATCGTTCACCAACATGGCTTTGAAAGATGAAGCCCTGCACATTGAGGGGTTGAAAGTCATGGTGGAATTGGAAGAAGGGGATGTGACGAAACTGGAGAAACGGCAGAAAGATATGTTGACTTTTGCCATAGACGAGCGGAAGGAAGTTCTAAAAGTAGCCGAGGAAGCCGCCAAGAACGGGGCCACCCAGCAACAGATTGACCAAATCATTGGGCAGAGTACGGCGGCTGGAGCGTTAGGGGTAGCGGCTCAACTTGGCGTGGTCAATAGGCCACAGGTCAACACGTTTTCTTTTGAGGACGCCTCTGGCAGGACGCAACGGGTGATAGAACTGATAGACCCGCGAACGGGGAAACTCATTTCCCGCACTACTGAACCTTTGGAAGGCGCTGGGGGGTTCAAGCCCGGAGACCGTTTTCTTTCTGAATCTGAAGTAAGCGAACTCCGCAAATTGGGATACAATGTACGGATTGGTTCAAAACTTTCTGAAATTTCGGGAGAGTTGGCGTTGGGTAAAATCCTGCATCCTGAATCTCCAAAGCCGGTGGAAGCGGAACGCCGTCAGGCGGCAACGGCTCTTGCCAGTTCTTTTAAGGATTTAGTGGGAGGATGGGAAAGTCCGGGGACGACAGGTACTCCGCCAGCGGGGACAAAGATTTCCGATGATGCGTTGCAACAGTTACTTATTCAACTGACTGGCGTTTCCAACAAAGAAGCGGAAGATATAGTCAAACTATTAGAGTAACAGAAGTATGCCGCACCAGCAAACCGTCGAAGGCGAGAATATCCTCCAAAACTTCGCCAGCACCGAGGATATCCTTAAAAATCTTGGCATTGAAGATGCCCCTATCGGCCCACCGGTAGAAACGAAGAGCGTGTTTCAGCGATTCTTTGAACCGGAAATAGGAGCTATTACAACCATCCAGTCCCCATTTCTTGCGAAACAAGCGCAAAACATCATTTTTGAGGATGCCAAAAGAACCGAAGAACTGCGAAAACTTTTCAGGCGCTTGCCGGAAGGCGAACAAAAGGAACGGCTCCGCGACCAGTTTCAAGCCGAGTTGGATGCCGGGCCGACCATTGGTGTCGAGGAACTTCTAAAACCTGCGGCCAAATCCACTTCACAGGCATTTCGTGAAACACTCTTTTTGAGCTTTGCAATATCTCCTATCGGATTGCCGTTGAAGGCGGCGCGTTTTTCTTCTCTTGCCGCAAAAGCCCCGAAAGCGTTTAGCACACCAATATCGGAGTTAATCGGTATCGGGGGAACTTCGTTCGGGAAACGCCTTCTACGCGGCGGTCTCATTGGCGCTTCCGTTTCAGGAGCATTGGCATTAAGCGAGGAAGGCGAATTGAAAGATAAGTGGCCGAAAGTGGCCGCTATGACCGGCTTTGGCGCATTGGGTTTTGGATTGGCTACTGCCGCGTTTCCGCCATTGCTGACTACGACCAGCAAAGGGTTCAAGTTCGTATGGGATAAGGTAGTTCCGCCGAGAGTCGAATCCCAGTTGGTCATGCCCGTTATCCGGTTCGTAGATAAGGTACTGACCGCTCAAATCAAGTTTGAAACTGATAAGGTGGTCGGTATGCGTCCGGCCGAACGCGAAATCGGCGTTCTTCAAAAGCGGATAGCGAAACTGCGGGATGAACGCGATAATTTTGACCTTCAACTTCGTACCCAGCGGGTCGTACCATTTGAGGAGGAAATAAAAATTACCCAGCGGGCCGTCAAGGGTGCGGAGAAGGCTGAAACCGGCATAGAACTAGCGGAGAAGGAAATTGAGGAGTTGGAAATAAGGAAGAAACAACTCTTGGCCGAGGCGGTGGAATCCAACTTCAAGGTTGGCGAGCAGATTTTCAACAAAGACATTGGACGGGTAACGGTGCGCGGATTTATGTCCGATGAGTTCGGTCGTCCGCTAATGATTGGCGAGGACATCAATGGACGCATTGTAACTGTGATGCCCGAAGACCTTGCGAGCATGAAACGCATTTCAAAGGTAACGGTGCGCGAATATGAAGGTTTACCGAAATCCAAGCCCCTTCCCGTTCAACTGAATGTCGTTCAACGGGTTGTGGATGGAATGAGGCGGCATCTTAAAACCTCCGGGCCATTCATTGAAAAACTCGGAGAAGGCGGGAAGCAGTTGGTGAGATTGCTGAATGTTGTCAGCGATGAATCGCGTCTTCTTGACGGACGTTTTCAAAACCTTTTTTCGCGGACGGTAAGACGGCTCGGTTTTGAAAAAAAGGGGTTGGAACTCACCAAAGAGGAAATGAAAAACATCATAGACATTATGGATGCGGGATTGCGGTTAAACGCGAAAACGATTGACGATATTCCCATTCAAGCCATCAACGACCGAGTGCGTCAGTTTGTCATTGAAGTATCCCAGAACATCATCAAGCCGATTCTCCAGTATTCAAGGCGGGTAGGCATTGTGGTACGGGATCATCACACGGGGAAAACTCATCCGCTCGGCGAAGCTCTTATTCATTTCCCACATATTCCCAAAGACAAACAGAAACTTCTTGAACAGTTGCCGGAACTTGCCGCAAAAATGGCCCAACAGCGGAATCTGACCGAAAAGCAAGCCAATGCCTTACTTCACCGCTGGATAGAGGATTTATATGTCAGGCGTTATGCGGGCCTGGAACAAGCGCGTACTCTTCTCATTGAGGGTTTTGACGAATTGGAGCGTTTCGGATACGAAACGAACCCCCTCGTCGCTTTTCGGGATTTCATCCAGGGAGCCACGCGGCGCATTGTCGAAGCCGATAAGTTAGGAGTAAACGAAAGGTTGGTTGCCCGCCTTATTGAATCTATAAGAGCCGAGGGATACGATTTCAAATTGGCCCAAGAACTCGTCTCCCGTTTTCGCGCCGAAATGCATGAATCGGTTTCGGCACAGACGTTTTCCGAGACCATCCGCTCGGCTCAAACTATCGTTAAACTTGTATTCGCTCCCCTATTGAACGCCACGCAGTTTTTTGTGAACGAATCCACCGAGTTTGGCATCCGCGCCGTATTGAGGCAGTTTCGCCATTACCAGGCTCGACGGACATCACGGGAAGAAGCGGCTACGCTTGCCGATGTAACCAATAGTTCCATTGATCGCGCCATCCGTGTTCTTGCCGGAGACCAGAATATCGTATCCAAATACCTTCGCGCCATCGGTTTTTCACCGATAGAACGATGGAACCGAGTAATGACCGTTGCCACAAGCCAGGAGTGGGCCATCAAAGACGCGCTTCCGGCTCTTATTCGAGATTTCGCCAATGGCAAATACCGAAGAGAGTTGCTTCGATTAGGATTAAGCAATGACGAAATAAACACCGCCGTTTCCAAAGGGCGGTGGTCGCAGGATCAGTTAAATCGTATTGGATTGAAAGCGGTAGATTCAGGCCAGTTTCGCTATGGCGCTCTTGATTTGCCGCTTTCGTGGCAAAGTCCTTGGGGGAAAGTGGCGACACAGTTCAAGTCCTTCGTATGGCAGCAAGGCACTTTCGTAAAAAATGTCATCGTGGACGAAGCGCGAAATGGAAACTATCATCCCCTGATGACATTTCTCTTGGTAACTCAAATGTTGGGCGAACCGATTATTGCGGTAAAACGGCTTCCGAAAGCGGTAACGAGTTGGGAGGATGTATTTAGAACCGACCTCAATATGATCGAACGGGTTATTGACACCCAACTTTCCGTGGCTGGCCTCGGTATTCTCGGCGAGGCGTTTGAACGAATGTATCTTCGCGCAAGTGGAAAGTATTATGTATCAAGCATGGATTTACTCGTTGGGCCAACAGTAAGCGACATAGCCGATGGCGCAGACAGTTTCGCTTCTCTTATCGGTGGCAATCCGAACCAGTTTGTCCGTTTTATGAGCAGATTTTCAGCCGCTGCCGGTGCTCCTATCCCCATCCCTGGCGCTCCCATCATTACCCGCGTTCTGGGAGATATTGCCGCACAAGTTATAACCAACCGCTAATAAGACGAACTCCCTCTACAAACGTCGTTGCCACAGCGAAAACTATCCCCCATACTAACAATAGAGATAAGATACGCCCTACTTTTCCATACGACCAATCTATTTGTTTCATAGAACGAAATTGTAACAAAGATTCGCTTCTATTGTCCAAGCGACTTCTACCCAGCGGAGGGGAGATGAGACGAGTTTGCCCTATGAGCCTGTGGCAGATGTCCGTCCCTCCTCCGCCGGATAGACCGGCAGGTTCTTTGAGAACTCACTCATCAAGGGAGGTGATGTCCTTGGACAAGGGGATGCCATCGGAAATCGTAACCGTCCACTTCGAGAAAGACGGCGAGTGCTTTGAGGCGCGCTACGCCCGCTACGTCCAGCCCGACGGCAGCGTGAAGGATTACAAGATTTACGGCAGCGAATGGAAGTGCCGCTGTCCTGACCTCAAGAGGGGGTGATGAGATGCAGTGTAGGAGTTGCGGCGAAACGGACGAATCAAAGTTCTATTCGAGTCGCACGAGCCGCAAGTGGAAGTGCAAGGCGTGTCTCCGCAAAGCGTGGAACGAGTGGGCGGCGAAAACTGGAAAGAGATACGAGTCCATCCGTGGTTACCGCGCCCGTCCCGCGGAAGATAACCATCTTCTCAAGACGGCTCCACCGGTTTCCGTGACGTACATCCTTGGCGGCGAACTCTACCACAGCCGATGCGAAAGGAGATTCATGGAGATTTCGCTGAACGAGTACGAACGGAACATCCGCTGTTGGTGTGGCTACTGCTGCGAATCGGTGTGGCTGCGCCCCGAAATGCTGCAACGTGTGAGGGAGTTGGTGATATGAAGAAAGTTCTTCTCTTCGCCATCCTGGGTTTTTTCTCTGCGGTTTTGATCCGCACGCTTCTCAAACGTGGCGCAACGCCCCGGAGAAACTACGGAACCCAAGACCGTCAGACCTGGCCTTTCTCCATCTGACCTCGGAAGTCCTCCGCGAGAACTCCGAACGTCTCTATCGGGAACGCACCAAATGGTTCTTCATCCAGCTGGATGGCGGCCTCGATATCCTCTGCGGGTTTGAGAACGCCGTCTGGGAATGGGGGTACGTCTGGTACTGGAAAGAGGTTGACCGCATTGGCCGTACGTATGGCGGCTGCCGCTCTACGTATCACATGAGGGGGATATGATGGCAAGACAGTTCATCCTGTGCCTCTCGGTTCTGATTACGCTTCTGCTGTATCTCTTCTTCTATCTCACGCCGGTAGCGTGGGGCGAGAGTAGTTGTATGCCTTCGCTCCCGACGGAAGTGAACGCCTACCATCCTTCCGAATCGCTATGGCAGGCGGTACAGGAAATCACCGGCTACCGCGGCGAACCGCCCATAGTCGTGAAGCAGGACTTCACGCGGGAGAACGTTCCCGACGAGCGACTCGACCTCTCGTATGCCGGGGGGTGCTACCTGGATGGCGTGGCGCAGGTGAAGAACGAGGAGAACGAGACCGTCCTCGCCTATTACCTGATGCACGAGTATGCTCACCACGCTCTCACGAAGTTGGAAGTCCCCATCGAGGCGCATCACTGCCTCATGGCCGAGAGGAACTATTCGGGCATGCTGCTTATGTGGCTGTTCAAGAACGGACACGCCATGGCGCGGGAGATATATTCCCTGGCGCGTCGTAACGAAGTAGGACAATGCGGAGGTGATGAGTGAGTCGCACTCTTTGTGGGTTTCTCTGCGTCAATGAGAAACCCACCAATGTCTAAGGCCAGGCAGATAGACCCCCTTCGTGTATCGGGGGGATGGCCTGAGAACCATCGGGAAGATTCTAGACACTGCCCAGTGGATATGAGGTTCGATTCCTCACCTGGCCGTGATATGCTAAAATCATGAAAGACCACTATCTCTACTTGCTTGTCGTGTTGGGAACTGCCGCACTCTTTATCCTTATTTTGGGAGGCATTGTTTTCATGGCCTTTCGTTATGGTTAAATTCATAGAAACGCCCAACAAAGAGAAAGGCAGACGCGGCTACCAGGTGGCCGGAGTTGTAGTGCATATAGCGGACGGTTCCACTCAATCGGTCATTGCCGAGTTCACCTCGCCGAAAACTCAGAAGTCCTCCCACTATCATGTTTCTAGGGATGGCTCGGTTATCCAGTTTGTTCAGGAGTCAGACACCGCTTGGGCGCAGGGGCGAGTAAACAATCCTACTGCTACGCTTATACGTGAGAATCTCGATGTCAATCCAAACGCCTTCTTAGTCTCGATAGAAGAAGAGGACTTCGAGAACAAGCAGAACTTAAAGGACATCACTGAAGCCCAATATCAGACTAGCGCCGAACTTATCTACGACATTTGTCAGCGCTGGAGTATCCCGCTCGATAGGGTTCGCGTGATAGGCCACCGCGAGATAAACGCCCAAAAGCGTTGTCCAGAAAACATTGACCTTGACCGCCTTGTCTCCCTTGCCCTTCAAGTACCAGAAAAAAGGAAACAAGCTGTCTCTCTTCTCCAGCGCCTCATCGCTCTTTTTCAACAGTTGATAGCCATGCTAACTAAAGGTCGAATATCTAACCCATCCCTCGGTTCTATGGAAAACGCCAAAGGGTTCTTGAAATCAAAGCGCGTTTGGGCAAACGGCCTCGCCATACTCCTATTTTTTGCCACGCTGTTCGGCGTGACGCCGGATATGGAGACATTGGATAAATTGAGTAAGGCAATGCCAATCTTACTTCCCCTACTCAACCTCCTCTTTATTCCGTTCAGTAGTCGGCCCGTAACGTTCGGTCGGGCGCTCTAACCCAAACCTATCGGTACATTCAGCGCAACGGCTGTGATGGCTTGGTTGTCAGTAGCCTCGCTGGTGAACGCTCCTACGCTCACGGTCTTCCATAGGGACTCGGTTGCCGCTCCTCGTGCTGTCATAGAAATAACTGAGGAAACACCTCCTCCGGTTGTTTTGCGTATTAACGCCTCCTCTACCCCCAAAGAGATGGCTCACTATATTGCTCTCCGAGGAGAGGAACTCGCCCTATCGGGCGGGGATATAGACATCGCCTTATCCATCGTCCATTCCGAAAGCCGCTTCAGAAACATCCCGAACGTAAACGGGTCGCGCTATGGCATCGGCCCCTTCCAGTTCATCCGTAGCACTTGGAACAAAGTATGCCGTCCCATGCTCGGCGAGGAAACATCTGTCTGGGACTCCAATGACAACATCGAGTGCGGCTTGCTTCTTGTGAAGAACCACCAGTTCGGACACTGGGCGTGGGGGTCGCAACGCTGGTGGCTGCGCCTGCCGTTTACAAGGGCTAACTTGCTATAGCCAGCGTATTTCTAAAGAAAGTTTTTGATTGTGGCCACCGTCCCCTTTACGGCGTGGGCATATTGATTTGAGTGAACTTGTCCACACCGACAACGAAAACCGCAAACCAAGCAAGCGTAGTTCTTACGATGCCCGCCTAGCCAACATATTATTCGCAAAAACATTTTCATATCTTTCACCGTTTAAACAAATTTCTAAACAGATGATACTTAACCAGCGTCAGGGAGCGTAACCAAAGAAACGTAAGTCGTTCCGATAGGGTGGGTTCGTATAGCATGACCGTGTACCCGCTCCCTCGGTGTAATGCGAGGACGCCGGTTTCGACAAAAGGACGGGAACTCGAATTGCGTATAACCTCTAGTTGCCTTCTTCTGCCCCCTTCGACTATAACCATCCCATGATTACCGAGGTGTTGAATGACACTTGCCTCGCCTTCTCCGTCTACGATAACCAAACCAAATAGCCCCGTCGTCCTTTCAGATGATGGAAGGTAGTCAGTGCCTACGCGGTAACTGCTATTCGGTTCTACTCCGGTGTAATAAAAGTCTTGCTTAATGGCTCCAGTCTTCTTTGCCCACGCAAGCATATAGGCAATAGAATTTCCACCAGCGCCTAACTCAAGAACGCGGTGGATTTTATACTTGTTTAAATACCGGATGATACCCCGTATGGCGTTCAGTGATGCCGCCTTGTTGGTATTTGGACTAGACCTGAAACGCAGGTACTCGCGTTCCAACGCATCCATTTCAATACTTTTCCCCACACTTACAACACACCGATTGGTATGGCTTCCAAAACCATATAGGGGCACAGCAGCAGGGACTACGCAACCCTAGCCAAATTAAGAGTCGTTGCCAAAGGGTCATGTTTTCTTCTCTAACAGGGCGATGAGGTCGGAAATCTGGTCACGATGTTTACTTCTATCGGCATCGTACTGCATATACATCCCTACGCCAGCAAGCGCCCCCAACTCTCCCCCGTCCGTCCCCGTTTACGGCTTCTGCGGCGGCCAACCCGCGAATGTGGCCGTATAGGGCGGTTCTAGCCCCACGGGAACGGGCGGGGAGACGCCAGGATGTCTGGCGTGCCCCATTACTAAACTTTGTAGGATTGAAGAAGAGCCTGGAGATGTTCTAGCAATCCTATTAGTTCTCCCTCCAACGGTGTAGTTACTTCTCTCGGCTTTTCTCCAGGTGCTTTAATATCAAGTTGGAGAATTGACGTTACCTGCTTAATTTCTTCAACAACCTTATGGCATTTCTGAATGAGTACTAATGCCACCGATTCTTTTTGTGCTTGTGCTCCTTGTTCATTCATTTCAGTTTTGATAGTTAGTTTCGACCTTTATTCCTTACCGCTTTAAGATTCATCTAAACCAGCCCCCGCTCAATCGTTCCGTTTGCTTGAGAAACTTTCCGCCTCGTTTGACTTTTAGGATGAGGGGTTGGGGAAAGTTTGATTTACGCGGCTGTACGGCAACAAAGAACCTGTCTCCTTTCATTTTTGGGAAATTAACAAACAAATCTCGTTTCGGTCTAACCTCTTGGCCGACTTTTACCTTGTCGTAGTTTTTCATTTAGGGTTTTTCCTTACCGCTTTGACGGAGGCGGGAGATGAGATTCTTTTTTATATTCTCAAATACTACTTTGAGCATTTTCCGCTCTTCGGGGTCTAACGTATCTTGAATCGGTTTACTATGTAGCGGAGATTTCATTTCTTCAACTATCTTCACCATTTCCTCCCTCATTTCCTCCCTCCCCTGCTGGTAGGATTTGGATTTTTCGGAGAGAACCAATTGTTCAGCAAAAGAGGTTTCCACTACCTGTGTAACACTATTGTGGTGGGCCGCTTCTCTTGACTTACGCCAAAGTTCCGTTACCCACTCCTCCTGTTCGGGTTGGTTGGTCATATTAGGATAAAAGCAATTATAGTATTACAAAGAGCCAGAGAATAAAACCAAAAATAAATCCCCATAAACTGCTAACTGCCCAACTCGTTTTCCGTCTTTGCTCATTATGAATGCGATTGGCTTCCACGAAGAGGATTAGGGCGGCTCCGCGTCGGTTGGCTTTCTTCTCCGGCCCTTCTTCTTCAATCTTCGGAAACTGCTCGTCCAAAACTTCCTCCAGTCGGGAGAAGAACTCTTGGTCGCGTTCGGGATGGGTCATGCTCCTTTAAGCCAGTTGAACCATGCGCTGATAGTCACACCAAGTATAACCACTACATAGAAGGCGAGTAGAGATACGAAACCTAACTTTAACACCATTTCTGCGAGCGAGTACCCCATGTCAGCAAGCCAGGCCAAGTAGAAGATGATGCCAACGGGCCAGAATGTAGCCCCTAACACAGACGCGCTAATGGCAAACGCTAGATCACTACCTACGATTAAATGAGTAAGCCCAATAAGGAGGCCAACGGGTAGCATTCCCATTAGGTAGATTTGTTGCGGATGTACTCTTTTCTTTGGTTGGGTCATTGTATTTGATATTTATTCATATCCTTACGCCGAGGGAGGCAGGTTAGGGGGTTGGTAGAGAGAACCAGATATTCGGTTGTACGCACTTGTTAGCCGCGAGGTTTTCCCCGAAGTTGTCGTGTGTGCCAGAGAGATTTCTTCTTCGAGGATTTTCATAGCCTCTTTCCTCGCCCGTTCGTCCGCCGCAAGGATGGCGGAGGTGAGAAAGGATTTGATTTTCATATCTAGCCCTTCTCTATCACTTCGTGGATTATAACCAGCCCATAGTTGAACGAACTTCGCTCTTTGCTCCCCGATGAATTGTTGAAGAGGGGTCATTGTGGAGAAACCTTCGCGTAATCTTTACAGTCGAAATCCTTTGAACCATTCGTGTAATCGTGTTCATCAACATTTTCAACTCCACAGAACTCGGCAGCCCGATGGTAACTACGGTAAGCCGATTTCATATTCGATAGTGGGCGAGTAGTTGCAAACCACACGATGGACTGAACTAATAGCCCAAGGAAGAGAATCAATCCAAAGCATATAGCGGTATCCTTTTTGGTCATATCATTTGGTTAGCTCCTCTAACCCCGCGTTCTTGCTATAAGTACTTCTGACAATTCAAGAAATCAAAGAAATTTTTGTATAAGAAGTCGGTATCCAGGTTGTGTTTTCGGTTTTGACCGATGTAGTATCGGACGACGCACAGTGGAAGAAGGGGTTTGAAACGTCGTGGATTACTTCCAATGACTTTACGTCGAGCACGCATGAACCAATTTTAGATACATGCAAAATAGAATGGTTGTACCAGAGGAGAAAGAGCATCACGGCAAACGAGCCTAACGCTATGATAAACAAGCCTACTAGCACATCTACCGCTGTTATTTTCTCCGAATTAGGGGTGGTCATAACACCATACAAATCCTTATCTAGGGAACGAGGGGAGGGTTTCTCTCGAAAGGATAGCCCTCCCCTGCCCTAGCGCCAG
>ERZ1292637.333-Hain-H14-01um-R3-333-length-31571-cov-6_pt2 | contig 13880 bp, 22 predicted proteins | sample MGYA00564405_ERZ1292637 | MGnify/ENA primary metagenome ERZ1292637 (study PRJEB36523, sample SAMEA6512645) | groundwater metagenome | collected 2019-01-09 | study: AquaDiva: Metagenomics assemblies of 32 groundwater samples | reverse complement strand
TATGTGTAAGTTTGACCTGGTGTAGAGGCAAAGAAACGTTTAACGCTACGGAGGATATTGCTAGCTTGACCACTTGCAGCTTCAACGAACGGTGCAGTTGCAGAAGTCATTAAAGACTTAACTTTACTCGCGAAACGCGCAGTTTTCATGGCTGAACGGAGTATCTTCTGACCCGTCAGCTTCCCGAAGTCCGCCATACTCGTACCACCCATAAATAAGTACGTCAAAGTTCTTAAGCAACAAAATAGCAGCCGTAGCGTCCTCCTCACGAAAGAGCGCACGGCTGTCTACTTTATCCCACGTCACAGGGTTTAACAGGCAGTTATCACTGTCCAACAGTCGTTGGTTCAAGGTACGTTGTCTCTGGGCTAAACGTGATAGTGCCGTTAGCTGCAGCAGCCAGTACCGTAGCCATAACTATCTCGAACGACTTACCTGTGGCCTCTTCGACCTTACTGTACAACTGGGGATCAAGACCAACTGCAACGAAGGTACCCATGTTTCCAGTGTCGTGGAAGCGCACAATGCGGAAGTTATCGTTTTTAACAGCTGAGTGAAGTAGGTACGCATGGAACTTATCCCAGGAGAACTTCACTTGGTTAAGGATGTTGTGAAGTGCTGTAGCGTACTCAAGTGGCACGCTAGTCATGAAGTACGTTACGAAGTCGTTGTCACCACCAGCACCAGCCATAACGACTTCACTAAGGAAACGTGCCCACGCATCTTCACCGGCATCTGGGAACTGTAGTGCAGCGGCAGACTTAAACCTGTCCCACGCCTCTGCCGGGATACCTTCGATAGTACCGCCGTCACTACCGTCATCTACAACGATACGTAGTGTTCTAGTTGCCATAGCCGGCCTCTTCAATCGCTCCCGTTTTAAGGAGCCACGCGAAGTCTGCGCCAGCGTTCTCGATATCAGCCCGTGTAACCAGGTCCTTAAGAACACTAATGCCTAGTGCCTGTTGCTCGTCACCAGCGACGATACCATCAACCATTACACGATACTGCTTAACTAGTAGTCGTTCGGGCACTGCTTCTTTAAGCAACGATGCCCTAATTGCAGCAGCCTCAGCAGCTTCAACGGCCAACTCACCTGGCGTTTTTTCAACCGCAGGTTCATCTACGACAACTGCTGTTGATGTGGTAATTGTTCCAGTATTTTGTGCTTTCTTTGCCGGTGCCATATGCACTCCTTATAATGTGACTAGTAGAGTTATCGTGGCTCAACAACTCTACTAGTCAGTCTTCACAGTAACGAGCCTGTTCTGTGAAGGAAACTACGCCACGCGAAGTACTACTACCATACGCGGGTATTCAAGGGCAGGTCCACCGTTGTGTCCGTCGTAGATTTTAATACGTCGAGGCACTTCACGGTCACAGCTGTCAGTGAGCTTCTGCCAGAAACCGCTGCTGATGCTACAGCCAACGGCGTTACGGGTCAACCAGTAGTGCCCAGGCGGCACGTTGTTAGGCCGACAGCCAACGATGATGACATAGCCGTAGGGAATGAACACGTTGAAGTTGCCGTTGTCGTCAATGTAACCGTTGTCGTAGATGACGATCTGCGGCAGACCTTGAGCAGCGAACTGCTGGTTAATCTGCTCAGGCGACATAAAGATACAACAGGCACTCAATCCAACACGGCCCACGTCGTTCGGGTTAGTGTTAGACATAAGCAGGTTAGCAGTCTCACGGTTCATGTACGCCTTCGCACAAGAGTCGAACCGGGCACTGGTACCACGGCCAAGGAGCTGAATGGCACGGAAGTCACGCAGAGGGAACGAGCCACTAAAGTTAGTCCAGGGGATAGCGGCACTGATGTTCTGCGTGTTGAACTGGGCCTCGTGGATAACTTGCCCACTGGAATTAAGCGCTGTGTACCGACCGAACGCAAGCACCTGCCAGATGTTGTATTCAATACGATTAGCACGCCGCTCCAACAGTCGTTGCTGGATCCACGTGATGTACTGGGTCGTGTCCAGGATAGTGTTACACTGCCCCGGTGCGGCCCACTTGGTCATAATCTCTTCGCCAAGTTCGTCGTGCTCACCGTAGTAGCCAGGCTCAACGTGACAGAACGTGCCATACGGGTTGTACCGCTCTGGAACGTTAAGTGTCGGTTTGCCCAGTCCACGGAACGCTTGGAGGCCCTTAAAGATGTCAGGCTGATGCAGGACGATACTGGGAAGGTCAGTTTCCTGGAATGGCAAGATGTCAAGGCCAACGCGCCCTTCCAAGTACTGAGGGAACAGTTCCATCTGCAGTTCTTGCAGTTCACTGGCTGTGGGAACAAAACAGCCACTTACGAGAATAGGCATGTTTTAACTCCTACAACCTTACAAGTCCGCTACCACCGACGTTACCGTCAAGCAGTCGCAGAATACCGGAAGCCTGGGCACTTGCAACGTCGCCAATCAAGTCTTGGAGACGGAAGATACCACACACGTACATGTTCGTGTACTTCGGGCCACACTCAAGGCCAAGGCCCAAGTAGCCAAAGTAACGATTGATAACGTTGCCCTGGTCGTCAGTCTGCACATGATAGTGTGCAATGCCGCGTAGCAGTTGCGTGCCATCGGTAGCAAACGGATCGAACGGGGCAAAGCGAAGGTCACTTGTACGCTGACCAAGCAGTGTGCCGGCCTTAATATCCTGTGACGGTGCAATTAGCACGGGGATATGGCAGCAACCACAGCAGTCGAGCGCACACAACAGCTCTTCGACACAAGGCCGAACGCAGCAGTCATTAATGCAGGTCTGACAAGCCAAAGTTTAACTCCTACTTCTTAACAGGCAGGCCGACGAGACGCCGCTGCTTGTTCATGTGTTCCTGGTCAATGGAACTCTGCGGGTCGCTGCCCTGACCACCAGCAACGAACAAGTCGGCAACAGCGGGAGTGGACTTAACCACACCAACCTGTGCAGATTTAACAACGACGGTACGGGCCTCAACTTCGGCCTTAATCGTATCGTATGTGTCATCACTCTTGGTGAACGTCTCAAGGTGCTCGAATGCTTCGGTGGCGTTAATCTTGCCAGCCTTAAACATCGCCTTTACCCAGTTAACGGCCTCTGGGCACTTGGCACACTTGAGTGTACCCGCGACTTCCTGTGCAATCTCGGCCTTGATGCCCTTAGCAAGCTCCTCAGCCTCGTCACAGGCAAGGCACTTCTCTTCGGTATTCGGGTCCATGTCTTCCTTCCAGTTGTCCGGCAACGAACCTTCGCAGTCAAGTGACTTTGCCCGTGCCGTAAGTTTACTTTTGAATGTCTCGAATGTTTCGTCGCCCTTGTATCGTCCCCATGAGTTGACTGCACTTCGCACGTCTTCGCAGTCTTTAACAGGGAACGAACGAGTAGCAGGGAACAGGAAATCACTATCAGCCAGATCACTGCGCTTTTTTCCACCAAACTCACCTGTGGCCTTTGCGTAGTAAGTAGCATCGTTGCCCTCGTAGTCTCCTACGAAATCATGAGGGTCATCGAGCATACCTGTCTCTTTATGCCCGCTGAGCAACATAAGCAGCTTCTCAACGTGATCTTTAAGCTGTTCTATCCAGTCCATGTTCACGGGATCTCCATAGTAGTCAGTGAACAACGTGTCGCACTTCTCATACGTTGCCTTAGCCACTGCGTAGCCGTTAACTGGCTTATAGCCTTCACGTATATCTACTAGTGACATCTCACCCACGAGCCAGGTGTCAATGTGCCCCGTTGAATCGTCAGCACTGTACGAGGCCGGTACCACGCCACTACTGGCTCGTAAATTGCCTGTCTCGTGGGCTTCGAGGAGCTGTGAGTAACGTGGGGACTGTGGATCAAGTTCTAACTTAAACCACCCACCTCGCCGGTCGTACCAGCGCTTTTTCACCTTACCCACAGGCTCAGGCTCGAAACCGTTTTGACTGCCGTGTGTATAGTACACTGGCGGACTATCATTAACTCCATCAAAGAAGTCTGTTAACGGGCTAAAGTACTGACCGTCACTGTCTTTACCGCCATTAGGACCTCCATACGGTAACCCTAGTACAGTAATCTGCCCTGGGTCCGTAGTTTCGGGACTGTCGTCAAGTCCAACTTCGTCAACGGCTTTGTTTGCCCACTCAAGGGTTTCAAGTCCACCGAGCGACTGGAAGACGTGACTGGGTGCAACTGGAAGGTAGTTAACCAAAGCTCTGACATGACGGGGTGTTGACACCATACCACGGCTAGCTCGTCTAGCCCAGCCGTATAGCAAAGGTCCTGCTGACTTAGCACCATCAGGATTAACTTTCTTCCGTAGGCTCGTTGTCGGGTACAGGGGGCTTGACATTATCACTCTCGTTTGAAGGCTCTTGTACGCTAGGCCCAACACGGTCGTTGCTCTTGCGTATCGGTAAGCCTAGCACTTTATCAATGTATGCTAACTGGTCTTCACTAAAGTAGCCTGCTTGAAACAGGACAGCCACTTCTGTTGCCGTTATCGGGAACCCGTCACCGTCTCCAAGGTCAACTACAGGCATTAACTCACCAACGTCACCGTAGTTTGCCTCGATTAACGGCTTGATGATGTCTTGACCAATTCTGAGCGCAATCCATTTACGAATACCTGAAACAAGTAGTCTAAATATGACTGCGTGTATCTCGGCACCTGCCTTGTTTTGTGACGAACCCTCACCCGTGGCAAGGTGCTGACCAAGTATGGCCCTTGTAATCTGTTTATCGAATGCCTCTATACTTTTAAGGAACGGCTCAACTCCCCCTGTAACGCTGAGAAGTTCAACCTTGCTTCCATACGGTAGAGCAAGTACACTGGCCGACTTAAACTGTAGCAACGCTTGAAGAAGTGCTTCTGTCGGCTGAGTGATAATTTGTGTTCCGTCTGGGTTAGTAACACAAACAGGTAGTGCATCAGGACCTGGTGTCGCCCATAACGACGGTTGCGCATAACGGCCCAGCCAACAGGCCCACTCTTCAATTGCACGCTGTTTACTCCACCACGGTATGTACGACGGTATGAGTATGCTGTTACCACGTGGGTCCATACCGCGTTGCTCAAACGTCCACACGGTTAACTTATACAGCGGCACAGCGCCCTCAAGCAGTTTAACTCCACCGTAGCTACTCAGCGATATTAAGTTGCCCAGTGGAAACTGCAAGCCGGCAGCTTGACCTAGTGGCGCTACACCGTACATTGTGCCCCAACGGTCAACGATAAAGCCGTAGTCCTCTGGTCGTTGCAGTCGCAATGCCTTAATAACGAAGTGATTAGCCCACGGGCCAGTCTCCTCGTACTCCCAGTCAATCTCACTTACAGCATTACCGAATGCAAGTGCCTGCCGTAGCTGCTCACGTCGCCAACTGTCAATGTCGAACCTACCGAACGACCAGTTAACGAACGTAGTAAGCTCCTGGCTAAGTTCATAACGTGGGTCGTCAGGTGACAGTGGGCTGACTGCTGTTAACGGCTGGCTACTGGCTGCTTGAATGATAACGTCTAAGCTTGCGTCAACTTCACTGTCTTCAAGCATCAGGCGGTACGTGGAGTAGCTACAACGTCCTGCAGGACCCTCTGACGTACGCGCAGGCAGTACTTCTAGGTATGGGCCGAAACCAATTAACCCCCTGCCGAGGTACTTCTCAGCAAGGTCAGCATCAAGTTCCACACGACCAATACGCGGCTCTTGCCCGTTAGCCAGTTGTGGCCCTTGTACTTCCTTAATCTGTTCTACGTTAATTGGTACAGACTTTTGATATTGTCGCCGTCTGTTGTTTCGCCGTGTCAAACTGTTAACCTGCTCAGTCGTCCCTTCCAACCTGGGGGTGCATCACGTCCAACGCCACTTTCACGCCACGCCTTAGCGTCCGCAGGGTCAACGTCAATAGCAACGGTGGTTGCAAGGAAGTTATAGTCGATACCACTCACCGGACCTTTTAAGGACCCGTTGTGTTGCATGAACAGTTCTACGCTACCGTTAGGCGGAATAACTTTATCTTGTACTTTTTGGCCGCATCCGCACCCGGCGTACCAACCGTCTGATTTCTTTGTTAGCAACTCACTTGCCACGTTAATTCTCCCCGAAAACAGGATAGTAGTTCATAAACCTACCATCACTGCCCCTAACTGTTTTGTTCCTGCCCTTAATGAACGTATCCTTATTGTTGTGAGACGAATCGGCACCAAATAGGTGGTACGGATTACAGCAAGACGGGTTATCGCACTCGTGGCACACTAGTTCAGGGTACCAGCCATAGTGCAGGAAGAAAGCCAGTCTGTGCGCTTTAACGGCACGATTTAAACTATGCTCTTCAGTTCCCGGTTTACTACCTGGTATACGGGGCAACGTGTGCCAGCCATAACCTTCTGAGTCTACTGCGCCTGTCCAGTTCCAGCAACCGTCGTATACATCTTCCTGTTCGCACTTTCCCCAAAACTTCTCTTCAAATGTCATCTAAAGTTAACCTCTGCGCGTATGCGCCTTAAGTCTTCCTTGTCCTGTGTATCCCACGCCTTAATATACTCAGATCGTTTAACTTCGACGTAACCAACATCACGTAGGTTCGTGTAGCTCTCGGTAGTTTCAACGACAGCACGGCTAACAATGTAGCCATTCGCGTCATACTTAAGCAAGTACCACATTACTTCCACTCTCCTGATGCACCACGCAACGCCTGTGCAATGCCCAGTACACCGAAAAACTGTATAAGTGCCTGTGAGTACTGGTCACCGCTGACGTAGAACGACAGCAGTACCAACCCGACCCAGAACGACGTACAGTGAAAGCATTCAAGTGGGGAGTTACCAGATGTCCAGCGACTTATCAGGTTACGAAACTTGAATAGGATGTTAAACGGACCGTTCTTACTGACTAGTGAGGTGGTTGTCCAAGCAACCGCCCCAGCAAGGAGGAGGATTCCGATTGTTGTTTGTTCCACGGTGTTAGCCTTTGTAGGTCATTAAACGGGGTCTGTTGAATTTGTGTAGGTGGTGTGGGCCTGTTAATACGGCCAGAAACCGAGGGAGTGTACAATAAGCCTGTCTGCTGCCCAAGTATGTGGTTTGTGTAGCACGCCATACTCAGTGCCACGGCCAGGTCAATCTTATCGTTCTTCGTGCCCTTAACCAGTCGAAAGTTATCTTGTGCGTACTTAAGAGTGCAGTTGAGCACGTGCTCGGTGAGGTGGGGGTCTGAGGGGTGACGTAGACGGCTCTCGTTAATTAACTGTCGAAGGTAACCGTCTGCCTTGATACGCATAGAGTTCTGCGTAAACTCATATGTGCGTACACCCCGCTTCTTAAGTCTCTGCATCAGTGATACGGTCTGGTATGGGTCGTAGGCAAGGACGCTGTACTGACCAGTCCTCCATATGTCCCACAGCTGCTCTTCTACAGCTTCGTAGTCAATCTCACCTGTGTAGGGGTCAGGCTCGATTAACCACGTGTTGTCTACATACGTAAGGCCTTCTATAGGGTCAGTCCACACAGCTACGATAGCAGTTGTATCACTTTTAACGCTAGCGTCTATAGATAGCGTCTTAAGGTGCGTGGCACTTTCTTTAACTCCGTAGAGCGCTTCCCACGGCGTTGAGCGAACCAGTGGCGTGATTCCATCAACCCTGACCCACTGACTATCCAACTCTTGAGCTGCAAGTTCGGGGCCACAGTCACGTCGCATCTGCTCAATTTCGTCAGGGTGTATGTAGGGGTTCTGGTCGAGGGAGCCGTGCGCAACTTGCCACGAAGTGTCTTCTTTACAGTCGAGATAGAAATCGTGGAACTCGCTTCCTTCTCCGTTAGCTGTTCCAAGGACCCAGAGTGTACCTCTGTAGTCTGCAAGAGTAGGTCTGACACTTCCACGAATGAAGGCACTTAAGTTCCTTTGGCGTTGCGTTTCGTCACTAACCCACAAGTGGTACTTACGCCCACGACCGGCCTGCGTATCGTCACTTGACCAGAACTCTATGACACTACCGTTAACGAGTTCAATACGCTTGTCTTCCCTGCTAACACGTTCGGTTACGCTGGCAAGTTCGTTCTTGAACTGCTCAAACGTCTCCATCATAAGTTTCCACGTAGGAAACGAATAAGCGCAACGATGCTTGGCGTTAACTAATGATGCTTTCTTAACGACATACTTAGCAAGTTCCGTTTTGCCCCAACGACGACTGAGCACGAGCAAGTTGTTACGTTTCTGTTGACCAAGGATAACTTGCTGTGCTTCATACGGCTTTATCAGTGTGACGCTAATTTCACTCATAGTCGGGGGCCAGTTCGAGTACTTCTACGTTATGGTCGTGGTGTCCGTCGCTATTAACGACTAGGTAAATCTCGTTGACCTTTCTTAGGCCCGCTAGTTCCACGAACATCTGTATCTGCTCGGCTGTTAAGTTCAATATGAGCAAGTGCGACACGGGCACACCCCTTACACTGATGAAGGCACTTTGGCTTACCCAGTTGTTCTTGACGACAGTAAAACATATAAATTCCTATGGGTCAACATGATGAAACTGACCTGCGTCCATATGCCCTTTAGACAGCAGTCGCTAGCAGGTCAGTTCGCTCGCTTGCTCTTACCGACTAAGGCAGGCTGGGCAAGAGCGGGTTGCTTCACTGGCGCTTTTCACCCAGTGGTCCCCGCTTGGAGTCGAGTGTCAGGATCGGACTGACGTTTCTTGTTTTGCAGACAAGATTAGAGCCACTCTACTACCCGACGAAAGAAAGAAGCTTACCAAAGGGACCGGGGAGGGGAGGTGGTTCTTTGGTAAGTTCTTCGCCACAGTCGGGGCACACTGGGAACGTTGCCGCGACGACTGCGTAGCTGACAGACCACAAGTCACAAGCCAACTTGTTAATCTCGTGGCTGTCTGACTTACAAGAGTAATTAGGACAATACAGCGTTGACATGGTACAGCATCCACACTATCGCGTAGGTGTAAGCAACGTACGCCAGCAGCAAAACGAAACTAACGACACGTGCCGAAAATAGTGTCTTATCACTCAGTACATAGTACAACAGCATACCTACGGAAATAACACTGTTGCCCAGGCCGAAGTACAGAGCGATGTAAATCCATGTACTTGACATTACAGCCACCCGTCCAACGCGTACGCTCCGAAACCTTGTACCCAGAAGAGCACGTTAACAGCAATCAACAGAGCGTTGAACTCCCAACCTCCGTTAGTGACACGTGGGTCGAGCTTCCAGTGTGCGAGCTTCGTAGCCACCAACATGACGGCAATAAGCATAACTGGGCCGGCCCACTGACCGAAACCGAGTACAACGGCGATACCGCCAATAACCTCGAAGTTGCGGGCCAACTTGACCAGTAGGCCGGGAAAGGGCAACTTTAACAGGATAAACCACTTTTCCATGCCCTCTGCAGCGTTAGTGTCGAACTTATCCAGGCCGTGCAATACGAACGTCATACCGATCAGTAGCCTGAGCAACAGTAGCGTGTAATCTAGTGCCATAGCACCTTACTCCTCTTCCTGTGAAACTTCTATAATTTTTATGATACGTGGTTTGTCGTCACCTGGCAAGTTACCAAGTTTATCGCCATATATGTCAGGCCGTAGCCTCTGCGCTAGCCAGCGAGCAGTGGCCTGGTCACCTTCCATAACTCCCTGCCAAAGTGCCCGTTCTGCCAGCATACCCAGTGACTTACGCTGTGCCTCGAAGAACACTTCCAGTGCTTCCTGGTTCTCTACGAAGTGCTTAAGCTGTTCCTCGTTGACATTAAGAGCCTTAGCAACTGCAGTTAGTATGGCTGACTGGTCAAGGTTCGTTTGTGCTAGCTCTCTCGTCATTCTCTTGAACTCAGCTTCCCACTGTGGTATGAACAGTTTCAACCAGTCGCACATCATCTGCCAGTAGCCGTAGTCGCTCTGCTTAAACTTTGGCTGTTGAAGTCTAACGTAGCCAAGTGCCCTGGCAAACTGAACTCCATTACCGTTACACTCAGCGGCTATACCCAGCAAGTCAGCGTACGGTATGCCGGTTATCCTGCACAAGTACCACTCACGGTCGTAGTCGGTGAGGTCGTACACCTCTCGTGATATGTAGCTACTGTCTTTGCGTCGTGCCATTACAATGTATACGCCTTAAAACTAGCGGACACAGCTTAACATAACTAGGGGTGTACTACTTCATCTGGGTCACGGAACAAGTCTTCTGGTGTTAAACAAACCTCTTGCATCTTCTTACGACACCTCTGCCACCACTTTACAAGGGCATCGTAGCTAAGCCCAAGGTCGTTTGCTGCAGCGTAGATGTGGAACTTGTTACAGTATAGTGTCCTTAACCGTCTACCACCGTCTCTGCCACCACAGTTAGCACCCCACAACTCCATACGGTCGGGCATAGTACAGTCATCACTGTCAACGTACGGAGCTGCCAAGTTAGTAAATCGGTCCAGGTCAAGCCCGTGTACGCCACTCCACGAGGTCTGGTGACGTGAGAACTCAGCAGTACTGGGTAGCTCAGGGTAGAGCATTTTAACGATGTAATCTTGTTGTGCAATAGTTAATTCTAATAGTTCTCTGCCATTTTCGTCGTACACTCTGCCGTCAATAAGTTCAAGTTTCATACTTTCCTCTTTAAATTACACTTACTATCTGTTATAAACGTACCAAGACGAAACTTAGTACGACATACTTCTACTCCAATACGTTGCATAGTGCGTTTAAGGTATACGTGGACTAGGCTACTTCGACCTACTCGTTTAAGTAGGAGTTCCTTGTTACGATAAATAGGTCGGTCAGGTAGGCTGTCAACGGTGACAGGGATAACGTTATTGTTCCCTTTTACGTTGAGGCACAAAGGGTCACTGGCTATGTAGAACTGTTCACGCTGTAACCTGGCAGCTTTGCTCTTTTCAAGTAAAGGTGACTGTTCAAGTATAGCAAAGTGAAACTTACTGATACCATGTTCCTTAAAAGCTACACGTAGCTTATCGTTTACGTGGCGATTGGAGTACAGTAGTTTACGGTGACGTGACCAACGGTTAAGTATGTTGCTGCTTTCCCCGTAATAGTTGCCTACGCCAGTTACACGTATAACGTAAATACCACCTTTCATATTTACTCCTTGAGGCTGTCGCCTTACAGTGTTAGTGCTACGCCATATTGTATCACTTATAACGTTGAACGTCAAGTACCACTTACAAGTATTCAACACCGTTTCGTTTCGTTGTATAGTTTATATAAATAACGAAGTAACGTAGCGTTACACGTTAACGTATACACTTTAAGTGTACACTTATACTGATACTATATAGGGTATGAGTCTTTTACAATCTTAACCTGAATTTATTAAATGAACACCCCCGTATAAAGATACATCTTAAGGCTGAGGCGCAGGTTAACTTAGCGTGGTATACTACGTACATCGGATTAGATGAAAGGAAAAAAGTATGAACGCTGGCAACATCAACAGCTTGGGGGTGGAATGAAGAAGCAACCAATGACGAAGGCGGAGAAGTACCGACGGGCAAGTAAGGTAGTCTGGCTGGCAGGTGCAGTGCTCACGTGGTTCCTGGTCAAAGGATTCGTGCCAGGCAGCAGTGACACGAACAACGTATTGCCGGTGATTATTGCCGTCGCTACTGCACTGGGCATTCAGTACGTCTTGACACTGGTGGAGGGCACGATTATTGACGGTATCCTGCCTATGCCACAAGACCTTGACTTTATTAACGACATGACACGCAGTGTCCTAGCAGTGTTCGCGTACGGCTGCTTCATACTCGACGTGATGATTAACCTGGGTGGTACACGTGTCATCGTGGCACAGTCAGGTGTGACTGACAACTTCCTTATTCTGCTCATTAGCGTGTTCCTTAGCTCACTCATGGCACTGGGCAGTGAACTGCTCGACGGGCTAGCTGACCAGTACGAAGGCAAGCCACAAGTTGTACGTGAGCATCGCAGTCAGACCTCACCGCAGAAGCCAACGACACAGGAGCACGACCGTATGGCACGTGAGAAGGTTGAGAGGGAGCAAGCTGAGCTACGTAAGTTAATGTCAAAGCAGGCAGAGGAAGACGACAATCGTGGTAACCGCAAGGAAACCATTACGAAGAGGTTGAGCCGTGACTAAGCTAACAGTAGCGGGCGTTGTTAAGGACAAACTTGACAGCGCCCCAGGGACCACGTTCGACCTGGCAACACTCATTAAAGTGTGTCGTGATGCTGGCATTGAGGTAGAGGACGCGAAGATCTACGGTAGCATTCAGGTAATGGCGTCAACGGGCAAGGCTGTACGTGGCGAAGAGAAGAAGACCTGGCGTAGTGTGGAAGTTAAGCGCACCATCGTAGACGTTGCAAAGGCCGTTGCCAAGCGTACAAAGAAGGAAGAGCCTGTTAACGTGGAGCAGCCTACGCCGAAGAAGACTAAGTTTAAGGCCACATTCAAGGAGTACGCCCCAGAGCACATCGTTGCAAAGCTTAAGGAGAAGTTTGGAGAGCCAACGTTAACACGCAGCAACAACTACCAACTGTACTTTCTGCTCGACGGCTCGTTCGGCTTTGACTACATTGAGCAGCAGTGCTTACGACGACGGACCAGCGATACGCCGGTTAACTGGCACTATCACGTGGCTTACGAGGGAAGTACCTTTGTCAGCATTCCACTTTAAGGAGGCAATTTGAAGGAACTTACACTAATACTGGACTTTAACGGTGTACTGGAACACACCACCTGGCGCAGTCAGAACGCTAACGGCACGTGGAACGTTACTACTGGGCCGTTCCACGGCAGCGTTGAGGCTGTAGAGAGACTGTCCAAGTTCTACACAATCGTCATTGCAACGGCTGGTGGAGTTGACTCAGCGAAGTACATTGAAGCTTTCGTTAAGAAGTACTTCCCAGCCATTGAAGATGTCATCTACACTCGTCGTAAGGACCTGCTTAACTGCACAGTGCAAGTTGACGACAGTGAGTACAACTTGGGAGAGAACAATGCCATACCGATACTGTTCTGGCCTCTCGCACGGCCAAACAATAGTCAACACTTGCAAGTTAAGGACTGGCCCACTTTGGAAAGGGTGCTTACTCAGCTGGCAATTGAGCTGTACAAGGAGGAAGTATGAAGCCTACGTTCCTAGTTGACCTTGATGAGGTATGCTGTGACTGCATCGGCCCGTGGCTACGGTGGTATAACCGGGAGTGTGGTAGTTCACTGACAAAGGCTGACGTTGTATCATGGGAGTGGGACGACTTCCTGCCGCAGTGTGACGTTAACATTTACGACTGGGTGAAGATACCGGGGGTGTTTCGTAACCTGGACCGTTTCCCTGGCGTGTACTCTACGTTGAGCACGTTTCGTGATGACTTTAACTTCGTAGCTTGCACGTCACGAGGTGATATGCACCGCACCGATACACTTAACTGGATTGACGAGTACTTGCCGTTGTTCGATAGCGTGGTCTTTGCACAACACAAACACCGGGTGCCTGCCTCGTTTATCCTTGACGACAAGCCCAATACACTGTTTAACTGTCAGGCATACGGTATGGTTACTGTGTGTATGGACCAACCGTACAACATACACGTCCCTGGCCTTCGTGCCGTTGACTGGTCTGAAGTTTATCTTATTATGGAGGACTTAATCTATGAGCGAGGAAGAGGAAGAGTACTGGCGTAGGTGGTCGGATAACTGCAACAGGCCCGCTACCATTTTTGACTTCTTGGGACTGTGGGGACTGTTCATACTAGCAGCTGTCGTTATGTTCATAATTTTGTAAAGTTAAACGACATTTCACGGTGAGTAGTGGCCGCGCCCACTAGCACATGCGTACTACACGTGCTACCGTTAAAGGGGGGGACTTGTACACTGGTACTGCGCCCCCTACCCCGTGCCCTGTGCTGTGTGTGTGTACACTGTGATAGTTGTTAAGGA